>Ga0247841_10000185_pt1 | contig 170679 bp, 151 predicted proteins | sample LaCruzMarch2015__2_FD_192410 | JGI IMG/M metagenome (GOLD analysis project Ga0247841, IMG submission 192410) | Freshwater microbial communities from meromictic Lake La Cruz, Castile-La Mancha, Spain - LaCruzMarch2015_18m | ecosystem: Environmental > Aquatic > Freshwater > Lake | place: Spain... | reverse complement strand
ACCATCCTCTGGGCCACGACCTGCTCCAACATCAGGAGAACCAATTCGAACTTCTGTTGAACCACCATCCTCTGGGCCACGACCTGCTCCAACATCAGGAGAACCAATTCGAACTTCTGTTGAACCCCCAGCTCCTCCAAAAACTGAACTTCCAAAAGAAGTTGAGTTTGGCATGGTGGCAGCAAAACAACGGATTGATCATGTAACTGCTTCGGGAAAAAAGATAGACGATATGGAAGTATTGGAAGAGCGAGATCGTGAAACAGCATATATGTTGATGACTGAAGATCGTAAAAAATGGAGTGGAAAACTTTCATGGTTAAAACAAGCAATTCCACGTTTATGGAAATTTAACTTTGGAAACATATTGACTGGAAGTAAGGAAAAATCTCACGCTCACAAATTATATGCAGAATCCGGTATACAGATGACCACATTGCGATATGATTTTATTTCTGATGTTGATGATGTTGCCAGACAAACAATAAAAACACGACGAACCGGTGTAAAAAAACTGTTGGGTGGGATAAAGGATTTTGCAAATGAATTTTCTTTTACTGAAAAAGATCTTCACAGAGAACGGATCGAAGTGGTTCGACAATTGCGTCACGCACTTGAACATCCGACAGATCCAACTGATGCAGCCTTTATTGCCGCAAACAAAGCTTTATATGAAAAATATACAAAAATGATTGATGCTGATTTCAAAGCAGCCGAGTCAACTGCCCAGCGAGTCAGTAGTGAATTTGGAAAAGAACTTGTTCATACGTTAGTCGGTGAAAAAAGAGCTCAGGAGGCAGTATTGCTTTCCGGACCTGTTGGAGATTTTTTCAGAGATCGTGTTGTGAGGGAGATGTTGACGGCTGGTCTTACCGGTACTCTTTCTCCTGAAAAAATGTTACAAATCCGAGGAGAAATCCAGAATTTTTTCTTTGATAAACGGTTTATTGATTGGTATGGAACATTGCCAAAAGATGCACAAGATTCATTAAAGCTTTCTCTTAGCTATGGAACAGATATTGTTCCATTTATACAGGAAGTAATCTTACCTCAAGTTCTTCAAGCAAAAGAACATAATAATGGTGTTTTTGATCTTGACAATTATGTCAAAGAGATGGTTTTGAAAGTAAGAGTAGGAACTCTTGAGTCAGGACAAAAGGGTACGATGCAGGAAGGTAGACTTGAAAGATGGTCAAATCGTTCAATCAAAAATAGTGACGTACTTAAATTATATCAGGAAGTAAGTAGTGGAGGATCTGTCCAGGCAGTTCCTGATGCATATTTGGATGCATCTACCAATAGGGCGGCTTTTGTTGGAAAGATGGCTGCAGTTGCAACTAATCATATGGTGCTTGGTATTGGGCTTGCAACGGGGCTATATGTAGGAAAAGTAGCATTAAAAGGAGTTGCAAAAGGCCTCACACCAATACTTGGCGGATCAGTTGTTGGAGGTTTTTTCCGGGGAGTTGAGGAGTGGGGTAAGTTTAATCAGGAATATCAACAATATGGTATTGAAAGTGAGATTGGTTATACTCGTGGACCTGATGCAAAAAGAAGTATGCAGATGGAGGGAATAATGATGCATCAACGGGAGATGACACCAATGCTTATTGATCCAATGCAGCAAGCTATGCAAAAAATTGAAAGTGGACATTTTTCTGAAGCTGAAACATTGCAATTTTTAGGAGTGCTTGCCGATACAGGCGCACGTATTCATCTCAATGATACATATGGCGATTTGAAGGGAAGAGGTTTCTTGCGTTCACAAGATCCGCAATCATGGCAAGTTGAGCATACCAATCTTGAGATTACAAATGCAAGAGCAAAGGTAGCCTTAAAAAAACTATTTTCCACAAATCCTGCATTGGTGGCATCGTTACAGACACAACTTGGAATAACTGTTCCCGTAGGGGGAGATGCTGCGGAATGGATTTTGGGAACATTGACGCAAGCTCAAGAAAATCAGATTCGTACAGGGCTTATATCAAATCCAGCTTATCAAGCTGCACTTTCAAGCCTATCTATTCAACAAAAAGAATCTATCACAGCTCGGGAAAGCGCCTTAAAATGGACGCGAGCAAAACGAGTTGGCGGTGCAGTTCTTATGACAATGGCTGGAGGAATAGGTGGTTTTTATGGAGGTAAGTTGCTGAGTATGGGATTAAATAAGGGACTTGAGGCAATTGCAAGTAGTCCGGGCGCAGTGGGACCTGTTGGATGGTTACGAAATGAACTAATGCATAAAAATTTTCTTCATCCAGTCCTTGTTCGTGATGAGTTACCTGCGGGAAGTCCAGTCGATATTCCAGGTTTAAGATTGAAAATGGATATGCCGGCAGGATTTAAATTTGATCACGTTGATGCGGCTAATAATATTATTACTGTTACAAATGGAGGAAAAAATTTTGATATTCCATTTTTTGTTGATCCAAATGGAGACGCACATATTGCAAATCTAAATGCGCTTGGCCCGGGATTTCAAATGGTTGAAAAACCTAATATTGCAGCTGCAATTCAAAAACAGATTCAGACTGGTTTTACAGCTGAACAACCGATTGTCATTGCTGCAGGAACTCCACCTATTGGAGCGGCAGGAATGAATTTAAATTTGCCTCCTGGGTTTTCTGCTCAACCAGTAGCTGGGGGAATTTCTGTTGTAGATAACAATAATTTGCCACATATTTTTAATTTTGGTAAAGATGCAAAAGGAGCAATTACACTCATTCCACAAGATCCAAAAGATACTTTAGTTCCGCATTTAGGACCTCCACCTGTTGCTGTTGGTTTTGCAGTTCCTCCAGGACCACTTGGCCCAAGAGCTGTTGATATTGCAAAGTTTGTAGCAGGTGGTGGCATTGAAAAGGCAGGAATGACTGAGGTCCAGTCTCCTGGCTCAGTTGATTTCCATGTAATTTGGCCTGAGCATGTTGCAGCAACTGGCGATCACGCAGGACATGAACTTGAAATGCATTGGACAAAGGGAGTGATCAATTTTGCCGGTGTTGTCAACAAAAATACGATTGATCCGCACATTACTGGTCTTATGCCAAGACATGATGTTCAGCTTGAAGGCTTGATTGAACACGCCCCAGACAAACAGATAAATCCTCAAGATATGTTTGTTGTGATGATGAGACGTTCTGGAGAGAGGCTTTATGCAGCGCTTGATAAAGATGGCAACTTTAAGCTTCCTGATGAATTTGTTGATAAAGCAACTGGTCGGCCTGATGGGAATGTATTTAAATGGATTGGAGCTGCGGTCATTCAAAAGCCAAATGACGGGGCAATTATCCAGGCAACTGAATGGGTAAATGGAGGACGAGATATGGCAGAACTCCAAGGTGTTCAAGAACATTTTCTCACATCGCTTGATTTAAAAGGAACCGACTTGCCACCCGTCACAATACCTGAAATACCTCCACAGACAATAGATTTTGGCATTCGTGAACCAATAATGGAAACTATTACACAAAATGTAAATCAAGTAGATATTTCTTGGCATTCAAATGGGAGTTTTGATTTTCCAGTACCAATCTTTTGGCCAAGACAACCTCTTGAAGCACCTGATGCAACACGAGGGGAAGCTCCAAATGCACTAAAACCAAGACTGCAAAAACCACCTGGTACTCCTCCAAAGCCTCCAATTATTCCACCAATAAATTCAGTTGGACCTATTTCAGGTCAGCCAAACAGCGTAACATCAATAAATTCAGTTGGACCTATTTCAGGTCAGCCAAACAGCGTAACATCAATAAATTCAGTCGGATCTATTTCAGGTCAGCCAAACAGTGTAACACCAATAAATTCAGTCGGATCTATTTCAGGTCAGCCAGCAAGTGGAGTGTCAAAATCAACATCTGGAAAAAATATAGATAAAAAAGATGGAAGTGAGCCCGTCCAAAGTTCTGCTGAGACGGGAATAAGCACAGGAGAAGATAGGCATGATGCATTATCTGACACATTGAAAGAAAATCCAAAGGCGAAATTAGACCCATTAATTGAAATTAATCGTTATATGTCAGCTCAGCAACCAGATCACTTAAAAGCAGTAAATGAGTTAGCTCAACAAATTGATATACCTTTACATCCAAATGCAAAAGCTGTCGTATGTATTCCTGTAGCAGGTCATCAAGAGGCAGCGAATATTTATAGAACATTAGAGAACTATACCTTTCAAACCCTATCTCCTGATCAATTTGAACTAATTTTATTTGTCAACAATCCTAAATTTGGAAAAAATGGAGAACCACTTTCATCTACTGAAACGTTTGCAGAAATTGATAGATTTAAAAGGGAGCATCCTAATTTTCCACTGCGTGTTTTATACAAACAATTTGAAAAACCGGTTGCAATTGGATCAATCAGAAAATTACTTTCTGATACGGTATTGTTACGTCAACAGGAAAGAAAAATAAATGATGATCTTATCATCATAAGTAATGATGCGGATTGTAAGGGTGTTGCTCCTAAATATATTGAAAATTTTATTCAAAAATTTGATAAATATCCTGAATGTGATGGATTATCAGGTCAACTTGATTGGGATCCAGAAGAATTTGTGAGTTATCCGCTTATACATGTAGCAACAAGATTTTTTCAATATGCAAATAAGTATTCTTCAACTAAGTGGCATTGGGTAAATACATCGGGCGCAAATTTTGCATATAAAAGTAGTATTTACGCAGGTGTTGGTGGATATTCTGGTGATTCACAAGGTGAGGATACAATATTTGGACAAAAAATAACAGATGCACGAAATACTTTACAAGTATTACAGAATGCAGGCGCAGTTAATTCAAGACTATATACTTCTGCAAGAAGAGCAATTTCATATTTAGAAAAAGGACTTTCTCCAATTGAGCAGTGGGATCGTGGTTTTGGAGCATTTGATGATGAAGTTAGAAAATTTAAACTTGGTGAACAAGCTAAAATTGATTTTAGTGACGCAAAACAAAGAAAGGATTATCAAGATTCACTGGAGTACTTATTAAATCGAACTGTTGATAGATTTCAAAGATGGGAAGCGCAGCCAATTGATAGAACAGGCCCGATGTATCAAGCGGCATTTAGATGGTTAGGAATTAAGTACGAAGTTGTTAATGATAGGATTCATATATTAGACATTGATCCCTTAATTAATGGACTTCAGCACTATCAAGAGATAGGGATATTATTAAGAGATATTAAGTCAGGTCGAGGAACTCCAGAAAAAGAGCAAAAGCTTAAAGAATTGGAGGATGAGTTGCGAAAAAAACAAGGATCTTTACATTAGTATTTACTTATGATATATTTAATTAAAAGTTTCTGAAAAAATTAAACTTTAATCATGGATACACAGAATTCCTCAACCCCAAATCTCAGCAGTGTTATTTCCAAACTCGGCAATTTGGCCAAGATAGGAAATAATAGCAATATTCAAAAGTTTATTGATCAGCTCATTACCGATAAAGGGTATCCTGATTTGACTGAGGAAGTGCGAGAGCAGATGAAACAAGATCTTATCGTTCGATTAGATCAATTTTTTATGGCTCGAATAATCGCAGCATTTTCAGATGAAGATGTTGTGTCATTTGAAGCAATACTAAGGGAAAATAAGGGTGAAGCAGAAATTCAGAAATTTGTTGTTGAGCATATTCCAGATCTAAATACATTCTTAACAAATGCTTTGCTTGAGTATAGAGGTGTATATCTTGGACTCATCTCAAGTCCGCCAGGGCCAATTGAAGAAAATACTCCTGTTGAAGAAGTTACAACAGCAACAACTTCAGAGCCTGAAAAAACTGTTTTTGAAGGCATGCCATCACCACCAAAACCAGCTCCAGTAATGCCTCCAGATACATCGAAAAAATGGATGAACTGATATAAAAGTAATTTATTAATCAAGTATTAAGAAGCTTTTTTCTTTGGAGCTTGTTTAAGATATATTCCTCTGTGTTTTGTAAATGATCCGATTTTTTTATCCTTAATGTCTCCCAATTGAGAGAAAAATGCGCATGTAGTTTCAACATTTTGTGGGCATCCTGTCCAGACATCTTCTCTTTGGTCTTTTATTATCACTTTTCCTTTATCATCCTTTTTGCTATACTCTGGTCCCGCGGCATAAACATAGGCAAATTGGCCTGGTTCAGAAAAGGAAGCTTTTGTAATCTCATCATCATCCTCAGTCATAACTCCCATGGCTCCTTTTGGATGGGTATGAGCCCAGCCAATTAGTGAATATTTTTCATCCTCATTATCAATGCCGATATTTAACTTATCAATAATTGATTTGATTTCTTGGTATGTTTTTGGTGAAAATGTAATAGAATCTTTATCTTTTTTTTGATTATGTTTGGCAGGGTAATAGTCTACGACTTCACTACAAAGAACTCCTTCGGGGGTTTTGTAGCGTTTTCCCACAAAAAAACCTCCCTGCTGAACAAAGATTTTTTTTGGATAAAATAATCCGATTCTCTCCCGAGATCGTTTCTTCAAATCAATATTTGCTTTTTCAAAAATTGCAGGTGGGATGATGATCCTGAGTCCATCCCCCCCTTGGCCAAGCAACTGCAATGATTCATCGGGTTTGACTTCAGTTGGATCGGGAGTTGCGTCTTTTTTAGGGGCTTCAATTCCTGCTAAATTTGCAATTACACGCAGAGAAGAAGGGGAGAGCTGAAGGGCTTCTGCAACTTGAGGAGTCTGAACGACTTTTTGAAGACTTTGTTTTTGATCAGCGCTTAGTGTACCGTTTACAAAATCAATTGTGAGCTGATAATCCGGATTTTTTTTATTTTGTTTTGCTAAAATCGATTCATATTCCATAAGGCCATAAACAATTGGAAGAAAGCTGGGTCGTTTGAAATGAATTTTTTTTGTTGTCTCGTCAACAGTTTTTCCTGAAAGTGTTTCTGCCATATTCCGGAATCCTTCTGGCGAATAGTATCCGTTTACAAAGTATTTAAATACATCGTGTGGCGTAACACCATCTTCTTTTGCAAGCTTATTGCAGATTGTATGAAGAACTTTTCGTTCATCAGAGTATGCTGGGATATCAAGCGATGAATCAAAGCTTTTTGCCCATTGGTCAGTAAGTTGTACGGTGACTGCTTCCATCAGTCCACGTCCTCGTTCTTGTGCCTCAATAATTTTTCCGTCAGCATCGATTTTAGTTGGTTTCCCAACTTTGATTCCAACTTTTCCCGGCAGGACATCTCTGTTTTTTTTAGATTCGTCAGACTCGTCTTTCTGTGTATACCAGTATGCGATGTCGGATGTGAGATGAGTATATTCATGTGGATTGACTTCGTGAAGGAGATTAATAATATTTTTTCTGAGCGCTTCAGGTGTAACAACAGGATATTTCTCAAGTGTCATATCTTCAGCGTAGTTAACTATCTTGTCAAAATTAATAAAAATTGCTGGCATTTCAGGATGTACAAAGGCAAATGCATCTGGTGGACAGAGCGTGGATCTTTTTAGTCCAACAAGTGGAATGACTTTTGCATGTTTAATATCTGGTATTTCGACGCCATATTCTTTTTTCAAAAATGATGTGTAGTCTGCCAAATTGTCAACAATTATCTTTTCAAGTACTTCACTACTTAATCCCATATTTGCCATCCATTGGTCAAAATTTTGTTCTTCAGAACGAATTTTTTGAGCGATAAGCGAGGCGTCAACTGAACCATATTTTGCAGGATCTGATTCTTTGATGAGTTTTGCGATGTTGTCTGTATCTTGAATTTCGTCCAACATACTTTCACTTGGATATATGCGAGATTTATCCATACGCGAGTACCCGACCATTATTCCATCTTTTGTTGGGTACATTTGAGGCTCACCGGTTGGGTGAGTGTCGGTGGGTTTAGGTCCTGGCTCAGGTGGTGCAGGAGGCTTTGGTTGGGGCTCTGTGACAATTGGTTCTTCTGATTGGGCAGCATTTGCTCCATCCCAAATATACTTCAAGATTCGCTTCTCGTCTTCATCAAGATGATTGATGCGATCCTGTTCATTTGCTTGTTTTACAAGTTCTTCTGATTTGTCTTTGAGAAGCAGTTTTGCTTCTGAATCAATAAGTTGTACGACGAGTTCAGATCCTGTTTCTCCAAAAAGATTACTTAACCATTGAATAGCGGGAAGATCTTCTTTAAGTTTTGTATAGTCAAATGTATTATCTTTTACATAGGAAGAAAGAACATCGTTGACAAATAACTTGATGTTACTTGGAGATCCGTCTTTATCAACAGAGGAAGATGAAAAATATTTTTTATAAAGTTTGTCTGCTTCTTCACGGGAAAATGCTTTGAGATTAATTCCTGTTGCAGCTTGAAGAGTCGTGAGTCTTTCCAAAATGGGAGCTGAGCTTTCTTTTGTAAAAAGGGCAGTATTTGAAGAAGCCCAGTCTTCATATTGAGCGCTAAAAGTACTTTCAGGTTTTTGTTTATTCCAGTATTCTTTTCGTTCATTTCTGGATACTTTATGGTATGCGGAATAATCTCGTTCGGGAAAGTTTTTTATTTGATCGGGAGTAATTTGCGTAATGGTTGTGTTTTCTGGATTCAATGCAGTACCGGTAAGAAGTAGGCGAGCTTGAAGTCCAACCAATCCCTCCGTATATGCGGGTATTTCTGGCGACCTTTTTATATCTGGAATGGGCGGTGTGGTTTCGGTCATATATTAATTAATAATTATAGCAGTACTGTCGTCATGCAATTGACCTCTATTATCAGTTAAAAATTGACTTACTCGGGAGGCTGCTTCATTTTCTATCCCATCTGTATATATAACAATTCGTTTTCCATCAATAGACGCCTGATTTTGACGGAATTTTTGTGGGTGATCTTTTAGATGACCAATCAAATCGGTTGGAGAGGTCCAACCAATGGTGATATTTTCATCTTTTCTTCCCGGTGTTGTCCACCCCAATTGCGTATTAAGATGTTTTGGAACATATTTTTGAAGATATTTTTTATAATCAATATGCACTTTATTTTTATGAGCGCGCAATAACATATCTTTTGTTTCTTGAGGTATTGGAATATTTGAGTTGTCTATATTCCAAATTATTTCTTGTTTTCCTGTTTTTGGATCAGTAGATTTGATGGACAAGTTAGATTTTCCAACACCTAATTCCGGATCAAAAATTGGTCGAGAATCTGTTCCATCTTGATTACATCTTATTGCGCCAACATTACCAACTCCACCAGTATAAACTGTATTTTCTTGTGTTATTGCATATGTTGCAGCTGTACCAATAGGTCCGATTTCGGCTGTGGTATCAAAAAAAGCTTGTTTGGCACGTTCTTGGATGGGAAGTCCTTGATAGCTATTTGAATAATATCTCACCAAAAAGCGTTTGGCAAATGCCGCAGTCTTTGGTTCGTAACCTGCACCAGTTGCAGTATCCATAACTAAATGAACTTTTCCTAATGTCTGTAGCGTTTCTGTGGGAAGCGACTCAAATTCATCAAGCCATGAATAATAATAATCTCCACCTATTGAGTGCGGGTCTCCTTTTATTTGTTGTTGTTCGTGGCGCATACCACCTGTCACCATGCGAAAACCAGGGTTTTCTCGAATACGCCTTCTTTCTATTTGAACGGCTTTTTGACGAGCATATTCTTGAACATTGGTGTTTATTCTTGCAAGTGCTGCACTATCGGTTATCTGGTCAAGTTGTAAACGTCTGTCGACCTGGTGAAGTTGATAATAGTTGCCGTTAATCTGATATGCTAAATCTCGGTCGGAGAGTACGCGTCCTTGATCAGATCTGACTTCAAGACGTTCACCAGTTTCGGTAATTTGAAAAATAGGAATGGCTTCATGATGGAGTTGTCGAAGTAAATAACGAGATTGTCCGTTTGGCTGACGATCAGCATATCCCTCATAGGGAATTCGTTGATTATGTTCAAAAATAGGATAACCTCCGACAGTACCGTCTTGTTCTTGTTGAAGCGGTTGTTTAAGGTGGGCTAATTTTTTAAAAGCCTGTTCGGTAGGATGAAGGGTTGTAAATTCTCCTGGTTGTAGCGGTTCTGGTCGAGCAAGTTGTCCAAGTCGGTTAGCTAAATCAGATACTCTTTTCCATATTCGGGAGGGGGCATTTATTATACGATCAAGTCTGTCGGGTTGAGGAGTGGGACGTGCGGGTTCTCGGGGAGGACTTTGTCTTTGAGGTAAATGTTCTTTTGCACTTTGAACTGCTCGACCTGCACGGGCTTGAGCTTCGTGGAGCGAACTTCCTGCTTGATGAATGGCTCTTGATGCGTTTTCAGATGCTCGAGTTGCAGTTTGCCGCAATCTACCTGGTTGAGGACTTTGAGGTTCAATTGGTGGAGATGTGATAGCGGGAGTAGGTTCGCGAGCAACCTCTCCCTTTTTGGAGACTTTTTTCCCAAGTTCTTTTGCTCCTTCACTGATTTTTCCTGCAAGTTGACCAAGTCTTTCACGAGCAGTCGGCAAGTGGGGAGGTGAAGGGTCTTGAGCTGGCGGAAGATCTGGTGAGGGTTGACGTGACGAATTGTCTAAATTTGACGCAGCCGGATCAATCTCAATGTGCGGACCTGGAGCTGGTGTACCTGGTTCGGGTGGAGGATTTGCGAGAGATGAGAGACTGGTTGGCTCAGGACCAATAGGTTTTGTTTTTTTGTATAATTTTGTAAGGAGTTCTTTTGAACGAGGTTCAAGTTTATCAGGAGCTACATGATCTTGAACTGAATTGATAAATGCATCAGGATGAAGTTCTGCGGATTTTAAAGCATGAATATTATTTGTAAAAGTTTCTGCTGTATCTTTACCAAAGATATTTGCAATCCATCCGACTGCAGGGAGCATTTCAACAAATTTATTTTCATCAAATCGACCATCTGTTGTACAAGCTGTAAGGATATCGTTTCTAAATATCTCTTCATTAATTCCTCCATTGCTTCCATATCGAGTAATAAATGTATCAATTGTTCCTGCAAATGCAGAAATATCAACATTAAGCCCACCCAATTGTTTATAAAATTGAGCTGCTTTTATTCCGTATGCATCTTCCGTAAAATACTTTTTGTTGGCATCTATATGTGCTAAAGTATTAATTTTTGCCTGATCATAGGAAATTTTTACTGCAGCGCGTTCATCCTTTGAGATAGCTACGATTGCTTTTTGAACAATTTCATTTCCTTTTCCGAGAGAATCTTTTGTGAGGTTGATGGGCGCATCTGGATTAAGGTTACTGGGTGTTGCCAATCGTCCTTGCAAACCACGAAGTGGGGTATATCGATATGTATTTTCAGGATTTAATACAACCTCTTGTGCCGGTAAAGCAGATGATTCCAACATGTAATCATTATTCCAAATTTACAATAAAATACAAGTATAAGTTGTGAGTATTATGTGTTTTCTGGAACTAATGGAAGAGTGTGGGTTTTTGTTGGAGACTGTATGTCAACGCCAAAATAATGATGCATGAGAAAACGGTTGGCGATAAAACCGACTTTTGAAGCTATTTTATGACGAATTGAAGATCCATGATTAAAATCAAAAATATCATAATCAATAATTTGTAATTGTCCCTGTTTGTTAATTAAAATATTTGAAACTTCAAAAGGACCATGTCGTTTAAATTGACGGTTTATCCAAGTAAAAAATCCGGGCATGCCAACATAGTCAAGAGATATCTGTTGAGTTTCGATTAGTCGATGATTTAGTGAAAGAATATAGAGAAGTTGTTTTTTGAGTTCTGGGGTACAGTTTAACTGAGTCAGCGGGACCCCTTCAACAGCTTGTTGAACAATACAATATTGGTCTGAATTTGGATCTTTTTTTACAGAAGTTGGAATAGAATAGCGGGGGAATGCTTTTACCACTGTTGCGATATTTGCATCTTCCTCAATCATTCCTTTTGTAAGTGTTCCAACTGATTTGGGATTCGGGATTTTGACCACTTGTTTTTCTTGACCTGGAATTGAATAGCTAAAAACAGTATGGTTTGCGCCCTTTCCCATTGGAATGGGGTTGACATGGTCAGGATTAATTCCACATTTTATAAGAAGTTCTTTTGTTTCGTTTGTAAAAACAGCATTTGGTTCGGGCGATGACGGTTCAATTTCTTTTGGAGGCGGTTCTATTTTTTTTGGATCGTTGACCGGTGGTTTTTTTGGAGTAGGTTCTTTTGGCTCAGTATTTATTTTAGGAGGTTGTTCGGGAAGTGTAAATGGTTTGACTAATTGCCAAATACGAGCAAGGGTGGATTTTTCAAGAGGGAGAAGGGTGTTAACTCTTGAAATTTGTGTATTTGCTTGATCAGGTGCGTTTATTGCCTGAACAAATATATCTTTTTCAGTAATGAGTCTGCTTTCTGCCAGTGCAAGTTCCGCAACCATCTCGACAATTGCTTCATCTCCAAAAGTATGAGCCATCCAATTTATTACGTCTGTATTTTTATCAAGTCTGTCGAGTGCAACCCTGCCTTTTGTATCTCGATGATAGTCAACGACTTCTTTGACAAAAAGTTTTATTTGACCGTTTTTTTCATCTCCTTGAAGATATTTTTTATAAAAAGTATCAACATTTTCTTTTGTGATGGATTCTGTGTGTATTCCGAAAGCTGAAAGTAAGTGTGTCCATCTTTTTCCGTCATCTGTTTGAGTAAAAAAATTCGTTGAGGATGATATTTTTTTGACAAAATCATCACTCCATTTATCCTTTTCAGTATTTAAATCAGTTGATTTTTCATAATATTTTTCTCTTGAAGCAAGCGATGACTTATTAAAAACAGTATAATCTCGAGCTTCCAATGTGCTCAGCTGCGTTTTATCAACTTGGACAAGATTTGTATTCTCAGGATTTATAGCGTTTTGGGAAATGAGAAGTCGGGCATGAAGAGCGATTTTTTCTGGCCATGACAAGACAACTCCTTTTTCTTTATTTGGTTCAGTATGTTTAATGGGGGCTTTTTCCGTCATAGTTAAATCTTATTTTCCAAAATTAAGTATCCTATTCATAATACCACCATTTGCACGGGCAGTTTGTAGTTCTTTTGGAATATCGTTTTGAATAAAAGTTTCAATTTTCCGTTGGCGAATTGCTACAATTGCTTCTTGCCATGTATTTATATTCCCAAAAATGTGAGTTCCTGCAAGACCAATTTGTGAAAGAAGGTGAAAATCTGAGCCACCAGTTCCGGCGAGATGATTGTCATCAGCAAGTTTTTGAAGAGTTGAATTATGGCCTGAAAGAGTCATTACTTCGATTCCATCAAGTTGATCACGAAGTCGAAGAATATCAGTGTGAGTTAAGGCTGTAAGTTTTGGGGTTTCTGATGGGTGAGCTGCTATAGCTAAGCCTCCATAATTATGAATCCATCTGATTACATCTTGTGGACTTTTTCCAAATGGTATTGAAAAACGCGCAACTAATTGTGGATCAATCCCAAGAGCGAGGATATGAGGAGTTCTTCGTGAAAGATAACTGGTAATTTCAATTCCTGGAATAAGAATCACACCCGATTCTGATGCAATATCGAGTGCTTTTTGAAGACCGGTAACTGTGTTGTGACCTGTTATTGCCACGCCATCAAATCCAATTTGCTTGACCTTTGATAGTACGTCTACTGGTCTATATTGAACACCTTCCCAGGGAAAACTGTATGTGGTATGTCCATGTAAATCAAATTTTTTTGATATTTCAACCATATGTCAATTATACTATATTGACAGTCTATATATGAAATATGTAGATGAAGTTATTCATCATCTGGTTGGAGTGTAAGGATTACTTTGTTGTCCGGAGAAGTATCGGCGGGGGATTCAATAGGTTGAGGATAATCGTTGCTAAGAATCAAAACTCTTCCGCCAATTTTAAATGAAGTATTTGTAAATTTGTTTTGTTCGGGTTGCATAACTTCAGGTGGTTCTGCAAGGTCTTGTGGATCTGTATCTGTTGCTATTACTCGTACCCGATTACCTATTCCTCCTGTATATGCATTATTTTCAAAGTCAGTTACCAAATAGGTTGCAACCGACTGTTTCTTTTCAAGTTTTAGATCTTTAATTGTGTCTTCGAATGCTCGTTTTGTGCGTTCTTCGATCGATAATCCTTCATATTTTTTCGAATAATATGCCTCGATAAATTTTTTTGAGAAAAGAGAGGCGGTTTCGATAGGTAATGACTGATCACAAACAATATGTGCTCTTCCGAGTGTTTGGATTGATTGCATCGAGATTATATCCAACATGTCGTGCCAGGTATAAAAATGGTCGCGTTTTTTTTGGTCAGCTTGAATTTCTAGTCTTGGATTTTGACGAAGTTTATTACGATCAGGAAGGAATCCATTTTTTCGTGCATATTCGTGTTTTTTTGCAATAACTTCTGCAATCTGTTTTTTGTCTGTAATCTCAACAAAACGCATAACAAGATCATCTGTTTGTTTAAGCTGATAATATTTATTTTTGTTACCCTCTTTTACTTGAAACGCAAGTGTTTGGGTAACATCACGTCCGTTGTCAGCTTTCACTTCTTGAGCTTCACCGCTTTCTTTTATTAGTTTAATTGGCAGTGCTTCTGGATTCAGTTTCCGGATAACTTTTATTTGTCCTCGCAGCTTATCATTTCTTGTATATATTTCAAAAGGAGTTGCCATATTTCGCTCAGCGATAATTTTACTTTCAGGTACGCTTCCTGAAACCTGATCATTTGTGTGGGGGATTTCTTTTAATTTGGGTATTTTTGAAAAAAAACGCTCTGAAGGATGAAGGGTTTTGAATTCTTCTTTTGGAATTGGTTCGCGCGCTTTAGTTTCAGTTGTTCGCATGATAAGATTTTCAGCACTTTTTATTGATACGGGTTGTATTGGTGGTGCTTTTTCAAATATTCCTCGTGCTTCTCGTGCAGGAGGAGCGTGTCTGCGGATAGGTTGTTCGTATTGGGGAGTTCGAAGACGAACGGGAGAAACTGGCATTGAAGTTTGTGTTTCAGTTTTTTGTGATTGTCGGATCATATTTCTTTGCAGAAACTGATCTAGTGGAGTTATTCCGGCAAGTCTTGCAAGGTGGTTGCGAGTACTTAAGCGAGAAGGGGGAGATTTGCCTTCAGTTGGATAGGGTTTTGTAGTTTCTTGATTTTGTTTTACAGGTTTATGCTCATCAGTTTGATTTTTTGCTTCATGTTTTTTATCGGTGATCCACAGTTTAAGTCGATCTCTTGATGAAAGAAGTCGTTCGGATAAAGGGGTAAATCTTTTTGCTTGAAGTTTTTCTGAATTTTCTCGCGGGCGAACTGGAAGTCTGTTTGGTCTAAATTGGAATGGGTTTTCTTTTCTTATAACTGGCGATCTTTGGATAGAAATTGGAGCTTGTTCTAAAGCTGGCATAAGACATTATATATTAATCTTGAATCTCAAAACATCGAGATTAAAAAATATGATGTTTACCAATGAAAATTATTATGCCCCAATTTTAAATTCCACCACATCTCCGTCTTTCATTTCATAATCCCGTCCTGCACTTACGACTTTACCTTGTTCACGAGCCTTAACCCAACCATTATACTCAACAAAATCTTTATACATACAAATATCTGCTTTGATGAATTTTTTTTCAAAATCAGTATGAATTGTTCCAGCAGCCTGAGGGGCAAGCCACCCTTTTTGGATTGTCCAAGCGCGCGCTTCAAGGGTACCTGCGGTAAGAAACGAAACTAGACCTAAGATTTCATAAGATTTTTTAATCAATCTGTTTAAGCCAGTATCATTCAGTTTATATTGATTCAGATATTCATTTTGTTCTGGAGGGGAAAGGGCTAAAATGTCGTTTTCAAGTTTTGCATTGAGATAGAGATAATTATTTTTAGACAGAATATCTTTATTGTCATGCTGAACTTGTTTCAGCGTCTTATTTGAAGATCCTGAAATAAATTCAGGATGACGTGAAGCAGTTATAGAATTGATTTCTTTCTCCGTTTCTTCTTTATTTTCCAATTGCATTTCCGAGACGTTAAATACAAATATGTAGGGCTTCATGGTAAGTAGATTTAGTTGTTTAATTAGAATTTTTTCTTCATCAGAAAGTTGGACATTTCGTGCTGATATACCTTTATTGAGTTCTCCTTTTAGCCGCTTTACCATTTCGTATGTTGCCAGTTCATCTTTTGAGGCGTTCATTTTCGGTTCTTTTTGTTTGTTTAAAGTTTCAAGATCTGCCAAAATAAGTTCTGCGTCAATTGTCTCTATATCACTTTTTGGATCTACTTTATTTGAAACATGGATGACATTATCGTCTTCAAAAAGCCGAACCACATGAACAATAGCTGAAACTTCACGTATGTGAGAAAGGAATTTATTTCCCAATCCTTCGCCGACTGAGGCGCCTTTGACAATACCTGCAATATCATAAAATTCAACAACCGCTGGAACAATTTTTTCTGTTTTGACGATTTTGGCAAGGACAGGAAGACGTTCGTCTGGAACGGGTACAATGCCTACATTTGGTTCGATCGTACAAAATGGATAGTTTGAAGCATCTGCGATCTGTTTTTTAAGAAGTGCGTTAAAAAGAGTGCTTTTTCCTACATTGGGTAATCCAACAATTCCTATTGAAAGAACGTTGCTCATAATAATTTTGTGTGTTTTCCTTTGAAATAAATAATGGGATGGAGCCTTCAACTGTCGCTGTGACCCCATCCGTGGTGACAGTATCAACCAATTGCCTCACCGAGAACTGTCTTTCCTTGAAATTGAGGTTGTCAATTTCAGCCTTCATTGTATCACAGAACTGCTTCAAATCTGGCAGGATAATAGACTTTTGGGTTGATAGAGATTCATTGTGCGATGTGGATAGCTTGTTCATGATTTGGCTTTCTTTCAGTCGTATGTCTACAAGCTGGGACTGAAGTTGTTCAAGACTGATTACTTTCGCACCATATGCCTTTACAAACCTATCCTCTAATTCTTTTTGGTCTTTTAATTCTTTGTTCAGTTTGGGCACATCAACAAAATCAGGACTTTTTTGTATTGTTGTAATCCGCATATTCCAACGTTCATATTGTTTTTCAATTCGTTGAGGGTCTGTGACTAATTTATATATTTCATTCCATACTTTTGAATCTAAAATTGTAGCATTGACACCTGTTGCAAAGCACTCTTTGGGGAGGGGAAAGCGATTTACCCTATCGGTACAACGATAATAAAGATGTCCATTTACTCCTTCTCCAGCACGTGTATTTCCACAGGTGCAGCGTACAAGAGTAGATAATAAGTACTCATGTATCTTATTTCTCATGGAAAACTGAGAATTTATTTTAAGCTGTTGTTGAGCCCCAAGATATGTTTTTTCATCAATAATTGAAGGCACAGATAACTCGTGCCATTCAGTTATTGGTCTGTTTTTTCTACTTGTCTTTTTTATTTTCCTATAACCATCTTTTTTATGGGGATTTGCAGCCTCAATTGCTTCCCGTTTGTTGAAATGAGTTTTTCCAATGTATGTAGTATCTCTTAATAGTCTGGAAAGCGTGCTTGTTGCCCAATGACCATCCTTGTTCTTTCTTGGGTATATCTTTTGTTCGTAAAGTCGCATTATTATTTGTCGGATTGTCAATTGCTCCTCTGTAAACCATTTGAATATCATCCTCACAATATCAGCTTCGCTCTCATTTATTTTGAATGAGCCCGAAATAGATTTATTTTTATCTCCTTTAACGTATGTATATCCAAATGGGGGATTCCATCCGAATAAAATACCATTTTTTACTTTGAATAATTTACCTCGTCTGAATCTTTCCGCAATTTTAATGCGTTCATAGTCATGGAATAATCCCATTACATTTTGTGCAAAACCAGATTCAGGAGTCTCATTATTGATGTCGTGGAGCGAAATGATTTTAACTCCTGCATCCTCAATTTCTTTTTTGAGAATCATTTGGTTAAGAAAGTCACGGGAAAGACGACCCAAATCATATACGTATAAGACTTGAAATAGCTTATTTTTTACTGCATCACGTAATCTATCCAATCCAGGTCGTGCAAGTACGCTTCCAGTCCAACCTTCATCATAGAAGGAAAGGCTGTCTCCAAGCATCAATCCATCCTTCACAATTCGTTCCTTAATCTCCGCCACTTGCGAAAGTATGGTTTCCTGCTTCTCTTGGTTTCCCGTTGATACACGGGCATATAGTGCGGCTATTTTCATGCCTTAAATCTCCTTTCATTCAGAAATTTTTCAAGGTCTTTTTTTGTTATCCTGTAATCTTTTCCCAACTTAAATGCAGGTAATTTTTCGTCTCTAACCCAACGTCTAACTGTTACGATATTTACCTTCAAAAGTGAAGCTATTTCCTTTACTGACATGTACTCGTCCATAGTCCTATTATAGGGAACTTTTAATTACTATTCAATACATATTCTTACTCTTTCTAAATTGTTCGTATTCATATAAAAACAGAGTGAAAGTTGAAACATCTGTTATCTTTTTCCTCTCTGTGATTGGCATTCTTCCTTTATATCCTGTTGTAACATCACTCTCAACCTCTTTCACTAATGGGTAGTATTGTCCATTTTTGCAAATAATTGCACCCATGGATATACCTTTGTCCAGCCAAACCTTTTCAATCCATTTGAAAAGTGGTTCTGCCTGCACAAAATCGCTCTTTATCAAATCATCTTTAGCTTCATCTGCATACTTATTTACTATCACAAAATCTCTTTTTAAGTATGCCTCTTTTGCTTTGATAAACTTTTCTTTCCAGGTTTGGTCAAACATTCTTTTTTTCACCCCCTTTGAACGTTCTGGTCATCAGTTTGGGTATTTCATCAGCTACATTTTTCATGTCAAAACTGTGTTCGCTCCACCATTTATCCTGAAACATCTTGTCTATTGCCCAGGTAATATCTTCTTCTGTATAGCCAGTACCAAGCATGGATTTAGTGTATTTTGCTTGTTTCCCGTAGTTCGGAAATTTACAACCAAGCTTATTAGCTAAATGAGAAATGATTACACCAATTTCTTTCTTAAAAGTATTTTTTGTATCCCGTGAGACGGGAATAGTATTGTTATTCTTTATTGTTATATCTTTTATTGTGGGTACCAAGGATTGGGAGGGGACTCTACTTCCATTATCTGGTAGGGGGGTGATACCAACTTTAGGTACTGGTGCCATTTCTTGGGAGGGGTTAATAGTGAGTTCATATATCGTTTGCTCTCCAATAACTGGTTTACTTTGAATAAAGCCTTTTTGTTCAAGCCCTTTGAGTGCCTTTCTTATCGTTTTTTTATTTTTAATACCAGTCCCCGTATCAACAATAGTTCCATCTCTTTTTGTAATTCCATACATGAATTGTGAATGAGCAATTGCATCTGCAGATTTTTTATAGCCCCATGTATGACGCAAGATATAATCAAGCACTTTTTGTTCTACAGGGGATAATGCATGCCACCACCCATTAAGTGCTTTGGGAAACGGCCAGTAATTAGTAACAGGTTCAGGGGGAAAACCAGGGAATTTACCCTCATGCTTGTGTATCTTCATGGTTCTTTAGGAGTAATTTTTTAATAACTTTGGCGAAGAGCATGTCAAAAACACGATTAAGTCGTTCTGGTTGGTCTTTTTGGTTCCAACGATAGGCGACTGTTAAATTAGTTTTGGACTTTCTTGCCATGATGAGGATTAGGAAAGTCCGATAAGGAGATGTCAAACGGATATTACGAGGCTAAAAAGGAAGGAAAATATGTCGGATACTCGGATTAGTTATCCGATAAGGGCAAAGGAAGGATTCTAAACTCGTAACTTTGAGTTTTTTTGTCAAACTTCAAAATTACTCTCTGTTTGAATGCATTTTTTTTGTTTATACGCTTTTTTATGTCGCTTATTTTTTCAGTGAAGCTGACCCAACCAATTTCATGATATGAAATTTTTTCATATTCCTTGATGAGTTCCTGTTTAGAAAAATATGATTTTGGAGAATTTTTATACAAACTGTAAATCGTATCAAAAACTGGTTTTACTTCTGGGCTGTTGGATAAATCTATGACATCTATCATTCTATTCTGTAACACAATGGTAAAAACACCATTTTCATAAACATGGTCCTTTCCTTCGGGGACTATTATGTGATTTGGCTTATTAAGTAGCTTCTTTATCGCTCTATTCATCCATTCTCGTGCTTTTTCATAATCAAAAGCAACTTCAAAATATCCAGCAGCTCGTTTTTTTGAAGCATTTCTGATGTCGGAGAACCAAACATCCATATCAATTATTTTATTTTTCTGGAGTAAATATGGTGTTTTTATATTTTTATAGTACAACACGTTACCATCATCTCGTATGGTTTGAAATTCATGTAATTTTACATTATCAATAGAAATTTCTCTGAAACCACGCTCAAAATCAGCGTTGTCACCTTTTGTACGTATTGCTCTATCACAGAGTTGAATCGCATCTTCAATTACTTCATTTTCCATATCTTATTGTTGGTCAAATTATACCAAAGGGAGTATAATTAAGTAATAGTTTGTGATTGTTGTAATAAGTTATTTTTATATATGAATATGAAGAAGAACGGTACTTCTGCAAATATAGGCTTTGAAGAAAAATTGTGGCTTGCTGCTGACAAACTTCGTAACAATATGGACCCTTCGGAATACAAACACGTGATTCTTGGGCTTATTTTCTTGAAATATATCTCCGATTCGTTTGAAGAAGCTTATCAAAAGGCACTAAAAGAGCCAGATAGATACGAAGGGATGGAAGAAGAACACGATTATTACAAATCGGAGAATGTTTTTTGGGTGCCAAAGATAGCTCGCTGGGAATACCTCAAAAATAACGCTAAAAAGCCTGAAATTGGCAAGTTGGTAGATGAGGCTATGATAGCCATAGAAAAGGACAATCCCAACCTCAAAGGCGTTCTACCCAAGAATTATGCACGTCCTGACCTTGATAAGGTGCAATTGGGCGAAGTGATTGACCTTATGAGCTCAATTGGTATGGGTGATAGTGAAAATAAATCAAAAGACATTTTAGGACGAATATACGAATACTTTATTGGTAGATTTGCAAGTGCAGAAGGAAAAGCGGGTGGAGAGTTTTTTACACCTTCAAGTGTAGTAAAACTGTTGGTTACCATGATTGAACCGTACAAGGGGCGAGTATATGACCCTTGTTGTGGCTCGGGCGGTATGTTTGTCCAAAGTGAAAAGTTTATTGAGAATCACGGCGGAAGTAAGGATGATATCTCAATTTGGGGGCAAGAATGGAATCCAACTACATGGAAGCTTTGTAAGATGAATCTTGCAATTCGTGGTATTACTGGGAACTTGGGTGCTCATAATGCAGATTCATTTCATAATGACCAACACAAAGACTTAAAGGCAGATTATATCCTTGCAAATCCACCTTTCAATATCAGTGATTGGGGAGGAGAGAGAATAAAGAATGATATTCGTTGGAAATATGGAATACCTCCAACTGGAAATGCAAATTATGCCTGGATTCAGCATATGATTCATCATCTTTCACCTGCTGGCATAGCAGGTTTTGTTATGGCAAATGGTTCTCTTTCATCAAATACTTCAGGTGAAGGAGAAATACGTCAAAGTTTGGTAAAGAATGGGCTCGTAGATTGTATTGTGGCACTTCCTGCACAATTGTTCTATACAACGCAGATTCCTGCAGCATTATGGTTTGTATCAAGAGATAGATATAACCACAAATTCCGAGACAGACATGACGAAATTCTTTTTATTGATGCTCGTAAACTTGGAACGATGGTTACACGCAAAAACAAAGAATTATTGGAAGAAGATATTAAAAAGATATCAGATGTCTATCATGCTTGGCGAACAAAAGATGGAGGATATAAAGATGTAAAAGGTCTATGCAAAGCAGCCAAAATGGAGGAAGTTGAGAAGAATAATTTCATACTTACTCCTGGCAGGTATGTTATGTCAGACTTCATTGATGAAGATGTTGAGGAATTTGATATGAAAATGAAACGATATTCAAAAGAGCTTTCAGAGCATTTCAAAGCATCAAAAGTATTAGAAGTAACTATTAAGGAAAATTTGAAAAAAATAGGATATGGACTGGAATAGCGTAGTGGAAAATGTCCAAAAGTTACCAGCTTTTCTTTTGTCCGCTTTAGCGGTAATATCCTTTTTTTGGTATTTAGTCAGCTATAGAAAAGTTGAGGAATTAGAACAAATGATACTTGTCAAGCAAGCTGAATATGACAATATGGAGAAAACAGTTCACAAAAAGAGAGGAGCCATAAGTCAAGGAGTATTGGACGCAGTTACTGAGAGAGACAGAAAACCAGTGGAACAAGAAATAAACATCTTGAAGTTAAAAAGGCAATTTATATTAGATAAGTTGCCCTTGGTCGGATATTTCAAAAAATGAGTACAAAATTCAAACAAACTGAAATTGGGAATATACCTTTTGAGTGGGAGGTAAAAAAAATTAAAGATGTAACTGAAAAAGTCATTGATAATCGGGGGAAAACTCCTCCGATTGTTTCAAGTGGATATGAATTACTGGAGGTAAATGCCGTCTTGGAGGATAAAAAAACACCCGATTATTCGTTGGTTAGGAAATTTGTAGATGAGGAAACACGCAAAACATGGTTTAGAGGGCATATTAAAAAAATGGATATTCTTTTGCCAACAGTTGGAACCATCGGTAATGTTGCAATTTTAGATGAAACAAGAGGTGAAATTGCTCAAAATCTTATTGGATTAAGAATAAGTAAGGATGCAAATCCAAACTATATTTATTATTACCTTAAAAACCCATATCACAAAGAGAGGATACTTAATCTTGATATAGGAGGAGTACAACCAAGTATAAAAGTACCACACTTTCTTAATTTAGAAATTGCATTGCCACCTCTAATTGAACAAGAACAAATAATATCAATCCTTTCCTCATTTGATGACAAAATTGAAGTCAATCGGAAGATAAATCAGGTGTTGGAAAATATGGCTAAAGCACTTTTTGATTATTGGTTCGTTGATTATGAATTTCCAAATGAAGAAGGAAATCCGTACAAATCAGGTAGGGGAAAAATGATTGAGTCAGAAATAGGAGAAGTTCCACATGACTGGATGGTGCACGAATTGACACAAGTGGTTGAGTTTAATCCATCGGAAAAGATAAAAAAAGGCGATGAATATACATACCTTGAAATGAAAGAACTGCCAGAATCAGGTATGTGGTGTTACTCTAACCATAAAAAGGAATACAACGGTGGTGCAAAATTTAGGAACGACGATACGTTAATGGCTCGGATTACACCTTGTTTGGAAAATGGAAAGACTGGGTATGTAAATTTTCTACAAAATTTTGAAATAGCTTTCGGTTCAACAGAATACATTATTTTTAGAGCAAAAAAAGAGATTTTTCGTGAATATATTTACTTTCTTGTAAGGTCAAACTCATTCAGAGATAAAGCTATAAAAAGTATGGTTGGAAGTTCTGGTAGACAACGAGTTCAAACAGATACTCTAATGAACTACAAAATTTCCAATCCACCAATAGAAATAATCACAAATTTTCATAACACACTATTCCCACTGTTTCAGCAAATACGTGATAACTCTTTAGAAATACAAATCTTAAAAAAAATTAGAGATTCTCTATTGCCAAATTTAATGAATGGGAGCATAAGAACAATATGATTCAAAAAGTATTAAAAATTAAGGGTGTGGGAAAATTTGTTGATTTTGCTTGTGGTGGAGATACGCAATTCAGAAAGACTAACATAATATACGGAGAAAACTCCAAAGGGAAAACTACCCTCACCTCTATTATTCGCTCTTTGAAAGATGAAGAGAATTGTATTATCCCAGCAAAAAAAACAATTGGGTCAACAGAGATGCAAGAGATAGAAATTCTTGTGGAGGGGGATAGCCATCCAATCAAATACACGGATAATAAATGGACAAAGCTGATTCCAAACATAGAGGTTTTTGACTCACACTTCATCAATACAAATGTGTATTCGGGAATGACGATTGATTCAGACCATAAAAAACATCTGCATAATTTTGTTTTAGGAGCACAAGGAGTCCTATTATCAAACGAGATTAGTGAAATAAAACGTAAGATTGAAGAATCAAACGTAAAAGTCAGACTATCAAAAAGTCAAATTCAGGGACTCGTGGAAGGTTTATATTCCATTGATGACTATGTGAAGCTTACCAGAGCTGCTTCTCTGGAAAAGGAAGCAGAGGAAATAAAGAAAAAAATAGAGATTGTCAAAGCCAATAAAACTATTCAAGAGCAAGAAAATATTGAAGCTGTGCGACCATTTGAACTGGGCGTAGACATAAATAGAATCGGAAACGTATTGCAAAAAACAATAAGCAGTATCCAAACAACATATATTCAAAAAGTGGATAGCCATAAAAAACATCTTGCTTTTTCAAGTGCAGAAGAATGGATTCAGCAAGGACTTACTGCAATTAAAGATGATAAATGTCCATTTTGTACTCAACAACTTTCAAATTCCAAAGAAATTATTTTGGCATATACCCAGTTTTTCAATACGGAATACAGAACATTACAGGAGGAAGCCTCACTTGTTTTGAAAGAAATAAAGCGTATTAACGTAGAGGTTGTATTTGCGAGTATTGAATTTTTGAGAGTTAAAAATAAGGGAAAGGGTGAGTTCTGGAAAACGTATATTAAAGATGAGTATGTCAACCCAAATCTTGAAAGGATTATTGAGAGCAAGGCGAAGATTATCGCTCAAATCAACAAAGTAATCACCTTGATTGAACAGAAAAATACTAATTTATTGGATTCGGTTGACAAGTCAGCTTGTGGTGAACTTGAATTACTCATAAAAGACGTGAATGATAACATTGCGGAACACAATGATATTGTAGAAAAGTACAATGAAAAAATACAGGCATTAAAATCAAAGCCACAAGATGATTTGCCGCAGCTTCAAACCCAACTAAAAAAAATTGAAATTGCCATGAATCGGTTTGAATCTCAAACTGATAAGTTATGTGCCGATTATCTTGCGGACTTGAAGCTTCTTGATGGTTACAATAAACAAAAAGATGAAAAGCAAAAAAGTCTTAACGAATTTACAAAACAGGTATTTGAGAAATACGAAAAAAGTATAAATGAATATCTTCTAAAGTTTGGGGTAGATTTTAAGATAAAGGAAGCTAAAGGTGGCAACTATAGAGGTATGGCAAAAGACCCATATGCAGAATATGCGATTATGATTTCAGAGTGCAAGCTTAATTTTGATGACGATGGTGTTCACCCATGTGTAAAAAATACTTTAGGTGAAGGTGACAAGGCTGCTTTAGCATTTGCCTTCTTCTTGGCAAAATTGGAGATTGATGGGCACTTGGAAACCAAAATTGTGGTTTTTGATGACCCATTGTCAAGCTTTGATGAAAATAGAAAGAATGCAACTTTAGATGAGCTTCATAAACTGTCCAAACAAGTAAAACAGTTGATTGTACTGACACATAATTCACTTATTGCTCGTGAATTTTGGTTAGGCTTAAAAGATACCGATACCTGCAGAACACTTCGGATTATACGTAAAGGTCAAACGAGCTGTATTTCAGAATATGATATTGATAAGGAAACAGCTTCTCCTTATTTTCAAAATTACAAAACACTTGATAAATATATTCAGCAGGGTGGAGACAGTCCAGAAGTTAAATTGGCGGTAGGGAAATGTATAAGACCATTGCTTGAAGGTTATTTGCGAATAAAGTTCCCAGGGGCATTCCACTCAAAACAATGGTTAGGTGAGATGATTACCGCAATAAGAGATGCTTCAGCCACGAGTGTACTTTCCAAAATACAGAACAGATTGTCCCAACTTGAAGGGCTAAATAGCTACTCAAAAAAGTTTCATCATGAAACAAATCCCAATCTTCACAATCAAACAATCAATGAGTCAGAATTAACAACGTACGCAAAACAATCTTTAGATTTTATTTATCAATAATTATGAAATACACAGAATCAGAACTGGAGAATGCAACGCTTGAATGGTTACATGAATTGGGATATGAAATTGTCTTTGGACCTACAATTGCTCCAGATGGAGAAGTGCCAGAGCGAAAAAGTTATAGTGACATAGTTTTGATTGAGCGTTTAAGAAAAGCTGTGGGAAAAATAAACCCTCATATTCCAGTAGAAGCACAAGAAGAAGCAATAAAGAAAGTAGTGAATATAGCATATTCAAGCCCCAAACTAATATCCACGAATAAGTCATTTCATAAAATGTTGACCGATGGAGTTGAGGTGGAATATAAACGTGAAGATGGGAGTATTGCAGGGGACAGAGTACTTCTTGTTGATGAAAAAAATCTTAATAATAATGAATGGACTGCAATAAACCAATACACCATCATTGAAAACAACAACAATAGACGACCTGATGTTATTGTGTTTGTAAACGGATTGCCTCTGGTGGTTTTTGAACTCAAAAATCTTGCAGATGAAAAGACTACAGTACGTCAAGCATTTAATCAGATACAAACATATAAAAATGATATTCCATCCTTATTTACCTATAACGGATTATGTATTGCAAGCGATGGTCTTGATACAAGAGTTGGTTCGCTTACAGCTGATATGGACCGTTTCATGAAGTGGAAAACGATTGATGGCAAGAGTAATGCAGCTGCAACCATCCCAGAAATGGAAGTATTGTTGCGAGGTATGATGACCAAAGAACGATTATTAGACATAATCAAGAATTTCATTGTCTTTCAGACCGATGGGGAAAACACAATTAAGATACTTGCGGCATATCATCAGTATTATGCAACTAATAAAGCAATAGAAAAAACAATTGAAGCAACCGATGTAAAAGGAGATAGGAGATGTGGAGTTGTTTGGCATACACAGGGTAGCGGTAAGAGCCTCACAATGGTCTTTTATGCAGGAAAGCTTATTCAAAGGCTTGATAATCCAACAATTGTTGTTCTTACCGATAGAAATGATTTAGACGACCAATTATTTGGTGTATTTTCCGCAAGTCACGCAATTATTCGTCAAACCCCTGTTCAGTCTCAAAACAGAGAACATCTACGAGAGCTCCTCAAAGTAGCTTCAGGTGGTGTTGTTTTTACGACTATTCAAAAGTTTTTTCCAGAGGATGTTTCAAAACGAGAACTATTATCTGATAGAAGAAACATCGTTGTTATTGCTGATGAAGCACACAGAAGCCAATATGATTTCATAGATGGGTTTGCTCGCCACATGCGAGATGCTCTGCCAAATGCTTCATATATAGGCTTTACTGGTACTCCAATTGAATTAACTGATGCAAATACAAGAGCTGTCTTTGGAGAATATGTTGATGTATATGATATTTCAAAAGCAGTAGAGGACCATGCAACAGTCCCAATCTACTATGAGGCACGTCTTGCAAAAATCCAACTTTTAGAATCAGAACGACCTCATATTGACACTGAATTTGAAGATTTAACTGAAGGAGAAGAAGTTGAAAAAAAGGAAAAACTCAAAAGTAAATGGGCTCGTCTTGAAGCAATGGTAGGAGCAGAAAAACGAGTACAACTAATCGCAAAGGATATTGTTGACCATTTTGAAGCACGAATGGATGTAATGGAAGGAAAAGGGATGATTGTAGCAATGAGTAGACGAATTGCGGTTGAGTTGTACAACGAAATTATAAAGCTTCGTCCTCAATGGCATAGCGAAAATGATAATCAAGGATACTTAAAAGTTGTAATGACTGGTTCAGCAGCAGACCCAGAGCAATTCCAGAAACATATACGAGGGAAAGAAGGAAGGGAACTTCTTGCAAAAAGAATGAAAAGCCCAAGCGATGAACTTAAATTGGTAATTGTCCGTGATATGTGGCTTACTGGATTTGATGTCCCATCACTGCACACAATGTATATTGATAAGCCGATGAAAGGTCATGGACTTATGCAAGCAATTGCACGAGTGAATAGAGTTTACAAAGACAAACAAGGTGGACTTATTGTGGATTACATTGGTCTTGCCCCCTCATTAAAGGAAGCACTTGCATATTACACCGAAAGTGGAAGGTCTACTCCTACTATTCCACAAGAAGAAGCAGTAGCCGTCATGTTGGAAAAATATGAGATAGCAAAAGATATGTATCATGGCTTTGATTATTCGCCTTATTTTGGTGATTCCAGTGCAAAACGGACAAGTACGCTTACTGAAGCAATTAACTTCATTTTAGGGCAGGAGGAAGGCAAGAAAAGATATCTGCAAGTGATAACAGAACTGTCACATGCCTTTTCTTTATCCGTGCCTCACGATAGTGCTATTCGCATACGAGATGAAGTTGCCTTTTTTCAAACCGTAAAAGTCGCAATCATAAAACTTGACGCAACTGGTGGAGGTGGACCCACGGAAGAAGATTATGACCAGGCAATAAAACAGATTGTCTCAAAAGCCATTACAACACCAGAAGTGATGGATGTATTTAAGTTGGCAGGTCTTGATAAACCGAATGTATCAGTACTTTCTGATGAATTTTTACAAGAAGTAAAAACATTAAAGCATAAAAATATCGCCCTTGAATTATTGAAGAAACTGCTCAATGACGAAATACGTGTAATGCAAAGAAAATACCTTGTAAAATCACGCTCATTTGCCAAGATGTTGGAAGAAACAATAAAGAAATACCAAAATCAAACAATTGAAGCGGCACAGGTGATTGCTGAATTAGTGGAATTGGCGAAACAAATTAAAGAAGAAAAAGAAAGAGGGAATAATCTTCACCTTTCAGAAGAAGAAATTGCCTTTTATGACGCCCTCGCAATGAATGATAGTGCAGTTATGGAATTGGGAGATGAAACGCTAAAAAAGATTGCCCAAGAACTCGTACAACTTATTCGTAAAAATACAACGATTGACTGGACATTGAAAGAAAATATACGAGCGAGACTCCGAGTCTATGTCAAAAAGTTGTTGAATAAATATAAATATCCACCAGACAAGCAAGAGGCAGCAACGAATACAGTATTAGAACAGGCAGAAGTACTTTGTAAAGATTGGGCAGAGGAAAAATAAATGAATACCGATTTACTGACCGAAAAATTTGTACAAGATAGTATCATCAACTATCTTTCACAAAATGGTTGGGGTGTGAATATGAGGTCAAAAGCCTTAAAAGAGCATGGAGTTGATATAAAAGTGAGGAACGACAAGGTTTCTCGGTATTTTTTGATTGAGGTAAAAGGCGATGCGAGTCCAACAGCCAAATTTCCTCGTTCTCATCGTGAAGTAAATTTCAATCTTGCTCTTGGTCAAATAATTACCCGTATGCACACAGTTGGTAATCGTGCATATAAGTATAGATATAAATATGGAGTAGGTTACCCGTCCTCATTTAAGGAGATTGTGTTAAGACGATTGCCACATGATGTATGTGACAAATTAAACTTATATGTATTTTTTGCAGATAAAGTAGGGAGCGTTGAAATGTATGATTGGAAGGCTATAAAAGAGCACCAAAACAAGTTGAATAATTCTGATTGAAGTAATAAATAGTAATGTGTTGAGATATAATGTAACTGTCTGAACAATTCGGTTTGCCTAAACTCAATGTAAATTGGGCATGGCAGAAATCCAGGTTATGGGACGAGAGCTCCTCGTCAAGTTTTCCATAACCTGGTCATATTCCGAAAGGGATATGGGCAAGTCCGAAAGGATAAGCCGACTTGATGGGGAGCTTTTTTTTATAAATTAAAACCAGTATATGAATAAAATTACAGGAGATAAGATTCTTACTTATTTTATTTTCCCGATAAATCCGCTACGTAGATTATTACATAGTATACGTATAAGAGGAATGATTGGTGGTTTGTTGCCGACTATCCATGCTTTCGCCACATTTATGTACCTACTTACGATGCTGTTATATAGCAATGGAGGGGCAGGGAGAGCTGGGATAGTGGGAATCATAGGTACGCTGTTGGCATTACTCATGTATCAGTTTTTAGGTTTGTATATACTTATTTTTATTATTGTTGGGTATATGTTGGGATATTTACAAATAATGATTGATTTTTTTAGAGGAAAGATTTTATCGGAGTTACGGAATAATTTTGATTTATGATAAGTAAATTCTTGCGAAAACACTGGAGAATATCAGTAGTGTTATTTATCCTATTCTTTATATTTATTTTCCGAGTTGGTTCATCTATACAACATAAATCGGAATCAATCAGTAAAAATAATGAGGTAAATCAATCAAACATGAAAATAAATAAAAGTTGGGAAAATGTTGTCTGGCTTATTGGAAACAACCAGATTGTATTTCAATACAAGAAGAATCCAAATCCTCAATACCAATCTGATTCTTCCACTATTACAACTATCCGAGCTGAAGACCAACCTCATCTTTTTGAAAGGCTTGATTACAATGTAATAAAAGTGCTTCCATTCACTGTTGGGAATAAGACATTCTACCTCCTGGCAAATGTATTCTATCAGGCTGCAGGATACACCTTGCACTATGCAACCATAGTTGACATTGACAGCAATAAAGCACTGTATAGGACAAATGACATGATTGATAGTGGAGAATTTTCAAACATTCAGGTATTGGAAAATGGAGATATAAAAGTTTCAACGGTTTATGGTCACTATGATTTCTGTAGGTCATGCGGATATTATTTGAATGAATATCTTGGATATAAGGAGGGAATAGGATATGTGACTAAAAATGCCAATTACAAAACGGAATTTATTAAATTACAGTCAGACATAAATAGAAACAATCACTGTGCTGTCATAAACGGAGGAAAACAAATGACGTTTGAGGAGGTAAGTCAACAATACGGAGAAAATTATCAATGCAGGTCGTCATCTTCTACTCCAGTGATGACAGGAAGTTCTCCAAAGGAATACTTCAATTTGAAAAATAAGGTTGATAGAATCGTAAAGGGTGAGGAAGTTTCACTTTTGGATAATAATCTGTAGCCCCGTCATCATCGTTGGTTGATTACTCTTACTTTCTTCCTTACTTACCAGCTTATCATATACCTCAACTGCACGCAGTCGGGTTGTATGGTCTGGATAGTCATGAATACCCTGGTAGATTACCTGTTTTTTGGCTTTCATAGCCCCTTTAATGACTGTTGAAATCAATCTAGCATTAAGACCCGCATTGTCATAAAACATCTTGTCCAGACTGTGTATTTTTTGCTTCAGTTTGGAAGCGAGAACGGTTGCAGAATGATATCTGCTTTTAGGCACGTTGAAGGCTTTAATATACGATTGTGTGGCGTTTCCCGTCTGCACGTATTCATTGATGAAAATGAGCTCCTTTGTATTAAGATGCTCCTCTTCTTTGGCTAATTTATTTGGTTGTTGTATTGGCATACAGGATGATTATAGCACTCTGATTGGGTGAATTAGTCAGAGGCAGTAAGAATCCGCTATTCGCATATATATGTACCGCATATAGTATCTTTTTACGATTGATGACCGTCACCCGCTAATGAAGAAATTATGTTGTTGTATAGCTCTGGACTATCATAAATGCGGCTTATAAGCCGCAATTTGAGGCTAAATTCTGGAATAATAGCTTTGAATACTAAAAGCTTGCAAACCACAAGGTAGTCTTGTATATTCGGGTTAACATGAAAACAAATAATCTTTATATTCTTATTTCAGCAGCGTTAATTGGGTTATCATCAATAGGATACACTTGTACAGAAACAGCGACAGATAAAGCTAAAACTGTTCCTTGTATAATTTTGCAGGGTTTTCCTAAAGATGATTCTCCCGAACAGATACCTTACGAATCAATACCATTGGTCAGCTATAGTGTTTCATCTACAGCAACACTGTCAGATGTATCAATGGGCACGATTTCAAGTTTAACCAGGGTCTAAAGTTGAAGCGATGGAGGTTTGGAATGTAAAATCTCGCCTAAAGTATTTCTTTCTGTAATTATTCTTGCCTTTCTGGGGTGGGGAAGTGTGAATTTTATGAGGAAAGGGAGGCTATTATATCGGGTAGTGTTCCATCTGTACCGATTGATAATTTCATGTTTGATATTTTGTACCAGAACTTGTAATGGTATGCATCTTTGTATCTTTGCTATTGTACCATTTATCAACATACAGTCGAGAGTTTTTTTATTAGTTTATTATTTGGAAATTTGGAAGAAGGATTGATGCATGGTATAATAGGGCGTTACTATAATATGAATAAAGAAGTTACATTTACTTCTGCATCATCGCCGGGTCGGGTATGTTTGGCTGGTGAAAGTCTTGATTGGATGATAGGTGGACCTTCAATTGTAGGCGCAATAGGACTTCGAGTTATGGCGTCGGTAAAAGATATTAAATCAGATGGAAAAGAAGATGAAGTTCTCATTCGTGCTTTAGATCCATTCAATGTTGAGCGACGTATTCAGCTTTCAAGAATAGGCATATACAATAGACACACTTTAGATTTTATGCAGGCATCAATAAAGGTTCTTTTAGATCGTGGTCTCCCCATTCACTCATTTCAAATTGACAGTTATACTGAGTTGCCAACTGAAGCTGGTGTGAGTAGTAGTGCAGCAATTTCTCTCGCAACAATTGCAGCGGTTGGGCAGCATTTTGGAATTGAAAGAACACAGATGCAGATTTGCGGATTGGCTTATCAAGCTGAAAAAAATGAGCTTAAAACCGGAGTTGGACAGATGGATTTTTACGCTTGTGGCTTGGGCAATCTTCATTATCTCAACTGTGCGACTGAGCCGCCAAATCCGCTTGAAAAATACCCCATTCCAAAAGGGGTAAAGTTGTTATTGGTCGATACATTGACTTCACATTCTACTACTAAATCTATACCCAGAAAACGAGAACGGTTTGCAGCCGGTGATCCGCTTATTATGGCTTATATTGATAAAGCTTTAGCTGCAGTTGAAAAAATCAGAAGCTTAATGCCTGAGTTTGAAAGACACGTTGAAGAAATTGGTCACAATGTCTCGCTTTGTCATCGCTATTTAAGAGATGATGTCCGCTCGTCAACTGATTTACTTGATCGTTGTGTAGACACATGTTTAGCAAATGGCGCGTATGGTGGAAAATTGATAGGAAGCGGAATGGGAGGTTGTATGTTTGCATTAGCAAGAGAAGAAGATCTGGGCAAAATCCAGAATGCACTTACATCTTTACCTGTTAAAGTGTACATTACTGCCTTTAGTCAGGACGGGGTAAAAATAGAATAACAAATACAATTATCTATTTCTATTCTTGGGAGTGACTCCGACAGCAACAGCTGTTAAAAATGCAAATACAAAAAATAAATTTGGTTGTCCTGAAAGGGCAAGATTCAGTTGTTCCAGAGTTTTTACAGCTCCAAGCACTACACCTAAAATTCCAACGCTTCGACCAACAGTAAATGCTGCGTTTTCAATCGGTGAAGTTTCTCGATTATTTGATTTCATCCTATCATTATACTCCAATTCTTGTAACTTTGCAAATTATATGCTGAAAATTATTCTTACTGATATGATGAAATTTACAGAGAGAAGAAGGATATGATATTATAAATTATTATCAATTAATATCATAAAAATATGGGAGAATCAGTTCCAAAGTTAACACTTCAACAGGAATTGGCGCAAATGAAAATAGATGCAACCGCTGACCGAAAAGCAGCGGCAAAAAATGTTCAGCAGGTTGCTCGGGAAAGAGATCGCCTCCTTCGTCAGACAACTGAAGCACTTGCAAAAGCAGAAAAAAAAAGAGGGTTGGGGGAAATATTGGCTCAAAGTGCTGGAAAATTATTGGGAGCAAGGGCAAGAGAGGCAGGGGCAAGGAGTAAGCTTGAAACAATAGCAGGTCCAAACAATAAAGGTTAACTTGACTTATTATAGGATGTATTGTATCATTGCAACATGAAACCAAATGCAATCAGTTTCTCTGGTTCAGGACCATCAAAAGAAAAAGGTGGCTTTCATCCTATTCAGTCAGTCAGCCAGTGGCCTACTTTAGAGAGAGCGCTGTTAGGTTCAAGCGGTTTTGGACTCTTTTTGCAAGGAATGCAAGGTCTCGCCGATATGTTAAATCATAACTCAGAATTGGCATCAGTCCATCTTCTTGGAGTGGGACTATCTGCAATTGTTGGAGGCTTAACCATAATACTACACAATCGTCAAAAAGCTCGGAAATAAAATATATCTTTCTTTAAAATGAATGTTTATGTTATCAAGAATGAGAAGAGAATCTAATTTATCGTCTTCTTAGAGGAGGAAAGTCTGGAGATTCTCTATAATCACGATATGGTGCTGGGCTCTTGGATGGGGTAGATGAGCGACGGAACGGTTTGCTTGGGGGAGGGGAATTATCTTGAAATAGCTTCATATATGCGACTCCAATAGCATTGTTTTCTATATGGGCGAGCATTGCATGTTCAATTCCACGATTACGCATAAGAAACCAAAAATACATTCCTGAAATAAAGTGCATTAGGGGAATCCTTTCCAAATTAAGATGAACTTTTCCGAAAAAATCTTTTTCCAAATTGTGACCTAAAGCAAAAAATAAACTTGTTGGAATGCCAATTTCCCATAGAGATCCTTTTTTTAAGCCTAAAATTTCACTGGCGATAAATCCAGGAAGAGCCCGATTTAATAATTCTTCAATAATTGGACCCGGAACAATTGCCATAAATGGACCTCCTGGTTTTCGAATTGTTTCTTTTATCATAGCCGCATTTTGAGCAGAACCTCCTATTGGGAGTCCGATTTTATCCAATATATATTCACCAAAATTAGTCGCTGCTGTCATAAATAGTTGTTCAAGGCCTGTTTCTGCAAGTGATGTTTTTTTAGTTTCCGCAGCTGAGGCTTGATTTGGAGAGGGGGGTTGGTTATTTGTGATGGCGCCAGGAGATTTAGTTTGTGCAACTGGTTGGGCTATTTTTTCTTCTGGTCGTGCAGCGAGTGCTGGCTTTGCTCCTCCCAATATTCGATCAGCTGCAAATAAAGTTCCTATCGCAGTAAATAATTGAATGGCTTGTCTGCGATTAAGTGCGATACCTGGGGTTGGGGGAAGGGTTTCAGCTTGAGGAGCAGATGTTGGAGTTGATGCTCCCAATTCTTGAATGAGATTTGCAGCAGGTTTAAACAATCTTAAAATGTCTCGGCGACTTGGCGAATGACCTCTTTCCATATTTTGTTAAATCCTGTTATAAACTTTGTAATATTCGATTGGTGGAAGAGTTTGTATTCGTGCAAAATGTTCAGCTGTACCATTGTGAAGTTGTGACGTATGAGCTTGAATTGCTGCAAGTTTTTTAGGTCGTGTGTCGGTTATGTCAACTGGAATATAATCTTTTATGTTTACAGGAGGAATAAAAACAAAATAGTTAGGGTCCCACAATGCTCTTTCTTCTTCACTCATTCCAACCATCCACAATCTTGCAAGATTATTATTTGGCCTGTGATGAAATACAAATCCTGCAACGTTTGCGACAATCGCATGATCAGGGTGACCAGAATATCCATCAGGTCCAAAAGTATACAGGTCGGTATAGGGTCGCCCCGTCTCTTCAGCCCGATCAAGTAAGCGATTAAGCTCCATCACCATTTGTCCGTAGTGTGATAGGCACAATTGGCCGTCTTGAAAGCCACGATCCTGACCGACTGGATACAGATCACGCATACCGAGCACTGCCATTGCGGCAAGTTCTTCACTGTGTCGAAGAGGTCCATTTTTTTCATAGTCACTATCCGTAAAAAGAACACCATCGACTTGAGCTCTTGCTGCAAGTTGAGCAACTGCTCCTGAAAAAGCCCATGCGCAATCATCACAATGTGCTGATATGGCGAGTCCGCGTTGTTCACAGTTTTTCATATTTTGTGATTAATAAACTATCTTATTATACTATACCTATAGTAAATTATCAAGTTGTGATTATTTAACAACAGATTCTTAATCATTTAGACTTTTACAGTATTGACGGCTATAACTATATTTAGTAAATGCAGTTTAGTTTTTTAATCTGTTGAATATGACTGCAGTGTATGATATACTATAGGTTCATATGGTTGAAAAAGTAATTTCAGTTGACAGAAAGGCTCTCGAAAAAGCGCATCGTCCAACCGATACAACTATTGGAGTATTACGCTATGGGCAAGGAAAAAAATATGCTATTTTTTTGGAAGAAAACTTGTTACCTGTGTGTATATTTGCAACGCAAGAAGATTTTTTGTCAAACGGTATCCCCCTGCCTGATATAAATAGTGACAGAGTACTCGATCTGGATCCGCAGATAGAGGAGATTAATGTATATTCAGCCGCAATTCCTGACGATGCAGTGACTCGTACACCGAATAGCGGTATTACCCCAGGCGAACAGCTCAAAATGAGTATAAAAGCCGTACAGGTTCACAACGGTGTTGAGACTGAGGGTGAAAGTTCTGTAAATCTTGATCAAGCTCAAATGCTTCGTATAATGTACGGACCATATCAGGGATCAAATTCAGGAATTATTTCGTTTGACGGACCAAATAGGGTAGGGGATGCAGCTGTTTTAGTCGAACGAGTCGAGAGTCCTGATGGAAAGCGCGAAGTTCGATCTGCAGACATCCTTTTATTTACTCCCAATATGGGAACGTCATCTATAGATGGGGCTAGAGAATTTTTAGCAACAATGATTGCTGGTTTTCGTTTGATTCATGGATCAAAAAGGGAGTATGCTCGTATGTGGGAAGTAGCGGACGCTATAGACAGTTCTCCATCGAGCCCCGTACAAGAGCAACTTGTTATTGCATATTTAGTAGCAGAGCAATTGTTGGGAGAAGCGCAACTTGTTGATGTTGTGGACCCTGATTGGAGAGTGCTTTATAAACATCTGACTTCGTTTAAAAACAGATTGCAACTATTTATGGAGGGAAAAGAAGTTGCAGCAGAGGCGCGTTATCATGACATTGCTGATTTTATTAGAGAAACTCTTGGCGACATTCTTCTTTCAGATTATAAATCTGTTTTGGGCGATGTCCCAGTCCCAGCTCAACAAGTAGTTTTAGGACCTCGTGAAAGTCATATTCCTGCCGATATTAAAGAAAAACTAAAAACAGATATAGCAAAAAAAATATATTTATTGGCGGTTGAGCAGCTTAAGGTTGCACGGGAATCACTTTATGAACAAGGGGATGATCAGGTTGAAAAAGGAGAGGGAGTTGTTTTAAATGGAATGCTGCAATTACTTAATAAAAAGGCAAGGGCATTATTAAATATATCAACAGATAAAATAGTTGATGCGGATTTAGATGTGCTTGGAGAGTTGTCACTATGTTATCAGTGGCTTTTTTCACAACACAGGGACTGGTGGGTGGGGCAAGGCGATGTTTGGTTTAGTAGTGATTGGCGACTGAGAGATCCAGCATCTCACTTTATGAGTAATGAATGGCAACGTAGTAAGGATAAATTTTGGGATGATGCAGACAAAAAAACCGCCGTATCAATCGGAAGAGTGGATTTAGAAAAAAAAATATGTTTGTTGATTCAATCCCGAATTGCAGAAGTAAAAAGAATTCGTCTTGAAAAAGCGATGGAAGGGGCATAATTTATTTTTCAATAACAAAAATATGTCAGCAGAATGGAAATCAAGAGAAGCAAACGTACTCTGACAAGAAAATTATTAGTGTATTTTAATATTGTTATGTCAATCCAAAGTCCTGAGATGGGAAATATTTTACGGAGAATCGGAGATATTTCAAAAGAAACAGTTCGTACTCGAAATGTAACGGTTCCGAATATTGTCCTTCAAGGAGGAGCAATAAATCTTACAGATAAATCTGCAACTTTAGCAGTTGGTCCAGATATGTTTCTTCAGCCCAATGAAGCTCGTCAAGAAATGATATCTCCGAAAGAAGCTTTATTTTCAATTGAGACAGATGGAAGGTTGGGTGATATGTTTGGTTTAGCACAACTTGTTGGACAATTGGACTTTCTTATTACTGAAAAAGTCGGAGCAGAAGAATTAAAAGACTCAAGTCGGATTCATCCAGTAAAAACACCAATTGAAGAGCAACAATCCTTTATCAAAGCCCTTCTTCCAGATAAGGCCCACATTATTCAAGAATTTGCTCAGACTGAAGTAAAGATGAATATCGCTTTATCGTTGCTTCCTGTATCATCTTCAGATGAAAATAAAGTATTATTGCGCAATCGTATTCTTGCATGGCAAAAAGTAGTAGCTAATCTTCGGGAAAATCTGCTAGGGATAAAAGAAGGAGATGTCTTATATTGTCAATCATTAGATCGAGTTCAACAAGAACTTGAAAATCCCGATCCAACTTCATCAGTACGATCACATAATGAAAACAGCTACAAGGACAGACTGGAAGTTTTTTTGAACAATCCTGCTACTTTGGCAAGGTACTCGGGAATATCTTATGGTGAGGGAAATGCAGAAGGAAAGACAAAGGAGATGACTGAACAATTTCTTGATGTTGCGCTCACGATAAATAGAGCTAGAGTTCTCAACAGGCTTCATGACCCAGATGGAGAACAAGAAGGGGGAAAACTTAATCTAATAAAAACAAAAGAACAGACTGACATCATCAAATCAAGAGCTTTTCATATTAAAGAAAGAAAAGATTTATTACCTGAGGAAAAAACAAAACAGCTTAAAGAATTAGATAAAGAGTTAATTGATCTCATTATCCCCATTGCAAATAAAGTGAGAAAAATATTTCCTCACGAAGGAGACTCAACAAATTCTCTTTCACTTGTGTTGTCTCAAGAGGAAGCAGCTTGTGCAGGAAAGGCTGAGGTATTTATGGCTGTTTCACGTTTTCTTGGATTTCCAGGAAGAAGTACCCTTGTAATTACCACCCTAGATAATGAATATTTGCAACATGTGGTATTTGAACTTGATTTACCTTCCCAAGACAAATTGATTGTGGATGGGAATTATGATTCAAAAATAGTATCAAAGGATCTTACAGATGAGGAGGTTGGGATATATGTAAATACTAAACTTGCTCCTCGCATTGAAGCAGCTGAAGGAAGAATATTAAATGTTGTAGAGAGAAGCGAACTAACTGCTAATTATTTAAAATATCGAGATAATTTGAGATCAATTCCGCCAAGTTCGAATGTTGTTGTATATACTGAATCAAGAATAGATCAACCATTTGATTCCTCCTATATTTTAAAAAAAGGTGAGTTTTGGAGGTTGGATTCGGAGGGAAAAAGAGAGCTTTGGAAATCATCAATTGATTATCCTCATATTCTTATTGCTCCGGACAGTGATTCTCACGCTTCATCTTCGACGCATTTTAATTTGGGAGAAAAAATGTTAGCTTTTGAGATACGGACTATTTCAGATCAGTCTAGAATTGATACTGAAGCTGAGGAATGTTTTAAGAAAGCAATTGAGATAAATCCAAATCAGCCCGATGCATATTTTAGATTGGGTTCCCTATATTTAGATCAATCTGGAAAGGAAAAATTAGCCATAGAATATTTTAGAATTTTTGTTAACTTATGTAATAAATACAATCTATCTAATGATGTAAATGTGAGGAGTTTTTACAATCTCGCCAATTCGTATATTCTTTCGAGAAGTTTTCCAACTGAAAAATAATTTCTCTATTAATAAAAAATCTGGGTTAACATTGTCGCATTTAATAATAGAATCTGGAAACACTAAATTTTGTTAATCTGTTCAGAGAGAACGATTATGGATATTAATTTATTATATTGACAATCTATTTATTTCCGACTTCCAACCTCGAAGTGTGAATAAGTCAAAATCTACTTCGTTAAAATCCGCTGTCCAAGTAATTGCTCTGTTAATTGTATCTGTTGTACTTTCTGCATTAAATTTTCCTGATTGAAGTTGTTTCTTGTTTTGCTTACACCAAAATAACACAGATAATTCTGCTGCAGTATTTAAAGCCCAAATGACAGGATTTGGATGAGGGTTTCTCTCAACACCTCGAAAGTCGTTATTATGTTCTCGAGGTTCCAACGGCCCTCTAAGTCTATCGTGGGTTACTTCAGCAAGGGTGAGTAATCCTCTGAAATGTGGGTCGGTTGGCGACTTTTCTTCATCAAGTTTAGCTATTGTATCTGTTCGAGGTAGTTCTCCTATAAAATAAGGAAAGCGGTGAGGATTAGTAGAAAATAAGAAAGAAGCCTGTATTGATAAAAATGGAGGCATTGACTTGTGATATTTTTGATTAAAATAATATTGGCGGATGCCATTTAAAGCTAAGGGAATTTTTCCTTCTGCTCCCCAATCTACCAATGTCACATTGTTATTGTAATTGGTTAAAATTTGCGCTAAATCCGAGTTTTGTAACCAATATTGAGTTGTTGCAGGAAGTCCTGTTATATCTGGATGTTCCCATAATAAGTCTCTGATAATTGCAGGAAATCCAAATGAAGAAAAATTTGCTATTCCCAATTGATGAGCGACTTTTTCAAATATTTGTCCACTACGAATTGGACATATAAGTTGACGTTGAGGATTTTTTTTTGCAGAATCAATAACAAATAGACTAACAAGAGGTCCTAAATGCTTATATGATTCTTCGATTACGGTTTTAACATCTGTTTCCCATTTGTCTGTTGGAAAGTGGGGAGACCGTTGTATATCTGTTAGTTTGCCAGTATGTTCTGCAACTTGTAGAAATTGACGATAAATACTATCGGTTGGAGATAAGGCTTCATGTTGCAGGAATGGTAATCTTTGTCGGAAAAATTCTAACATAATAGGTAGATTATATAACTAAACGATTAATATATAAAAGCACTGATAAGTTTAAGGAATCTATGTGGGATTATGTATCTATTTTTTTATGAATCTTGAGTCTGTTGGGCGGGTTCGAGTTTCTTCTCAACCCATTCTTTAAAAAGTGTTGAGGTTGGTCGGGGAAAGCGGTTTTGGTCAAATGATGAAAGCGATTGTATATCCTTAAACCATTTTTCAATTAATTCTTTTCGGTTGGCACGAGTAAAATATTCTGCAAAAAGTGTAAATAAGTCGTCACCTGAATCTGATAGATTTTGTTGTAGTTCCAAAAGTGATCCTCTTGGGTTTGCTTCTAGATAATCAAAAGTCGTCGATCCTAATCTTTGTGCTAATCCGATATGTCCTCCTGACTGAGCAACAATATAATCTTCAAAGTCAATAGGAAGTTGTGGAAGTCTACTTTTGATAAAATTTTTGATTAATTCATTTTCAACTAATCCGATTTGAATTTTTTTTGGTGGCATACTATCTGATATATTTTGAGTAGGTTGGTTTCGAGATACAACGATAAGATATGAATTTGGATGAGTTTTAACATATTCACTTACACAGTTGAGCATTGCCTTTGTAATCGTAGGATCAGTGCGTTCAATTTCTTCGAAAACAATACATACAGAATCGGAAGATTGAATCTTAGCATCAGTTAATTCTTCTTGGAAAATATCTTGAAGATTCTGCAAGGTAACCTCTCGTGCGAAAAAAGGAGTTGTAAGTCGTTTTAAGTTGGTATGTGTTTTTTGGAGAGATTCAGCAATTTGTGCGGCAAAACTTGAGCCTCCTGAGCGGGGAGGCGCTAAAACAGTAATTGAATGCAATGTGTTTGTCTCATCTTGAATAGTGCTTAGAGCAGTATCAAATTCAGGTCTTTTTAAGGCTCGTTCTAGTGGAATAGGCATTACGCTATATTCAAAAGGATTTGGGTGTCGATCTAATGGTTTTTTTATTGGAAGAATTTCAAGAACGGGGAGAGGTCTTCTTTTAAGTCCCAGCCAGTTTCTAACGCGTTGTAATGGGGGAACATTTTCCTGATTCATAATTGTTATTATTCCTAATTAATTACATTTTAAGTATTTCAAATATAAATGTAAATGGATATTGAAATTTGATATCGTTTGTGGTATAATATATCACTTAATAGTATTAAAAATAAAATATTTTATATGCAAAATATAGAAAAAAAGAGTGTAGAAAATGTTGGAGAATATAAGTATGCTTCATTTACTCGGAGGTTTGTTGCAAGTATGGTTGACAGTATTATTCTTGGAATAATTAATCTTGCAATACAATCAGGGATGGGATTTCAATTAAAAGAAAAATCCGCCATTATATATATTGTTACTTTAATAGTCTCAATGGTTTTTGAAATCGGTTTCTGGATTAAAAGAGACGGTCAGACCCCAGGAAAAAGAGTAATGCATATTAAAGTAATAAAGGCGAATGGAGAGAAATTTGATTGGTTTACCGGATTTATACGATATTTTGGACAATTTGTATCTGCTTTTGCGCTTTGTTTAGGCTATTTAGCGATAATTTCCGATAAGAAAAAACAATCTTGGCATGATAAACTCGCAGGAACCTATGTTGTCGAATCGGATGATAAAAAGCCAAGTAAATTAGTATACGGGCTTGGATGTTTTATTCCCTTTATTATATTTCTCGCTGCATTTTTAGTCGGATTTTTTACAGCTTTTAATTCAAAAATTAAAGAGCAAACGCTTACCAATACAGTGACAAAACGAATGAATGCAAACATAAAACAGATGAATCCGGAAGCAAAAAAGCATTTTGATATTTCACAGAAATATTTTACACAAATAAGAGAAGCTTCAAACAAGAATGATATTGCCACAATTAAGTTAATTGTTCCACAACTGATTAAAGAGTTAAAAACTGCAACAGAATTAGATCCAACAAATCCTCAAATTTGGGTACAGTTGGGACATGCCTATACGTGGGTTGGGTCAGAGGGGGCGGATGGCGGTCTTGAGGCGGGATTAAATGCATATAAGAAAGCAGAAGAACTTGATCCTTCAAGCTGGACTTATATCAATTTTGTCGGAGATATGCTTTATCGATTGGGACGATATGAAGACTCGGTATTGGAATACCAGAAGACACTTCGACTTACAAAAGAATCAGGATTTGCGTATTTAGGAATCGCAAAATCTTACAAAATGATGAAAATGAATAAATCCGCAAAAGAGCATGCTGAAAAAGCACTCGAGATCTTTACAGAAGAAAACTCAAACGGATCGTTTGATCGGGACATTCTCCAAGTGCGTCAGTTGATGGAAGAACTCTAACTATTGAAAGAAAAAGTGAGATTAAATTGATTTGTAAATATTTGGTTGTATAATATTCAATACATATGGCTGAAAAAAAAGGTTTGTCACTGTTGGAACAAATTTGGGAAGTACGGGGAGATATTGAAAGACATTATCCCAATGTTCCCGCTGAACCGGTTTCTTGGGGGCGAGGAAATCCTGATTCTCAGATGACAATTGCAGCTACTGCAGTTTCTATTCCACTTGTTGCAAAATTTTTAGCAAATCTTCCTCCTTCATATGCAGAGCAATATCATCCTGTGATTATCGGTATGGGATTTTTATATTTAGCTCTTTCAAGTTTTTATCTTCTTGCTGAAGTAAATGATTATTATACGAGGAAGGATGCTGCACAGCAAGCAGCGACACAAGCATCAATGGCACAATCAAGATATATACTTACACAAAATGCTCTTCTCGCGAGTCCAGGTCATGGTGTCATCGGGGGGGATAGTTATTCTCGGATTGTACCAGCTCAACAAAGAGCGTAAATAACAATCTAATAAAGATTATTATTAATAATGGCTTCTCTCCATTTTTTCCTATATAATAAAGTAATGACTGTAATTTTTGAAAAAAAACAGTTAAAGTAACGGTTAACTATGTTACACCATAAAATCCATCATCATTTAAAGCGGGTACATCATCACATCCGTCACCATTATCATCGGTATAAAACAGTAAAAAAACATTTATTTCCTTCACTTTCACTGATTTTAATCGGATTGATTGTTATCGGTACTTTAATACTAAATATAAGCGCCCGTTTTCGACAAAAAGCAGAAAATACCGGGTGTATACGGGGTATTACAGATATATCAATTAAATTGAACGACTCAACTAATTTAGCAAATAACAGCATTATAAATCAGAATGTTTTTTTTTGTTATCTGTCGATAAACGAAGGAGCGTATCAAGCGGATAAACACAATATCTGCGGAATAAAAATAAATAACGCTTGGCCCAAAAATTGTCCGTGGGATAGCTCGACAACACAGATAATTGAGAATGGAGTAATAAAAACAAGATTTACCTGTGCTCTTCCGGCAAACTTGCAGGCAGGTGATAAACTGCAGATTGTTGCATCGCGCTTAGTAGACGAGTGTGTGCAGGCAATCGATTGGAATGAATCTGCTCAATATGTCAATGGTCCGTTACTTTTCTATCAATCAACAACTCCCGCATCAACATCCTCATCTTCATCTTCTTCACCGGCAAATCCGCCTCCTGGAGGAGCAGGAGGAGCAGAATGTCCGGGTTCGCCGTCTATTCCAACAAATTTACGTCCAAATACCACAATAAGTACAGATGGAGTAATTACTTTACAATGGGATTCAGCGAATGGGGCTTTACGATATGCTATCCGTATTGATGATCAGGGAACAAACGGTGAGGATGGATGGAATTATGGTCCGAATTGTCAACTGAATCCTCCCACTCATTTAACAGATATTTGTCGTGCAGATGTTTTTACAAATAGTTATTCGTATAAGGTAGAAAGAGGGCATAAATATGCTTGGTGGGTACATGCAGTTAATACAAGAGATGATTCTGTATGTACAAAATGGAGTGAAGCGGGTACTGCTGTAATTGTTAATAATCCTTATCCTTCAAATACACCCGTTCCAACCTCTACTCCTGTTCCAACAAATACTCCGACTCCAACTCCAACACCGACACTTACCCCAACACCCGTTATAACCCTGACACCTTCGCCAACTCCCATTGGGAGTAAACAGCTTTCAATTCAAATGAAGCTGAAATTTCAGGGTATTGCAAAAAAACCTATTAATGTTGCAAATCGTATGTTAGTCAAGGTTACATTTGTGACAAGTGATTTTACGCTTGAGTCAACGCCTGAATTTATTTCCAACGATATAGGTTTATGGAGCTCTCAATTTACAGTGACTATTCCGACACAAAAAAATCTTCTTTACAAGTTGTTAATAAAAGGACCGCGACATTTACAAAGGAAAATATGTGTTGAAAATCCTCAAGATATAGTTGCTGGTCGATATAAGTGCGGCGGAGACGGATTCAGATTAAACGACATTAATACATTTGATTTTTCAGGAACATATCAATATGCGGGAGATGTGCCGCCGCAAAGCGGAGTGATAGATTCATATGATTTTGCCACGGCAGTGAGGGGCGATATAGGAAAAAGCAGTTCTGAGGCTTTGGGGCGTTCTGATTTAAATATGGATGGATTTGTCGACTCACAGGATTATTCATTGATATTAAATAATTTATCAATGGGTATAAGGGAGGATGAAAAGTAGAAAATAGGAGTTATTAGAGAGTTATCCTCTTTATTGTTCGAGCGAAGCCAAATTTAATGTGGCGAAGTCGAGAACCCGATACTTCTCGACTACAAATAAGTGATTTAATTCGCTCGAAGAATGAATAGGTGACTTATGAAATACATTCAAATACAAAACAAAAAATGGAGGTTGGAAGTTGATTTGCAGGGAGGGAGAATCGTGAATCTTACTTACGGCGATCGATGTATTCTTGGTACTTACAATCGGATTGATGGAAAACAGGGAAATACTCATATTTGTGTTCCGAATTTTGGTAATGAAGGCGTTAAAGAATTCGGATTACCGTTTCATGGAACAGGGAGAAACCAGAGGTGGAATATTGTGCCCGACTACGTTCGTCATTCTGGCAAGCCCCAAGCGTTTACCCTGAAAACTTCTAAAAAGTTTTTAGGGCGTCCAGAATCAGATCCTGGATTAAGCCAGTATAAAAAGCTGATTATTTTTTGCTTACTGTCAAGGACAGAAAAATATAAAGCTGAATTGTCGGTAAATCAAATATTTGAGTTTTGCGAAGACAGCTTTGTTCATAGCGTTATTGTTACTCACAAAGGTGGAGAACCGGTTCCTGTCAATATCGGGATTCATAATTACTGGAATAGTCCAAATGGTTGGAACGGACTTAAACTAAACGGGGAAGATATTACCGGACAAGTGAAAAATAACGGTATTATCTCAATAAAAAAAATAAATAGTATTAAGTTGCTGGATATAGCAAAAATCGCATGGGAAGTAGAAGGATTTACTCATGCTGTTGTTTGGTCTGCTTTTATGGGTAGTAAATTTGATACCAATTATGTTTGCATCGAACCGGTAAGAGGAATAGGGGAGTTCTTTGGGAGTGAAAAAAGTATATTAAAACCAAAACAAAAAATTGATGTGTTTCAGAAAATTACTGTTGAAAAATGATAATTGCACACATTTTATTACATTAACAATAAAAATTAATTATGGGTGATAACCAACTAGTAGAACAACGATTCTCTTTAGAATCAGCTACATCTCGGATACGTTCTCAATTAGCTTCGCGTCTTCAAGCGGAAATCCCGAATGTAAAAGTACAACAGTCAGATGAAGTTTTGAAATTAAAACCTGAATTTGTTGTTCATTCTAATTCATTTTTAGCACAAGATGCAGAAGGCCATGATATAACGGAAAGTGATATGGTTTCTGAAACAACTCGTAAAACTGCTCATTTGTTGACTGAGGAAATAGGGAGAAATAAAGAAGGTAAACCGAGAAATATACTGCTTGATAGAGAAATCGGTACATATTTAATACCACAAGAAGATGATAACTTTTATTCGAACGATACACCTTTGGTACAGACTCTTCTTGCACACGATAGAATTGCAAGTTTGGTAGGTATAAGAAAAAATCCGTCTGGTTTTTCGTTAGATTCAGCTCCACAAAAAGGAGTTCCGCATGGTATTGCTGCAGCTGTTGCTATGGCAACAGCCAGTCGTACACTTCGATTGGCAGACACAATGGCTGTTGCAGAAGCGCAGCAAACAGATGCCGCATTTGTCGCAGCACAAAGGCCGATGCTTGAGGCAGATGTTGCTCGAGAAAATGAAAAAAAAGAAAAACAACGAATTGTTTTAGATAGAGCAAATAAAGCTTCAGCAGAAGCTGCAACTCGATATAGAGAAGCGCATGCAACCAAAGAAAAGCTTGATAGATCAGTAAGCTTAATAAGTACAGATTTTTATAGCGGTTGTAAAAAGGGGGCTGACAATACATTAAGAGAGGCGAGTGAAGTACAATTAAAAGCAGGACTTACTTTTTTTACTGAAACGAAAAGTGGACCTTTTGGTATGGTAAAAAAAGTTAATCCTCGCATAGAAGATCCATCGTCTATCATAAATGGCGCAGTTGAAACTGCACTTTCTAAAAGTACATGGAAAAGCGATAGTCTTACCCAACTCGAATTTACCAAATCGGCAACTGTGATTATTGAAACTGCATCTCGTGAAGTTTCATCCAGTAATGTTTTTAAATCACAAGAACCCACAATTTTATTTCAAGACGCAATCTCTCTTATTGGATTGACACATCCGGCTTTATTGCCAGAGTTGCGTTTACAATCGGATCTATTTAACCGATATGCCAAAGAAAATAAAGAAAGTGCAAAACAAATAGCAATGAGATTTTACGGTCGAGCTGCAGCACTTGCAATTGTGGAGATTGGACTTGATGATACAACCACAACCCAAAATAAACCCTTTCTTGAAATAAGATCTGGTTTTCCTGAAAAAGTAGCACGTATGTTACGTAACAGAGAAGTCTATATTGCTGCTATCCAAAAAGAGGGAGAGGTAACAATAGAAACTCAACATAAAAGGCAAGAAGAGCAAAATGCATCATTAGTACTGAGCAGTACTCAGGCCGAATTGGAGCGAAAACAAAGAGAACTAGATGCGTTAACGATTGACGAGCAAAAACGAATAAATCATATCCGAAGTCAAATTCTTGCACAGCTATTACAACCTCAAAAAGGCACGGCTTACCCAAAAGTTGAAGTGGCAGATATTGAAAATAAACTTACACTTTATGGAAATGATTGGTCAGGACTTTCAGAAATAGTTATGCGCTCTGATTTGGTATCAGGCGCTGTTATTTGTGCATTACAAGGTCTCCCTCATTGTATGGCGGCAGGTGAAAAACGAGCAGGTGTATTGGAGCAAATGGGAGATAATTCGAATAGGTGGAAGAATGTTGAAACTCCCAGAGGAATGGTTCTTCCTGATTATTTACCTGATTTGATAGGAGGTTTACTTCAAGATAATCCAACACCAGAATTAGCAGCGAAATTGACAACAGACTATATCCGTTGTTTTCCCATTGATCCGGCTTTACTTAAATTCGGAGGGTATGCACAAAATGAAGTTACTGAAAATAAAAGAAGTCAGTCAAGCGGATATGGAGAAGATGTCGTAAGGGCTATTTCAAAAGGAGCTGGTGTTTATGCATTGCCAGCAGGCTTATTACCAGCAGATCTTAATTTATTAAGAAAAGCGCATTGGGAGGGAGAAAAAGCAACAAAAGAATTGGGAGAAGCTTTAAGTAGATTGTTTCCTGCAATTTCTGAAGTAACGAGACAAACCGGTCTGGGTAGAAATTGTTATATTGTTTCTCATAGCAGACTCACAGATCCTGGAGCAGCGCGGGATTATGCTCCAACAACTATGCATCCATTAACAGGAGCAGAGAGGACTCAATGGGATCCCCAAGATACTATTCTTAATCTCCGTTTTTTTGGACTTAATACACCATTTACACCATTATCTCTAGGTGATTCTATACCCGAAAGATTACTTGTAGAAAATCCGTTGTATGTAGTTGGGCCGGTAAATAATTAACAAAATTATTCTTCCTTTTCAACGCCAAGTAGTTTAAGGACAACATCTTTTTTATAGCGTCTGTCTCCTCTTGAATTTATGCGGATTGCAGGAAGCTTTCCTTTTTTACCCCATCGTTTGACTGTCAAGCTGGAAACACGAAGAAGTGTTGCGACTTCTCGAATAGTAAGAAGGTCTGGTAAGTCGTCAAGTGATACCTTTGGCACGATTTTGTTTTTGAGTGACATAGTAAGTATTATAAAATATCAATAGTTAGTTTGTCAAATGGAGTTGGATTGTGTAATGTTGGATAGAAGTGGGAATTGTGTTTGCAAAATAAAAATTCATTTGATACATTGAATATATTCATCTATGAAGAAATATCAACGTGGGGAAATTGCAACGATAATTACCATAGGCGCATTAATCGTTATTGGAGTGACTACAATTGTATCTTCATTTTTTGTTAATCAGAAAAAAACAACAAGTTCAAAAGCTGCTGAACCAATTGTTGCCTCATGTGCAGCGGTTGGCGCTGCGTGCAGTGTTGAAAATTCATACTGTGTCACTTGTATGAATCCGAAAGAACGTCAAAGTTGTGCAGCTGATGCTGGAGTTTCATTGGTTTATAAGTGCGTAAGTAGTAAATGGACTATGAATCCTGAATGTCGAACCGAATGTGTTCCTGGTGGAACAGGAGCAGGTGGCGGTGGCGGAGGCGCTGGAGGTGGGGGAGGAGGGGGTGCTGGAGGATGCGATTCTACTTGTAAAAATATGAATTTTGGGGACGGTCGTACTTGGACAGCTGATTGTTCAAAAAAATGTTCAAGTAATGACAATTGTCCTCTTACTGATGGTGATAAAAGTAATTGGTGTTATCAATTCAGCGCCGGAAATATGTGTTGTTTAGGAAGACAGCCGGTGGGTGGAGGCGGCGGTGGTGGAGGCGGCGGCGGCGGAGGTGGAGGCGGTGGGACTGGAGGAACAGGAGCAGCGGGGTGTTTTCATCTTGATGCAGGAGTTGATAAAATCGGGACAAATAAGTTTAATGTCTCAATCAGGTTTGTCAGTGACGGTGGAGATGGTGACATTCAATTAAAGCGTGATGGTGGGCATGTTGCTGGTTGGAATGCATGGAATAAAGGTGCTCATGGAAACGTATATACATATGGACCTGAATGGACAGGGGGCGCTATTGAAGTTGGTTCTGGTACAAAAAATGTAACATATGAAGGAATGGTTGCAAATTCTGCAGCGTGTCCGGGAGTAACTGCTTCTTTGACATGCTCGTTTAGCGCAAATGGAAGTTATAGTTGTGGTGGTGCAAGTGCCGCGCCACCCGCAGCTCCTCCTACGCAACCTCCAGCACAACCTCCTGCACAGCCTCCAGCTCAACCTCCAGCCCCTCCCCCAAGTACAACCTGTAATACTTCTGATGGAAAACCAATGTTAAGAGATAGCAAAACTCACTGTATTCCAAGTCTTGGTCAAAAAAAATATGGAATGTGTATTGAAGGAAAAACCACTGCAACAGAATTAGATTGTAGTGGTACGAAAATATGTTCTGACGGGCAATGTATAGAGCAATCAAATTCTTGTACGACATCAAAAGGTACCACGCTTCCAAAAGACAACAAAACTCACTGTATTCCTGAAGCGGGAGAGAAAGTATATGGAATGTGTTATGAAGGAAATGCTGCTGCTACAGAATTAAATTGTGATGGTGCGAAGATATGTAATGATGGAATATGTGTTGATCCACCCCCTTCAGGCCCGATTCGCTGTACATCCGATAAGACGGGAATAATTATTAAATTTAACAACATTGCAGATTGTATTAATAAAATTGGATTGCTGGGAGTAATACATCCGCTAACATGTCCAGCCATGGTTTTATTATCAGAAATAAATTTGTCATGTGGACAAAATGCAATCTGTGATACAAATGCAAGTTATGAACTTGGAGTAAAGTGTATTCCAAAGCCAGTATCAAATCCAAATCCACCACCTGCGGCAGGTCAGTGTACCCAGACAAACTGTGCAGATGTGTGTGGAAAACAAGGAAAAACAAGCGGCGATCCTACTCTTCAATTGTTTCAAAAAGATGGGCAATTATATTTTGTAACCGGAAGTCCGTGTGTTTATGGAGATTTAAATAGGCCGGATTGTAAATGTGGAGCTTCTCCTCCCGCATCTCAACCCCCTGCGTCTAATCCATCTTCATGTACTCAAAAAACCTGCACAGAAGCTTGTGTCACAATTAATAAAGAAGAATTAAATAAACCAGGTCAACTGATTTGGCAAAAAGGAGATCGTTGGTACATAAGTCAAGATGTATGTTTGAGTCCCGTTGGTTCTTCTTTGGTTAGTCCATTTACCGATTTGTGTACGTGTGCAACAGCATTTCCTGATTGTAAAAGATCAACAGGTATTCAATCCAGTTTTTGTCAAGATACATTAAGCGGATGTCTTACCGATGCATTTACACGAGACACAAGATATTTATGCGGACAAGTTCTTTTTGTGAAAAACTATTGTTGTGTGCCTAGGAAAAATGTTACATTTGCAGTTCATAATGCCTGTAATGGTGATGCAGAATTAAGTATCATTGATTTGGCCTATCGTAGAGTATTTAAAGGGGAAACATTAGAATTAACTTATTGGGACAAAGATAAGATAGATCTCTCTTTACGAAAAATTGGGGGAAGTACCTGGACGAAATATTCAGTAAACGCAGGAAATAGAATAGTTATTGAGTTTGGGGGAAGTTTGTGTAATTAATATGAAAACAATAAAAAAATATTCCTTGTTTTGTATAGTTATGACAGTGAGTTTGTTGATCAGTAGTTTTTTAGTGAATACGATATTTATTGGGGATTCGCCAAGGTTATTACCTCATCCGGAGCAGCAATTAATGCGGGGTTTACAAAATAATGCCAGCTATGTTGCTATGATGATTAATCCGTCATTAAAACAGAAGATGAATGGTTCATCTCCGACCGAGAGTTTGACGGCTCTAATGAAAAAAATGGAAAATGTACCAATGCAGCAAATAGCAAAGGGAACGTATGCTAAATCAAATGAGGGGGTGACAATCAATATTGTTAAATTAGACGAAATGCTTTATAAAGAATATATTTATCACGTGAATGGAAAAGAAATAAAGATTCGTGTTCCGGAAGGACAAGAAGTTCCTTCACAAGATATGGTTGAAAAGTTGGAATAATTAAGTTACATTTATATTATGTACCTAGGACCGTTTTTCTTTGACACAAAGGAAATATTTCTCATTATCGCGGCAATCCTTATTGGTTTAGCTATGTATTTTGGATGGCCGCTTATTTGGTTTAACCCACGTATATTATTTACCCTTATTATTCTGATGCTCCTTACCAAAGGTCTTCTTCCTGCAATTCACAATGAAGCATTTTTTATCTTGGCAATTGCGACCGTGTTTCTTTCCCTGTATTTGCCTCTTTTTCAAATAGTTCTTTTCTACTTTATCTCATTTACGCTATTTAGACTTCTTAAAGTCATCTGAATATTATGTCGGACTTTCTTCAAGTGAAGAATAAAACGATTCAACTAATTTTCTGTTTTCTATGTATTACCATTGTTTCTTTTTTAACTTATTTCAATGGATATTCAAAACCTGCAAGTTTATTTTGGGATGAAAATTATCATATCGCGGCAGCAGAAAAGTATCTAAACCATATGATGTTTATGGAGTCGCATGCTCCGTTTGGTAAAATGCTGGTGGCAGCCGGCGAATGGCTTTTACATCCGAACGATAAAATTGACAAATCATCTTTTCTCAGCACTGACTATATTAAAAAATTACCATCAGATTACTCGTTTGTCGGCGTGCGTTTTTTCCCTGTTTTTTTAGGAATGTTAGCTGCTTTATTATTTTTTGACATTCTGCGCCGGCTTTCAAAAAAACCGTTTTTGGCTTTGCTGCTTTCTGTTTTATACCTGTTTGAAAACGGATTAATAGTACATAGCCGGGGAGCAATGCTTGAAAGCCCCCTTATTTTTTTTATGTTGGCTGCAATTGATTATTTTATTTTACTTATGTATCAAAAAAACATTACGGTAAGACAGTGGTTATTGTTCGGAGTTTTAATCGGATTTTCAATCTCAATTCAATGGATGGGGGCGACATTACTCTTACTTTTTCCCTTTCTTATCGTACATAATCAACGAAATACTGTTTTATTTTGGGATAAAGTTATCAACTTTATGTTTAACGGGTTGATCGTAATGGGTGGGGTGTTATTTATAGCGTTGGGGATTTTTTATCTTCATTTTGCATTGGGATCACGGGTTGTTGCAGATAAGTATTACGAAACCTCAGATACCTATAAACAAATTTTGCGTGATAAACAAACAAGTAATGTGATTAATTTTCCGGTAATGTTTACTGATTATCTCCGTTATATTCAAATCTATAATGCCGGTATTCCTCGTTCGGATATCTGTAAGTATCCAAATGAAAATGGAACTAGTCCGTGGGGTTGGCCAATAGGCAATAAAGCGATTAATTATCGTTGGGAAACTGATGGAAAAGGAGTACGTTATTTATATTTGATAGGAAATCCTGTTGTTTGGCTGATAGGATTACTTGGCATTTTGGTTGCCGGAGCCTATGTCGTAGGCAGACATATTTATCGTTTACCAAGTCAAGATTATCATCTTGACCGGATTATTAAAGCGTTTTTTGCAATTTATTTTATTTATATGGCAATGATGGTATATCTCGAAAGTAAACGGGCGTTTTATTTGTATCATTATTTACCCGCACTTGTTATCAGTCTGATTATTGCAACAGCCCTTTTTTTTGAAAGAGAGAAAAAACTTGATAAAAAATCAATTAAATTATTGTATGTTTTGCTTACAATTCTGTGTTTATTGGTAATTATTTCTTATTGGTTTTTTGCCCCATTTTCTTATTATTTACCACTAACTACACCCCAATTTCAGTTGCGCAATTGGTTTCCTTGGTGGCATTTAGTGCCGATAAATAATTAATATAAATCTCACTTATGAAGATAAAAAATTGGTCGAAATATCTTCTTGACAAACCCTTTCTTTTTTTTACCGGAATAATATGTTTATTAAAACTTCCGTACATCAGTTTTATGCCTCTTTGGGATGGTGGATTGTATATGTACTGTCTGAAAAATGCTGTCAGTCTTCCATTTAAATTGAGTAATTTCAGTTGTGCCGGACATACTTCAATTGCCTATATGTTTGTTTTGGGTTTGGGTCAACTGGTCGGGCAGGGGAGTGTAGAGTGGCTTAATATTACAAACACTATTTTATATAGTATCAGCGCGTGGGTATTTTATCGAATTATAGTTCAATTGTTTCCTCATTCAACAAGTGCTGAAAGATTAATGCTATCAATTTTATTGATTATTAATCCGTCTCTTTTGGCAAATTCACTCAACTTAAATCTTGACTTCGGTATATTTGTATTTTTTCAGATATTTTTGTTGTTTATGCTGCGCGGACGTTATATTGAATCAATATTTTTCGGTTTGTTAATGATTTTTTCCAAAGAAACAGGGGTAATAATATATGGGGTGATTGTTTTTTGGTTTGTTTTAAAAAGGATTTTATTTCATCATAAGGGTAATAAGTTGATTAATATATTTTTGATTATTCCCTGCATTGTGCTTTTGTTTTATGTTGCGCAAACAAAGACTTTTTGGATTACGTCAGTCAGCGAATCCGGTTCACTTATCAAATCAATTCTTAACAGTACCAATTCCTGGAATAACAAAGCCTATATTTCTAATTTATTTTTAGTGTTCGGACTGAACTTTATGTGGCTGGTGAGCGGTGTAATTATAATTGCTCTTATAAAAAAATCGGTAATTTTTATTAAGACAGGAGGTCGGTTTCAAGGCAAATTTATCTATAAAGGAAGGGGTTTATTAATAGTTACTTTTTTATCATTCATTACGCTTGTCTGTATATTAACAGGTTATAAAACATATGCAAACAGTCGTTATTTTTTGGTATTGATTCCCGGCTTAATGCTTGTTTTTTTTGCAGCGCTTCGGTATTTAGTACGTAGTAATAAAGTCCGGGTAATTGTCATGGCTTTTTTCTGCCTTCTTTTTTATATTCAATGCTTCCGGACTATTGATCCGATGGGATTTTTTGTGTACGGGGGATTTGATTTTGGCAAACACCGGATGTATAAAATGACCGGTTTGACAGAAGAGTGCTGCGGGTATGGACGCGATCAGCTGATCTATAATTTGGAATATACCAAAATACACGATTTGAGCAATTATATTTTATCTGATTTAAAACCGCGAAATGCTGATATTTTTTCCAGTACATCAGGGTCCGACTATTATGTGATCGGTGCACTTGACGCGGTTTCACACAAGCGCAGTTTTGAGTCAAAAAAAGTTAATTACCTGAACTATCGGACAGGAGAAGATATAATAAATGACGTTGTAAAGCCAAAATCATTGTATTTTATTGTATTTCCCAATTTTCCCGGTAAAGAAGTATTAAGGCAATTATATGGATTTTATCGTAAACAAGGAAGCGCGGTATATGAAATTGACGGATATCAAATTGAGGTAATAAAAATGGATTTGTTAAACTGACCTTGAACTCTGTTCAAATCTGTGTAAATACTATTGATTTATCCTGATTTATTTAGGAGAATAATATAATAGATACTTTATCCATAATTTATGGCTATTAAAAAAATAGTTATTTTTTTCTTTGTGTTAATTGTTTCTATTGGTTTTTTTAGATTTATCATTACCCAGTATCAACATCGTTCTAAAGCTTCAGAAAACCCTAAACCATTATCCATACTTCTTCCACTTTATAAATACCCTGAATATCAGTATTGGGCAAAAAATTCTGCGGGAATATGTCCAAGTTTGCCAGTAAATATTTGGGATGATGTTTCAAGAGTGGCAATTGCAAATCCAAGAGTTCCGATTGTTGCAATTGTAAATCCAGCCAATGGGCCAGGAGCAAACGGAATTCCAGATGCAAATTATGTATGTGCGATGAACGATCTATCGACTGCTACAAATATAAAAATGATTGGATATATTCATACGCGGACCAATCCAGCAAGTTGTGATAACTTACGCAGTATCAATGAATTAAAAACAGAGATAGGACAGTATCGAGTAAATTTTCCTCATGTTACCGGAATATTCGTGGATGAAGTCTGTAATGGAAACTTAACCTATTATCAAAATCTTAACAAAGCTATCAAAGAAGCAGCTCCTTTATATGATCTTGTTGTATTAAATCCAGGAACTATTATTGATTCAAATTACATAACAAATACTACCGGTGATACAGGGAATCTTTTTGTTGTATATGAAGGTTTGAGTACGGGTTGGAATTCTCAAATTACAACAAGTCAAATTGAAGCGCTAAATACACCAAATAAATCAACACTAATCTACGGAGAATCTTCTCTTGCTAATGCAAAACTTATTGTTGATATGACAAAATTACGAAGGTATTCACATATATATGTGACCGATGATGTTTTAGTACCAAATCCTTGGGATACACTTCCGGCATATTGGAATGATTTAGTTGGTTATATCAATTCTTCAAATGAAAACCTGTCAAGTTCTTCATCAAGCGCAGCTGATGGAAGTTCAATGGTTTGTTTTAATGTCACAGAAGATTCATATGTGAGATGGGATGATCCGCAAAAAAATTATGGCTCCGAAGTAATCCTCAACGTGGGAGGATATAAAGAACATTATGGTCAAATGTTGTCTTATATTAAGTTTAATACAAATCAATTTCCATCTCAATTTACTCGAGCATATTTGAAAGTTTATGAATCAAGGAACGATCTTGAAAGATTGGCAACAATTTATATGCATAAAGTCCAGAGTTCATGGAATGAGTCAACTCTTACCTGGAATAATAAACCACAATACGAAATAAATGAAATAGCATCATTACATATTGATAGTCACGAAATAAATGCCTCAACACCTTTTATTCGCGAGTTTGAAATGACAAATTACTTAAAAAATAATAACACAATACCGTTTGGAGTAATGTTCAGAGAAACTCATTACGATCAAACAAAATGTGATTCTCGGGACTCTGTTCCATCATGTGCGCAAACAGAGAAAGATTCATGGTTTTATATGCAATCAAGAGAATCAGCAAGTCCTCCTGGTTCTATGTCACCTCAGATTTGTTTTCAAACAACATCATCAAGTAGTAGTTCAGCAAATGACGTTGGGTGTGCCGCATTAGCCCCGGGGGATAGATCGACATCTCAGTGTGTAATTCGTGGCGGGATCTGTAAAGTTGATCCGGGAGATGTTTTGTGTTCTAAATGTCCTGATGGAGATTATGATGAGCTTACTGGTGCTTCAAATTTAGGTTGTTCATCTGGGGAATTGTGTTGTCTGCCACAGGGAAGTTCTTCTTCAAGAGCTTCATATAGGGTTGCAGGTAGAATAAAAAATAAAAATGGTACGGGAATTGCAGGAGTACAACTTATAGTTTATAACGATGGAACTCATCAGAATTCAAGTCCGATTACAACAAATAATATTGGATATTTTCAATTAGATAATTTTATATTTGGAGATGTTGGATATGCGGTACGAATTATTGAAAATCATTCTGGTTCTGGAGGATATGGAACGTTAAACAATACATGGAGTAGAACATGGTGTTCTCCTCCTTTAGGAGTTAATTCAGTACCTCTTGGATCGCTTAGTTATGAATGTCAAATGTCAGGAGAAAATCGTCGCGGGTGTTTTTTGAACTGTGATTTTGAAGCATTTGGTAACAATAGTTCATCCTCAAGTTCCAGCAGTTCTTCGTCATCATCAAGTAGTAGTTCTTCATCTTCAAGTTCCAGCAGTTCATCATCAAGTTCTTCAAGTAGCAGATCATCTTCATCCTCCTCACGATCCAGTTTGCCCCCGACTATTCAGACAAGTTTTATGTTCAAAGGATTATTTTCGAATGTTTCCTCAAGCATATCCCGAATTCCAAGCGTACAGGTGGAAATTGTTGACGATACGGGAGCAGTATGTAAAGAATGCAGTACATTTGTTACTTTGCAAAGAGATGGAAAATATTTTAAGACAGCGTTACCGATTGTTATTGATATAAATTTAGGAAAAACGTATACAATATATATTAAAGGAAAGACAACAGTGAGAAGATCATTTAGTCAGGTAACGTTTATTCAAAATCAAGTACTCGATTGTACGGCAACAAATCCGTCTGGAAATTGCGGAGAATTCAAGACAAAAATTGATGCAAAATCATTTATTTCCGGAGATACTGACGGCACAAATAAAGATTCGGATAGCTACAGCAAGATAGATTCGATTGATTTACAGGTAATGTCAATAAAATACGGTACAAATGCAATTGAGGCAGATTTCAACTTAGATGGAACTGTTGACATATTGGATCTGGACATAATGGGAAAAAATTATGGATTACACGGAGAATAAATGAATATTAAAAAGATTCGATTATTAATAATAAGTTTTGTAATTGTTTTTACCTTTATTGGGGGATTTATTATCTATTATTCCCAATTAAGAATAAAAAGTCGGGCTTCTGCCGGAGTTCCGACTTTATCTTTTGTAACTAATCCGATTCTCAGTTCTGCAACGGGTAATTTTGATTTAATTCTGCGGGTAAATCCAAATAATGCTACGTTTAATGCATTTGAGTTTCAATTTATTATTGATCCGTCAAAGGTTGATTTCCTAAATAAAACCGATATTAATTCAAATATTATTGAAATTTCTCCAAATAAATTGCTTCGTGATCAAACAAAAGTTGATCTGGTGAATAACAAAATTATTATTGTTGGTTTTCGTGATGGTGATACGGGAATCACGGGTTGGACTGACGTTGATATGGTAAAAGTGAGTATGAAACTTCTTCCGGGAGCTGCCCTACCTGTTTTGTTTACTTGGGATTCTGCGACAAAAATTGGCGCAAATATTACCACTGAAAAAATTAACGCTTCGTTTCCTGAATCAGGGGTAAGTCCAACAGGTGATGTCAGTAAAAAGGGTAGTATATATTTTGGTTCAGGAAAATCGTCATATGTTCAAAGTGAAAATATCAACATTGACGTATTTCTTTCAACTGAGGGTGAGCAAGTAAAAGCTTCTGATATATATATTCCGTTTGATAACACAAAATTTGATTTTCAAAACTCCGGCGATATTTCGAAAAATGTTCAACTGTTAACCGGAACAGGTTTTAATCTCAATTCTTCTCTGGTTGTATTAAACGAAGGGAAAATTCGAATTACATTATTAACACCTGTTTCAGGTGGTAATCCTGTGCCAGTTCAAGGAAATGATATAAAAGTTGCCACAATTTTGGTTAAAGGAAAAGTGGTGGGCAGTGTTCCGTTTTCTGCGGATTTAACAAATAGTAATATATATACAATGTCAAATAAAAATATTTTAGGAAAAGCCCCATCATACACAATAACAGTTGTAGAACAAGCAACAGTCCATGAAGAAATATCACCGACCCCGGAAACAGTAAAAAGCAACGGAGATCTGATAAATATTAATTCAAGTCCATTGGATAGGGCTCCATTCCGGTACGAACAACAAGTTGTTTTAGATAAAGGATCGTATACATTAAAGGCAAGCGCACTAACTTATTTATCACGGGGAAGGGGAGTTTTGGTGACATTAGCTTGTGCAGAAAACAATTGCGGTAACGGAAAAACATTAAATAACATTATTGCTGAAACTCCTAAATTTCCCGTATCAACGGAGTATAAAGAACAAATTACAGATATTAATATAACTGAGGAGGGGAAAAATAAAAAATATATGGTGAGAATATTTACGGAAGATGGATCTGAAGCTGATTTTGATTATGTATCTCTGACTAATCAATGGGACGGAGAACAATTAAAGAATATTCATTTTGATCAAACAGAAGATACAAGTATTTCCCGAAAACATCCGCAAATGTGGGAAATGGACGCACCGGGAAAATTATTCAGTACAGTTGACCCAAATAAAGGAGTTCAAGGAGCGTTATATATAAATAGTATTTCGAGGCAATGAAAATTTTATTACATATACAGAAATTAAGTGCAGTTATTATTATTGGGATTTGCATAATGATTTTTTCGGAATCTGTTTTTGCGGGATGTAAAAGATCTCACGTTGTTGGTTGTGATAACGCAGCTTGTACTCAGGGGAGGTCTGAAAAACAATGTACATATTCGTGTGATGAATGCGACGCGGCAGATACATCTTGCCACACAGGTACGTATACGGGTATGGAATCTTGTGGAGGAAGTCCACCTCCACCAGGTAGTAGCAGTTCATCTTCATCATCTTCAAATTCCTCAACTGGTTCAAATTCTTCAACTTCTTCCTCAGGATCAAATTGCACAAGTAAAACATTTAAAAAAGCATCAATTGTCCCACAGACTGTTTCAGGCGGTGTTGATGTGATGGTAAAGTGTGATTATGGCGAAGATGTAAATTGTATTAGTATTTCGGGTGGAGGGCTAACAAATTGTTCTTTACGATATTATGAGAGTGGTGAAGGATCGATTTTTCTTTGTAAAGCACCATCTGATCCGGGAACATATAGTGGAGCAGTATGCAAACTGTCAGGTTCTTGTTGCGCAAAATCAGACTCAATCGGATCGTTTACAGTTGTGTCAAACACACCTCACTTCCAGCAGCGTATGAGATTGCCAAGCGGTACATATACATTATCAGGAAAAGTTCAGGCGTTAATTGTAAAGGGTAAAGGCGCACAAATTAATCTTATTTGTCGGTCCGGTACTTGTTTTGCAGGAAAAAATGAAAACGCAGTTATTTCATCTTTGACTTTTCCTGAATCAGCGGATTTCGTAGAAAAAAATACTCAAATTATTATTCCCAGTGAAGGGGGAAATAAAGATTATGCGATTTCCATCGCAGTTCAGGACGGATCCGAGGCATATATTGATAGTGTAAAAATGATGAGTGGAACAACTAATTATGTTGTAAACGGGGAATTTAATTTAATTTCTGATACATCAGTAAATTCACTTCAACCGATTGCATGGGGTATTGCAAATAATAGATTGGGATTATATTATGGAATGGCTTACCAGACAGTACCCCAAACAGCATATAATCCGCCAGCAAACCCGACTGCTTCTGTCACTTCAGGTCCGGCTGTATCTGTTAAGCTTTCTATGAAAATTAAACTTCAGGGGATTGGAAAGAAGCCGATAAATGCAAGTCCAATCAAAGTAAAAGTTAAGTTGGGCGGGAGAGCGCTTTCAGCTCCGACAGCCTATCAAACCGGTACATTTACTCCTCAGGATGATGGTGTCTGGACAGGAAAAGTTGACTTTACTGTTCCGGCAGGAGGAGGGTATCTTTTGTATGTAAAAGGGCCAAAGCATTTACAGAAAAAAGTTTGCGTGAACAAACCAAGTGAAAATCCTGCGGGTACTTATCATTGTTCTGAGAATAATGTTAATCTTGTTGCCGGAAATAACGAAATTGATTTAAGCGGTATTTTGCAGCTTGCCGGAGATCTGCCGGGTGCAGACGGTAACCAAAACGGACTTATAGATACATATGATGTATCTGCTATCCGCCAAAATCTGCAAACAACAGATCAGGCAAAAATAGCAATAGGCGATCTTGATCTTGATAATGGTATAACAACATCGGATTGGTCTTTACTTGTTCAATCGCTTGGAATAAAGTATGATGAAGAATAGACAAGTATAATAATTATAACTGTTATAAATTTTATAATTTAATATGGAAAATGCACAATTAAATCAAAAACCTCACGAACACAAAACGCTTTTGATTATGTTAATTTGTTTAATGGTTGTATTTGTTTTATTTGGAATAGTTCTTGTTTCAAAAAAAACAAAACAGGATAAAGACAAAAGTTCGGCAGTCACATCTATGGACAAACCAACCCGTCCGACACAACCCCCGACTCCGACACCAACTCTTATTCCTTATGCAAAAAAAGGACAGATGAAACTGTTTACAGAAAATAATGTATTGCGTTTTCCCGTTGGGCAGGAAGTAAAGATTGGAGTATTGGCGTCATCTGAAAAATCCGATATTGTGGGATTTGATATGGTATTGTCATATGATCAAAGTATATTTGAGTTTGGTAAAGCCGTTTCAAGTCTTCCTTCGTTTAAAGCCTATTCCTATCCGAGAACTGATTATGTTTCAATTACTATGATTAAGTTACTTCAAGAAACAAATGCGACCGTATTTGAGAATACGGATATTGCGCAGTTAACTTTCAAAGCTTTAAAAAAAGGTTCGACAACTATTGAGTTGACTGCAAAGGGAAATGATAGTACAAAATTTGCCGATATAAATGCGGAAGTAACGTATCCTGAGATGAATAAGCTTGTGATTGAAATATATTAATTGATGGGAGATAATGATAATTATGAAAAAGAAAACAATTAAGGTTGTAATCAAAACTATTCTTTTTCTTGTATTACCGTTATTTTTATATTCAAATCCCGTTGAAGCTGCATTTTTAAGATTTGATCAGCCTACAGCTGCTGTTATAAATGGTGCTACGTATCAGGCACAAGTCGTTCTTGACGCGGGTACGGATCAGGTGACTTCAACTGACGTATGGGTATTATATGATGCCACTCTTCTTGAGGCGCAATTAGTTGCGGCCGGGACTTTTTTTCCGACAGTGACCAATAATATTTCGCCAGGAAAAATTTATATTGCCGGTTTAATTGTTGATCCGGGCACATATAAAACAGGTTCGGGCACAGTTGCTACCATTACATTTAAGGCGCTTAAAAACGGAACGGGTACTCTCACATTTGATTGCCGGACAGATGTCAGCAATTCTTCAAAAATCATAAAAAATGATGTTAATGCGACAAATATAATTACCTGTAGTCAAAACGGAACACAAGCAGTTACGGTCGGTGCATCGGGCGCAACAGTTCCAACCTCAACCCCTGCTGTTCTTGGGGCAACGCCGAGTGCGGTTCCGACTGCACTTCCTCAATCGGGGATTATGGATAATTTTAATAATATCCTCGGACCCGGTTTGGCCCTTTTTCTGTTCGGAGTAATATTGCGATTTGTTCTGTTATAGATTTACGATTGTTTATTTGTGGATAAAAAGAAAATTACAAGAATAGCATCGATTGTTGTTGGTATTCTTCTCACAGTTCTTCTTATTGTGGTCGGATTCAAATTGATTCAAAATATTGCCGCAAGGGCTTCAGATAGTGCTCCGCGTGATGTTGTTATAACGGGAATTTCGGCAGGTTCAGCAAAAATTGTTTGGACAACAGATCAGGAATCCCAGGCAGTGATTGAATACGGAACATCACCCACTGCTCTTAATTTTTTTGCGCCTGAGGCAGATAAAACAAAAACACATTCGGTTGAACTTACATTACTTTCCCCTGGTTCAACTTATTATTTTCAAATCAGAATAGGGGATAAGAAATTTGATAATGCAGGAGTTCCCTGGACTTTGACAACAAAATCGACAGATACTTTATCAAGTTCTTCCTCATCCTCAGTCTCATCGATAACACCAATTCCTACAACTTTAATTCCGACAACTTCAATTACTCCGACAGACGGAGTAGTTTTAACAGCGACCCCATTTCCAACACAAATTCTTTCAGTTCCCAATATTCCAACAGCCACACCATATCTTGTTCCGACTCTTACAGTTCTTGTTTGTGGAGTAACTGATTGTCAACAAGTGTGTTTGAAACAAATGTGGAGAGCAAATGGTACCTGCAGTACTCAGGAGTGGATGTCGTCAGGTTGTCCGGGAAAAATAAATTATAATACTTGTGCTGTTATTACTCCAACACTCACTCCTGCCCCAACAGCAACACCTACATTGACTCCAATTCCGACAAATACTCCGATACCTACAAATACACCTACTCCAACGACAAGTCCAACAACTGCGCCAACCCCAACACCATAAAAGTATTATGGACTTTGCATTCAATCTTCTTTTCTGTTATATTTATATTATTACTAATTAATCAATTCGTATGTCAGATACAAAAAAACCATCAAAATTTGGACTTGGGATTTTGTTCGGAACACTTTTAGGAGGTCTTGCCGCATTATTTCTTTCCCCGACTTCAGGCCCGGAGAATCGTGAATTAGTTGCAAAAAAGGTAAAAGAACTTGAAAAATTGCTTGCAGATAATGAATTGGATAAAAAAATTCATGAAATATTCGGAGAGGTGACTGAGGAAACAAAAGCAGTGTATTTAAAAGCAAAAAAAGAAGTAATAAAAAAACTTTCAGAATTAAAAGAGTCAATCGAACACATTGACCGTGAAAAATACGGAGAAGTTGTCCACGAAACTGTTGAAATACTCAAAAAAGAAGTCAAACGGGAAGCAAAAGATATGGAACGACTGAAAAATCAATTATTAGCTGAATGGAAAAAACTGCACCCAGAATCAAAACTCATTGCGAAAAAGAAGTAATAAGGAGAAATAATTGTCTGTCATCCCCTCGAAGGAGGGGATCCAGTCTGTAAATACAGCTAATGTAATTTTAGCATAGATTCCCGCCTACGCGGGAATGACAATAAGTAGTACAAGAAACGATTATTTACAGCGATTTACTTATCCAACTCGCAATAGATTCAATATTAAATGACGACCAGTGATTGTCTCCTATTTGATATAAAGTAGCCCCTAAAACATAGGAATCCTGATTAATTTGTCCATTAAACCAGCTGAGCCAATTAGTATAATCACTTTCATTCCCCCGGGCTTTCCATCCGCTTGTTTTTGGATCTCCGTTTTTATCAACTCCGGCTTCAGAAAGAATAAAAGGAAGGCTTGACAGAGAATTGTCGAGTTCGGAAATTGCCTGATGAATTTGCCGGTAGCGGAGAGATGTATACAATTCTTGAGCGGCATCCGTTGAATAGTTTAATGTATAAGCATGATAGCAAAAAGCTCCGCCCAGTTCCTTTACTTTGAGAAGGGCAGGAAGAAATGGGGCAAGCTCAGCCTTCATTTGAGCATAATCTCCCGGCGGATTACCGACCGGTATACTTGCAACACAAGTACGTAAACCGTTTGTTGCATAAAGTTCAGCTAATTTTATCCAAAATCGGTTAAGCCAGGTTGTATTCTCAACACTTTCCCATCCGGGTGTATTGTCTAGTTCGTTTGGTGTTTCAATAAAATCAAACAGTTTAATATTTTCTCCCAAAGCAGACAAAGCAGGTTGGGCAACTGCCTGGAAAAAAGAAGCAGCGGCAATTTCAGGATCATTTTCAAGATTGAATTTTGTTCCGCTGGTACCGATATATGCCCGAAGTACGGTGATTCCTTGCGGGTTTATTCCTTTATAATCTTTTATTGCCTGTAATGTGTTGTTTGACTGAGGGTCCATAACTTTGAGAATCCGCGGCTTTGAAAAAACAATCTGTTTTGCGCCTGGCGAATAGTCAGAGAGTATGTAAATACCTATTTTTCCGTTTAAAAGACCCGGAGAAAGGGGTGGAAGCGCAACAATTGGGGGAGTGGGAACAAGAGTAACAAAAACAGGGTTGGGGTCGATTTTTGAAAGATCAATATTGGATAGGGAAAAAAAAGAGTCAAAGAAATTTATAAGAGCATTGATTTGTTTTCGTCCATCCTGAACGCCGGTTTGATTATCTGAAGTGGAATTTGTATTTTCGGGAAAAAGTTCTTGGAGATTGCTTTGTATTTCAGCCTCTTGTTTTTTAAGTTCAGGAGAAAGATAGTCGCTATGATTTTTTTCCTGATATTGATTTCCTAAAACAGAGATTGATGAGTATTTTGCGGTTGATGTGTCATTGTTTGTTGTTGAACCTGATGGTGGGGAAGTTGAAGATGGATTTAGCTGATTATTTGATTGAGAATTGTTATTTTTTGATGATTGGTTTGTGTTATCAGTTCTTGACCCTGCATTATTATTTGATGCAGAGCCGGGTGTTTTTTGCGTTCTCTGAAGGACAGAGAGCGTTGGAGTAGGTCCAAAAGACGTTGGTTGATTTTGTTTTGAACGGGAAAGGAGCCAAATAAAAATAAGAATTAAAAAAAGTAATATCAATGCAGAAATAATGACAATTTTTATGAGGTTATCTTTTTTCATTTGTTGATTGTATTCTGAGTATAGCAGAAAGGAGAGTGCGATTTAAGAGTGTAATTTTGTTTTTTTAGTTTTCCAAAATACAATTCCGATGAATGTAAAAATAAGTAATCCAAACCCGAAATATTGAAGGTATTGTGGGAGATACAGTATTACGACAGTATCTGATTTTTCATTTAACTCCCATCCGTTCATCCAGTTATTTATCAAGACATGATTTATCAAAGGTTTGCCGAAAAAAGGCACAACTATTTGAATGATTGAATGATTTAACGGAAATGAGCGGGGTACTGAGTAAGCTTTCCATCCGGAATGAAACGATTGTGAAAGAAGGAGGAAATATGAATCTGAGATAGTCTCCGGATTATCAAAAGTGACCGTATAAAAATCATAATGAGGATGAGTTGTTGAAAAAGATGTAACAGGAGCCTCAGCTATCAATGCGCCATTTTGTTTGACAAATTGTACGTTAGTTAAAAAATTATACGGAATGGGAAAAATACTAATCTGACCTATTCTATTTATCGAATGTTCGCTATTCACGGAAATATTATCTAAATTTAAGTTATATCCGAGTCCGTATTGTTCTCTGGGCGGGATAATCAAATATGCGGTATTTAATTCTGATTTTTTAGAAAGATACACTTCGATTTCTGTTCTTTTAGTGACATCGTTATAAATGCCGGCAAACAGGGGACGGCCAGATATATTTTGGTTTTGGATTGAAACAAGATAGGCGTTTTGTTGGTAAAAATAAGAAAATGGAAACTGTAAGCAGTTATTTGATTGACGTGAATTTAATTCTACCGCATTTTCTTGATACGATCTTGTCATAAATCCGGTATTCATTTGATTACAGCTTATTGGAGGGCCGGAAATGTCTATTTGATCTGGTTCAACTATTTTACTGTATATACCCTTGAGCTTTGGAACTCTTATTTCGAGTGTCGGATTTTCATATGTCGGGGATATCGGAACAACAATGGACTTTTCCGCGGATGAAGATGCTATAAACTCACCATTTAAAAAAATATCCGATCTGATATCAGATTTTTGATTGAATGTTTCAGGTTCAAAGTTGATTATATCTGTTTTTGATAATGGAGGAAGAACGAGCGCGCTTCTGAGAAAACGTTTGGGAACCGTTTGTTTAAAAGCATAATAGAAATCTGTTTCTTCAACTGAAAAAAGAAATTCGTCTGTTTTCCGATTACTGAGAAGGGTACGGAACGGGTAATAGATCTCCTTTTGAGGAGAGGGGCTTTTCTCTTGGGTTGAGAGATAATTACCATAGGTCGAATATGCAGCATCTTTATTGGTCCATTGGTAAACAGGTTGTACCAGAGGAAGCTGAGATTTAATGGATATATAGTTTTTCAAAGGATAATTGAGCTGAAACCGGTATATTTTTATTGCCCCAAAGGTTTTTTCTAATTTGATTCGTGAAGATTGTTTAAAAAGCTCTTCAGTTTTCTGAATGTACATTTGAAGTTTGGTTTGGCTTGCCATAAAAGAATTATCGCTGATAATCCAATTTATGCCGTATTTGTCAAACACACTTTCGATCTGATTGAGATTTTGCGAGTAAAGAGCCTCTGAAATTTCCCAATAATAATTTTCATTATCTTTGTTCCACACATCAAAAGAACGATCCATTACCGGTTGAGGCAATCCATACCAGATAAATCCTGAACCTGTATAACCCCATTGATATGAATACCAGGAGTTTTGATTGAACTGAGGAAGGTTGGCAATACGTCCTGAAGGTTGATTATTAAAAAATGAAAATAAATCAAAATAAGACTCAGGAACAGTTACCCTCATTCGATTGTAAAAAAAATGACCTTTCCAAGCGGGTAAGAAAAGAACATTTAAACCAACGGCGATTAAAACAAAAAGAATGGCGCCTGAAAATTTTATTGTCCGAATAAAGCGAATCGAAAGGATTTTATGTAATCCGAAAGCAAACAGAATCGACTCAAAGAGGAGAAGGGAATTGGCAAATTTTGTGAATGGATTACGGAATATCTGGTGAAAAATAGTATTTTTTCTCAGTAAAGAATCAAGAACAGAAAAAGGAGGTGTGTTTATTGCAATAAGAGAGAAAAAAACAATAAATAAAATCACATATATTCTGTTTTTTTTTCTTGTTATTGTTTGAAAACAACCAACAATGATAAAAACAAAAAAAGAAATAGCAAGAGGGAAGCTATACCAGTTGTTAAACGCTTTTCTCCATGGTTCCATTACATAAAGCGTTTTATTTGTGAGACTGGTCCCGATATAGTCAAACAAGTATCCTTTCATAAAGATAATATTGTGCAAAGTTCCCATTTTTCGATTCAGCTGATAGATTTCATCCGTATATAACAGATTAACGGCTGATTCAAATTGTGAACTTAGATTATTCATCAGATAATAGATAAAGGGAAAGAGCCAGTATAGATTTGTCCCCAATATAATTAGCAATGCCAATAACACTGTTTTGATTGATCGGAAAGAACGGTTTGAAAACAAATGTGAAATAAGAATTAAACTCACGATAAAGAAATAGACAAGAAAAAGAGTGGGAATATAAAATTGGATTGATCCTACGACTTGAATTGTGAAAAATATCAATAGCCTTTTTTTTGAAGGAGACTGAATAAAAAAATATAAAGAGGCAATTAACCAGGGCAGGAATGCATAGTGAGAGGCAAATGCTTCATAGGGTGTGTAGAAAAATTGTACTGTTGCAAAGCTGAAAAGATAAAAAAAGGAAGCCATAAGGCTGATATTTCTCCGCATCTTTACCGGTGGGATTTTTAAAAGCAAGTAAGTGAGGAAATATACTCCGATAGGACCTAATAAAAGCATAAGAGAAAAAAACATTTTACGTATAAACATCATTGGAATAAAAGAGGAAAGCAACCATAAGACAATACTTCTTATCAGATCGGTCGCATGGGCATTACCCGTAGGAAGACCTACTCCCTGATATTCTTGCCATCCTGCAAAAAAAGCCCGTTTAATATTTTCAGAAAAATTAAATTCAGGATGCAGATTGTCCCATCCTGATAGAAAATAATTACCTCTTAAATTTACAACTGATAAAGCAATAATAATGACAAAAAGAATTCCGATAGGCATTAAATGGAAGAAATACTTATTTAAACGACTCATTATTGTATACTTTTAGTAATGTTGCAAAATAACAAAACAAAGGTTTTTTCTCAGTTTGGTTCACTATTGTTCTTTATACTTTTTATTAGTATAACTCATTTCTATTTGGTTTGGTTCTTAAGCAACATAATAAAATCAAATAGCTCTTTATTGTGGATAATGACATTTCCTTCCGCAATTCTTATTGCGTTTATTTTTAAAGGCTGGGTGTCCAGACCATTACATTCATCAATGTCAAAAACAGAGAAGATTTCAATAATAGTCTTCATCTTTTTTCTTATTCTTGTCGTCTTATACTATCTTGAACCCATTATCCGTTACCCCTTATTTCCCATAGGTATACCCAATAAAGATCTACATGATGGAATTACCGAATATATTTTTCAGAATGGATTTCCCCCGATTGTGCATGATATATTTCAAAAGGGAAGTGAATATATTCAAACAGGGAGAAGAGAATTTATCGGGTATCCAAATTTATTTCACAGCTATTCGGCTTTTTTAATGAAACTCGGTGTTCCATTATTTCAATCAACATGGTTGAGCATGCTTGGTGTAGTCATTCTGACTTCAATATCGGTTTATATTATTGTCGAAGAATTATTTAACGATTTGATTTCGGCCGCAATCTTGGGTGGATTATTCGGTTTTTCAACATTTCGCTTACCCTATATATTTGCAACCTCTTCCTCAATGTTTTTTTCTTATCTATTGATATTGCCGATAATAAGCATATATATTTTTTTAATTCATCATGTCAAAAGTAAATGGTCATACATAATATTTGCAATAGGTTTATCCGTATTAGCTGTTTCGTATAGCGGGATTTGGTTTATTATTATATTATTTGTTGCCCTCTACTCAGCCTTCAGTATCTACAAAGGAAATAAACAGGTCGCTATAAATTCGTTGAGACTCATTCTGATATCTCTTCCCTTATTGGTGTTTTCATTATTTAATCAAAACAGTATATATTGGCAAAATACGTTTCCGCAGGCAAGAGATTTTGATCCGTATGAACTTTCACAACTTCTTCAGCCATTTGATAAGCCATTTGTTATGATAATGTTGGTTTATAGCGCAATTTTCATACTGTATTATGCGCTTAAAGGGAATAATTATTATCAAAACAAGATATTGGGATATACGTGTTTGATTATTTATTTTGTTTGTCTGGGATTAATAAGCTATGATATTCTTTTTCATCTGGTTACTTCGCTCCATACTCAAGCTCAGTTGGTTCACATAAACCCGAGCGGTTTTTTTGGCGGGTTAAATCATCAAAAAGTTTCACGGTTAATTTTACTCCAACCGTTTTTTCTTGTGTTTATCTGGCCTCATATTGTGAAAATACCGTTTAATAAGATTATTATTTATTTATTTTTGATATTTATTTCAATTCAAGGATTAATCAGATTTGATGTGCCTCTTTACAACACAATAAACTTGCAGTTACCATCAGTTACCTCTCTTTATAACGAAGAAGACGTAAATAAGTCATATACATTACTTTCTCATTATCGGACTATTGAACCAAAATTGTTATGGACAAAAGAGATAATAGATGCAGTGGATTTTTTAAAAATTCACAACAAGGCACAGGTCCCGGTAATAATATGGGATAAAAGAGGGTGGAGTAAAACAAGTTTGGTAGGTTGGAGCTCAATTGTGTTGCATCAAAATGTGAAATCCGTTGATTTCTTTGAGCAAGTTATCTTACAGAGCAACTCTTTTTTCGTCATTATTTATCCTTCTTTAGAGGAAATTGACAGTATGAAATTTCAAAAACGCGTTTTTGAAAGTAATGATGTAATTATTTATCAAATATAGTTATTTATTTTGTACGATTGAATATATCTCCATATCATCATTTTTCCACACAAAATCAATCGTAAATTTATTTTTCGGGTAATTATTCGCATATAATAAATTATTCGGGATAAAACGGTAGTATATTCCTACATATGTATTATTATTAACCGTTTTATTTGAAAACAATAGCATTTGTTGTTTAGGTTGCAGAGTGAATAATAATGGGGGATTGAAATCAGCGACAAGGTCTTTTTTGCTTTTGATTTTCCAAAGGGGAAAAATAATATTGCTTTCCTGAGTGGCGATTGAGAAATCGTTTATATCAGAAGGCCAAAGTGTCATTCCAGAAAGTTCAAACAGACCGCCTTTTTCTGCGATGAGATTGGAATGTATCGGGGCCTGTCTTCCATATTCAATTTTATGAGTTATTACTTCATTTTTTTCACTATTAATAATTTTATCAGGCACGATGGTATTCCAGAATTCCCGTACCCGGGAACATTCTTTAAACCACCAGAATTCACCCGGACCTTGTTTATGTATCACTATGGTTTTAATCTGCAATTTGTATAGCCGTTCAAGTTCATTTTGAATATCCTGCGGGGAAATTGTTGTATCAGGTTGAGTAGTCAGGCAAATAAGCCGATTGACAAATGGGTTATTCCAAAGTTCATAAATATTTTTTGTCCGCGCAGGATAGTGAAGGGATCCGTCAACAATTGATTTGTTCCATACATAAGGCAGTAAACCCCTTTGGCTGTGATCTGAAACGGGAATATTCAAAACCGCTTTTCCCGGAAGGTTTTTTACAATGTTTCCCGCTTCAATCGGAAGTATTTTGGCAATCTGTATCCGATAAAAAAACCGTTCCCCGATAAAAAGCGCTATGATAAGGAAAAGAACAATGTTGGGAATTTTAATTCGAACGGAAGAGATTATGAGAGCAGTTATCAGAGAAAAACCGACAAATACTCTGGCCGGTTCAGGTATTAACAAAAAAGGAATAAATTTACCGAAAATTATTGTTGCGAAAAAAACAATAAAAATGGTACGGCTTCGGAATAAAAACTTATTTTGCGCAATAAAAAATAATATAAATATATTACCGAAAATTCCATATGACGCAATCCGTTCAAGTTCATAGAATGAAGGGTTTATTTTGCCCCACCAAGCTCCAAGATACGAATTTGGCATTAAGAAATCCCACAACGAAGGAATAAAGAGAGGAGAATTGTTATGAATTCCGGCAGTCATAAACTGATGCGTAAAAAAAGCGTAGAAATATCCGTAATAGATGAAAAAAAATGGAAGAGCAATCACCATACCTGAAATAAAAATGAAAATAATCTGGTCAGATCGCATTGATTGCAGTATTTTTTTGATACATAACAAAGTTGGTCTAAAACGCAGTATTAAACTGCATAAAAACATCAGAACAATTATTTGACTTAACTGAATAAGATATTGAAGGGAGCCACCTGCAACAATAAGAAGAGATCCAAAAAACAAGAGATAGTTATATAAGCGATTGGTAACATTTTTTTTGACATTTATTATTATGAGAGTAACTGCATAAGCACATACGGGAAACCCCGCGATAAACGATAAATTAATATGTCCGTTTAATCGTCCGAATACATAAGGAGACCAGCCAAATAATATTGCAGGGATTAAATAGTATGCATCATTTTTTATTTGAACTCCCGGGTTGATCAGGCTGCCGATTTTTTTAAAACATATATATCCAACATAGCAATTGGCCCAGAGGATTAATACGATCACTATATTAAACGCAAGAGGTAAAGGTAAAAGGTAGCTTAATAAAGCTCCGGTCAGCACGGGGAGAGCTCCATCAAAACCGAAACTAAAATTAAATCCAATAGGGTATTGATATGTTTTTGTATAAGCAAAAGGATGTTTGAATGAGTCCAGATTTTGTTTAACCAAATTCATAAAACCGAAATACTGATAAGTATCTCCGCCATCACCAATTAATTGCTTTGACGGATTTATTGTCAATATTTGGCTGAAAAGGATAGAAAATAAGAGGGTAATTATTACGTATTTCATACTACTATTCATTATAGTATTTTTTAGATATTAAGAAAAACGGAACTGTTTCTGATTGAACCGGGATATTTTATGAGAAACAGTGCTGGGCTTATCAACATAGCTGTTGATACAATTAAGGTATTGATTTGCAATAAGTTTATAGTTTCTGGCTGCTTTCATTCGTTTTGAAAAAGTTAAAAACTTGTTCTGTTGAGATGTTTTTAACTTTTTCATTAAGTTCTGGAGAGTGGGCTTAATAAAGATATCCGTATGTGAAATACCGGAGTTTTTTAAATTCTCTTTGAAATCAAAAGAGTAGCTGTAGGGAGTCAATTTGTCAGAAAGAATTACGGGTTTTTCATTAGAAAAAGCAAGAGAAAGCGGTCCGGATGATGACATCATAATTCGGTAGGGTAGAAAAACCAAATCTGCCGCACTGTAATATTTTGCAATTTGCTCTTCAGGTACAAATCCGGTTAAGGTTAGGTTGTTTGGAAGGGATTTAAATTGATCCAAGTACTTATTGTAATATTTTTTCCCGGTATTGGTAAAAGAGGGTCCTCCCGCAATTACAAAATGTACTTTTTTATTTGTCAACTGACGTGCAAAGCGAACAATTAAGTCCGCGCCCTTATACCAACTGAGATAGCCAAAAAATAATATGATCTGTTTATTGAGGGGAAGCTTCATTTCTTTTCGTACTTGTATTTTGTTATATTTTTTTAAATGAGTATCAACTCCATGGGGAATAAATATGATTTTTTCTGTTTTTGTATGTGTAATAGAGAGGAGAATTTTTTTGAAATATTCCTCAGTAACAATGACACGACAGCTTATTTTGGTAATAAATCGATAATATGCTTGAAGTCCGTAATTAAAAAATATCGTTTTAAACGATTTGTTTGGTTCCCATCCCAGATGGCCGGTAAGGCTTTGTAAATTGTTAACTACCTGATGAAGAACAGTAAATTGTCTTTTATTTAACAGGTTATTGAGTAAAAAAATAAATGTAAACGCAACGGTATTTACAACAGTTCCAAATGATCCGAATTCAAATTCAATAATGATATTTCTTATTTGAGAGAATGAAATGAGCAGTCTGGATAATGATAAAATTGACAAAACGTTTTTCCTGTCAATAATCCGACATACTAAGACATTGTTTTCTTCATAATACTCAGGTTTTTTCCCGATTTGGACAGTAAATACAACATATTTCTTTTTTTTATTCATCTGTTCAATAGTGTTTTTTGTAAAACCTCCGACAGCACAAACTTTATCGCTGTATTTCTTATTTTTTTCAGGGTAAGAAGAGATAAATGCGAGTGTATCAGGCAAATTATATTTTTCTATAAGCTTATTCATGTATTCAATATTATACTCTATTTATTATGTAATGTCAATACTATAAGATAAAAAAACTCTCCCTTTGAAGGGGAGAGTTTTTGTATAGAGCGATACAAGCTGTTATTTTCGCTTTTGTCCGTTCACAAATACGTTTTGAATATCGCCATTATTGATCCCATTTTGTTGGGCATCTTGTGTTGTTGCTTGTTCAGGACTGATAAGACATTCGGCAATCAAAGCTCCTTGCTCAGTTCCGGTTTTATTAGTCTTACTAAAATCAACAGGTCCTGAAGTTGATAAATACGCTGCGCTGTTTGGATTTGCGGCTCGTGCAAAACCTCGTGCCTGATTTGGAATAATAAAATCGAATTGTATCGGCCATTGACCTTGTGTTTCTGGCCATTTGCTGAAGTCGAAAATAGCATTTATATCGGTAACAATAGCATTAGATCCCCGTTTTCTATATACTCCGTTATTTAAGTCATAGTAAACCTCAGGTTTATGAGGAAATGCTTCCATAACCCATTGTCCGCTCCACAAACCATTTTCAATTACCGGAGTCCACCATTCTGCTTTTGTTGTACCTCCAGTCAATTTGACCACTTCACCGGGAAATAGGGGATAGCCAACTGGAATCTTTTCTGTATTTACCTTAATACCAGCTCGGGCAAGCGCAGTAATCATATTACCGTTTAATTGTTCCATTTGTCCTGAATCAGGATTATAAAATATGATTTTAACATTATTATTTTGAGCATCACCGTTCCACGTAAACTCACGGACTGCATTATGCCATGCTTCTGCAGCTGATTTTGACACATTGGTGCCAGGAATACACTCTTCACATACTGGAGAAAATGCAGCTTGTTCGACGCCCCTAACTGTGACGCCAACAGTCCCGACGTTATAACTGACATTTGGTTCAAGTCCACCGCCATCTCCGCCTCGTCGTGCAAACATCCATCCATTTTGATCAGCTAAAGTTACATCAATATGCGCAACTCCGGCTTTCCAATCAAATATTTCGTTATGATTATATGTTATTGATCCATCTGCTTTTCTATGGATGCCGAGCTTTGAGTCATAAGTGATGCCGTTATTTAATTTTTTAGCTCCTTCAAAATCGTATCCACCATTCCATTTTCCATTTTCCATATGACGAACTGTTTGCCAGTCGGCAAATCCGCCACCGATACGATTACTTGCTTCTACTGCATTTTGAGGCCAATTTTTGGGTAATGGACAGTCGGGATATACGGGTATCTCATTATTTTTGGGTGGAACTGTTGTTACTTTTTGAGGTGGTTGTCTGACTTCAGCTGGTCGAGTAGGAGTTGGAAGAGGAGTTGCTGTTGCTGCTGGGGGGATATAATATTCATTTGGTCTTTTTGTTGGTTCAGAAGGAGGAGCTATAGGTGTTGTGGCACATCCTCCACATGGAGGGGCTTCATTTATTACTACGTCACCAAACACACATCCTTGAGCAAGGGCTGCCGTACCAATTAAAGCAAATGCGACAAGGGCAAGTTTTGCGCGATTTCTCATTCTATCGATAAAGGGTGTTCGGACAGGTGGTTTAAGATAGTCTGACATTTTTAAAATTTAAAAATATTAATACCTATAGTATACCAGATATTTTAATAATGTCAAGAACATATGAATATCCTATATTATACTAATATATATTTATATTTATACTATAGTGCTTATTAATACAACATAAACATAATTATACACATCCTGTGAACAATAACCGAAAAAGAGAGGCTATAAGTAAAAAAGCAATTGGCGATTAGTAATTAGCGATTCAATAAAAAAACCGAGCCTTTTGGGCCCGGTTATATGAAAAAAAGAATAGTGAAATTATTTTCTCCGTGTCAATGTTAATTTGAGCCCCATTCCCAGTAGTCCCAATTCTCCAAGCATCATAAATAGTCCCATTTCAGGTCCTGCTTTTGGTGTTTCAACAGTGTTGATTACTTCTTTTTCAATACAAAATTGTGTTGTATCGTCGTCCGACACATTGCCGTTATAAGCTTGTGCTTTATTTGTCAAACAAAATAATCCTTTATCAGAAGGCATTTTATCCTGTGTATTAAGTTGCATTTTTAAAAGATATGTTTTTTCTTCATCAGCTGCAAAAGATCCTGCGTCGAATGTGATAACCCTACTATTTGAGTCATAAGTGCCAGGTCCTTCAATTGGCTCAAGATATACAGGAATAAAATCTTTAACAGTAACATTAGAAATTGATGTATTGGATGTATTTTTTACTTTAAGTTTAAACATAACCTGATTTCCTGGTTTAAAGCGGACATCAGCTGGGGAGAGATTGTCAACATATTCATATGTGGCAATTCCACCTTTTGTTTGAACGCCACCACCTGGTTTGGCAACTGTTTTGTCAATAAGAATACTAAGGGTGGGAGTAGTTCCTCCATATTGTCCATATTGACCGGAGTCGGCAGAAACATTAGTAGCATTTATTAAACTGAAAGCAACAAGTGTGAAGACGATTGAAAGGAAAGAAATATTTTTTTTCATATAAGTGTATTATACTACAGGACTTATCGTTTGTCAACTATAGGTCGGTGTGGACAAAAACGAGTCGTAAAATTTTTTCTCTCCAGTGGGAGCCTTGTCCCGGAAAACGGGACATCCCAAGTCGAAAAAAATTCTCCGACTCATTTTTTATTGTTGGGTTATAATAAGGGGATGAAACTTAATGCAAAGGAAATGCGTACTGTTGATGAAAATATGGTTAAGGAACAAATAGCCTCTTTAAAACGTCATCCCGTCTATTTTATACTGGAAAATGTGTATGATACGTATAATGTGGGAGGGTTATTTCGATTGGCTGACGCGCTTGGAGTTTCAAAAATGTACTTATGCGGAGAAATGGAAATTCCGCCTAATCCCAAGATAAAAAAAGCCTCTATAGGTACATATAAGGTTGTACCGTGGGAGTATAAACGAAGTGCGAAAGAAGCTATTAATACGCTTCGAAATCCTAAATCCCAAATTCTAAACCATAAACAAATTCTAAATTCCAATAATCAAATTAAAATAATAGCTATTGAGCAGGATAATAAGTCTATTCCTTATACTCAGATTGAGTGCCAACTTCCGATTGCGCTTATTCTTGGGAATGAGACATATGGTGTTCTTCCCGAAACGCTTGTTTATGCCGATTCTATAGTCGAAATTCCCATGTGGGGCATTAACAAAAGTTTAAATGTAATAGTGTCAGCAGCGATTGTTAGTTACCATATAATGAATAAGCTTGTTGTAATATCAAATGATAAATAACAAATTCACAATTTAATTACAAATTAATAAAGTTGAATTTGATTTGACTATTTGTAGATTTGTTCTTTGTCATTCAGCGTTTGGAGCCCAAAGCGGGAATCGGACCCGCACTCTAGCCCTTACCAAGGGCTTGTTTTACCACTAAACTATTTGGGCAATTTTTACATCCCCCCTAATCCTGTAATTGGGATAAAAAGCGGAAATAATAGTCTTAAGGCCGGTTGTAATACTCCATCCAAGAGTGACGAGCCTCCAATGGGAATAATAAGAAGAATAAGAAAGATCATTCCGTACCGTTCTAACCCATACCATTCTTTTGATTTTTCTTCAGATAGTATACCGCCGATGATTTTAAATCCGTCAAGTGGATGGATCGGTATCAGATTAAATACTCCCAGAATTAGGTTCATTTGGATAAACAACATAAGGATAATACCTCCTATAGTATGTAAAAAAGAAAGATTATAAAATGTGAACAATCTAAGTATAAGAGATAGAAATAGCGCCAACAATATATTAGACAATGGTCCGGCAATAGATATAAGCGCTGCGTCTTTTCGGGGATTCTTGAGATTGTATGAGTCAAACTCAACCGGTTTACCCCATCCGAATCCGAAGAAGAGAAGGAAGAGGAGCCCGGAAAGATCAAGGTGAACAAGCGGATTGAGTGAAATTCTTCCTGCAAGGCGGGCCGTTGGGTCTCCGAGACGATCGGCTGTCCATGCATGGGCACACTCGTGAATAGTAATTGCAGTCAATAACGCAGCAATACTGATGAAAAAAAGAAGAGGATTGGAAAAAAGAGTATTGATCATATAACTAATTCAATTGATTTATTGTATCCATTATGATATCATAAAATCTTCATTTGGGATGTAAGTTTTTTATTACTCGTTGCAAGTAAAAAAAGTCAGTATGCCATGCTATCATTGTGAAAAAAATATATTATTCGGACGTACCCATACTCATCATAGGGGAGTTGCAGGAGGACGTTGGAAAAAGCGCGCTCCGAAAAAACAACGGATTTTTATAGCCAATTTACAACCGGTTCATCTTATTATTGACGGAAAAGACAAGCGAGTAAAATTGTGTACACGATGTATTAAACGGGTTAAAAAAGACATTCGTGATGGAAAACGTCCATTTGTGACAATTGCTAAATTTCAGCCTAAAATAAAGGTAAATAAAGAAAAAAAAGTTGAAGCAGTCAAAGAAAAAAAGGTGAAAATAAAAAAAGTCGCTTCAAAAAAAACTTCAAAGAAATAATTCTTATTTCGTACAGATTTGAATCACAAATGTTGCTCCCCCTGAACAGTCCATATTAATCGGAGGCATCTGAAGTGGTACGCTTCCACAGTCGCACGTTCCTGTTCTACAGCTATTACACTTTGCTTGGGCACAAATTCCCATTGTACAAGTACATTCCGAGCTTTCTCCATTTTTAAGATCATATGCTCCTCCTCCTGCCAAGTCAGGTTTTATTGCGTGACACATACCGATTTGAGGAATGGGTGTGTTGGTTGGTGCAGTTGTCGGAACTGCTGTCGGTGATGGTTGAGGAGTGGCTGTTGGTGGTTGGTTTGTGGGGGTTGGTTGTTGAGTTTGGGTGGGTAAAGGAGTAGGTGATGGAGTGATTTGAAGATTTATCCACTGGGGTGTCGGTTGGACCGGGTGTCTGCCCAAACTGAAAAGCAGTAATGAATAGTCCTGCGCATCAACACTACCGTCTATATTTAAATCCGCTTTAGAAAGAGCGACTGTATCATTTTTACCTAAATTTGCGAAAAGAACTGATGCATCAGCTCCATTTATATTTCCATCATCATTCAAATCTCCGACAAATAGCGGTTCTGTGGTGTCTTCGATAGTCATTTCATTATTGTTTAAGATTATTTCAGCATTATTGCAAGTAGCTTTGTTAGGATTTGCACAGATAATTTTTCCTACGGTGAAAGAGGGTTTGATAAAGAAAGCGTAAAATTCTGATAAATTTGGATTTTGAAGAGAGAGAGTTGTCTGATAAAGCCCGTTGACATTGTCCATTTTTGAATTTGGAAAATCTGAAACATGTTTTAATCTGTCATAAACGATAATTCTGCCGATACGTGATGACGAGATACGTTGAGTTCCTTGAATTGGAAGACGGAGGGTGAGTGACGTACTGTTTGCCCGGGTGGATTGGGTGGAAAAGTGAACAAATAGAAAAAACAATGTCGCAACTAAGAAAAAAAATAGTAAATATCTATAATATTTGACTTTCATATATTTTTTTTCTACTATAATATAGTTAAGAGAAATACAAGTAATATTCTATGATATCAAAAACTAACATCTTTGTCATTCTTTCGTTTTTTGCCGGTTTGAGTTTAATGTTTATTTTCAACAGACAAGCAATAAATTTGTTAAGTAAAGAGAAAAATAAATGTGAAGCAGAAAAAATACAGATTGATAATGCAAAGTCCCCCACAACAAAACCTTTGACAAAACAAGAAATCTATTTGCTTGCAGATAAAGCTAAGAAAATGGAGGAATATCAGCCTCAAAAATTGTATTTTTCTTCAAAAATAACAAAAACAAAAAGTGACCTCATTACTGTTGATGTAATAATTGAAGGTAATAAAGAAAGTTTGTTTGATGCTGCAGATCTGCGCATTGATTTTACGGAAGGGATTCGTATTCTCGATGTGAAAAAAGGAACTGCATTTTCTTCTTATCCACAAATATCAGTAAAAGGAGCAAGTATATTAGTGACAGGAATAGCATCAGTGACAAATCAGGGGATAGATTATGGAAAAGTGGGAGAGCCTTATATTACTATTCAAGTGAAACAATTACAAAAAACAGGCAAGATGACTATTAATAAAGAAAATACTAATGTTTATTTAATGGGTGAAACAATATTCGATAAAGAAAATACAAAATACGAAGTATTATAAAAATTCATTAAATAGTAGTTCTTCTTCAGATTTACATGCAGGCAATCAGGGTTGGCATTTGGTATTTGCTGCTTTTCCTCCATTATTACACTTAAGATTTACCGGAGGCATTGAGAGAGGCATGTCTTCGCATTCACATACACCGCTTGTACAATTGCTACAGCTTATTTTCGCACAGATTCTACCTACAATTGGTGCATCTACGCATGTACAAGGACTTTCTCCATTGTTTGGTAATTCCCATTCACTTGCAGGGCGGTTGATTGCAGCAACTGCTGGAACTTTTCCATGACATTTTCCAGCTGACGCAGCAGTAGTTGGTGCGGGTTGATTACCAGGGGATGAGGTTGGTACTGCCGCGGCAGGCGGCGTTTCCCACTTATTTTGCCCGGGCCAACAGTCGACAATTTCATTATCAAGACCGCCAGAGGGATTTGTTAATTTAAAACATGTATGAAGACATTTTGTTTCCCCAAGGTTTGTTTTAATATCACAACCTCGTAAGTAATATACACCATCACGTTTGGTTAAATTTGGACAAGATTCTCTTGAATTAGTTAATGAGTCTTTACATGAACAGTTTGGGGTTATGCAATGCAAATCCTGATCCTGCCAACACTGTACTTGATCTAGTCGATCATTATTTGGAGCGTAACATGTATAAAAACACCACCCAGTAGAGCCACATTGACGGGAAACCAATTTACCATTTTCGTAATATATTGCCGGACAGGTATTTGTTTTTGTTCCATCACCTTCTTTACACGTTTGAAGCACAATTTGAGGTTTAGGCGGGGGAGAAGTTGGTTGAACTGCCGGATTCGCAGCCGGTTGTTCAGGAGGGGGAGAATTTGAATCTCCCGGAGAGGAAGTGGAAGAAGTTTGAGGGGAAGAAAGAATAGATCCTAAAAACATAGCTATAATTTGATTTGCATTGGGATTGGCAAGAATCTGTTGGATTATGGCTGCGCCCTGAGAAACATATGTTCCCAAAGCCGGGATTCCTGACGTGGATGGAATTGAAGGCATTGCGGGTATTTTAATTTGGGTGTTTGAAACAGGAGGAATGGCGATGTTAACGGGTGGAATTTGTAAAGGAGCGATGGAAATATTTATTTTCGGAACTGCTAATTGTCCAATTTGAACAGGAGGAACATTTATCGGGGGAATATTAATATTCGGTAATTCCATTGCGCGTGAAGAGGTTGAGAGAGAGGGTTGTTTTTGCAATTGAAGTGAAAAAAGAAAAGTAAAAAAAATTGAAAGAAACAATGTACCAATGACAAGATTATTTTTATTAAAAATAAATTTTATATTCATAATGAGCACTGTTTTACAATTCCGCACATTTTAAATATATGTTCAGCGAAAACAATTGAATAAAAAGAAATAAATACAACAGCAAGAAGAGCAAGACCAATCAGTATAATTTTAAATGCAATATGACGGGTATTTGTGTGAAGCATATAAATCCAGGCTAAAAGACCCAGATATGCGAATAGTTCTGTTTCATACATAAAAAATGGATTTATATTTAAAAAAGTTAGAACTTCCCGGTAGAGAATGTAAATAAAAAAAATGGCAATACTTCCCTGACTTATTTTTTTCAATAGAGATTCATGAGGATTTTTTTTTGCAAAAAACAGATACATTCCAATCAACACAATAATAAAAGATATTAAAGAAAGAAGAAAAACAACAACACTTGTTATTGCCATATATTAATAATACGTTATTACTATAATTATTTCAATAACCTTATTTCCATATCCACGTAGTCAAAATTTGATTCAGTTCTTCTTGTTGAATTGGCCGGGTGTTTATATCTGAAGCTGATAAAAGTTCAAATCCCGTAATCGGGTATCCGTAAGCTTCATATTTTCCGGGACGGTGTACAAAAATATGTGTTGTTTGGACTGCTTTATTTGTATATTCTGTAACAACTTTGTATCCTTCTTCTCCGCCGACTTGAACGATTCCTTTTTCGATGAGAACATCTTCTGATCCGTGATCTTTTTCAATTTGAAGCCATTGATCAGCCATATCCTGAGAATTTGTGTATTCGTTATTATTTAAAGTTATCCCTATACTTACGGTAGTTTCAGGATTATTTATATCCGGAGATGAGCGGAATGAAATATCACAGTTATTTTCGGCTCCGGCATCATTTTTTTTAGGAATATTTAATGTAAAGCAGAGTGTCTCTTTTGAAATTCTTTCGTCAGTTAAAGCTGAGGAAGATGCAGTGGGGGAAGGGGAAGCTTGTCGGGCGCCTGAAGTTGGTTTAATGCTTGGTGCGGGTTGAGAAATAACAATTTTTGTCGGAACAATGGACGTAGCTGGTTTTGGTGATTTTAATTGCGACTGCATAAATATTCCGTATCCTATTCCCGCGATGCCAAAAAGAAAAAATAGAATATTAAAAAGAAGCGAAATCGGACTTTTAGATTTAGTTGATTCGCCATATACCGGAATTGTTATGTCCGGGGGAACTTGTTCAGCAACTAATGGCGGTTGGTTTATTGTCGGATTTGCCGGAGGAATTGATGTCATAATTTATGGTACAGATAAGATATGCTATTTGTCAATAGTGAAGTGGTTGTAGTTCTCCATCCTTTTCTTCATAGAGTTTTGATTGTTGCTCCAGCGCTCTTTGAGTAAATAAAATACCGTTTAAGTGGTCGCATTCATGCTGGATAATAACTGCTTTAAAACCGCTAAACCATTTTGTATGAGAAATTCCGTTTAAATCCTGATACTTAAGGCGTATTTTAGGAGCGCGGGAAATAGGTCCCCAAATCCGGGGAACAGAAAGACAGCCTTCCAGTTTAGTATTTTGTTTTTTAGGTTTTGATTGAATAGTTTTTGGTGATTTGATTTCAAGAATTTCGGGATTAATAAATGCTTCAGTGTTATTTTCTAAAGTAGGCTTTATGATAAATAGTGAGAGACTTAATCCGACTTGTGGAGCAGCAAGGCCTACTCCTTGCGGATCAACCTGGGAAATAAGCGTTTCTTCCATATCATAAATCAACTGTTTTATTTTTGAGTCAATTTTAGCAATAGGTTGGACGGGTTTTTGTAAGACACTATTTGGTATAGAGACAATTTTTAGCATAGTGCTATTATATAATAGTCATATGAAACTTAGTTTAGTATTGGCAACACACAATGAAGAAGAAAATATAGGAGATTGTATTTCTTCGTGTAAAGGACTTGTTGATGAAATTATTGTTGTTGACGGCGCCTCAACTGATAAAACTGGGGATATTGCCCGCAAATTGGACGCAAAAGTAATCGTAACAGATAATCCTTTAATGTTTCATATCAACAAACAAAAAGCAATAAATCTGGCATCAGGTGATTGGATTTTACAGTTGGATGCTGATGAACGGGTGAGTCCGGAGTTAGCACACGAAATAAAAAAAGTAATAGAAATGCCAAATGATGAAATTGAAAATCATCAACAAATACTTTCGGAAAAAAAGCTTTTTATTAGACATCAACAATTATCAAATCCTAAATACCAAACTCTAAATCATAAACAAATTCTAAATGGCCAAAATTTAAATCCTAAACATACAGAATATAATGCGTTTTATATTCCTCGTCTGAATTACTTCCTTGGTAAATATCTTCGATATGGAGGAGTTTATCCTGACGGAGTAATACGTTTGTTTCGAAAAGGAAAAGCACATTTACCGTGCAAAAGCGTGCACGAACTGATGGAGGTTGACGGAAAAATTGGTTGGTTGCAAAATCCACTATTGCATTATGATTCTCCGACTCTTCAAAGATATTTAGAAAGAAATAATAGGTATATTGATCAACTCGTTATTGAATTGAAAGCTAAAAAGCAAAAGTTAATAAGCAAAAGTAAAGGTCAAAGGGTAAGGGTTTTATTAGAACATTTCAATCAGGGGATTGACTGGTTATTTATTAAACCGATTTTCTGGTTTATTCTTACAACATTCCGCCATAAAGGAATGTTGGATGGATGGCAGGGAGTTATTTTTTCTTTTTTTTCTGCTTTGCGTTTTCCAAGAGCGTATTTGAGACATATCTCCAAATAATATTTCTACATTATTCTTGTTGGCATAGGTGAGATAATGGGTCTGTTAAATCTTGCAGGAAGTGGGGAAAAGTTTATAGTTCCGCCAACTTCTTGTTTGGGCAAAGCAGGAGGTGCAATTCGAGCGAATTTTTCTAATTGAGTTCTGGCATCTAATGGAGCAGGTGTTGGTCTTAATTTATCATTTTGAGCTTTTTCTGAAACAGGCCCTTGGATCGGGCGCATTCCTCCTTCATTATGACTTGGAGGAGGTCTTTTATCAACATATGCTTGAGCTCTTTCTGCAGATTTTCTGTTTGCTTGTACCGCTTCCATCGGGAATCCAACAACTGCACTGACCAATAAACCTTTTGGAGTTAATAAACCAGGATGTAATTCTCCCATATTTATTATTTTATCATACCAACAAGCTTCTCAATCCATCCCTTAATCATAGTTTCTAAAGAATTATCTAGCTGAGTAATCTTACCTATTGCCTCAGAGGGAATATTCAATACTTTTTCAGATTGAACAATAGTATTTCTTGCGCTTATTTTTAAAGGTTCAGTATTTATAGTCGGAAATGTTAAAGAAGGGAGAGCAAATGAAGGGAAAGAAATAGATGTGTTATTGGGAGCAGTCGTCGGATATACCGGATTATTTACCGGAGGAACATATTGGGTAGGGGCAATAATATTAAAATTTGTTGGTTGGACAACGGGTGGAATATATGTTGTGGGAGGGGGAACATATTGAGTTGGAATACTTGTAGGCATATCTGTTGGAGGAATGTATTGGGTAGGCCTTATTGTTGGAATTGAGGTTGGTTGAGGAGGGGCTGTCGGTTGAGTTCCGCCGCCTCCCGGAACTCCTGCGGGGAGACCAAAAACCGGTTGAAGATCAGCTGCGCTTGTACCCTTTGTGCAGCCATAACCTTGTGGTCTTCCTGACATTTCTCCATGAAATGACCAATACCATCCGCATTTTTCTGGCCTGCTTACTTTACTGCAGTAAAAAGGATGGCAATACCCGCGCTCAGGCCAACAACAAGCTTCAGGATCGTTTCTTTTCACCATTTCCGCACAACAAGGAGGTTGTTGCGTACAAAAATATCGATTTGCATCAACACTATCCGTGTTATAGCAACAATTATAAGCGCCTCCACATCCGGCACTCCCGCAAAGTCCATAATCAATTGTTCCATCGGCTTTCATCGGTTTTCTGGTACACCCATCAGAATAGCAGCTGCTTCCGTTTCCGCAAAAACAACCGTCTATTGCATAAGTTGATTTTGAAAAAAAAGAAACAAAAAATGTTAAAAAAACAAACAACCAAAAATATCGAAAAATTAATTTCATAGTATTCGCATATTGCAATCTATATTGCAATATAGATAAATACAGTATAATAAAAATTATATGTATAGAGGGTATAATATTAAGAAAATAATACAAATAGGAATTGTTGTCAGTATTTCTTTTTTTATTGCGTATTTTATTGATCAATATTATATTGAAAGAAAGGGGAGTATGTTTTTATTTCAATTATTTAAACTTTAGTATATGTTATTTCGACTAGATCGATTTTTTTTTGATGAACGCGACCTTTTCACCGCATTATTTGGTGTTTTTCTTGCAGTAAGTTATTTTTTGCATTTTTCTTTATTACCTTTCAGGATTGACTCTCTTTTGGTTGTTTTTCTGTTCCTTCTTATTACCCGCACAATGGTTTCAAGTCTGAAATTTAATTCATATTTTTTTCTAACATTATCAGGTTTACTTTTTTGTTTATTTCTCTCGCCATATGGTTTGGCTATCTATCTTTTTATTGCAATGATTCTTTATACAAAAACAAATTTGATTTAGTCGTGAAAAAAATTAATGGAATTTAAATCACATATTCTTAATAGATATATATATTTATGTATTTGTATTGTCTTCTATTTGTTTTTTTCCCAAAGCACGGTTTTTGCAATTGAACATCCCTCTCTTATTTTCTCAGCTTCTCAAAAAGATGAAATAAAAGCCCGTATTGCAGCAGGAGGCCCGGTACAACAAGCATTTAATGCAATGAAAGTTTTAAAAACCGCAGATGAAGAATGGGAGCGAAGCTTAACTGAAAATAGTTTTTATTATGCAATAACCGGGGATGAAACTGCAAAAAGTAATGCTCTGACAATATTATCGATGCGGACAAGTGGGGAAAAAAGGTTTTCATTTCCTGAACTTAAAGATGATGGAACGTTTGTAACAGGAGAGGGAAGACTTGACTATGGACAATCAATGGGCTGTAACAGTCTTGCGTTTGGATATGATATGTTGTATTCAGTGATGGATAATGGATTAAAAAATAATACAAAGACACTTCTTGTGGAATGGGCAACACAACTTGATGCTTTTTTTACGAAAAAATGGTGGGGATCTGTTGGTGGAAATTTTTATTCGGGACTTGGCGGATGTGTCGGGAATATCGGACTAGTGCTTGAAGGAGAAGATTCAAAATCGTCAACATGGGTTCAAAAAGCCAAAGAAAATCTTGCAACCTATTATTTTCAAGGTGAATATAATCCCGGTGGAGATTATGAAGCGGGAACAACATATGAAGTATATGGAGCCGGACCTCAATTTATTTTTGCATCTGCTTTAGAACGGTTAAAAAACACTGATATTGTGACAGGAAAAAATGTAATGCAAATCTGGGATTATTTTACCTATGCTTGGATGGCAAACGGGAAATATTCATATTATGGAGACAATAGCGGAATGTCGATTCTCATAGGGGAATATTTTTATATTTTAGATAAGCAAAAAAAGAAAGGGAGCGATAAAATTCCTGCATGGCTTTGGACATGGAATAAAGTAAGAGGGACAGGAATAGCTCAAAGTGATTGGAGATTGTTTAAAGACTTTGATTATATCGGAATGGTTCTCTGGTATCCGCAGGGAGTTACTGCAAAAAGTCCGAATGAAATATCCGACTATCAAAAATCCGCGTTATTATTGAGTGACACAACAAAATCAAACGTTAATCAAGGCGGAATGGCATCTTTTCGTAATGAATGGGGAGAACAAAATGCTTTGACATTATGGTTGGTTAACAGATATCGGTGGCAGGGTCATGAACAATATGATCCGAATCATTTTATTTTCTCAGCATATGGAGAAGAGCTTATTTCAAATAAAAACGGACATACTTATGATGAGGATATCCGCGGACAGTTGAGCCAGCAAAACAGCATTATGATCGATAAACAATTGGGCGATGTTCCTTCATATAAAAAATATAATACAGGGATGGGGTCTTCACTTGGAAAGTTTTATGATTTTTTTACTCATCCGCTTGGAGATCTATTATTAAGCGATAGTAAATATCCTCATGCTGATTTTACAAGTCAACCACGATTACAAGTTCCTGGAGTTGGAGCAACATTTTGGGATACAAGTGAAGAAAAAGTCGATCCAATCATTCAAGGTGATCGGGTTGTTATTTTTCCGAAAGATTTTGGTTTAGATCCTTATATCATTTTGTATGATCGGTTTAATAAAGATAATAATAATCATACATATACTTGGCAAAGTTATATTGTTCCCGGGCATACTTCAATTGATGGAGACGGAACTTCTGCAAGTCCTATTTCTTTTCAAAAAGGGAATGTGCAGATGCGGATGTTTTTTATATCGCCGAATACAATGACAAAAAAAATTATTCCAGCAAGCGGAAAAAGAAATGATGACTTATTGGAAATGACGCAAACAGGGGTAAAAGAAGGACGGTTTTTTACTATTTTATATCCAAGCAAATCTTCAAGCTCTGCTCCTTCTGTAACAATATTAAATGCTGAAAATCCCACAGTTGCCGAGTTAAAATCAGGTCAAAATACGAATATTATTGTAATAAATACAACAGGAACTGATCAAACATATGAATCCATTACTTCCGACGCGCAGACGGTCATATTTGAAAAAAAAGATGGTTTAGTAAACAAATACCTGGTTTATAAAGGAAAAAAAGTTGTTTATGCAGGAAATGTGCTTGTACAAAGTGAAAAACCTGTTTCAATAGTTGCATCTTGGAACGGTTCTTCAGTAAAAGGAGCGGGAGTGTCAACAGAAGATGTAAAAGTGACATTGAGCTCATCAGACGGCGCAACAAAAGATATTCAATTAAAAACGGTCTATTCTCAATTTGAAGGAACAGGTACAGAGGGAGATGTCAGAACATATAATATTATGGATTATTATTATTTGTTGATAAAAATGAATAATGGATCAATTCCTGGAACAGTAAGTGTTGATTTTAATAAAGACGGGAGAACTGATGAAAATGACAGACAGCTATTTATTCGGAAATATAAAAAAATATGATTAAAAAAAACATAGTTGTAATTTTGTTGGTGGTTTTGTTATTTATGACACAAACTTCTTTTATTTCTGCTGAGCAAGTGTCACCTTCAGGAATGGGCTTTGGGGTTTGTCATTGGCCGGGGACGTATGGAATGGCCAAATCAGACTCAACTGTTAATTGGTTCTATTGGGGTGGAGGAGGAGAAGATTGGATAAATATTGAACCACAGCGAGGAATATATTCTTTTGCTGCTATGGATAAACAATATGATGATTATTTTAAAAGGAAACCAAATACGTATACTTGGTTGGATATTATGACTGGTATGCCAAGTACTGTGCCTGATTGGGCAAAGCAGGATTCATCTTTGGGATATATAGAACTTACTTCATCGGGAAGAGCCTCGACATTCCCCATTTGGAATAAAGAATTCCAAAAAGTGTTTGAAGCGTTACTTACAAAAACGAGTGAACACATTTATAGTACCTCTTTTAAATATCGTAATAATATTAAGGCTGTTATTATGATGTCAGGCGGAGGATTTGGAGAAATGATAACATATTCAAGCTGTCCTGATGATAGTAAGTGTAAAAAATATCTTGCAGCTGGATATACTGATGAGGTTTATTATGATGCGCTTGTTAACTGGTTAACGCCACTATATATAAGATTATTTCCAGATTTTCCAATTGTTTTACAATTAGGTGGTGGTATTTATGGAAATGGTATTGGTGGTCGGGTTGCAAATGCGCTTGCTGATAAGTTTGGATCCCGGATGTATATAAAATGGAACGGATGGAATAGAAAATTTGCGCAAGAACCAACAAATACTGATAAGGCTCATCATCGTGAACTAATATCAGTTGCGGATAGAACGCGTGTTGGTTTGGAGCCAGGATATGCTTGGGCAATTCCGGATAGTACAACTGATGAAATGAGGCAATCCATTTATGATTCCCTTATGAAAACACTTGAAGAAGTTCCTGCTTCCTATTTCTGCCTTCAAGATAAATATTACAAAATACTTACCGATAACCAAATTAAGGAACTATCTCTTCGCATGCGTGGACTTCATTCTGTTTATCCTACATTTCCACCGCAACCAACCGCAACCCCAACAGTAAGCCCAACACCAACTCCTCAACCATCAAATCCAGATGTTGATAGTGATGGAACAGTTACGGTCTTGGATTATTTTTATGTTGTTTATGCAAAATTTGGGGGTGTAATTTCTTCAACTATAAAAGCAGATGTAAATAATGACAATCTCATAGATAATTCTGACATAGAAATTATCCGATTACTGCTAAAAAAATGAAAAAATATGTAATTGATATTCTATTCTTAGGATTTTTTTTATTTTTGGTATCAAATTATTACATTGTCTTTGCATTGGGAGTGGGAGAGTGTCATTCTCCAGGAAATATAAATAATCCGCTTGTCAAATGGTCGTATCCTTCAGGGGAAGTGCATTGGTCGAAATTAGAACCGCAGAAAGATCAATATAATTTTAAAGACATGGACGATTTTCTTAAAAAAGTAAAGACTGCAGGGAAAAAAGCATTCATTCAGGTTTTAGTAAGCAACCCTGACTCTCCAGAAACATATCCCACAGTTCCTCAGTGGGTAATAGATGAGGGGATGCATATTCTAAACAAGGGCATCCCGATCCAATGGGATCCAATATATTTAAAATACCATGAAAAAATCTTAAAAGCAGTGGCTGATCGGTATGAAAACTCAGAATATGCTGATACGATTGAAGCAGTACTCATTCAAGGAGGTGGGAACTATGGAGAAATGACAATTGGTAGAAAATATTGTTATGGAGAGCCCAATGCCGATGTTATGGATCCAACCAATATCTATGTTCGCGAAATGGCTCGTGTCTTTTTAGGTTCAGAAGATAAAGCATCCGAGTTAACAAAAATTGAAGGAGGAAAAATATTCTTCGATACGTATTTTATTAAGGCAGTTCAGAACATCATAGATATATATGCCCGTTCATTTAAAAAATATCCCTTTGTAATCCAAACAGGAAGCGGTTTATCATGTCAAGCTAGAGTATCAAAAGAGGTGGTGGATTATGGCGTTGCAAAGTATGGAAATCGGTTTTGGATGCGAAACAATGGACTTGGTAGTTTTACTGGATTAGGTGAAGGAAGGGATTATGATTCTTTAATGATTCCCTACAAAGATAAAACAATAATTGGTTTTGAATTAGGTCATCCTTCGTATTGGTGTGCTTCTGAAGGAGGAAAATATCCGAAAGGAATTAGTATGGCAAACGGAGCGTGTAAATGGGATACGAGGGATGAGGCAATAAAACATAATGATTTTGCTATTCAATATACACTTAACACAGGAGCAACTCATATATGTTTTCAGCATGCATTTTTTACAGAAAGAAATAAGTACCCGGTTGATATGGAGGCGTTACAGTTAAAATTGGAACAGAATCTTAAATCAAGTTTGCTTGGAATAACACCTGGTCCCACTGTTCCTATTCAAAATAGTATTGTAACACCATCGCCAACACGGAACATTTTAGACGCTGCAGATGTAAACAATGACGGTGAGATAACAACAATGGATTATTATTATGTTGTTTTTGTAAAAGCAGGAGCAGTAATTAATTCAATTATGAGTGCTGATATAAACAAAGATAGTCGGGTAAACGATCTTGATTTAAGTTTAATCAGAACTGCAATAAAAAATGAAAAGAATTAAAAACATCTTAATGTTAGTATTGTTAACCGTATTTATACATCTGTTATCGTATCAAGTTAATGCATACGGAAACGGATGGTGTCATTCATTTTGGGGTTTGGATATTCCAGAAGTAGATTATATCTATCCTTCCGGAGAACTTGCTTGGTCAAAACTTGAACCCGAAGAAGGAAAATATAATTTCACCATTATCGACAATATGGTGTCGCAGGTTCGGGCAGCAAGGAAAAAGCTACACATTCAGTTAATGGTTACTAATCCTCAGATTCAATCTGATGGTTTTCAGGCCATTCCTCAGTGGGCAATTAATAAAGGTATGCATGTGTATTACGTAACCGATAGTGAAGGGAAAAAATGGCCAATCATGCCGATTCAATGGGATCCAATTTATCTCGATCTTCATGAAAAATTCTGGAAAGCATTTGCTGCGCGATATGAAAAACCTGAATACTATGATGTAATAGAGGCTGTTGTAATGCAAAGCGGAGGATATTATGGAGAATCTGTATTACCTGCGGTTAAGGGAGTAGATGCTGGTGATGAAGCGGATGCTTTGGATCCAAACAATATTTTTGTCAAGGAATTAGCGCGAGTATTTCTCGGTTCAGAAGACAGATCGCCAGAAATTGCACGAAGATTTGTTGATGGGAACCACTGGGAATTTGATGATTACTATATTAAAGCGGTACAAAAAATAATTGATGTTTATGGGAGTTCTCTTTCGCATTACCCTTTTGCATTGCAGCTTGGATTTGGAATGACTGGACAAGGTCGAGTAATGGATGAATCAATCGAATACGGATTGTCAAAATATGGAAGCCATATGTGGTTGCGTCTAGCTTGGTGGGGAAGTTTTTCAGGCGAGGGAACTGATGATCCAAATGTAACTGATCATTGGGCGCGATATCAAGACAGAACAGTTCTCGTTTATGAAATGGGACATCCTGCCTGGTGGTGTGCAGCAGAAGGAGGGAATACGAAAGGTGGGTGCTATGAATGTTGTCAATGGGATACAAGAAAACAAACACACAAACACAATACATATAATATAAATATGGCAATAAACAGTGGAGTTGTTGCAACTTGTCTGCAGGGTATGTATTTTACTGAACCAAATAAATATCAAATCAATATACCTGAACTCAAAAGCAGATTAATTTCAAATGTAAACAAAAAAATAAACCTACTAAAGATTTCACCAATTCCAACATCTCACCAGGTATACAATACTCCAACTCCATCAACAATTATAAAAACAGATATCAATAACGATGGAAAAACAACAATGTTAGATTATTATTATGTTGTCTTTGCTAAAACAGGGGCAATAATTCATTCAAGTATGAATGCTGATCTAAATAAAGATAATCAAATCAATAATCTTGATATTAGTTTAGTTAAAAAGGAAATAAAAAAATGAGGTTAATAAAAGGTATCATATTGTTAATAATATTTGTCATAGCAATCTATTTATCATCTCATCAAGTGAATGCTTATGGAATAGGTTGGTGCCATTGGTTTGGAGGTCTTAATAATTCGGATGTTATATTTGTATATCCTGCAGGTGAATTTGCATGGAATGTTCTTGAACCAACAGAGGGGCAATATAATTTTTCAGTTATTGACAAAATGATTGAAAAAGCTCGTGCTGCGAAAAAAAAACTTCACATCCAGTTTTATGTTTCAAATCCTGACGCGAAATACAATAAATTCGTTCCAATCCCTCAGTGGGCAATTGATAAAGGCATGCATGTATATTATGTTGAAGATAGTTCAGGCCAGAAATATCCTGCATCACCTATTCAGTGGGATCCTATTTATCTTGACTTGCATGAGAAATTAATAAAAGCATTTGCTGCAAAATATGAAAAACCTGAGTATTCCGATGTTATAGAGGCAGTTGTGATGCAAAGCGGTGGTAATTGGGGAGAGATGTCTTTACCAACAAAATATGATGCCGCCTCGGGCGAAAAAGCAGATGTATTAGATCCGAATAATCTTTTTGTCAAAGAAATGGCGCGTGTATTTTTGGGTTCAGAAAGCAGATCAAATGAAATCGCACGAAAGGAAGATGATAAATGGATATTTATATTCGATAATTATTATATTAAAGCGGTACAAAATATTATTGATATATATGCCCGATCATTATCACATTATCCATTTGCTCTTCAATTAGGGTTTGGAATTTCTGGTCAACGTCGGGTTGCAACAGAAGCGGTTGAATATGGTTTATCAAAATACGGTAGTCACATGTGGATTCGATATGCGTGGTGGGGGAGCTTTGGAGCAGGGGATAGTAATCCAAATGCGCAAGATTATTGGGGCCGATATCAGGATAGAACGGTAACTGTTGCTGAAGTTGGACATCCTGCCTGGTGGTGTGCAGCAGAAGGAGGGAATACGAAAGGTGGGTGTTATGAATGTTGTCAATGGGATACAAAAGCAGAAGCAATTGCACATAATAAGAACTATATCAATACAGCAATTAACTCAGGGGTTATAGCAACCTGTATACAAAGTATTATTATTGAAGACGAAAATAAATATCCGGTAGATTATACTGATTTACAAAAGCGTCTTGATGAAAATGTTAACAAAAAAGCTTCTTTATTAAATATAACCCCGCTTCCAACAAGTATTCTTACTCCAACATTAATTCCAACTCAAACATCAACCCCAACTCCAACAATAAGTCCAGACATTAATAAAGATGGAAAGATAACCATGATGGATTATTACTATATCATTTTTGCAAAATCCGGTGGAGCAATACCTTCTGTTTTAAGTGCTGACATAAATCACGATGGAGTTGTTAATGATTTAGATAAAACTGTTATAATAAATATATTAAGAAAATAATCACATGATCTCTAAATTAAAAGTCAAGAGAACTATTCGAATTGTTTTTATACTTATTTTTATAGCAATTATTTTTGCATTAATTGGGATATATATATTGTTAAGTAAAAATGTTTCTAAAAAAACAAAAGCAACAAGTAATGAAGGTATTTCAATAGCCTTACAAATTTCAAAACAAGTGGTAAAAAAAGGTGAAGAAACAACAGTGTTAGTCAGCGGTTCTTCTCGTGGACAAATTAGAGTTATTGGGTATCTCGGCACTTTAATATTTGATAAAAATAAATTCCAGGTAAAGGATATACAATATAAACTGGGAGTAGTGAGTAAAGATTTAGGAAATGAAACCGCATCTCTTTCAGCGGTAAATGAACTAGGAAAAGTATATCTTCAGGGAGAAATTCAAAGTGCGCAGGGACATATATTGTCAGGTCCGACCGATATTGCATCAGTTGTTTTCATTGCATCAGAAGAAGCGCGACCTCAATTTAATTTTACCAATATCAAATTTTATCGCATAAACATTGATAATAGTTTGACAGAGACGTCAAGCGATGATGTGGATAGCAGTAAACAAACAAATACTGTTTCATTAAAAATGAAGCTTAAACTGCAAGGTTTTGTTCCTAAAGCAGGAAAAACAGTCAGTGTAAAAGTTAAATTGGGCGGCGGAGGATTAATTACTCCAACTGCGTATCAGACTGTTCTTTTTTCCTCCGGTCAGGACGGAGTATGGACAGGTGCTGCAAATTTTGACATTCCCGCAGGAGAAAACTACTATGTTCTTATTAAAGGAGGAAAGCATATTCAAAGAAAAATTTGCGATCTAAATCCAACTGAAACAGGAGTAAAGCCATATCATTGTTCAGCAGAAAAATTAAATTTGGTTGCTGGAGAAAACAATATTGATCTTACCGGCATATTACAATTTACCGGTGATTTAAATCTTTCTACTGGTCAGGATGGGGGAGTGAATTCTGCTGATTTTAGTTTGATAAATAAGGCAATAAATTCAAAAATCCCCATAGATGCTGCAACTATTGAGCAAGGAGATGTTAATTTTGACGGAGGTATAGACTCACAGGACTTCAGTCTGATGAATAAAACTATGGAGCTGGGGATAAATAAAGATGAGGAATAAAATCTAAAACAATTTTTTCCCTTTTCTTTCCAAAATCCCAAATATGGTAAACACTTCAACATTTAAGATTATTATCATCGGTATTGTTATGCAGAATATAAGACCGGTGCTGCTTCGGAGAAACAGAAGATAACTTCCCATTTTAGGAATAATACCGATTGTTTTTCCGATAATAAGACGGGGGATAATGAGTTCTTCATCAATTGCCTCGTTTGCATCACCCTTTGTTGTGTATACATTTCCTCCGATCCGAAAAATTCGATGAGTAATAATTTCTTCTTTATTATTTATCTTGGCATAATAAGTAATAATGTCGCCGACATCATAATCAGGTTGTTCCTGCACAATGAGAAGACTTCCTGTATATATTGCCGGTTCCATTGAACGCCATTTACTTGAATAGAATTTTATTCCGAATGGAAGATTTTGAGAAAAGGCAATTGACAGTAAGGCGTGAATAACAAAAATAGCGCAAAGTAATATATATAAAAAAGAAGATCGAAATAATCCTAAATTTTTGTAAGAAATAAATCCCATATTTTTTTAAAGCCAACTGGTAACAATATTGCCTAACTTCTTTATAGCATAAAATCCTCCGGGTTGCTCACCGGGATCTACACGATATGTTTTAAACTGAAAATCAAACTCACAGCTTTTATTTTTTAAAGCAATTTCTTCGCTGTCAAATGATATGAAGAATATCCAGTCATCGCGCTCTGTCGCTGTGAGGAGTGAATCAATGGCAACATCTTTAAGTTTTCCGAGATATTTTTGCGTTCCTTTATATAAAACTTGAAGTTTCAGTTCATTGCAAAAGGAGTCTGATCCCCCTGTTTTTATCATACTTAACCGATATTTAACATCCATTTTTCCTGTTTTTTGTATCCGAACTGCCTTTATGTCAAATCCACCGGGCTGTATGCCGACTGTGTTAAAAAGGGAATCAAGAGGAACATTGTTTGCGGTGTGTTGTTGGCTAAATGAGAGAGTGGTTGCAATAAGTTTTATTGGGAGAATACGTTGTGCCCGTAGATCTGCTGAGGTATAAAGTGTAAAAGTGAGAAAAAACGATATTAAAAATACAGCAAATAAAATTATTTTATATTTCGTATTCATTGGGCATAGAGTTTAACCAAATCCTTCTTTTACAATTTTGACCAGTTCATCAAATACAAGTACAACAGCGGGTATTAGTATAAGTGCAATAAGACCGGGTAAAGATTGGGCAAATCCTACAAAAAATCCGAGCTTTGGAACAACAAACACAACTTTTCCAATCACGTGTTCAATTGAAGTATTTCCGCTGTCATCTGTCCGGTTTGCATCTCCTTTTGTGTTAAAAAACGTCGTATTTTTTTCTTCTAATATATTTACTACGCGATGGGTAACAATTCCTTTTTCCTCAGCCGTAAATGTAATAACATCATTTTTCGCATATGAGCCTTGTTTGCGAATGACAATAATGTCTCCGGTCATAATAGCAGGTTCCATTGATCCAGACTGGACAAGATAGGATTTGTATCCTCCAAATACTTCAGTATTTGAGGCAATAGTAAAGACAATAAGTGCGCCAAGTGCGGCTAAAAAAAGCCACGCAACAAGTTCCATAATTATTTTGATCGGGTTATTGGATTGTCTTCTCATATATTTCTCTAAATTGATTTAATCTGACAAAATCAACTAAGAGAGATATACAAAAAGGCGGAGGAGAAAGGCATTGCTTTCCCCTCCAACCTTATTTGTAATAAGTGAAATAACTAAGTTTCACGAATTATTAGAGACCGGTCGTGTTTTCTCCACCAGCTGTATTTGTTGGTGTAGGCAAGTTTGTTGCTTGAACAAGATTTGCCTCAATCTCAAATTCCAATGAATCGTCTTGGATTTCATTTCCGTAATCATTTGGTCCTGCATACCATTTAAATCCAAAGTATTTTTCTCCGCCTGCAGGGATAATAACAGGAGCAAATGCATTCCAGTCAGCTCCGTATGTATCTATATCGGCAGTTGCAAGAGTGTGATTTGTTCCTACTTGAGTCATAGCGCTGACATCTGTTGCCACTGTGTCTTTAAAATAAAGACCGGTGGTAAGTTTTGAACCCATTTCGCCCCCCTCAGTCGTACTTGGAGCACAAGATGGTTCAACAACCTTTTCTTGATCATTACAATTGTTTTCAATATTGACCAACTTTCGTAAACGAACAAACATTCGTCCAGGAAGTGAACCGGTGTTCTTAACTTTCCATATTTTTTGGTTTGTAATAGTTCCATCTTCTCCAATATTGTTAACAACAAATGGTTCAGCTTGAGGTGTAACTCCGACTTGGAGGTCAAGAGTACCCATAGTGAACTTATTGCCAGTCTGCGTTCTTCTCGCGGTGAAGAAAGCTCTGGTTGCTGCGATGGCAAGCACACTGATGCCCGCGATGATCAAGAGACTCAGAAAAACTCGTTTTTTGTTTTTCATAGAGATTGAAATTTTAATTAATAAATATATATAAGTAAGATTATTTAATGTGTATTTGAATACTTATATACTACATATCAGTATACGCATATAATATTTTCTATGTCAAGTGCACCCAAAAAAACAGTTGCAAATATACTTTTTATATATTACTATTTAACTATTACTTAATCTGTAATATATTATGATAATTAACGATCTTAAATGGCGGTATGCCACGAAAAAATTCGATTCTAAGAAAAAAATTACTGATAAAGAACTTGTTATTCTTCTCGAATCTCTCCGGTTATCTCCTTCATCTATGGGACTTCAACCATGGAAATTTATTGTTGTTGAAGACATTAAATTGAGAAAACAAATAAGGGGAGCCTCTTGGAATCAATCCCAGGTGACCGATGCTTCACACCTGATTCTTTTGTGCGCGAAACGCGATGTAGACACTACATATACGGATGAATATGTAAAACAAATGGCCAAGGTCCAAAAACAAAATATTCTTAAACTAAAAGGATATCAGCTGGTGGTCAACGGATTTTTGAGTTTAATGAAGCCGGCAGAACGATCTGTTTGGGCACAGAAACAAGTATATATTGCACTTGGATTTTTGTTATCAGTTTGTGCACAGATGCATATTGACAGTTGTCCTATGGAAGGATTTGACAGGAAAAAAGTTGATGTAATACTTGGATTAGACAAATCCGATTATGCTTCAGTTGTTATGTGTCCTGTCGGGTATCGGAGTAAGGAAGATAAACATTCTAAAGAATCAAAAGTAAGATGGGATAAGAAAAAAGTAATTGAATATCGCTCATTATTAGGTTAATTATTAATTAATTTTTAATATATGAATAAAACTATCGAGATTGCATTAAACAAACAAATACAAAAAGAAATAGCCTCTGCATATTTGTATTTATCAATTGCCGCATTTTGTGAAGGTAAAACGCTCAGAGGTTTTGCTCACTGGTTTGAAGTACAGGCAAAAGAAGAAATGGGACATGCCATGAAAATATATAAGTATATATATAGCAGGGGAGGACAAGTAGAGCTACTTGCGCTTGACGCACCTAAAGCAAAATTGGCTTCAGCAATGGACGCTCTTACTTCAGCTTTTGAGCATGAACAATACATAACAGCGGAAATTCATAAACTATACAAACTTACGATAGAAAAAGAGGATGTGGCTACACAATCGTTTCTCAAATGGTTTATTGATGAGCAGGTTGAAGAAGAAGAAAGTGTGACTGAGCTAATTGAAAAATTAAAGCTTATTGGAGAAAGGGGAGGGGCATTCTATATGTTTGACCGGGAACTCGGGAAAAGAGAGTAATTAAATTTTTTATCAGTAATAAATAGCGCCTTTAATAAGGCGCTATTTAATTTATAAGGATATTTATTATAAGATATGAGGCTAATTGTATAATAAATAGCTATAGGTTAAAATACCCCTTGACAAATAAAACAATATAGTTTATTCTGAATATATAAGCTCAAATTAAGCTTATACATTATAAATTATTATAAGTTTAAGTTATGTAAAGAAAAAAATAGTGAAAGGGTTGAAAAGAGAAGACTGAAAACAGGGAAGAACAAATCAGTCAAAAACAAAATATCTTCCAAAAACAGAAAATTAAAAATTAGAAAAGAGTAAAGAGGAAGATAAAAAAATTTAGAATTAAAAAAAGAATTCAGAATAATTAACTGAAAACTAAAAAAATAATTCTAAAAAAATAATACTAGCGCAGCCGAGTTTTTCATAATTTTTGAAAGACCCGGCGCGTTTTTTTTGTGAGCAATTTGCCATATTGACAAGCTAACTGTATAATCGGGGTATGAAAGAGACAAAAGTAATTCCTCTTGGGTGGCAATTAGGAAGTTTTCAATTTAAAGTCGAGCCATTTGACCCAAATCGTTGTAAAGGGTGTCGTTTATTTAGAAACGCAACAATGCCTTCGCTTGATGGAGGGCTGGCTGCTGTTCCAATTGGGGAGTTGACCGAAGAAGATGGAGTATGGGTATGTTTAATTCAAGGATTGAGGCAAAACACAATTCCTTCAGACATTCCTTGTTCTCCTGAGTTTTCAGATGAATAATTTTTGTTGGGGTTTAGATAAAGATATATCCGATAAGTGACGAGATAATAATAATCGCTGCTCCGATTGAAAATCGGAAAGCAAATTTACTGTTTCCTTTGAGATATGCATATACGGTTTTTGAGGCAAGATTTATTCCATTGGCTCCGATAAAGGTAAGAATAGCTGTTTTAAAAGGGACAACTTTTCCGGCAAGTTCAGATACGCTTATCGTGACTGCATCCATACCGGTAAATGCAGCCAGCATATTGGTAAAAATAAAACCTGACTTTCCAAAAAATATAAGAGCAAGTTTTGTTACAAACTTCACAAAAAGGAATAACAAAGCAAAGGAGAGTGCTGGTTTAATTGAAAAAATTTGAGTTTTCTTCAATTTTCTTTTTGTTCCCGATATATTATCACTATGTTTATCTTCTTCTTTCCGGGCGTAATAAAAAGCGATTAAAATAGAAGAGAAAATAAGAGAAAAAATATAAAGGGATCCTTTTGAAAAAAGAGCAATATTTATTGATGCAATAAGGATTGCATGCTGGAAAAAGCTTGACATATTGGAAAACAGTGCTGCAGCAGTAAGTCGATTTATGTCTTTGGATTTTTTGCTTTGAATGGCAAGCGAAAGGGTTGTTGAGGTTGAGGAGATAAAACCTCCGATAATACTCGTTAATAACCAACCTTTTTTTTGTCCGATAGTTCGCTCTAAAATATAACCGACAATGTCAATGCCGGTAATAAGTATGACTATACGCCAGAGACTTTGAGGATTAATAAGTTCTATAGAAGCAATTTGTTTAATTGGGATTCCAAAGGAAGAAAGAAGCGAAGGGAGAAGTGGTATTGAAGTAATTGTATACGAAATATTAGGCAAAAAAGGGAAAATAACAAGTGCGATTATTGCATACGCAATAAGAGACTCAAGTTCATAACTTTTAACTGTCTTAACAAAACTTTTAATCTCTTCTTTTAGGGACATGATAAGAATAAGAATTATGCTAGTTGCGATTGTTATTTGAATGGGGAAAGCTTCTGTTGCAGTGACAAAACCTAAGATATAGGTAAACAGAATTGCAAGTTCTGTAGTAAATCCTGCATCTTTTGAAAACATTGTCCCCAATACATAATATGCGATTGTTATTATAAAAAAACAAATGGTAATTGAAAGTGAAAATACAGAAAATGAAAAAAACAAAACACCGGAAATTGCACCTAAAAGAGCGATTAATGAAAAGGTACGGATTCCAGGGCTTCCGAGTCCACTTGTAGGAGATTTATCTGTCCTTCTTTCGTATGATTCACGTTCAAGACCTATAAAAGCACCGAGGAGGATTGCGATGATGAGTTTAATAGGTATTGACATGAAGTTCTATTATATCCTATAACCATGATTACTTCAAGAATTTATATTTTTTTCAATGAGTGAAATAAGCTCAGGAATGCCCTTCTTTGTTTTTACGGAGATAAATACACTGGGTAAATAATTATATTTTTCTTTTATAATACGTACGGTGTCATTATTTTTTTTATCAAGTATATCTTCTTTATTAAATGCTAATATTTGTTTTTTATTATCTATTCCGAGATCTGCAAGTACATGTTCGACTGTCTGCATTTTGAGCTCAATTTTTGGGTCGGCGACATCAACTACATGTATAAGAATATCAGCATAAACAGACTCCATAAGAGTTGATTTAAAAGCGTTTATTAAAGAGGAAGGAAGACTTTGGATAAAGCCGATTGTATCTGAGAGAAGAATAACTTTATTGAGTGTTGGTAAATATAATTTACCTGTTATGGAGTCGAGGGTGGCAAACAGAGCATCTTTAACCAGTTTATCCTTTTTCGTAAGGAGATTAAAAAGCGATGTTTTCCCTGCATTTGTGTATCCGACAACTGAAACAGTTTTGAGTCCAATTTCCCGACGACGTTCCAAATTGCGCTCGTGTTGTTTTTCGAGTTTAGTCAGTTCCTCCTGTTTTTTTTTGATCTGATCACGCCAATGACGTTTCATGAGTTCAACATTTGTTTCCCCAAGGCCTTTTGTGCCGATTCCTCCTCCCTGACGGGAAAAAAGTGTTCCGCCCAATCCATACATTCGCGGTCCCATATGCGCCATTTGGGCAATCTCGATTTGTAGTTTTGCTTCGGAAGTTCGTGCGTGTCTTTTAAAAATATTTAAAATAAGTTCAACACGGTCCCAGACTTTTATATCCGGATTAGACGGCCACATCGCTTGAATAAGATGAAATAATTGACGTGAATTTACAATTGCGTTGATAATAATAATTTCTACTTTTTTTTGGATAACAATCTGCGCAAGTTCTGTGACCTTACCGGATCCAATAAAGGTATCTTTATCCGGTTGAGTGCGGTGTTGAATGATTTGGACAATATCCGTGCTTCCATACGTTTTGACAAGGGCTTTTAGTTCTTCCAGTTCATCAATAGCATCTCGTGTTTGGGTATGAGGGGTTGCGAGATCGATAAGTACAATGGGGTGTGATTGGATCATATTAGTTCTATTTTAGCACGTTATCTTATATTGTTGATATGATAGAATGTACTTTATGCCTAAAAAAATCATTATTGTCAGACACGGACAAACAGATCATAATGTAAAAAAACTTATCCAGGGTCATTTAGATGTCAAACTTAATGAAAATGGAAAAGAACAAGCCGGTCAAATTGCTCAAGAATTGTCACTTGAAAAAATTGATGCAATTTTTTCTTCAGACTTAAAACGTGCATATGATACAGCGGTTGAAGTTGCAAAAAAACACAAACTTACAATAATTCAAACACCATCTTTACGGGAAAGAGGATTTGGTAAATTGCAGGGAGTTCCGTTTCTCAATATTTCAGACTATTTTCCTGATCAAGATCATATTACCGCATTTAGCTTGTCCGAAGACGACTCATTTAATGATAAAAACAAATATGGTGTCGAAACTGACGAGCAAATGATGGAACGGATTAACGAACTTGACAAATTATTGAGCAAGTATTCTGATAAGACAGTATTGTTAGTTACTCATGGCGGATTAGTGCGTATGTTAATGCGGCATTATCTTGGGTATTCGGCTAAACAAGTATCTGAAATTCATATTCCCAATGCAAAACCAATAGTCCTTAAAAAAGTCGAGGGAAAATACGTTTTAACAATTTAAACCAATAAGGAAATTTAACTTCAGATAATAGAGGAAAAGAATATATCACCCTGGGAGTTGATATAGTCCATTTTGTTTCTTCACAACCTGTTCTTTTTATCGCCCAGAAATAATATCCTCGTTCAAGAGCGGGAAGCTCGAATGATAATTGTTTTATTGAAGGAATTATTATTTCTGTAATATTATTTGAATCTTGTGAAGGAAAAGTATTTTTTTTCCATATTAAAATAGATATTTGTTTTGCATCATCGATGTTTAACGGATTTTTCCAGTTTATTTTTTGAGGATTTTCAATGAAATTCGGAGTGAGAGTTTGTGTTTCATTTATTTGACAATCTGGTAATTGTGGATTTTTTAAGAGTATTTCTTTTATAGCGGGAATAGCAGGGGTATTTAAAATATCTGTTTCATTATAAATATTAATTAATTTTGCTGGAGCAGTATTATTTTCCAATGTTTTTGATAATGCTGTTTCCCAATTCGTACTATCTCTATTTAGTGGGGCAAATTCAGGAGCAGCCCATGCAGGGTATCCATTTTTTTCGAGCGTATCTGAGAGAAGCGTAAATCCAAGTGGGTTAAGAGCTTTTCCATAAATACTCATTCCAATACGTGAAAAATTGGTTGCTGATGCTCCAATTGCATTCATATATCGCAATTCTCCCAGTTCAGCTTCACTCCAGACATGGGTATAGATTCGTTGTTTTGGAAAACCTTTATAGTAAGCGGATAAAACAAAATCGTTTAGATATATATGAATTACTTTTTCTCGAAGATTGGTAAGTTCTTGATAAGTCCATTGTTTTTCTTTACCACAAGTTGGCAAAGTAAAAGGACATGCCAGATCTTGTACAGCTCGGTAGCCATATGGCTTGAATTCACTATCCCCAGGAGTAAGTGCTCCATTTAAAGTAACCTCAGTTCCGATTGATATTCCTGCAAAAAGATCTATTTTATTTTCTTTTTCCCATCTATTGGTTGTTGTAACGATCGCATTGATGATCGCCTTGAATCTTTCTTTTTGTACAGAGTTAAATGATTTTTTTGTTCTCGTGTTATCTATCAGATTAGGGGAGGGGGCAACAAGAAAATCACCACCGCCCCAGTTTCTTGTTGCAAATTGCATTGGTGTTTCATAACTTTCCCAATCAACATTCCATTTATTTTCTGGATTATAGCTTTTGATAAACCGTTTTCGATATTCCGGATCGCGTAGTTTTTTGTACCCGCAGTTTTTATAATCGCTATTGGTACAATCTGGAGTTTGATTACCGTCAAAATCCCACCAATTCCACAATTCAGGGAGTTCGTCCCACCACTGAACACCATTAAGTGGAATGAAAACGGGAAACTGTTCTTCTTCAGCAAGTTCCATAATCCGTTTTACACGAATAACATAGGGAGAATTGGATGATGGTATATCCAATGGATAGTTCATATATTCAAGAAGAGTACTCCAAGCGAGTTGTCGTTTTTGAGTTGCGCCGATTGTTAAAAGTGTTTTAATATTCCGAAGTCTTTGTACTGCTTTTGGTTTTATTTCTTTTTGCCATTTTTCCTCAGGAGCATACCAATCAAGAAAATGAAATGAATCGGAAAAGTTTATAACAATATATTGAGGATCTGATTTTATTTCAAAAGCATGAATTCTTTGAGGAAAAGATAATGTTAAAACAAACAAAAAGATTAGACTTAATTTTTGAAGAAGACAAATTATCCTTTTAGTCATAATATGAGAATACCATAAAAATGGAAGCTTGTAATTTTTGGTATGTTAAAATAATTGAATATGATCACTTGCATTTTTGAAAATAAAAATAATACATCATTACGGCATATCACGGTAAACACAATTGTTCTTAAAGATAATTGTGTACTGCTTGGAAAACGGGGGACTTTGAAAGGTAAAAAAATATCAGAGTATGGGAAATGGGGCTTATTGGGGGGCTTTATGGGGCGGGATGAAACACTTATTGGGGCAGCTAAACGTGAAGTGATGGAAGAGAGCGGATGGGAAATAACAGATGTAAAATTACTCAAAATAAATGACAATCCAAATCGGCCGAAAGAAGACAGGCAGAATGTGGACTTTATTTTTATAGCCAAAGCCGTTAAGCAAATTCAAAAAGGAGACGAAGAAGTAAGTAGATTACAATGGTTTCCGTTAGACAAACTTCCATCAAAAGAACAAATTGCTTTTGATCATGCTGATGCTTTAGAAGTGGCCAAAGAAACTATAAAGTAGAAAAGTAGTTTACTTGAAAAAAATCAATACCAATTTTATGTGCGGTTTCTTCATCAAAAATACTGTCTCCAATTAACACATAATTATCTTTCGGGGTGTTATTTGTATTAATTAAATTATATCCGTTAACCTCCGGTTTAATAAAAAGCACATCATCTCTTGTAATTATTTTTTGAAAATAGGTATTAAGTTTTTCTTTTTGTACAACATCTGCAATTGTTTTTTTAGCATTATTTGTCCAAAGAAAAAAATGGAGTTTATTATGGTGTGAGCGGATAAATGATAATAAATCGGGATGAGGTAAGTAGCCGGTATAATGGCTTAATTCATAGTCTCCATTGAATTGATCAAGAATTTTTTTTGTTTTTATTCCATGTTTTTTTATTGCAGCGTTTGTTAATTTAAAACCCATAAATGGTTTACAAGGAATCTCATTTGTGAGTTTGTCGTCAAAGGATGAGACCAATTTCCATAATTCATTCCGATATGTTGACCAATCTATAAGAAGTTTGGCGAGTGTTGAATCCAAATCAAATATCAGATGAGTTTTTGGATGTGTTTCAAGATATTTACTCAATTTTCTCATATTATGTAATCAATAATACAATTAATCCTCCGGTTACACCCATTATTCCGATTATTTTTGAAATAGTGAGTTCGTCACGAAAGAATATATGTGAACAGAGGGTGACTGCGGATATTGAGGCTGCGTTTATTGCACTGACATATCCGATATTTGGCGTTTTGGATATTGCAACTATAAGAAAATAATTAAATAAACCCGAAAAAACCCCGATGCTTATAAGCAATACTAAAGAACTGCGATTTATTTTAAATGCCGGTGCTTTTGTTATGACAATTTCAATAATAATTATCAAAGAAACTATTATTGCAAGAATGATCAACAGTTGAATAGTGCCGACACCAGTCGTAAAAAGAAATTTCATTCCAATAGTGAGGATGCCCCATGCAAAAAAAGCGCCAAATGATAAAGGAAGCCAAAGAGGATTCGACTTTTTTATAGTTTTATTTTTACCCGTCATAATGAGGATTGAGAATAATATGATGCTGATTATGCCGATAGTTGCAGTTAAAGAAAGCGATGAATGAAAAAAGAGAATTGCAACAATTGTAGTTAAAACAACGTAGCTTTTTGAAATAATAAGGCTGTATCCTGGATTTGGTGCAAATTTAATGCTTAATAATGAAGCGATGTTGCCCAAATAACAACAAAAAATTCCCAGAAGGAGAAGGATGAAAAATTGAAATATTGTGGGAATGAATGAAATTTTATTGTAAAGCCCAATGGGGATATATAAAAAGAGGGGAATAAGAAAAGAGGCGAGATTTATAAGTGAATTCGGGATTTTTTCAAGAGATGCTTTCCGAATTAATACATATAGTAACACCGAGAATACAAACATAAGTAAACTTGCCAAAATCCAGTTCATATATATTTTTCACTCCTTTTCCAGATAAAATCAAACATAGAGTTTAATAGAAGCGCAACGTAAGTATCTTTGATTGTTATTACAATATAATTTTTTTTATTGTCAAAACTGGTAATATTTGAGATATCTCCGGAGATACGAAGTCCGTAAAGACCTTTCATCTCTTCTGGCATCAGGCGGATTTCTTTTAATAATTTGTTATCAGTTTTCATAATGGGTGAAAAAACCTGTTTGTCTGCAAAATCTACAATTTGCCGAATCGAAACGCCTGCTTTGATTCGGCGACGCGCAAAATCATTGACCCAAGAGACATGCTCCTTGTCTTTAAAGTAGGGAAATGAAAGACAGTATTGTTCTTTAATAATTTTATTTGTGGAGATTGCAGCTTCAAGATTGCGGTCCATATTATCGCGAATTGCTTGAATTCCTTGTTCAACCTTAATATAAGTATTACGCTTTGTTTTTGTATCCTTAATTATTTTTTGGACAAATTCATTTAATTGATTTTCCTGTGATTTTAATTCATTTTTTTTATTTTGAAAAAGTTCTTTAAGTATTTCAGGAGATGCTGTGGTATGTGTGGTTCCGCGTAAACGGGGGATTGTAATAAGCAGGCCTTTTTCAACAAGTGATTCTACTGCGCGGTAGCAGGAAGATTTATCCATATGGATAATGCGCGCAATTTCTGCAGCTGTTTTTTCTTTATGTTTCAGATAAGTCAGATAGACTTGTGACTCATTTGGTGTTAAGCCAAGCTGGACAAGAATTGGGTTCATAGAATTAAGTTGAAATTAATACAACTAATAATATTGTATTAATTATACCTATTTTAACTTATTTTGTCAATATTGTTTATTTTTAGTAGTAGTATTTGCAACTAATTTATTGCAGTCTCCAGGTGTGATAAATATTTTGTTTTTCCAGTACAGCGTTACAGGAGAGAAGACTGACAGAATCGACTTCATAAGGTTTGAAATTTATATTTTTCGAAAGTTCATTAACTTTTTGAATAAATTGCTGATTTATTTTCGAAGTAAAACGAACCAGAGTTATATTTGAAAAAAAATATTGAGAATTGACATATTGTTTATCATCCGGAACCCCGGCTTTTATTAAATGAGAGTTTAAATCTAAAACAATATTGTCAAGTTCAGGATCTGTTGTGCCGATAAGCGACAGATTGTTGGGAAATAACATAAGGCGGTAAAAAAATACTTTGAATTTTTTATGTTTTGGAATTACTTGTTGATAAATGTTTTGAACTGTTTTTACTTCAGTTGAAGAAAATCGAGGGGGATTATTTACAACTTTTATATTTTTAATTGTCATATGAAAAGAATCGCCAGAGTAATAATAATGAAATGGCTCGATGATTTTAAGCGGATTTATTAAAGTCTTACATATTGTTTGTACTAGTATTCTGTTCAGTAAATGGACACTGGTGAGTGACATTCTTGGATCATTTTTGTAGTCATTTATTGGGGAAACTGTACTGAATTGAAGTGAGTTATTTTGGATTTGTTTTTCAATCTTGGTAATGTTATTAATCTGACCGTGTTGATGGAGTGTTGTATTGTATTTGTTCATGAGAAAATTATTATATCAAAAGTTAATAAGTCACAATGGCTAAAAATATGGTATAATATGGCATATTCAAATTAATAATAACTACATTATGCTTCCGTTTAAACTTAATATAAGTTTTAAATTTTTTCTATGAAAAAAACTGGCCACAATCTTTGTATTCGCTGCGGAAAGGAACGAAAAATAATCCGAACTTGGAAAGAGAAAATGTATGATTCAATAATAATTAATACTGAATCAGCTTGTCCGGATCCTGAATGTCAAAAAAAAGTAGACAGTGACAATAAAAAACAACATGATAAAAATAATGCGATTAAACAAAGAAGTGCTGAACGCGCCCTAAATAGACAGGTTGTCAGAACTGCAAACAAAGAGAAAAAACAAACAAAATAATTATTCTCCCGCAAGTTGACCGCAGGCTGCTTTTATATCATCTCCCATAGTGACCCGGATGGTATTTGAGACGCCATTCTCAGTAAGAATGTCAGCAAACGAATAGATTGATTTAGAGGATGAGCGTTTATACGTTTCTCCTTTAACCGGATTATACGGAATAAGATTGATATGAACAAAATCAGGATCGGTTTTGCCGAGTAGTTCAACAAGTGAATGTGCATGTTCGGGTAGATCATTTATCTGATCAATAAGAATATATTCATAACTTACGCGTAGTTGAGTTCGGACGGCAAAAGCTTTTACACTGGCAATAAGTTCAGGAAGTGAATATTTTTTTGCAATAGGCATTAATGTTTCACGGAGGTTCTGGTTTGGGGCATGTAAACTTAACGCTAGTCTGCCTTTGTATCCGCGCTTAATAAGTTCTTTTATTTGAGGGGTAATTCCGGAAGTAGAAATAGTAATTCTTCGAATTCCAAAACCAAGAAATTCCGGATTATTTAATATTTCTATTGCTTTCATCACATTGTCAAAATTAAGAAGAGGTTCACCCATTCCCATAAAAACAATATTGGTAACCGATTGGTTTTGTTGTTTTAAAATCCGGGCAAAATAAAGTACTTGATCAATGATTTCCCGCGCAGTCAGATTTCCAACAAATTTCATTTTTCCCGTTGCACAAAATCTGCAACCTAAAGGACAGCCGATCATACAACTTACACAGACTGTATTTCTTCCGTCATTATGTCGCATCAGTACTGATTCAAAAAGTTTATTATCAGAAGTCCGTTTAAACAATACTTTTTCTGTTCCGCCATTAAGCGATTTGACATTTTTTATGGGGAGAATGGTTGAAAAGGGGATAGCTATTTTTAAAGCTTCGCGCATTTCTTTTGACCAGGTTGTCAGCTCATCATAAGAGCTTATCAAATCTTTAAAAAAGGCCAGATTAAATTGCTTTAATCGAAATGGTGGAAGGTTATATTTTTTTGCAAATAAATCTATCATAGTGATTGATCATATTATATAATGCTTCTATGAAATATATTCAGGTGAGGCGACATGCACCAAAACATGCTGAGGGACATCTTACTGAGGAAGGAAAGCGATTTGCTGAAGAAACAAAAAAAAGGCTTCCTAAATTCAATATTATTCTGTCTTCAGACAAACCAAGAGCTGTTGAAACTGCAAAACTCTTAACGGGAATTATGCCTCAAATAGATAAACGCGCAGGTACTCCGGCATTCACTCTTGACCAGGAAAAAAGACTGCACGAGTTGGGACAAAATCATCCGTTTGGGATTGCGGGCGTTATTTTTGAAAATCAAGAATATAAAAAAATGATAAAAGAACAGGGGCAACAACTTTCAACACTTATTGAAGAAACATTTTCAAAACTTCCAACAAACGGTTGTGCGCTAATCATTTCCCATGACGGTGTAATGGTTGCCGCAGAAAAGATATTAAAGAAAGCGGAATTTGGTAAAGCAAATAAAACATTTAAGCCTCTTGCTGGGTTTCAGGTAAGCGAAAATGGAGAAACAGAAGATGTTGAATGATTAATAGTTAATGGGCGTTATAGAAACACAACGTGTCTTTGTTGACTATGGTTATTATATATGTTATGAACCACGCAATGCTCTTAGGTTATTACTTGGTGAAAAAGTTGAGGATAAATAAAATATATGAATGATGGAGGTTTAAAAGATGGTGGATTAAAAGTAAATGAACCCAGATTAACTCCTGAACGAGTTTTGCAGTTAGGGCGAACAGGGTTAAGGAACCATTATGAAAAAGGGGGAATAACCTATGATAATTTACTAATAAGATTAAGACCTGCTGATGGTGAAACAGATGAAAAATATACATCTAATCAAGGTTGGATTGGATTAAAAGAAGACCTGATTGATACTGTCGAACTAGATGCAAAAGCACTCCAAATAGCAGAAGTAGGTTACGGCGACATTGTACAAACTCTCCAAAAAGTACAAGAAATTACCGATGCTAGTCCAGAACAAGTTATTGAATTTACCATAGGAAAAAAACAATATAAGGCAAAAAGACTGGGAACTAGACAAGAATGGCCTATATTTGTTCCTTTTCCAGATTCAAGTACTCGCTCAAAAATAAAATATTCAGTATCGTCAGAAGAAACAAAAGATAGTCTGGGATTTACGGGAGTTCATGCAGAACTCATAGATAAATATTATTTTTTTGAAGGTCTTGGTGCGCCAAGCTTTAGATTGTCTCCATTAAATTACTTAGCTGTTTTTGAGCCGGAAAAGTTGGCTATTCATAGAGAAGAAATTGAAGCATTATATATTGAGCCATTAAAAGAAGTTATTGCTACCTTAATTCCTCAAAGAAAGTATTTATCTGCAAAAACAACCGATGAAAACGCTTTTCATTCAAGATATGCAATGAGCACTTTAAATGTGCTTTTGCAGACAACAATTATGGACTTTCATTCCCCACAAGGAGAAAAATGTATTGAAGAGGTATTTCAAGATCTCATTGGGCAATTTAATAAACCTAATACTAAGGCTGCATGTCTTTATAGATGTTTTGAAGACTCTTTATATTATCTTGCACATTATCATAAACCCGAATTTTGTAAACGGATTTTTGATCAACTTACTCAAAACGATGAAGAAATGAGAAAAGACGAGCAAGTTCAATATCACACATCATTAACATCACAAATTAAAACATTAGAAGCAAAATTAGTTTAAGAATTTTTTCCTCTGAAAAATTACTGAAAAAAAGTATCAGAATAAAAATGATATACTAGCCTAATGGATTTGTTATCCGACAATAAATCTTCATTTTATAAAGAAACATTCAAGGGGTTAACGTATATTAAGCGAAAAGTTCAAGATGTTGAGTTTGAGAATTGTATTTTTGAAAAATGTATATTTATTGAGTGTGTATTTGAAAACTGTCGGTTCATTGATTGTAATTTTATTGAGTGTTCAATAAGCGCAAATAAGCCCTTTAATTCACAATTTATAAACGTCGGGTTTAAAGATTCCAAGATAATGGGATTTGATTGGACAAAGACGAAAAGCGTTCGACTACTCAGTTTTTCTCAATGTGATATAAGTTATTCAAACTTCAGTTTTATAAAATTACCGAACCTTAAGTTGCTTGAATGTATTGCCAAAGAGGTAAATTTTAATGATGCAGATTTAACAAATGGAGTATTTACAAAAACGGATTTTTCAAAGTCAATATTTTCCAATACAAATCTCACCAGAGTTGATTTTAGAAAGGCTTTTAATTACGGAATTGATATTAACTTTAATATATTAAAACGTGCAAAATTTTCTCTTCCCGAAGCTACTTCTTTATTAAAAAGTCTTGACATTGTACTTGAAGAGTAGTTTGGATATTGATGATTTGTTTTTGATATAATTTTTTCATGAATATTTATAATAATAGCATGGTCAAAATTCCAAATGAAAATGATGCAATAATGATTTTGAAAAAAGCATTAAACGAAAAAGTTAAAACAATAAAAAGATTTTCGACAGGATCAGAACATTATGTATATGATGTTAAAACTAAATCAAAAAAAAATTTGGTTGTAAGAATGGGGAGGGAAGATGCGAGGAAAACTATTTCAAGTGCAGTATACTGGTACAATATTTTAAAACCAAAAGGAGTCCCTCTTTCTCAATTATTATTTTCAGAAGTTGAAAAAAATCTTTCTCATTTTCCCGTGATGATAATGGAAAGATTACGGGGAAAAGACTTGGGAGATGTTTATTCTGAACTATCGCAAGAACAGAAAAGACAACTCATACAAGAAATATTTAATATTCAAGAAAAAGTGAGTTCACTACCGATGGCGCAAGGTTATGGGTATGCGACTTCTTTCGAAGATAAATTTCTTATGCCAACCTGGATAGCTTTGTTACAAAATCAGTTGGACAGATCAAGGAGAAGAACGATAAAAGCAGGTTTAATCAACATAAACTATGTTGATAAAATTGACAAATTGATTAATGAAAAAAGTCATTATTTTTCGACAATAAAACCAGTCGGTTTTCTTGATGACACAACTACCAAAAATGTAATTGTTGATAACGGAAAACTCACAGGTATTGTTGATGTTGATTTTGTATGTTTTGGTGATCCGCTTTTTGTGGTTGCTCTTACTCAAATGGCACTATTATCAAAAGGTTATAATACAGATTATATTTCATATTGGTTAGAATTATTGAAATTACCAGATGATCAAAACAAAATTCTGACACTTTACACATTAATCCATTGTGTCGGATTTATGTCGGAATTAGGTCATAGTTTTAATAAAGAAAAACCAAATGAAGCGGGAAAACAAGAAATACAAAAATTGGAACATATTTTTGTGAAATTATTGGAAAGCTATAGGTAAAAAAAGTTATTAAACAAAAAGTCCTTCTTTTAGTTCATTTAAAGAAAACTCAACTTCATAAGTTGTTCGATCTCCCACATTTACATATAAAGAAAATTTGTCTGAAGATTGTTTTTTTATTACCCCTCCACATGAATAGACGACGCGTCTTAATTCCGGATGCAGCTCTTTAACAAGAGGTAATCCGTTTGTATCTAAAAAATCATCAGGAGTAAGAATTGGTTCAGGTGCAACCACAACCCGATATATATTTTCATTCCGGATAAGTTTTGCTCGACCGATATTATATATATATTTTTCTTTTCCGTCGATTATCTTTAATGAAATGCCATGAATAATAAAAAGGGCTTCATGCGGGTTTATCCAGAGAGGTGGCATAGTTGTTCCGATACGCCAAGATGCCCATGGAATATTTGAGGGAAATTCAATATCCGTGAGTTTTTTCGGTATTTGAGAGTTAAGTGAAAAAACCAATAATTTATGATTGTAATCCGGCGAATCAGGTCGGAATAAAAAAGTATTTACATCTATTGGGGTGAGATTTTTACCTGGTCCAAATGAATCAATGATGAGTAAAGGAGGCAATTCATCAATCCATGAATTTTGAGAATCAATTCTTACAAGCGCAGGGAAGGGGATAGGATTGCCCTTTTTATTTCGGAGCACTGCGGTAAGTCCGATAACAAGATTTTCATTGGGTAATTCCAATGCTCTTGGGTCTTCAACACTAATACCATCATATATGGGTTTCCAAATAACTTTTTCTTGAGTAATAGAACCGTTTGTGTCAACTTCAAATAGTTTTAATATTCCGGTATCCGGTTCTCCCTCTTTACCTGGCTCTGCGACCTCTCTTCCGATAAGAAATAAAGAATTTTCATGAGATTTTTGCCAGACTGCAAGATTATAACGTGCAACGTTATTTTGTGGAAAAATATTCCGCATTTTATGAAATTTCATTTAGGGTAGTTTGTTAATAGTATAACGTGACATAAGAAATGATACTAAAGATTCAGCTCCTTCGTTTAAATTAACCCGGTCAGGATGTAAGCCGTCATAACAACCACCTGATTTTTCGTCATACAGAGATATGTTTAAGGTATTGTTTCCCAAAAACCAGCTGAAACATTTTTTTGCTAAATTTTTATACATTTCATCATATGTCTGTTTATATGCACGTACCAGTGCGAGAATCATTGATGCCGGGTCTTCAGGTTGTTGGTCATAATCGCTTCTTTTTTCTTTATTTTTATACCAGTGTGAATGTCCTATTGGCCGATACATATGTGAAGAAAATGTTTTACTAATAAGAAATTTAAGAGTGAGTAATCCTTTTTGAGTATACTCAGTATTCTTTAAAATATCACCTGCAATGAGTAAACTTTCAGGTAATAATCCATTGCTGTACTGTAAATGATTTTCAAACCAAAGCCAGGATTTATTGGTATTTTGTTTCAATGAACAAAGAAACGAATCGGCATATTTTTTTATATAACCAATTAATTCTGATCGGTGTTCGGGAAGAACTTGTTGCGCAAGAGCAAATGATTTTATGGCAAAAGCTTTGGCACGCAAATGGGTCAATGTTGATCCTTTATTTAACGCGAGTAAAAATATTTTTTTCGCTTTACCTCTTAAAGTTTGCGAAAGTAAATTATTATTCATAACTTCGCTCAATGCCCATAACGCACGAGAGTGTGCGTCTTCCAGATCTTCATTATTGTTTTGGATTGTTGGAATCCTTTCTTTAAAACTAAGATAGTTCATAAAAGTTCCATTTTTCTGGAGACAGTTCTGAATAAAATTTAGATAAATAATCGTAATTTTATTAAGATCAATTGAGGATTTTGTTTTCATCATCCAGGAACAAAAAATAAGAGCTCGAGCGTTATCGTCTAAAGTGTATCCGGATTCTTTGTTTGGGATAGATAATAACGAGAATTGGAGAAGGCCAAAGTCGTCAGTCATTTTAAAGAGGTGATCAACTTTCAGAAATGGAATCATTGTTTGCGAAAGGATCTCAATATATTTTTCTGCAACATTGCTCCATAACATATTACGAGTTTTTATGTATGCACAATGGGACATTCCCTCAAGTTTTTTATCATTGTTAAGTAGATCAAAAAGGGCCAATGTGATTTCTTTTGAATTTTTTATTGGAACAAGCCTTCCGATTTCAGAAGTCACTATTTCTTTTGCTTGTGCAAATTGCGTACTGATGACAGGTCTACCGGTTCCTAATGCATACGATAATGTTCCACTTACTGCTTGATTTGGATTTGTGGATGTTGCTATATAAATATCTGTTGCTTTTAAAAATTCAAACAAGTCGGGCAAACTTAAATATTGATCATAAAATTTTACATGTTTTATCAAATTTAGTTTTGTTACTAAACGAGATAGTTGAATGCGATATTGTTCACCTTCACGTCTTCTTATGACTGGATGAGTTTCACCCAAAATAAGGTATAAAATTGATGGATATTTTTTTATTACATCCGGTAATGCCTTAATTACATATTCTATTCCTTTTCCTGAACTCAAGAGACCAAAAGTACTTAATACAATATGATTTTTAAGTTCTAATTTTTCTTTATATTTTTTTGGAATAGAGAATGGAGTTGAATGTATACCGTGTGGTATTACAACGACTTTTCCAATACTTTCAGGATAAATTTTTTCAACTATTTCTTTTGAGATTTTTGTAAGCACAACAATTGCGCAGGAAAGCTTGATGATATGCTCTGTCACACTTTTCATTTTAGGATTGGGAAACGGGAGGACTGTGTGTAAAGTGGTAAGCATGGGTTTTGTGCAATTTTGCATAAAAGTCAGAATTTTGTTTCCTTCGTCTCCTCCAAAAATACCATATTCATGTTGAATTATTATTCCCGAAATATTTGTGTCGTCATTCATTATTTTTGCTAATTTGACGTAAGCTTTTTGAGAATTTTGGTCAATTTCCCATTCAACCTCTTCCGGATATTTATATGTATCAAGTGGAGTAAGGTTGAATGCAGCAACTTTACATTGAATACGGTTATTTAAAAATTTAACACAATGAGAAAGTAGATCCTGGGTAAATGTTGCTATTCCGCATTCACGAGGGGGATAGGTACTTAAAAAAACAATGGTAGGTTTATTTTCTGAGGTTATAATTATCCTATTATACTCTTATTAGGGGGTAAGCGGTTTGTTTAATTTTTGGGCGACAATTTTTGACAAATCTCCTTCGTCTCTATCATCCCGAACAATATATGAAGGAGGGGGGATTACTTCTTTTTCTCTACAATGAGCTGCAATTTTTTCCATCCAAGCGTTTCTCATATCAAATTCTTCGCTTTCTTCCTCCATTTCTTCACGGCTTAATGTTCTTCCATCAGGTGTGGTGATATCAAATTCTCCATCTTCATTAAAATTTAATACTGCTTGAGTGTCACCATGAAACAAGTGATACATCGGGTTAGCTTCGCTTGGCCGAATCATCATCATTTCCTCATGGCTTGGATTTCTCCAATCAAATAAAACTAAATCAATTCTTCCGCTTGCGCATAATTGCATACAGGCGCTCAGATTATATTCTGAAATTAAAGTGCTACCATTCCATCTTCCATCATCTGTCAAAGCCCATTCAACTAAATCTGAGAAATCACCAAAGTGACTCAAATCATTTTCAACCACTAAAATATTGTGTCTCGGATAAGAACCTCGATCTTTGCCTTTTAGAAGAGTTGTATTAAGATGCGGAAATGCTATTTCAAGCGGGACACTCGGATCCAATTTGTCTTTTTCCCACTGCGCAGTTTTTAAAATATCAGCTGCTTCATAATTCATATGGGCCAGACACCGGTTATCTGAAGAAAAACCTTCAAACATAAGTAATCCTCGGAGCAATTCTTCAAGTCGGGCAACTTCACCTCTTTGCATGAGTTCGCCTACATCTTTCCGTTTGGAAAGAATAGGTGGCATGGGTAACCCTCTTGCTTTCATATCTGTCATAAGAGTCAAATAAATATTGGCAAAATAGTCGTCTCTATCCTGAAGGCTTTCCAAGGTATAATCTTCATAGTTCATAAAAGCCACTTCTGTTGTTGGTCCGCCAAGAACATGATCAAACTCTTTCTGTAAAAAATCAGCCCTTTTTTTAGGATCAAAAAATATGGGAGAATCAAAACCAGCGTTAATCCAACCTTGGGGTTTGTTAAGCGTTTGACCATTATGCTTTACTGTCCATGAGGTTTGGGATAAAGGTTCGCCGGGAGTGTATTTATCTCTGAATTTTACTTCCTGATTTATCTCATAAATGTCATCGCCTTCACCTAAAACTATACTTGTTCTATAACAAACATTTAATCTTGAAAAATCATCAAGATCTAATTTAGGTTTAAATCTTTGTGCAAAAACAGCAGAAGTTATCGGTAAACCTGTAATATCTGATAAAAAACCAACTTTTTCAGCAAAATGCCGATTTGCTTCATCTGTCATCAATATGTCTTTTCCTTCTCTGTGATGGGAAGTGCGACCTTCACTTTTGACTTTTGTCATATAAGTATTTATTATATCAAACTATCTTATAATAAGCAAATCTACTATCCTTTTCGAATTTTAAAAAACAAACATAGAAAATTATCTTTATTACTCCTAAACGAGTAAAGGATAGTACAATTTTTTTATTGGTTTGCTACTTATTTATTAATGACGCTAATTTGATAAAATATGTTAATTCAATTAATTTTTATTAAATAATAAAATGACAGGTGATGGAAGCGTTATAGAAGTCAAGACTTCAGCAGCTAGTTTAGTGAAACACAGAGCAATAAAAGCTACATCAAAAATATACGATTATGATGATGTTTCTCCATTTGCACTAGATAAGGCCTTGTACTTAGAAGATAAAAAAGTGCAAGAGGCTGAACGATTAAGACAGGCGGCATATGTTCAAACGGGTGATGCAATCGCTACAGAAGTTGAAGCTACTGCAAGAAGTCGGCGTGTTTGGAATGATACGTTTCAAACATCTCTTGCTTCAAGATTGGAAGATGATGCTTTCATTTATGACGGAAGGTCTTTTATCCGATCAGATAGGATTCCTGCCCAATTTATACCGATAGCGCTTGAACACGAGGTAATGGAGGTTGTTTATGGTTCATTTGAAGCACAAAGAGACAGAGATGATATTATCACAAAATTAGGTCTTTCTGGTTTTTGTCGTGATCAACCGAATGAAAAAGCTCATTTTGTTGCAATGGTACATGAGCTAAATAAAGCTAATCAATTAGGTCTGCTTGATCAATGGTTGGTTTTTCGTGATGTAAAAGATCAAAAAGAAATTGCGGGATGTAATAGTCTTCAACGTGTTCAACACTTGGTTAATCAACAAGAAGCAAGACAATATACTGCCGGATTAATAAGAACAATGGATACAAAAAAATAATTTAACTATCACCTATTAATATTACAATAGAATAACTCGTTATGAAGCTCTAAATATTATACTTGGGTGACTGACGGGTTTATCCTGTAAATTTTAATCAGAACAATTTACAGGGAGTTGAACCCTGTAAAGATTACCTATTTGCTTTACAGTGTAAACCCGCAGATATAGCAAATTAAAACATGGGGTGACTGACGGGAGTTGAACCCGCAACATTCGCCTCCACAGGGCGACGCTCTAACCAGGTTGAGCTACAGTCACCAATGCATTATTTTACCACAGAAGAGGGGACTTTCTAAAGTGAAATGATACAATTAATACATGGAAATACCAAATCTCATTAAAAAAAACTCGGAAAAAAAACAGGTAATTCCGTTATTGAATATTGCCTTTATATTGCTTCTTGTATTGGGAAGTATTATTGTTGGTTTTTTTGTGGGAAAAGGGCAGAATATTGATAAGGGAGATATTTTGGGAGAAAAAAAACAAACATTATTCAAAAAAATGGAAGATCGTGGTTTAGTTCCTTCACCGGGGTCTGTATTGGGATCAATGACAAACGGAGTTGAAAAAACATTGCAGGAAACTCTCAGACGATTTACATCCGTTATCACTGACACTGCTTCAAAATCTGCTGAAAATGTATCCAATACATTATTTGATAGTACGGTTGGTACTGTACTTAAACAGATAGATAAACTTCCTGAAAAACAACAGGAAGATATTAGAAGAAATATTTGTAAGTGATGGTTTAGCTCGTCATTCTGGTAATCCCGCCATTTGCGGGAGCATCCAGAATCGATTCTGGAGTCGTCACCTCGTTCCTCCCCAGAATGACGTAAATTATTAAGTAATAAGAAAACTTTAATTTTGAATTGCAAATTTATTAAAGTTTTGTTATCTTTATACCACTATGGAAATAAAATATTTTGGACATTCGTCATTTCAAATAAAAACAAAAACTGCCCGTGTTATTACTGATCCGTTTGATCCTAAAATGGTTGGTCTGAAATTTCCCAAAACAGAAGCAGATATTGTGACCGTGTCTCATCACCATCACGATCATGATATGACAAACCAAGTTGAGGGAAATCCTCTTATACTTGATTGGCCGGGTCAATTTGAAAAAATGGGAGTACGAATATGGGGATTTATCACATACCATGATAAAAAAAAGGGCGAGGAACGGGGAATTAATATTATGTATAAGTTTGAGTCAGAGCAAATTTCAATTTTGCATTGCGGTGATTTAGGAGCAATTCCGGATGATGCGATTTTGGACGAGGTCGGTGAGATTGATATTCTTTTTGTTCCGGTTGGCGGAACATATACCATTGATTCAACTGAGGCAGCTGAATTAATTAAAAAAGTTGAACCCTCAATTATTATTCCGATGCATTACGGTATTCCGGAAGGGGCAATAAAAGAACTGGCGCCCTTATCGGATTTCTTAAAAATAATGAGAAAAGACGCTGTTGAGCCTATTGAGAAGTTTATTGTAAAAAAAGAAGATTTATTAGATCAGGAAATTAAGGTAATAGTGTTACGTACGTAAAAAAATCCTATGTCCATTTCTTCCGATGCGCTTAAAGTTCCTCCGCACGATATTGATGCTGAAAAATCAGTGTTGGGTGGTATTTTGGTCGACTCCTCAGCTATAACAATTGTGGCTGAGTTTATGCGGTCCGATTATTTCTATATTCCTGAACACCGACTGATTTACCAGACAATGATTGGAATGTTTGAAAAACAACAACCAATTGATGTAGTTACTTTAAAAAATGCTCTTTCGCAAGATGGAGTGATAAAAAAAGTCGGAGGAGCTTCATATCTTTCTGAACTTATTAATACAGTGCCGACGTCTGCATATATTGAACATTATGGACTTATCGTAAAGGCGCATTATACAAAGAGAAAATTAATAGAAGTTTCTTCACGCACTGTTGAAAAAGCATTTGATGAAAAAGCTGATATCAAAAAATTACTTGACAGTGTTGAGTCCGAAATTTTTGCTTTATCACAAGAACAATCTCATCGTGATTTTATTCAACTTAAAGAAATTTTGTCTCAAAGTTTCGAACGACTTGAGGAATTTATGAAAAATGGAGGAAATTTGCGCGGACTACCAACTCACTTTACGGAACTTGATAATAAATTGGCAGGAATGCAAGACTCAAATTTGCTCATACTTGCAGCCCGGCCGGGAATAGGAAAAACAACATTTGCTTTAAACATTGCTTCAAATGTAGCTTTAACTTCCAAAAAAGCAGTTGGCTTTTTTTCACTTGAAATGAGTAAGGAAGAACTGGTTGATCGGTTATTAGTCGGCGCAGCCGATATTGATGCGTGGAGACTCAAGACGGGTAAACTTTCTGATGATGATTATAAACGGTTGACAGAAGCAATGGGTAATCTTTCTGAAGCGCCTATTTATATTGATGATACGCCCGGTATATCGATACTTGAAATGCGAACAAAAGCAAGAAAACTGAAAGCAGAAAAAGATATCCAGTTAATTGTTGTCGATTATCTTCAACTCGCGGATGCAGGGCGAAGATTTGATTCACGTGTACAGGAAGTTTCATTTGTTTCTCAAGGCTTAAAAAATCTTGCCCGTGAACTTCGGATACCGGTAATTGCCTTGTCTCAACTCAATCGTGCTGTTGAACAGCGGGGCACCAAAAAGCCCCAACTTGCTGATCTGCGTGAAAGTGGAGCAATTGAACAGGATGCCGATGTAGTTATGTTTTTGTATTATGAAGATGATAACGAGGATCTTCTTGATCAAAGCAAGCGATTAGTTAAACTGTATATTGCAAAACACCGTAATGGAGCAACAGGCGAGATTGACTTGATGTTTAGGGGAGATAGGGTAAAATTTTACAGTGTGGATAAATCATTATAATTTATTATATTTATATGGCTCGAATAGTAGTAAAAGAGGCAAAAGCTCCGATGGAAGTTAAGCCTCAAAAAAAATCAGTATTTATCTGTATGTGTGGTTTATCAAAAAAGCAACCTTTTTGTGACAGTTCGCACTTGAAAATAAAAGATGAAAAAGCAGATGAATTATATCAATATGATGAAAAAGGTGAAAAAGTAGATTGTTGTGAAGAAAAAGAAGGATGTTGTGGTGGCGGTGGCGGGGGATGTTGCCAGGATAAGTAACTTTTTGTTCAACTTTAATACTAAGATGAAGATTACGTTTTATAGGACTTATTAATACGAAGTATTTTCATCGATAATATTGAGATGGATATTCCTAAAATAATACCTCCGATTATATCAAATAGATAATGAACTCCCAGGTATATTCGACTGAGTGAGATTATTAGGGCTATGGAGTAATATAAAATTTTTCTTTTAGGGTCAAGTAAGGCTATTGTTGTTGCTGCTGCAAATGAGGTTGCTGCGTGTCCTGATGGAAATGAAAAATCAGACGGGCATGATAAGCTGATTACTATATCTTGAATACAAGGACGAATTCTTTCGAAAATATTCTTTAAAATATAGTTTGCAATACCTCCGGCGATTAATAAATTGAACAAAGGTAATAAAATAAAATATATGGACTTTTTCCGATAATGAAAAATAATTAAGATAATAACCCACAAGAAAAAGGGAATGGAGGTAATGTCTAACAATCGAGATGTCCAATCAAACAAAAAGAATCGGGGAATAAAGTGATATATCGATAAGGTAATGTTTTTGTCAATGTTAAGAATTTGCAGGGGCATAGATTATTATTCTACTATATAATTCATTTATGAAAAAAAATATTATTTTTGATTTTGACGGGACAATTGCTAATACACTTCCAGTGATTTTTACCGTTATAAACAATCTATCATCACAGGTTGGAATTAAACAGCTTAACTGGCATGAATTCTGCGAACTTCGATCACAAAACCACTTGCAACTGATTAAGAAATATTATCGAATTATTCCACATCTTCCGGGTTTGATTTCAAAAGCACATAAAGAAATGAATAATCTTATGGATGCAGTTACTCCTTTTGATGGGATTATAGAGGTTTTGGTTTCTCTGCAAAAAAAGAATTTAAAACTGGGGATTCTTTCTTCAAACGCAAAAGACAACATCGACTTATTTATTCAGAAATATAATTTAGATATGTTTGATTTTATTTATTCTGAAGGAAATTTGTTTGGAAAAGATAAGGCCCTTATCAAAATTATGAAGTTGTATTCATTAAATAGAGAAGAAACTATATATATAGGTGATGAAACGCGCGACATTGAAGCATGCAAGAAAATCGGCCTTGATATTATTTCAGTTTCGTGGGGATTTAATACAAAGGAGTCTCTTCAAAAACACAATCCAACGTTTTTGGTTGAAAACGCATCAGATTTACTCTCATCAATAAAACAAATTAATAGGAGTAAACAAAGTGAAATCCTTTAATCTTCTTTTTTTCTTTTAGCTTTTTTATTGGATAAAAATAGGAAACATATTCTGCCTTTGGAAACTGAGCTGAGACATTTTTAAGTGCTTTATCAATAAGCCAGGGGGAGATGTAGAGATATAAAGTAATGAGCGATTGGTGATTATTTACCCTGAGCGTAGTTGAAGGGGCGCTTAGCGATGAAAATTGATATGTAAACATATCTCCCATAACAATCTTAACACTTTTTTTATTCGGATTAAATAATCTACGGATATGCAAAATAATGATGAGAATGGGGTTGATTTCAAGGGCGATAAATTTAGTATTTAAGCCTTTTTGAAGGGCTAATCTTGCTGCGTCAAATACAACAATGCCATCTCCGGCACCCAAATCAATAATTGTCTGATTATTTCTTAAATTTAATGCATTTAATATAAGATGCATATCTTTTTTGTTACTTGGGAAATAGGGAATCGGGGAGAATTGAGGAAAGGAAAATATAATAATGACAAATAAACAAATGATAAATCCACAAAGTAAAACAAGTAGCATGGGTATTATTGTAGCACAGAATAAAAGGTGTATACTTATTTTATGAAAAAAATATTTTTTTCATTATTTTTTATTCTTATCTTTCTTGGAATTTCTCCTCTCATTCATGCGGAAGAAATAACAAATTTTGATTCAAAAATTGAAATTCTTTCCTCGGGTCACATTAATATAAAGGAGCAGATTTCTTATGATTTCGGCGTATTGGATAAGCACGGTATTTATCGGACAATTCCTTTTGTTAAGTCAAATAAAGAGGGAAAGCAGTATCAGATGGAAGTTAATGTTGTATCTGTTACTGATGAATCAGGAAATCCTTATTTGTATACAACTTCAAAACTTAATAGTAATATCAGTATAAAAATAGGAGATCCGGGCAGAACGATTACAGGTATCCATACATATGTTATTTCTTATTCAGTCAAAGGAGCTTTGACATATTTTTCTGATCACGATGAATTATATTGGAATGTAACCGGTAACGAATGGACAGTTCCTATCCAATCCGCACGTACTCAAATAACATTTCCAAAACAGTTTAGCTTGGGTGAGGTCAAAATGAGTTGTTTTACCGGTGCTAAAGGATCGACCTCTCAAAACTGTATTTCATTATTTGAAAACGGATTGGTGAATAGCAGAACAAATAATTTTCTGTCCGGAGGAGAAGGATTAACTGAAGCGGTCAGTTTTCCAAAAGGGGCTGTTGCAGTAATCGAACCAAAAGAAATTGTATCATTTTTTTCAACATTTATTGGTAAAGTCTTTGTCTTATTCGTGATTATTGTTGCATTATTTTGGTATATCATTTTTCCCATCTGGATTCCTATAAAGTGGATATTATATGGAAAAGATCCGCGTGTCGGGGCTCCAGTAAGGGCTTGGTATGATCCACCAAAAGCAAAAGATAACCGTTTTTTAACTCCGTCAGAGACAGGAGTACTTATTGATGAAAAAGTAGATGCGAGGGATATGTTTGCAGCTGTTATTGATTTGGCGCGGCGGGGATATCTTCTGATTGAAGAACGAAAAAAAGATGATTTTTTCTTTATTCAACAAAAAAATGAAAATCAAGATCTCCAACCATTTGAAAAACAATTGCTGGAAGGAATATTTGAAACCGGAGGAGAATTCAGGTTGAAAGATACAGAGCTTGTAGATACGATGAGTGAAATAAAAAAAACACTGTATAAAAGTATGGTGAGTAACGGTTATTTTGATGAAAATCCGGAAAGCACCCGAATGCTTTATACTGTTATCGGAGCGCTTGGTTTTTTAACAGGAAATATTATGCTGTTTCTTACGGCTCTTATTTTTGGCCGTATTATGCCGCGAAAGACTCGATTGGGTGCAGAACAGGCAAATGTGGCAAAGTCGCTTCGTAATTTTTTAACTTCGCAAGAAAGACAGCTTACTTTTCAAGCTGAAAAGCAGGTTTTTTTTGAAAAACTTCTTCCTTATGCAATTGCCTTTGGAGTTGAGCAGGTTTGGGCCAAGCGGTTTAAAGATATGAATCTCAGCAATCCTTCCTGGTATAAAGGATACAATAATTCGGCTTTTAATACCTTGTATTTTATGTCAAGCATGCATTCTTCTTTTTCGAATTTTCAAGGGGCAATGACACCGACAACTTCATCTTCCGGTTTTTCTTCAGGATTTAGCGGGGGAAGCTCTGGAGGAGGAGGTGGTGGAGGAGGGGGTGGTTCTTGGTAAAGAAGTCCTCCTTCATTCATGTTTGTTTCGTGGTCTACGTCCACGCAAACAAATATTCATTACGGAGGATATAAGAATCTGTAATTCCAATTTCATTGGAAACAGATTCTAATAGGGGCGGTGGCGGCGGAGGCGGAGGAAGTTGGTAAACGGGTGTTTACACTGGAAAGGTAATATATTCACCTATTTTTGGTTACCTTTACAGTGGCGCGAGAGGGAGTCGAACCCTCACGAGGTTGCCCTCACTAGTTTTTGAGACTAGTTTGTCTGCCATTCCAACATCGCGCCTATTTGACGGTGCAATTAAAACTCAAGCACCCCGATTTATAAAATCACTTCCTTATTATATCAAACAAGATATGCGTAATATTTCTTGTTTATATTTTAAAAAGAATATATTTTATTTAGGTTAATAATAATATTCGCTTGACAAATAACGCAAGGATATTTATAATTTTTTAAAGTTTTTAAACAAAAATGATAAAAAATACATCAATTGAGGACAAAAAAACCTCATTTTTTACAAATTACCCCGATTATCGGGGATTTTTTTTATGAATAAAGATACATCATACATCAAAGTGTCTTCATATGAGGGTAAAAAAGGAGAGGTTAAAAAAGTAGTTCTTTTATATTCCGGAGGTCTTGACACTTCGGTTATGATTAAGTGGATTAAAGAAGAGTATAAGGCGGAGGTAATTGCCCTTGCCATTGATATCGGGCAGCAGGCAGATGATATGGAAGAAATACGCTTAAAAGCCTTAAAGCTAGGAGCTGTAAAATCAATTGTGATTGATGCAAAAGACGAATTTGCCGAAGATTATATTGCGAAAGGAATCAAAGCAAATGCTTCGTATCAGGGAAGCTACCATTTGTCGACTCCTCTCGGGAGACCATTATTGGCAAAGCTTGCCGTCAGAGTGGCTGAGGAAGAAGGCGCAGACTGTATTGCTCATGGGTGTACCGGGAAAGGAAATGACCAGGTCAGAATTGAAGGAACTGCACTTGCACTTAATCCGGATATTAAAATAATTGCGCCTGTTCGTGAATGGGGAATGGGTCGGGACGAAGAAATCGAGTATGCAAAAAAGCATGGAATCCCGGTTCGGCAGACAGCGGACAAGCCATATTCATACGATGATAATATGTGGGGAGTAACCGGAGAAGGAGGAGAGATTGAAAATCCCGCTCTCATTCCTCCGCTTGATAATATACTCCTCATTACGACACCTCCTGAAAAAGCACCAAATGTAGCTGAGATTTTGAAAATAGATTTTGTCAAAGGACTTCCTGTTGCAGTAAATGGAGAGCATATGAAGCTTGCCAATCTCATTAAGTGTTTAAATACAATGGGGGCAAAACATGGGGTTGGGTTTACTCATCACATTGAAGATAGGGTTGTCGGGCTTAAAGTGAGAGGTCTTTATGAAGCCCCAGCTGCAGAAATTATTATCACGGCACATCAAAATTTAGAAAAATATGTGAGCACTCGTTATGAAAATGAGTTTAAGACCACGATTGATACAAAATGGGCATATATATGTTATGCGGGCTTATGGTATGAACCATTACTTGATGATTTAAATGCCTATATTGAAAAAGTAAATCAAAAAGTAACGGGAACAGTTACACTTACATTGTTAAAAGGAGTTGTCGAGCCTGTTGCAGTTGAAACTCCCAATACGATATTTAAGGAGAAATTAGCGACTTTTATGTCTTCGACTGCATTTAATCAAAATGCATCGCCCGGCTTTATTGAACTTTTTACTCTTCAAATGCGACTTGCCCAACGAAGCGAAAAAACAGTCCTTCTTTCAATCGGGAAGAGAAGAAATAAACAACTGTTATTGCATGAATTTAAAAAGCTGGTTGTTTTGAAATTCAAGATTTACAGTACTTACAAGACGCATAAGTTTTTAAAAATGCATGAAATTGAGAGTATTTTAGTTAATAAAATTTCTCAACCGCATTTAAAACCGAATCTTCTGGAATTGTTGAAGCAAAATAGATTTGATCTGATAATAAATATTCCGACAAGTAAAAAAACAACAGTTAAAGAAAAAACAGACGGACAAATAATAAGAGAATATGCTCTGAAAAATAAAGTTCACTTAGTTACCAATTTAGAAGTTGCAAAAGAGTTGATAAACCGATTACAGAAATGAATAAAAAGAAATACGCCTATTTAGATCTCAAAGAAGAAATTGAATCAAAGATACGTCTTTATGGTGGATGGGTAAATACACATGCGCACATTGATAGGGCGTATAGTATAACTAAAAAAAATGCAATTCATATTCATTCAACATTGCAGGAAAAATGGTTTTTAAATGATGAGCTTAAACGCAGATCTTCAGTTTCAGAAATATATGATCGTATGGCGTATGCGGTTGAAAGTATGATTTCTCAAGGGGTTCAAGCTTTGGGAAGCTTTATTGATATAGATGAAGTAATTAAAGATAAAGCAATTAAAGCTGCTGAAAAAATAAGAGAGAAATACAAGTCAAATATAAAGATATGTTACATTAATCAAACACTTAAAGGCGTTATTGAAAAAAAAGCCAGGTATTGGTTTGATTATGGTTCTGAATTTGTTGACATAATCGGGGGTTTGCCGGGAAAAGATAAGGGGAGAGAGGGTGAGCATCTTGATATTGTTTTGAGTACGGCGAAAGAGTTACATAAGATGGCTCATATTCATGTTGATCAACTGAATACTGCTGCAGAACGCGAAACTGAATTATTAGCTTGGAAAACATTAGAACATGATATGGTGGGAAATGTTGTTGCAATACACGGGGTATCAATTTCAGCGCATCCAATGCGGTATAAAAAAGTACTATATGAGTTTCTGAAAAAAGCTCAATTATTTCTTATTACTTGCCCTTCTGCATGGATAGATTCCCGAAGAACAGAGGAATTAGCTCCGACTCATAATGCAATTGCACCTGTTGAAGAACTTGCAGCGGAAAAAATTACCGTTGCATTAGGTACTGATAATATCTTTGATATTTACAAACCATTTTCAGACGGAAATATGTGGAACGAACTTCGTTTTTTACTTGAGGCATGTCATTATTATGATACGAGCGAATTAGCCAAAATAGCTTCTATAAACGGATTAAAAGTTTTGAAATTGCACGCATGAAACAAACTCTATTGGTTTCGGTCGGAAAAATCGGTGACAAAAGATTTCTTCTGACGATATTAAAAAAATTATCGGCATATACTGATGTGATAATCTATGCAACGAACAAAACCCATCGTTTTTTAAAAGAAAATTCGGTTATGTCTCTGTTAATTTTTAAGATATCTGAAATCGGAAAAACTCCAAATATAGCTGATTTTTTACCGGAAAAAATGTTTGATATTATTATCAATATTCCGACACGAATTACAATCAGAGAAGGAAGTGAGTATACGGATGGAAAACTTATCCGTAAAACTGCTGTTTCTTTAGGTATTCCGTTAGTAACGGATCCTGAGGTTGCGGTAATGACGATTGAAAAAATTATCAAAAAGCAAGATGAAAACAAATAATACAACTGCTGATATTTTCGTAAAAATACAAAATCTTTCCTTAAAAAATCCGACGATTTTGGCTTCAGGACTGTTAGGGCTTGATGTTCACACATTAGAAGCAGTTGTGAAAGGAGGAGCAGGCGCTGTGACTATGAAATCATTGACAAAAGAACCAAGAAAAGGTCATAATAATCCGATTTTGGTAGAAATTGAGGGAGGATTTATGAATGCGGTTGGATACGCGAATAAGGGAATAGAAAAAGGAGTGACTGAGTTTGGGAAATGGAAAAATGAGACACCGCTCATTGGAAGTATTGTAGCAGGTTCGCCTGAGGAATTTGCTGAATTAACAGAAAAAATTCAAGAAATACCGATACAGGCACTTGAAATTGCACTATCATGTCCTCATACTCCGGGTTATGGATTATTGGCCGGGCAGGGGACATCTGAGGCTACTTCTGCGATTACAAAAGCTGTCAAAAACAAACTTAAGTCAACCATTCCATTATTTGTCAAACTTTCGCCTTCAGTTTCCGCATTAGGTGAAATTGCAAAAGCTGCAGAGAGTGAGGGAGCTGACGCAATAAATATGGGCAATACCCTGGGACCGGGAATGAAAATCGATATTAATCGTGCTTCTCCCATTTTAGCTTTTAAGGTCGGTGGTTTAAGCGGCCCAGCTATTAAACCTGTTATGATACGTTGTGTTTACGATTTATATGAAGCAGTAAGAATTCCTATCATAGCAACAGGGGGGATTTCAACGGGAGAAGATATGATTGAGGCAATTATGGCCGGCGCGACAGCTGTTGGTATCGGTACTGCAATATATTATCGTGGTATTTCTGTTTTCAGTAAAATTATACGGGAGGCAACGAAATGGTTAAGTAATAAGAATTATTTAGATATTATGAGTTTAAAAGGGGTAGCTCACCAAAAATGAAAAATAAATATAAAACAGCAAGAATAATAAAAGTCGAACAAGAAACGTCAGTAGTAAATAATTATATTTTGGATATAAAATTAAAATCTAAGCCTGGTCAATATGTAATGGTTTGGATACCCGGTCAAAATGAAAAACCGTTTAGTCTGGCTGATGGAAATCCTTTAACACTTTCAATTGCAAAGGTTGGTCCGTTTACAGAAAAAATACATAAATTAAAAGTTGGAGACGATCTTTCTTTTCGGGGTCCGTATGGGAAGAGTTTTGAACTGAAAGGAAAACGGATTTTAATGATTGGCGGAGGTTATGGCACTGTTCCGCTGTATTATTTAGCCTCAAAAGTACCATTACGTTTAAGAAAGAATGTTTACGTTATTATTGGAGCGCGAACAAAAGCATCATTACCATTTGTTGCAAAGTTTAAGGCAATAGGCTGTAATGTAATGACAACAACAGATGATGGATCAACGGGTTTTCCTGTGTTTACCACAGAGTTAGCGCAGGTTTTATTACGAAAAAAAAGAATTGATAGTGTGTATACATGTGGTCCGGAAATTATGATGAAAAAAATAGCAGAATTCTGTTCAAGAAAAAAAGTTTTTTGTCAGGTAAGTATGGAAAAATATTTCAAATGCGGGGGATTGGGCTTGTGTGGTGAGTGCAGTTGTAAAGGTAAATTAGTTTGCATAGACGGTCCGGTATTTAACGGGAAGTTTTTAGTAGAATAAACATATGAAATACAAAATTGGTGTTTTTGGTTCGGCTCTTGAAAAAAATGATGAAAAGATTGTTAATATGGCACGAGACTTGGGAAAAGCATTAAGCGATAGGGATGTTATTGTCATTAACGGTGCATGTAAAGGATTGCCCTATGAAGTTGCGAATTTTGCTGTAAAAAACGGAACAGAAGTATGGGGATTTTCTCCTGAGGTAGATTTTGAAAATCAAAAAAAGTTTACTCCCAATCCTGATCTTTCCATTTATTCGAAATTATTTTATATTCCAAAAGACTATGAATTTGTTGACAGAGATATGGCCCGAAAAAAATATCGTAATGTTTCATCAACTGCAAGTTGTGACGCGGGAATAATTATTTCAGGCAGATGGGGAACAATGAATGAATTTACCAATCTCTACGATATGGGAAAAGTTATCGGTGTATTAACAGGGAGTGGAGGAGTTGCAGATGTAATAGAATACCTTTCTAAAAAAATAAGTAAAGTAACAGGAGCAACAATACTGTTTGATGATAATCCGAAAGAGTTAGTGGAAAAAATTATTGATATTTTAGAAAAATTATAATTTAAATTATTTAAAATGAAATTTCAGGAAAAGTTGGATAAAATCGTTCAAAAAAACAATTCTTTGGTTTGTGTTGGGTTGGATAGTGATATTGATAAGTTACCTGAACACTTGAAAAAGAAAAAGTATCCGCAATATGAATTTAACAAAGAAATTATTGATACAACGCATGATTTGGTTTGCGGGTATAAACCGAATTCCGCATTTTATGAGGCAAGAGGGGAGGATGGAATAAAAGAGCTTAAAATGACAATTGATTATATAAACAATAAATATCCTGACGTAATTTCTATTCTTGATGCAAAACGGGCGGATATTGGATCAACGAATGAAGGATATATTCATTTTATTTTTAACTATCTTGGAGTTGATGCAGTTACTATAAATCCTTATCCAGGTCGTGAGGCTTTGAAACCATTGTTGGGTTTAATAGATAAAGGAATAATAATATGGTGCAAAGCGTCAAATCCCGGTTCGGGTGAATTTCAAGATTTATTAGTGGATGGAAAAGAATTATATAAGGTTATTGCAAAAAAAGTTGTCCACGAGTGGAATACACAAGGGAATTGTTTACTGGTTGTTGGTGCAACGTATCCGAAAGAGTTAGAAGAAGTAAGAAAAATTGCTGGCGATATGACATTTTTAATACCAGGAATTGGAGCACAGGGAGGGGATGTTGGAGCAACTGTTAAAGCAGGTTTAAATTCCAAAAAAGCTGGAATGATAATAAATTCCGCGAGAAGCATTATTTTTGCATCAAAGGGCCCGGATTTTGCAGAAAAAGCAAGGGAAGAGACAATCATATTGAGGGAAGAAATTAACAGATATAGGTAAATAGTGATTTTTTATTAATTAATAATTGCTACTAAATAGCAGCGTAATAAACAATATTGATGGAAAACAAAATTGCTCAAAAAACGGCGAAGTTACTATTACAAATCAAAGCGGTTTCATTTAGATTTGATCCACCATTTACGTTTACCAGTGGTATAAAAAGTCCGATTTATTTGGATAACAGATTGGTAATGTCTTATCCCGAAGTTAGAAAAGAAATTATTGGTTTTTATATCGAATTAATTAAAGAAAAAATAGGTTTGAAAAATGTTGAATGGATATCTGCAACGGCTACAGCAGCTATTCCACAAGGCTGCTGGGTAGCGGACAAACTAAAATTACCCTTAGTTTTTGTAAGACCGACAACTAAGACATATGGTAAGGGAAATAAAATGGAAGGTTATTTGAAAAAAAACGCTAAAGTAGTCATTATTGAGGATCATATATCTACGGCAACGAGCGTTGTGGGTAATGCACAAACAATTAAAGAGCTTGGAGGTAAAATAGAATATTGCGTTGCAACAACAACATATGAGGCAAATAAATCAATTGAGTTATTAAAAGAAAATAATATTAAATTAGTAACATTAACAACAGGGAAAAAAATTGTTGAAGAAGCATTAAATGAAAAAATTATCACTTCAAAAGAAAAAGAACAGGTTGATTTTTGGTTCAAAGATCCGATTAAATGGGGAGAAGGGAAATAACGATTTTATGTATTTCCTCTTTTGAAAGAAGTTGACTATTTTTCATACAGTCAATTACTTTCCAGTGTTTATTTTTTTTTGCTAATAAAAGATATAATTTTTCTGTTTCCATCCGGTGATTCAGATCTTTTTCAGCAATATCGTCTTTTCCCTTCAGATATTCTCTTGTTCCTTTTTTTGATGATAATGTAAGACCAATTTCCCACGGAACATGTAGATATATCACAATGTCTTCCTTCGGAATTCTATGTACTTTATACTCAAGTTCATATATCCATTTGAGATACTCTTTCCGATCTGATGCATTTGCAAATTTAGCGCTTTGATGAGCCATATTTGACGTTGCGTACCGGTTTGCAACGATAATTCCACCTTTTGCTAAAAATTCATCCATTTCCCGTTTTACCGATGCGCGATCAAGTGCATATGCAAGAGAGGAAAGGTAAGGCGATACTTCGTCAATCTTTCCGAATTCACCCCGAAGAAATTTTGCAACTGTTTTTCCGTGAAATGAATGATAATACTGAGGAAAATCCATATATTGGACCGGTATTTTTTTAGCTTTTAAATAAGCGACAAGCATTTCTGCTTGAGTTGTTTTACCGGATCCGTCACCCCCGTCTATGACAATTAATTTGCCCTTTTTGCTTTGGATTGTTTTTATATGTTTTATAAAATCGTCAATTTTAAATTTTAAGCTGACTTTATTATAAAAACGCAGATACAGAGTTTCTGAGGGATTACCTTTAATCATCGGAGAAATGCGGTCTTCAAAAAGGGTGGAAACAAGTACTAAAACGGGTTTATTTTGACTTAGAGCAAATGATATTTCTGCTCCAACGCCAAGTGAAGGTTTTGATGCTTCAGCGACCATAACATCGGCTTGTTTAATTAATTCTTGTTCACGTTTAAATATTTCTTCAGAACTTAACTTTTTATCTTTTGATAACAGTTGTTTATCAACAATCTGTTCTCCCGAGAGAATTTCACAATCAGGATATGTTTTCAATAGAGAGAAAATTGATTTGTATTGCGCGCGCAGTTCTCCGTTAAATGAAGTTGGAGCAGTAAAGTAGATTTTCATATTAATCGATATTATAACTGAATTGTTTCTCCTTCGCTTACTTTTTTTTCAAGAATAAGTTTTGCGATACGGTCTTCAAGTTCAGTAGCGATAATACGGTCTAAATTTCGGGCTCCAAAAGCAGGATTGTATCCGCGTTTAATAATATCGGTAAGAGTTGCTTCTGAAACGGTAATATTTATTTTGTACAGAGAATAAATAGTGTTTTTGATTGACTCGATCATTTTAAGAGCAAGTGATATAATCGAAGTATCAGTGATTGGATTATACAGAACAACTCCATCAAAGCGATTAAGAAATTCAGGAGAGAAAAGAGATTTGGAAATGAGATGTTGAATGAGTAAATCTTGAGTTAAAGTTGCTCCGGATTGAAATATAAAATCAGCGCCGGCATTTGAAGTAGCAATTATTATCAGATTTTTACAATCAACCCGTTTTCCAAATCCATCGGTAAAATATCCTTCATCTAAAATGGTTAAAAAAATGTTTAAAAGATTTTTATCGGCTTTTTCAATTTCGTCCAAAAGAAGAACTGCATAAGGAGTTTCTCTGACAACCTTGGAAAGAAGTCCGGGAATTCCTGACTCGATTGATCCGATTAGTTTTGGGATATCAGAGATTGTTTGATATAAAGACATATCAAACCGGAGTAAATGTTTTTCTCCTCCGAAAAATATTCGGGCAAGCGCTTTGGCGGTTTCTGTTTTACCGACACCGGTTGGTCCAAGAAATAAAAAAGTTGACAGAGGTTTTTTCCGTTTTCCAAGGAGAATAAAAGATCTTCTCATGGCCCCTGATAACATGGTTATTGCATGCTCTTGAAATATTACTTGCTGTCCGAGGAGTTGTTCAAGATCAATCAGTTTTGTTCTCATGTTATCTGTGAGTTGTGTCGGAATATGGGTTTTTTCAGATAAAGTAATCTCGATGTGATCCGGAAGAAGAGTTGAGGAATTGTTTTGATTCTTTTTATTTGTTTTATAAAATACGCAAGCGCTGTCTAATAAATCCAGAGCTTTTTCCGGAAATGGAATATGAGTAATATAAAATTCGCTTTTTTCGATACAATTTTCAATTGTCTCAAATGGGATGGAAAGAGAATAGCGGTATTCAAACTGAGGGACCGCATTCAATAAAGTTAATAAAGCCTCTTTTTTTGAAATTTCATTTACCTCGATTTTAGTAAAAATACGGTTGATTTTTTCATTTGAAAATATAAAACGTTCATAAAAAAAAGGAGAAGTAATTCCGATAAACTGAATAGAAGATGTTTTCCCGAACTTTTCTATCGGAATAGAAAGATCTACCCGGTCGGCGCCATATGCAACATATTTATCAATATTTTCAATCAGTAAAATAATATTTTTTGCTTCGACTGCTTCATATAAAAGAGCTTCAAGAAAGGCTTCGCGTTGTTTCTGATCGGTAAAAACAGTCAGTATTTTTTCAAAATTTATTTTTAAAATACGTTTATAAGCAAGTAGTTGGTTGATTTGTCCTTCGTAAATTTTTTTGGCAAGCGCATCAACTACTGTATGTTTTCCTACACCTTCATCACCGACAATAAGTATGTTTGCCTCCTCGTGTTTGCTTAATACTTCTTCAATTTGTTTTAATTCATTTATTCTTCCGATGATAGATTTGAATCTGGACTGATAGGTTGGTGTAGTAAGTTCTTCCGTATATTCATCCAGCGTAGGAGTAAAACCGACTGCCCAGTCGCGTGCAAGCGGGGGATATGTAAGGAGGCGGGAAAGTTTCCACCATTTAGTTTTATTAAAGTAAATTTGATAAAATGATTCAAACCACTCTTCAACCTGCATTCTGTTTTCTTCTTTTATCAGATGGGTTGAAATAAACCATTTTTTAAGTTCAATTTTTTTTACTTCTTCTGTTTTTTGAAAGAGATATTTTATATAAAAAAATGGAAAGCATATAAAAAATAATAAGATAATGAGAGGAAGAGAAACTACATATATTGTTTCAAATATAATGAAAAATATAATAATACTAAGTCTCATACAAAAACCAATTGAACTTGAAATCATATTAAGAAAAGCACGGTTAGTCCATTCACTGAAAGAAAAACCGCGTGTAGTTTTTTTTGTTACTAAATTTTTCCAGGGAGAGAATAGAGTTTTGAGTAATTTAGTAAATGAAAAAAAATAGGGAAAAAACACCAGAAGATTAATTATTGCTTCAAAAAAATGAGAGGTTGATTCTTTTGCGTACGACTTAAAATCCTTATGCATAAAAATAGTATATAACAAATTTGGTTATAGAGTTAATATTTAGAAATAATTTTTGTCATGCTGAATTCATTTCAGCGTCTTTAAGATCCCGAAACCCGCCTGCCGAACGGGCAGGTTAATTCGGGATGACAACATATTAAATTTATGAAGATATAAAAAAATTGGGTGGGTGCGGATGGAGTCGGACCATCGCTCTGTTCTTTATCAGAGAACTGTTTTACCGTTAAACTACGCACCCGTATTTGATTTTAGACTTAATTATTATAACACACCATCATTAAGCCTTAAATGGATTTATATTATTATTTTCAATAATATCAGCAGCTTGTTTTGCTCCATTTGTGAAAGGATAGTTATTGTTAAAAGCGTGTAAAGCTGTTTTGTAACTCTTCATATTTTGAAGCATTTTTTGTGTTTCTTTAAGCACGATAGTAATATCGAGTATTTTTCCTTTTTTTTCAATTTTTTTCCAATTAAAAGTAAATATTTCTTTTAGATCGAGTAGAGAAACGGTAAAAAGACATTTAACTACTTTTAATTCTTGCATTCGCCATCCATGTATTATTTGATCGGGATTAAAGGGGATAGAAAGCACCGGAGTATTGTTTTGAATTGCCTCAATCATTGTTCCATATCCGCCATGACATATTATTAAATCAACTTGTTTAGTAATTTCTTTTCCCGGGAGAAATTTTGCAACAAACAGATTTTGTTTTTTGGGAAAATCTTCAGGGCTCGCAATGGTTCCCGTACTAACAATTACTCTAAAACCATTATTGATTAGTAATAAACTAAGATTTATAAGTTTTTTTTTATCAAATCCGGTTCCTCCAAAGGTTATATAAACTGTTTTCCCGTTTGGTTGAATTGATGATAACCATTCAGGTGTTTCATTTTGAAATCCATTCCATGAAAGCGGTCCAACATAGAATAAATTCAGTTTTTTAGAATATGGTGGAAAGTAAAATAGTGGTTCGGATAATATCCAGTATATTTTTCTAAACCATGAATCCCAAGTTATATTAACATTGTGATTTTTGACAATTTTCATAACTGGTTCTAAATATTTCGTTAAAACAAAGTGGTATATTTTTCCGGTAAAAGGCTTAAATAATGAATAGAGAAATGGAGGAAGTCCAGGATTTGGAAGGTGTGATCCATAGGGTAGACTTTCGCCAAGAGAAAGAAAATATGTGGGGGTCTTTGTGATAAGACCTGCAGCCATTGCTGAAATACGGAAGTCAACAATAATTGCGTCAGGCTTATACTTTTTAATCATTTCAAGCTCTTGATTAACAAGACTGTTAAGAAAATCATAATTACTGAATGATCTAATATTGATTTCTTCATCTTTATCAATGAATGATTGAATGTCGATAAATGTAATCGGAGATGTTTTAAACAATTTGTGTTTTCTGATTGGAAGAGCAAAATAAACAGTATGTCCTCGCAAATGAAGTTCTTCGGCAATACTTAAACCCCTTACGATATGCGCAAGTCCGATTTCAACCGGAAAAAAGAGGAATGTTTTTTTCTTCATAATTACAGTAAATAGTTAGGTATAATTATAACCTATAAATGGCTGCTTAGCTCAGTTGGCTAGAGCATCTCGTTTACATCGAGAGGGTCAGGGGTTCAAGTCCCTTAGCAGCCACTTTTGTAAAGGTAACCAAAAAGAAGTTACATACTACCTTTACAGTGTAAACACAGAATTTTCAAACTGCGATTACATAATATTTGTCTGCAGATGGTAGTAGGGGGGTTTATTTTTATAGCGTTTAATGGCCATACTGATTATTTCTTCCAAAAAATCTCCGTAATCGAGTCCGGTCAGCTCTGCCACATACGGCACACAATCTCCGATATTGATTGAGGGATTTGGATTTAATTCCAGAACATATGGATTGTCGTTTTTGTCTACCCGAATTTCAACTCTTCCATAATCATGACAATCAAGAATATTGTATGTATCAAGGGCTATTTCAGAGATCAAAGACTCCAACCGCTTACTTATGTTTTTCGGAGGCCTTTGAGTAACAATTTTTTTGTATACAGGGCTTTCTTTCCATTTTGCCTCAAACGGATAGATATGCCAATATCCTTTTGGCATTTTATCAAAAAGTGAACGGGAGAGGGGGAGAATACGCAGGTCCGCCTCATCGCTTCCCATAATTGAAACGTCATATTCATCTCCTTCGATGAATTCTTCAATTAATGCAGGTCTTCCGAGTTTGAGAATAATTTTTTCCAGCTGTTTTTTGAGTTCTCTTTTATTTATGACAACAGATTCATTTGTAATTCCGATTGAATTATCCGTATTTCCCGGTTTGATAATAAGCGGGTATTTAAGATCTTCATCAATTTCATCCTCCATTGTATATGCATAGTCCCAACGGGGGGTGGGAATATCGTGATATGCAAGCAATTTTTTTACCCGAATTTTATCAATGCATAAAGATAACGTAAACGGATTTGATCCGGTGTAAGGAATTTGGAGAGTATCAAGTATAGATGCTGCATGCGGTTCAAGCAGACTCGAATTATTTATCCGTTCACATACATTAAATACCATATCTACGTCGCTTGTCCGAAGTTCATTAAAAACTTTCGGAAGATTATTAAAATCAAAAAATGCGACTTTATAACCTCTGTCGACAAGTGTTTTTTCAATGTTTTTTCCGACACTCATTAAATCTGCTTCGACGTCTCCTTTTTCTCCGTTAAAAATATTGCATGCAATACCGATATGTAATTTTCGAAGATTTTTTGTTGAAACTCTTCGGATATTTTCAATTTTCATTGCGCGGATTATAGTGTCCTGCTGAAGAGATGCAAAGGAATGACGGTGTTTTCGTGATGTTTTTCCGATGGATGAAGCCGGATCAAATTTAACTACCTTATAGTCAATATAATTGAGAGCATTTTTAAGGTTATCCTGTGCATCAATTGGATTTTCACCTGATACGGTTAACCATCCTAAATAATCTGAGCCGTCAGGTTGGATAAGAATAGGTTCCCCGATTTTTTTATAAATATGCAGTTCTTCTAGATATTTTTTTGTCTTTAGTTTTTCTGAAATATCAAGCTGTACTAAAATACCCGAAGCATTTGGATAAAGATCCCAACCGATAATATACTTACGGGGATTTTTATTTTTTACTGTTTTTATATAATGTCCCAAAGCGATTTTAATACTCATTTCAATGAGATCAATATTCCATGCATCTTTAATATATGAATATATATAATCGCCGCCCATTCGAAGATTAATTTCAATAGGATATGGTCCGTGTTTTGTTGATTTTGCTTCGAAGTGGATGCATCCGTTTTGAATCCCCAATTTTTCAAGAGTTTCTTCAGCCATATCAAGTAAAGCCTCCTGGTTTTCCTCAGGAAGACTTGATGGAATAGATTGACCGCTATCCATAAAAAAAATATCCTTTGCTTTGTTAAAATTGTCAGATATTGCATAAAATTTAATTTTTCCGTTTTGAATCATAAGATCAAGATCAACTTCGTCGCCGTCAATATATTCTTCAATAAAAATATCCAGACCGTCAGAAAGAGCTGATTCTGTATTTGCCGAAATATTATTTTTTACATATTGATACATTTCATCCAAGTCTTCTTTATCTTTTACTTGGACAACAAATGCACTTGCTGATCCAAAAGAGGGTTTAATAACTAAAGGAAATTGAAAGTTACGTGCTACAAAGTGAAGATCTTCCATTGATTTAACCAGTATATGTTGAGGAGTCGGTATATTATTTTCTTTACAAAATCTTCGGAATAAAAATTTATTTCTTACTTGTTTTGCAATATGATAGGGGATTCCGATAAAATTAAAACGGTCAATTATTTTTGATGTCAGAAGAACATCGTCTTCCCAGAAAGTCATAGCTCCATCAATTTTTATATGAGGATTTCCGGTTATAAATTTTTCAACAGCAGTAATGGACTCCCGGTGATTTGTTGTGTCGGCTAGAATCCAGGAATCAACATAGGATTGTGCCCAATTTTTTTCTTTATTCAGCACAATGATAGACAGCCCCATTTCTTTAAGTTTTTGAATGATAAACCGTTTTTTATGAGACCCTGTGTTTACAAGTAAAATGGTATTTTTACTGGAAAAATGTGAGTTTGTTTGTTGAAGTGTTTTTTCTTCGTTTTCTTTTTTCATTTTTATTAAAATACTAAGTCCATTATTGCTTATTTTTTTAAAATGTCAAGAGTATAATTTAAATTATTTCCTCTTGACTGGGAACGATTAAAAGATTAACATTGTGTTCTATGCAAGGAAGTATCTTTGTTAAAAAAAATACTCTTCCGGAAAAAGGCGACACACTCCTTTTCTTCTTTTTTGAAAATGACAAAGTAACAAATCTGTTTGCTCAAATTTTTTCAAAAGAAATATGTCAAAAAATTGAAATTAAAATAAAATTATTTGATTTTTCAGGAAAAAAAGATCAATGTATTTCCTTTGAAGCAGAACCTTTTTATAACAATATAATCTTAATTGGAGGGGGTAAAAAGAAAAATTTCAGCGAATTGGATATAAAAAATAGGGTAGCCGACGCATTACGAAGAGCCCGGATATTAAAATCTTTATCGGTTAATATGTGGCTCGATCGTATTTTATTATCTGAAATGAAGGATGCGGGGAAGCAGCTTTCAATTCCTTATTTTCTTTCAGAATACATTTATCATTTACACAAAAAAGAAGAAACGAGAAAAAAACATCATCATATAATATCGTTTACTCTCTATACTGATTCCGAAAAAACTGATGAAATTAAAGAAGGGATGAACAACGGAAAACAAATTGCGGATGCGATCGAGTATACGAGGCATTTGGTAAACGAACCCGCCTCACATGTTTACCCTTTGATTCTCGCGCAAAAGGCTGTTGAAATTTCATCAAAATCAAAATGTATTACTGTGGATATTTTAGAAAGAAAGGAATGTGAGAAATTAGGTATGGGTGCGTTTACTGCAGTTGCAAAAGGAAGCGAACATGAAGCTAAGTTTATTATACTAACATATAATCCACCCTCATCCGCTAAAGCTTCGGCGGGCAAAGCAGAAAAAATATGTTTAATTGGAAAGTCAATTACATTTGATTCAGGAGGATTATCGTTGAAACCGGCAAGTTCAATGGAAGATATGAAAATAGATATGTCCGGAGGAGCAGCAGTTTTGGGCATTTTTAATTATTTATCACAAACCCCCAAACATATTCCTTATACAATATTCGGCATTTTACCTGCTTGTGAAAATATGCCGTCAGGAAAATCAATGCGACCCGGAGATATTGTTAAAACAATCGACGGGACCTCAATTGAAGTATTAAATACTGACGCTGAAGGAAGATTGACCCTTGCAGACGCAATAGCTTATGCAGAGCTTAAACTTCAACCCGATATAATTATAGATATGGCAACATTAACAGGGGCATGTATGGTTGCGCTTGGAACCGAAATAACGGGTTTGTTTGGGAATGACCGATTACTAAATAAATTGTTTGTTGATATTGCAAATAATGAAGGAGAAGCTATTTGGGAGATGCCTCTGTATGAGCGGTATTTAGAGAGAATGAAAAGTAATGTTGCAGATCTGAAAAATATCGGAGGAGCGCCTCATTATGGCGGGGCAATTACAGCAGCATTATTCATCCGTGAATTTGTTAAAAAGGCAAAATGGATTCATCTTGATATAGCTGGTCCGGCGTATAATAGCGATAAGCCAACGGGGATAATTGATGCCGGTGGAACGGGGTGGGGTGTACAAACAATTATAAGTTTACTATGTTCTTTGCAAACAATATGAAAGTGCATACAATTATTGAGTCAGAAGATGTGATTAAAGTATTGCCCGAAGATACTTTATCTTCAGCTTTGAGCAAATTGAAAAGCGCTCATGATGCAGCATTTGTATTTGACCATGATAATAAATATTTAGGTTTAATAAACCCATATTCTTCCGTTATTAAAACATCGTTTCCTTCAAATGCAAAAATACTGAACTGTTTGTTTCATGCTCCCCGTATCGGTATTCATTTTTCGATTTCCAAAATCGCGCAACTGATGAATGAATCTAAAGTTCATTATTTGCCGGTATTTGATGATAGTGAAAAATTTTTAGGGAGGATATCTGCCCGTGCACTCCTTCGTAATTTACAACATCTCGATATTTTTTCAACCCAGATTTCCGAATTTATTAAGACAAAAAAACAAAAACTCGTTACGGTATATGAAGATGATTCAATTTCAAATGCGCTTCAGATTTTTAAAACAATGAAGGTCTCCAAATTAGTTGTTGTTAATAAAGAATTCAGATTAAAAGGTATTATAAGTTATTATGATTTGATTTCGCTTTTGGCAAGTCCGAGAAAAAAAGATCGATCAAGCGGGGACGGAGATAAACACAGCATTCAAAATAAGAGAGTGAGGAATTTTGCAAAATCATTTGTTTTGACATTGAGTCCAACAAGAGTATTAAGAGAAGCCCTCAATTTGATCCTGGATAAAAAAATAGGTAGTGTGGTCATCATTGATTCACAATATAAACCAATCACAATGATAACAACAAAAGATTTGTTGTCTCTCTTTATCCGGGAGAGTAATAGGGAATTGATAGAGGTAACAAGTAAAAATCTTTCTCAAAAGAGTCGTAGAATTTTGGGTGGATTTTTCTATCATTTTAAAAACTTAATTCAAAAAGGAAGGAAATTTGCAAAAGCAAAATTATTTGTAAAAGAGGAAAAACAGGGTGGGTTGTTTCAGGTCATTCTCTCTCTTTTTCCTAAAAAAGGAGATCCTAAAATAATTAAACAAGAGGGAAAAAACCTCGAACAAGTATTAAGAGAGGTTAGAAAAAAGGAAGAAAGATAAAGAGAGTCTTATACGTACATGAAAAAATACTTAATTATTTCTATTTTTTTTCTCGCCATTTTTTTTCGGTTACAGAATCTTAATTGGGATGCAAATATGCATCTTCATCCCGATGAACGTTTTTTGACCATGGTTGGAAATGCAATGAAACTTCCTCCAAATTTTGCAGTATATTTAAATTCTGCAGTTTCAACTTGGAATCCGGCAAATATCGGATATCCATTTTTTGTTTATGGACTGTTTCCCTTAACAATAAATAAAATTTTTGCGCTTCTTTTAAATACGGATTCATATAATTCTTTTACTCTTCAGGGTAGATTACTATCGGGAATTTTCGATATTATTGCTCTGTTTTTTATTTATAAAATCGGATCTCTGTTAAGAAGGAAATATAAATTATCAGATTATTTCCCCATTTTCTCTGTATTTTTATACGCAATAGCGGTTTATCCCATTCAATCTTCACATTTTTTTACGACTGATACTTTTTTAAATACATTTCTTCTGATTAGTTTTTATGCTTCATTTGTATTTTATATTAAAGAAAGATTGTCTTATTTTATTTTATCTGCATTATTTTTCGGTTTGGCAATATCTTCCAAAATGAGCGCTGTGTATATGTTTCCCATTATTGCATTAATGAATGTCATACCATTGATTAAGAAACGGAATTTATTGATATTTATTTTATACTCTTTTATATACATATTAGTTCTTTATGGCGTGATAAGGATTGCTTCGCCTTATTATTTTGAGACTGATGATATTTTTAATATAGCTCCGAACAGTCAGTTTTTAAAAAGCATTTCGGATCTCCGTTTTATGTCTTCGGGAAAAATGTTGTTTCCTCCTGCAGTTCAATGGTTCAGCAAAAAACCGATTTTATTCAGTCTCTTTAATCTTTCGTTTATTGGTTTCGGTATACTTCCTTTTGTATTAAGTTTGATCGGAGGTTTTACTATTGTTCGTCTTTTTGTTATTGAAATAATGAAAAAAAGACTAAAGTATTTTTTTGACTGTTTATTGGGAATAAGTATTATCTTATGGATTGCGGGTTATTTTATTTATAACTCGATTCAGTTTACGCAGTCAATCCGTTACTTAATATTTTTGTTTCCTTTTCTTGCCTTATTGGGAGGATATGGACTTTCCTCAATAAAAATAAAAAAACAAGGACTGAGATATATTCTTTTTGTAGGACTTTTGATTTGGCCGTTGGCATTTTCTTCCATATATTTATTTTCAAATACCAGAATAGAAGCTTCCCGGTGGATATACAAAAATATTCCGAACAACTCAATAATTCTTTCCGAGTATTGGGATGATCCGCTTCCATACCCGGTATTATCAGGAAAACAATTTCAAATTGAACAAATGCATGTTTTTGATCCTGATGTTGAGGAAAAATGGAACATAATGAATACTCAACTGCAGAAAGCGGATTATTATATTTTGTCTTCAAACAGGGGGTGGGGCAGTATTCCGTCAGTTCCTGATAAGTATCCTAAAATGAGTATTTTTTATTCTGATTTATTTAGCGGAAAAACAGATTACTTTTTAGAAAAGCGATTCATACCTGCTTATCAATATTTTCTTCCATTTTATCCGAATTCATGGATTAATAACTGGTTTGAAGAAGCGTTTACTGTGTATGATCATCCGAGTGTTTTTATTTATAAAAATAAAAATAAATGAAAATAAAAAAAATATTTTACTATTTGAAATCGCTATTACTATTGTTTAATAATTCATATAACAAAGTTGATTTTGTGTTATTTTTTATCGGACGTCGAACGTATTATATTTTTAATAATAAGGTAAAGTTTAAGATTAAATCGCTTCTTGATTTACTTATATTAAAAGAGACAGTAATTGACGATTTTTACCGTTTAAAAAAAACAGTAAGTAAAAATCCAAAGATTATAGTTGATATCGGCGGAGGGTTTGGCGACTTTAGTATTTATGCGGCAAAAATGTATCAAAACGCAAAAATATTCGTATTTGAGCCGAACCCAATCTTATATCAACTTTTAAAACAAAATGTGAGGACAAGTAAGGCAAAAAATATTTTTATGTATCCTTTGGCAATAAGTAATAAAAGAGAGTTGTCGATAAATATTTCAGGAGAACTGACGAAGACGTCATCGTTTTTTGATCTGAAAACATCCAAAAAAATAATTACTGTAAAAACAGAAAGTCTTTCAATATTACTGAAACAACAAACGATTGATTTTTTAAAGATAGATTGTGAGGGTGGGGAGTGGGACATTCTTTCAAATCTTTCCGATCAAGAGATGGATAATATCAAAATAATATCACTGGAATACCACAATCAATACATGGAAAGCTTAGATAAAAAATTAATAAAAAAACTAATTAATCATTTTACAATTCTCCACCAACCGGATCCGTATGATAAAAACATTGGACATATTTATGCGACAAAAAAATAATGTTAAGAAAAGGAAGTCGGGAATCGTCGAATAATCAAGAATTATTTATTCATTTTAATGATGATATTTGAAGATGTTTTTGTCTGAAGACTCATATCAAATAAGTTAGATGGTAATTTAAAGCAAAAAGATATAAATTCTGAAAACAAAGAATTTTTTTCGGAAAAATTAAATCTGTTAAAATCGTTTATTTTGAATTTTTCAACAATATTTTTTCCTAAGCCGTATAAAATAAAATGCGAAAATGGCCAACACCAATGCACTGATTCTTTTATTTCCCGAATTTTGAAATGATGTTTTTTCAGTAATGATATGAGGGATTTTTTTGAATAAAGACGTTCATGATCTGCCCAAATTCCTGCCAGCCACCATATGTGTTTTGGAATATGTTTTTTTATCATTTTTTCGAGAGTCCAGTTTAAAGGATCCCAAAAAAAAGGATAATGGGCGTTTGGAACAGTTAAAATCAATTCTCCGCCCTTTTTCAGTACCCGGTTTAATTCTGTAAGAGCTTTTTTTTCATCAGACAGATGCTCGAGGACTTCAGAAAAAATAATACAATCAAAATAATTATCCGCAAAGGGAAGAGTATAAATACTGGATTTTTTTAGAATAATTTTTTTGTCTGTGCAATGAGTTTGTGCGACCTGCAGATATTTTTTATTTATATCAACTCCATATATTTTATTTACAAAAGGAAAGAACGCAATCATGTGAGAATAAAACCCTCTGCCGCAACCGGCATCGAGAATGTATTTTGGTTTTGAAACCTCTATGCTTTTAAAAATATACCGTGCTCTTTGTGTAAAAGCCGGGTCAATTTCAGTCTTCAATATATTCTCTAATTGCTTTAACATTTTTCTTGTACGAAAAATAATTGTTAACTTCAACTTGAGATTTAAGAAATAGATTTTTGATCAATATTGATTTAATAATTTTTTGAGCAAGATCATGGTAATTTTCTTTTTCAAAAATCAATCCGAAACCTGTTTGTTTTACCGGCATGCGGAGACCCGGTATATCCGAAACAACAGCGGGTTTGCCCGCCATCATCGCTTCAGCTTGGGTCAAATTGAAACAATCAGAACGCGATGGCGCAATAATGAAATCAATTGAATGATAGAAATCAGACAGATCGTTTTCCTGTAATAAGCCAAGAAGCGTGATGTGATGTTTAACTTTTTGATATATGAGATTTGTTTGATTAAAAAAATTCTCATACTTGATGTCAATGCTTCCTGCAAAGAAAAAATGAGCATCAGGCGAGGACTTGATTATTTCAGGGATTGCCTGAAAAAGAATATCAAATCCTTTTTCTTGGACAAAACGTCCGGCAAATCCAAATAAAATTTTATTTTTTTCTTTGTAACTTTTTAGTAAAAGAGTAACTTTTGACTTTTTATTTCCGTTAATACGTTTTGTTATCGGAACAATAAAAGAAGAAAGTTTATTTTTAAATGGTTTGAGAACCCGCGAAGATAGGGCGTAATCTTCGGTATAAGTTGCGACTTTATCAGCCAAAAAGAATGAAACTAAGGTCGAAAAGTCAAAAATTTTTTCAATAATTCTATTCAAAAAACTTCGGGGAAGAATAAGATCTCCCTGATGAAACATTATTAATTTTTTTTTCAATAGTTTTGACAAAATAGAGACAGGGAGTATATATGTACAGGGTGAATTGATAAATATTACATCAAATGACCTGCTTATTAAAAAAAATTTAAGTAAAAACTCCGGGGAAAAATATGTTCTGCTAAACGAAAATAGGGGAGAAGCTCTCATTACAGTAGTTTTGCCGATAACTTCTTTTTTAAGAAGTGTTTTATCAAATCGGGTAGTTAAAACGTTAATTTTGTAGATATCTTCCAGTGATTTCACCAAATAAAGCATTGCTTTTGAAATTCCTGTCCAATGGGGGTAATAAAAATCAGTTATTATAAGAAGTTTAAGCTTATTATTCTGTCTCATTTTTAATAATTTGAATTGCTTTTAACAAATGAGGAAATTTAGTCGGGTATTGTATTCCCTGATCAAAAATATTGTATATCCATAAAATTCTGCATTTAATTTTATTGATTGAAAATAGATAATTGACAATGTCCCAGTTGTCTTCAACAAAGATATCGAGATTGAGTTTTTTTATCATTTTTTCTTTAAAAAAATGAGGCTGTTCATTTTTCGAGTTATAATAGATACCGGAAAAAATGTCGTCAAACTTATTTTTTTTAACCCAGTGCATCAATTCGGGCCCAAGAAAGTCATATCGGGCAGTAACGATATATGCTTTAATCTTATGTTGTTTAACCAACTTTTTAATATCGTTTAATCCGGGAGCAATAAAGATGCTGGATTTGTGAAACAATCTCCATATCCATTGAAAAAAAGACGATTGAGGATAGTAAAAGACCAGATCTTTTTTATGTAAAAAAATATTTTTTAGTAATGCGACTATTGGTCGTATTATTCGGGCGGGATTATAGAGAAGAACTCCGTCTAAATCAAATCCTATCCGTAAAGGTTGTTTTTTCATAATCTGTACATTATACTAAAAGCATCGTTAAAGGCATATATTAAAACGCTTTTCGTTAATTATTAAACGATTTTATGCTTCCCATTCTTTTAGAAATAGGGCCCCTAAAAATATATACGTTTGGTGTTTTTCTTACTCTCGCTTTTTTTTGGGGAAGCTTTTTACTTTGGAAGGTTGTTCGACTAAGTTCCTATAAAGAAGATGATATTTTTGATGGATTATTTTTTAGTTTATTTTCCGGACTTTTTTTTGGACGACTCACATATGTGATGCTTCATAGAAGTGAATTTGGTTTAAATATAGCTAAGATTGTTCTCATAAACGGATTTCCCGGTTTATCTTTGATCGGATGTCTTTTTGGCGGATTTCTGGGATTGCTTATTTTTTTATCAATCAAAAAAATTAAATTTTTAGAAATTATTGATTATTTTATTTCACCGCTTTTTCTATCGATTGCTATTGGAAAGTTAGGAAGTTTTTTTTCAGGGAGTGAGGTGGGGACCCGAACAAAGATTTTTCTTTCCGTAAAGTATGCAAATATGGAAGGTTTACGTCACTTAACGCCATTATATGAAAGTATTTTATTTTTTTTTGGAGCTTTTATTGCTTATAAATTATTATTTTTGATTCGTAAGAACAAATATCCTAAGAATTTTTCATTATTATTTTATATTTGGTTTTTTAGTTTCGTTGAAAGTATTTTAGATGCACTTAAACAGCATCATCTTTCTATTTATTCTTTAAGTTTAAATTATGTTGTGTCAATAATTTTGCTCTTGACATTTAGTTTTTATTTCGTGTATTATTTCAGAAGCTTAATTATAAAGAAATTACTATTTTTTATTAATTTTATTAAATCACATGCAAAAAAAATATACACAAGATTTTCTTCTCCACCAAAAGGAAAAGCTTCTTAAAGAAGGGAAGAGAATATTAACTCAAATTGAAATTTTAAAAAAAGAGGATCCTTTTTCAGATCCTGACCATGTTTCAGATAATGCCGCGATAGACACTGATGTGCGTGAACAAGTAGGTCATGAAACAGTAGTTGCCCAGATAAAAGATTTAGAAAGACAGAATGTGTCTATTCATGAAGCATTAACGCGTATTGAAAAAAGAACTTATGGTCAATGTGAAAAATGTGATTCTGATATTCCTTTGGAACGTCTTAAAATTATACCGGAGGCCTGTTTTTGTATAGAATGTGAAAAAAAACTAAGAGTATAGATGGTGTATACTGATAATCATGACAGATATCCCGGCATCATTTTTTTTCAATTTTTTCGTTTTTCTTTTTATTCCTTTTCTTCTTGCTTTAATTCTTCGTAAGCGGAAAATATCTTCAATTGTCGGATATATGCTTGGAGGGATACTGCTAAGCAATCTATTCGGAAATTTTCTTTCAGTAAGCATTGTCAATAATTTTGCTTTTTTTGGTATTCTTCTTCTTATTTTTACTGTTGGGCTTGAAATTCGTTTTGAACAACTGTTACAGCTAAAAAAATTTATCATATGGGGTGGGTTGGCGCAGATTTTACTCACTATCTTGTTCATTATTCCTATTTCCCAGCTGTTTTCTTTTAGTTTGATTCAATCGGTTCTTATTGGGGTTGCCCTTTCTTCTTCTTCAACTTCTCTTGTGGCAAAAATAATCCAAGACAGGGGAGAGGAAGGTTCTTTTCATGGAGAACTTGCGATGGGGATACTTATGTTCCAAGATATTGCCTTTATTCCTTTTATGATTATTTTTACTTCGATTACTTCACGGGTCGTATCTTTTGGTGATATCGCTTTCCGGATTGTTATAGATATGTTATCATCTACGTTCCTGCTTTTTTTTGTGTATTTTTTTGGAAAAAAATTAGTACCCGTTCTTTTTAATAAAATTGCGCGGGTTTCAAGAGAATTACTAAATTTATTTATTATTCTGTTCATTTTTTTAATTGCATACGTTTCGTCACTTTTTCATGTTCCGGTACTGATTAGCATTTTTGTTGCAGGCATTCTAATATCTCAAACATCGGAGCATCATCATATTTTTTCTCAAATCAGACCCTTTCGCGATATATTGGCGATAATTTTTTTTATATATATCGGAACAACAATACAGTTAGGATCAGTTCTTCCCTTATTGCCCAATATTTTACTTTTTAGTATTGTTGTCCTCTTCATTAAAGCTTTATTGATCTTGGTAATATTTATACGGATGAAGCTCCATTCAAAATTATCCCTCTATCTCGCACTTTATTTATTTCAAATAGATGAAGATGCATTTATATTAATGACTTTGGCTTATAAAAATGGTATTTTTACTCACGATCAATACCTTTTTATTATTTCATCTGTTCTTATTAGTCTGTTAATAACTCCTTATTTTATCAGCAATAAGGAACGTATTTATTTTGGTCTTAAGGGTTTTATTCGAAAATTTTTACCATTTTTAAGTCATTTTATTCAATATCGTATTGATTTGGCAGATGCTCCGATAGATGTTTTGGATATTAAAAATCACGTGGTGCTTTGTGGGTATGGAAGAATAGGCTCATATATTGGAAGAGCCCTTATGCTTTCAAATATTCCGTTTATTGCGATAGATTATAATTTTGAAATAGTTGAGCGGGCGAAAAGAAATGGTATTCAAATTATTTACGGTGATCCGACCGATTTTGACATTCTTGATTATGCAGAGACTGAACATGCGGTTGCCATTGTTCTCGCATTGCCCGATAGATATTCACAGGAAGCAATAGTTATGACTGCAAAAAAACTAAATAAAAATATTACTATTTTCAGCCGTGTTCACCGGAATACAGATCAAAAAAGAATGAGGGATTTGGGTGCGGATATTATTATTCAGCCCGAATTTGAGGCGTCCATGTCAATAATCAAGAAACTACTTTTACTGAAAAATGTTCCAAAAGAAGAAATTATTGATAAACTTCGTTATTTTAAATTAGAGCAAGAGGGGATCTGATATGAAAGGTGACAAGCGGTTAAATTATTTACTATTAACTGTTCTTGTCGGTATTATCTTTTTGATATTCGTCGGAAGAAAATTGTCTCAATCACTATTTTTTAATCCGCAGGATCGTATACAGGTTCTTTTCTATGGTCAAAGAACCCGTCTTTTTTCTATCGGTAATTCAGATGGCGTTCACTATATTGTTCCATTTGATCCGGATATTAAAATAAAAGTTCCGGGAGGTTATGGACTATACCGGATTGGAGGGCTTCTCAAACTGATTAATTTACAAAAAGACACAGATATTTTAAAACGGACATTTTCAATAGGAACGTCTTCCTTTACTCCCTATATTTTTTATCCACGGAATTCGACTATATATTACAGCAATCATAACGAAGAAAAAAATCGAGATATGGCAACATTGAAAAATTTTTTTTTGGAACGGTCTAACGTGGCTTTTTTCGATAAAATATATATCTGGTTTTGTTTTTTCGGAAAAAAATCAACTGACTTTACGGAAATTGATATTAAGACAAAAGTAGTCAATGAGGATAAGGTTTTTTTAGATGATATCTTTTCAAAAACTTTTATCGGGTATTTTTATCAACGAAAATTCAGAGATGAACAAAAATCAATACAGTTGCTTTATCAAAAAAAATATCAAACGGCTTTGTATTTAAGTAAACTGATAGAGGGAAACGGAATAAGAGTAAGTGATATCTCACAAAAGAATATGGGGGAGCAGTGTATAGTGATTGAGTCTGTAAACGGTCGATTTTCTGAAACAGCCTCGAGTTTATCAAAGTTTTTTAATTGTCCACTTAAAAAAAGCAAAACAGAGATTTCTGATATAATTATATATCTTGGAAATATTGAAAGAAAATGGGAGGTTAATAAATAACGTATGATTGGATTATTTTTATTACTATTTGCAATTTCTTTAATTACCGCCTTTCTTTCAATGAAAGATATGGATATTCCTAAAGAAATCGTCCGTTTAATATCTGTCCGAAAACATAAAGGATCAATTGTTTTTTTTAAGGGGAAAGTCAAGCATTACTCTTCGGATTCTTCGTCTAAAACATCAGTTTGAATTCCAATCAGTTCTTCTTTTTCTTCAGAAACTTCGTTTAATATTTTTTCCCATGTATCAACAACTTCTTCCTGATCATCTTCCTCTGCTTTTTCTTCTTCAAGAGCGAGTTCCTCGAAATTTTTCTGGATATTTTGTGGAAAAGACGGATATTGAGCCACTGTTCTGCCTTTTTTTTCTTCTCGAATAAACAAAATTATTTTTGTTATCGTTGCGTCCTTAATAAAGGAGATGTATTCGCTTTTTGCCTTGATAAAATAAATGAGGCGCTTGGAAAGGTCGTCAGGCAATGCTCCGATATAGTCTTCATTTTGAGTTCGAACCTCAACCCTTCTTCTTTTTATACGAAGATATACTTCTTCACCGATAAATAGGTTTGCAAGAATATTTTTTTGACCGAGAATAGAAAGGCTTACAATTTTTGTTTTCCCTTGAACTTCAATAAAAAGATCAGGATCAAATACTTTTTTTTCTTGTAAAGATTTTATTGTCCCGCCCTTTTCCAAAATACTGATTTTTTCTAGATTTTGTAGGGCGACATTATTCTTAGGTTGAATTTTTAGGGCCTTATGATAGTATTTTTTTGAATTTGCAAAATCTTTTAATTGAAGATGGGCAAAACCGAGACGGAGATAGGTTGACTCATTTAATTTGTCAAGTTTTATTATTTGTTTATTTAATAAAATTGCGTCGTCCCACTCTAAATTAATGGCAGCGTCAATAGCCCGTTGTTCAAGTATTTCAATATCATCCATAGTAGCTAACAGTATATTTTATTTTTGTGTTTTGTCAAGTATAATAAAGGAGTATATGTCAGGACATTCTAAATGGGCGAATATTAAACATAAAAAAGAAGCAAACGATAAAGTCAAGGGTGTAATTTTTGCAAAACTTTCACGGCTTATAACACTTGCTGTTATTGAGAGTGGTTCTATTCCGGATCCGAACAATAATTTTAAACTCCGGTTTATCATTGAAAAAGCAAAGTCTGTTAATATGCCAAAGGATAACATAGACCGAGCGATTGCAAAGGGGTGTGGTCCGAATAAGTTACTGTTGAAAGAATGTGTTTATGAGGCTTTTGGACCATGTGGTGTCGCTATGATTATTACTGCATCTTCCGATAATCCGACCCGTACGGTGAATGAAATTAAGTCTAAATTGGAACAATATCAGGCTAAATTGGGAACTCAGGGCTCTGTAATGTATCTCTTTAAAAAAGTTGGCGTTATTGTTTTTGATAAATTAACCTGTAAAGAAGATGATGTTTTCGAATTTGCCCAAAATGTTAATGCGATGGATATAGAAAATAGTGAAGCCTCATATATAGTTTATATTCCCTTTGATGAATTGGGTAAAATAAAAGACAATATGGGGAAACTGGTAAGCAGCTCAGTCGATTTTGAATATAAACCCGATACATACAGAGACTTAAAAGAAGTGACAGAAATCAAAAAAATTGAATTAATGATTGAGGCTCTCGAACAACTTGAAGATATTCATGCGATATTTACAAATATTCAATTTAGCTCCTGATATGCATGCGATATTATTCCCTATATTTGTCAAAATAGAAAAACGTATACGTATGCTTATTGCAACGGGAATTATTACGGCAATAATGCTTATTTCAACCTTCTTTTTTTTTGATAAATCAATTTATGTTCTTCCTATTCTTCTGCTTGTAACAGTGTTTTGTACTTATTTTTCTCTTCTTGAAGGAATTGAAAAAATTGAATGGTTTACCTTATTTATTATGCCTGTTTTAGCTGTGACAGCTTTGTACTTTTTTTATTTTCTTTTTCCAGTTCGATGGTTGACTCGATTGCCTTTTATTATTTTTTTTGGAATATCCGTATATGCAAATTTACTGGTTTCCAATATTTTCAATGTTGGAGTAGAGAAGAGTCTCCAGCTTTACCGGGCAGCTTTTTCAGTAAATTATTTTTATCAGACACTACTTCTTTTTATTATTTCTAATCTCATTTTCTCTTTAAAATTTTCTTTTTTTACTAACGGTTTACTATTTTTCGGAGTAGTGGGTATTTTGGCTATCCAACTATTATGGAGTATTAAGCTTGATCAACATATTGAAAAACGAGTTCTACGCTATAGTTTACTGGTAGGTTGGGTTATTGTTCAGGCGAGCATTTTAATTTCGTTTGTTCCTCTTCAGTCAACAATAAGCGCATTGGTTTTATCTTCGGGTTATTATGCGATTGGAGGTTTAGTTTATTTGTATCTGGACTCACGTCTTTTTAAAGAGATTATTCGTGAGTATGTGTTTGTACTTATATTTATTTTGTGTGTTGTTCTTCTTTCTATCTCCTGGTAAATATTGAGTGCGGACAAAGCAGGGAAGAGGAGAGAGGTTTATTTTGCGGACGTGAATAATATATCCTATAGTATAAATAAACCTATAGTAAAATTACTATAAGTATATTTTGCGTACGTATACAATGTGTATAATTGAGGTAAAAGTGTGCAAATAGCTTCTTCTTATGCTCCATATAAATATGTGTCAATGTGGATAACAAGGTAGTGTATAGCTTCGAAATCCTTTATTTAGCATGTTAAATCAATCTAAACTGCTCTCCATTAGGGCTATGTGTTATTAAAAGTATTTAATTTAGCCTCAAATATTATATTTCATACTGTTGGATCAATCTAAACTAAAGAATTTATCATAAAGACCTTTTGTTTGATACATTTTAGCCTTAAAAATGATGATATGGAGCTATTAAACAAGCTAAACTAAATAAGCAATAGAAAACGCCGGAGAGAAGAGCTGATTTATTTAAAGAAAGTCAAAATAGGTGTGAGAAGAAGGTAAACACCTAATGTTCTTGCAGTTGAAATAGGAAGATAATACGACTCAGGGAGCAAACCGCTTCTCTTTACTGTAACCGTGTCAAATATGGAATTGCGGTTTAAATGAAAAATATGGCACACAATTCAAAAGGAGAGGAACCTATACAACATCGTAAATTGTATCTTTTACGACGTTGTGAGTGAGTGTCAGGGGGGAAGTGGACATATTGTTATAACAATCTAAATTCATTTATTATCTGATTAATATTAATTAATTATTTTATTTATCCCTAATTATCCTCCAATTTTATACTCAATTCTCCTTGTCGATTTGAGCTATTTTGAGTTGAGGCTAAAATGGTATTTTAGACTGTTCTGACGGGTTTTATGAAGATTCAGCTCTCTCCCCTTTACTTTTGATCTGTAGGCGAGTGATTTTTATATGTAGACAAACTATTTTTTATTATTTCTATTGCTTTTTTCAAGTGTGAGATTTGCAATACGTATGCGATACGAACTTCATTCATTCCCTTATCTTGACTTGAATAGAATCCTGAGGCTGGAGCAAGCATAACTGTTTCATTATTTAAACGATAGTCAGTAAGAAGCCATTTGCAAAAATCTTCGGCATTTTTTACTGGTAATCCAACAATACAATAGAAGGCTCCTTCAGGTTTTTCCAGAGTTACGCCGGGAATTTTCGACAATCCCTCAAAAAGAATATTCCGTCTGCTTTCATATTCCTGATGGACAGATTTAAAAAAAGATGCAGGAACATCCGAAAGACGCGAGGCCATTTGTTGATCGATAAGTCCTGCTGAAAGACGGCTTTGAGCTATGCGAAGTACTCCTGCCATCAATTCGGAATTGAGAGACAGTAACATACCTAAACGTGCACCACAAAGACTGTAGCGCTTAGACATACTATCAAGGACAATAATTTGGTTTGGCATTTTTTGCATATATGAAAGCAATGAGACGTGTTTTTTTCCATCATAGACAAAGTCACGGTAAACTTCATCGGCGATGAGAAATAGGCCATATTTTTGGGCAATTTTGACCAACATTTCAACTTCTTCTTTTGAATAAACAGTACCTGTCGGATTATTCGGATTGCAGATTAAGATTGCTTTTGTTTTTTTGCTTATTTTCTTTTCAATTTCCTTGGTTTTTGGTAGATGAAACCCACTTTTTGATTGAGTTAAAACAGAAACGAGGGAAATGTTTTGGGTCGAAGCATATGCATTATAGTTTGTATAGAGTGGTTCAAAGGTTAAAACTTCATCACCAGGTTCACAGACTCCAAATAAAACAAAACTGATTGCTTCTGATCCACCACTAGTTACTTGAATATGTGGTATCTGGATAAAAGGGTATCCAAGTTGGTAATAATAGTTTTTTAATGCCTCCAAGAAATCGGGTTCGCCCTGTGATTGACCGTAAGATATAGGATTTCTTTTCCAATTGTTGAGGGATTTAATAAAGACCTCAGGAGTTTTGATATCAGGGTCTCCAATATTGAGATGATAAACAGTAACTCCTTGTTTTTTTGCCTCAACTGCAAAAGGGACCAATTTTCTGATTGGAGATGCGGGAACAAGAGAGAGACGATGAGATGTTTTCATAACACATCAATAATTATAGTTATTGTTTTAATATTTTTCAACAGAGCTTTACATAGACCTCATATTCTATGTTACAATAAAACAAATGGATATTTTACAGGTTACCAACCTGACAAAACAATTTGGTAAATATAAGGCGGTAGATGATATTACTTTTTCTTTAAAGGAGGGTGAGATATTGGGAATTTTAGGGCCTAATGGAGCCGGAAAAACAACAACAATACAGATGCTTCTCGGTGTTCTTACTCCGACTTCAGGACAGGTATCTTATTTTGGTAAACCGTTTCATCTCCATAAAGAAGAAATATTAGAGCAGGTAAATTTTTCATCAACCTATACAAAGCTTCCGGAAAATCTTACGGTTTCCGAAAATCTGACTTTTATTTCTTATTTGTATGATATAAAAAACAGAAAAGAGCGGATTATAAAACTTGCAGATTTGTTCAACCTTACGGGCTTAATGAATATTCAATGCAGTGATCTTTCAGCCGGCCAGATGACTCGTCTTAACTTAACCAAAGCATTTATTAATTATCCTAAAGTATTGCTTTTGGATGAGCCCACAGCCTCACTTGATCCTGATGTGGCAGATTTTATCCGGAAATTTCTTCTGGAAGAACAAGAAAAATTTCAGGTCTCAATTATTATTACTTCACATAATATGGCAGAAGTCGAAGAAGTCTGCGACCGCGTAATTTTTATAGATCAGGGCCATATTGTAGCCAATGATACGCCGGAAGGACTTGCAAAGACAATTGATACATCGCATGTGGAGCTTTTAGTAAAGGATGGATTAAAAAGGACCGTTGAATTTTGTAATGAAAAAGGAATGAAGTTTGAAATTAAGGGAAGATATATCGTGATTGACACGAAAGAAGAAGATATTCCTATTTTGCTTTACAGTCTTATGGAAAAAGGTGTTTATTATGATGAAATTGCGATTGAAAAACCTTCACTTGAAGATTATTTTTTACAAGTTGTAAAAAAGAAGCATGAAAGTTCATCGGATTAAAGGAATCGTATTGCGGTATATGTTTATCATGAAACACAGTATTAACCGGTGGAGCGATGTTATTTATTGGCCGGTAATTGATCTTTTACTGTGGGGATTAACGATTAAATATGTTACATTACTATCCTCCAATCCACAAAAAGTTGTGGTAAGCGTAATTGCCGGACTCCTTCTTTGGACCCTTGTTTGGAGAGCTCAGTATGAGATCTCAGTAAATATTTTAGAAGATTTATGGAGTAAAAATTTAATTAATCTGTTTGTAAGCCCTTTGACTTTTTGGGAATTTATTACCGCTTTTTTGATTATTGGATTAATAAAAGTAGTAATAGGATTTGTATTTACTTCATTTATTGCATATTTGCTTTATCGGGTAAATATGTTTATTTTTGGTTTTTACTTAATACCGTTTGTTTTGTTGCTTTTTATGACCGGCTGGTGGGTTGGGTTTTTAGTGGGAGGACTTATTCTTCGTTTTGGAACAAAGGTGGAGCAGTTCGCATGGTCAATGATAAGTTTACTTTCTCCTTTTACCGCAATTTACTATCCCCTGTCAATTCTTCCGAATTGGGCTCAGACAGTTGCGAAGTTTGTGCCAACCAGTTATATTTTTGAAGGAGCGAGAGAAGTAATAACAAAAGGAATTCTTGATCCGAAAAAAATAATAATCTGTTTTATTTTAAATTGTATCTACATAACTCTTGCCCTTATTTTTATGAGAAAGAGCTTTGATAAAATCCTGCAAAAGGGTTTGGTTAAGGCATATTAAATTTTATCATCACTTTCTTTTTATTTTTAAAATATGTCACATTCAAAAATTGAATCGTTTTATCATGCTCGGCGTGAAGATTTTGAGTGCGGTATTTTATTACCCGCCTATATGGGTCTTATTGATGTTTTAGCACATAGAGGGGAAATACAAATAGAAGGAAAAGAAAATTTAATGCTTTTTGATCAGAGTTGTCCCGTTATCATTGGTGCAAATCATATTGGAGACAATGATGTTTTGGCAATTGAAAGAGTGTTCGGATTAACCAATGATATTTTTCATAATAATAAAGCTCCAAGAGGCATTAATACAGTGTTATATTCGGCCTATCATGAACATCACGGAAAATCGACCTATAAAAGGTGGGTCGAAGGAAGCAGGGCTACTGGATTTAATATGCGGGGTGTAGTTCAAGCTTATCGGAACAGAGTAATAAACCCTCCAAAGATTGGTGAAGGGAGTAAGCCTGTTGTTGGGGATAATTTTCGTGAAACAATGACAAGTATGTTTTTACCTAAATCACGTTCTTTATTATTTCCAACAGGTACAAGGAGTCAAGACGGGATACTTCTTCCTGCGGAAGAGTCGCTTGGTTGGCTTATTTATCAAGCTGCTGAAAAAAATATCAACCTTCAACTTGTTCCAATGGGAATTATTCCTCAAGATATGTCACATCAGAAAAAGGGTTTTTCTTTAAGACAAAAGATGAAGATCAAAATAGGTAAACCGGTTTCAGCGCAAGAACTTATTATTGCCGCGAGAGAACTTGCAAAAGAATACGGGATTGTGTTAGATGATAAAAATCGGATATTACAAAGTCTGTTATCTCATGTGTTTATGTTGCACTTACCGCTTCCGAAGGAAATGATGGGAGTATACTCTCCGGACAGTCCTTATTTTGAAGGCGTTTTAAAAGGAGAAATAAAAAGCGGGATGCGAGTTACTTCAGAAGGAGGATATGAAGTTTTATTAGTTAAACCTAATCCGGATTTAGCTTCCGAGTTAAAATGGGTTCCGGTAAAATCAAATAAGTTAGTGGTATATGGAGTCGGACAATTAGGAGGAATGTTTGTTGAAACACTGAGTAAATTTCCAGTTCATGAAGTATCGGTTGCACATAGAAATGAATTGAGGGCTGCTTTGGAAAAAAAGCCCGATACAATTATTTTAGCAATACCCAATCCTATTGATGAGTCTTTAGAGATAATACGGGATTATGGATTTTCCGGACTGCGTGTTATTTTACCTCAAAATGGAGTTGATGCTTCGGCTAAGGCTATTCAATTTTTGGCAGATCGTCCGGACATTAAGCTGTATCGCGCAGCAGTTACGACAAATGTAAGTCGTGATGAAGAAAGAAACTTAGCTTATAATCCAAAAAAACTTCGTATGAGTATAGCTTCTTTACGAGGTGAAGACGATGTGGTTATTGTGGCCGTCTTATTTGAACAAGCAGGGCACAAAGTAAAAGTATTCGAAAATTATAAAGATATGGAATGGACGAAACTATTTGCTAATATGATAAATTTCGGAGCGATTAAACATTTTAAATCTCCTCGTGAGGCATTTAGTGATCCCTCTATTTTTATGGAAGAAATGAAGGCTATGCAGGACAGGCTGAGAATTATGCATTCGGCTGGAATGTGTTTAGTCGATCTCCCCGGATTTCCCGGTAAATTACTTGACAAAGCTTTAAGTTTTTCTTTAACACCCAATATTCTTTACTTTCTAAGAAGCACACTTGCTGAATGGATAGATAAACAAAGAAATGGTACGCTTCCTGCTGCTGCGAGATTGATACAAAAAGGTTTGTCTGCACCGGAAGTGCGTGATTATCTTCAACCGTGGATATCTTTAGGAACAGAGTATGGATTAAGAAGTTCTCTTGATGAGCGACTTCTTAAAGAATATGAAGAAAATGAAAGAAGAAAGAGTTAGGCTCCCCTTTTCCATTTTAAATAAAGTTCATAGACATAACTAAGGTAGTATTTCGGATTGATAATATAGTCCTGAGTAGTTACATAATCAGTTTGAAATCCACCAAATCCTTGTTTAAACATAGTTAGGCCTTGCCAGTTTTTTGGGCTTCTTCCTGGTTCCAAGATTCCCGTAAAACAATAGGATGTGCATCCTCTTTTTTTTGCTTCTTTAATTGCTTCCCATTGAAGTAAATATGGCGCTGGGTATTTTGTATGAATTGATGCTCCTTGATGATAAAAACCAGTTGATCTGGTAAAGTCAATAAGGGCTGACGCAAGATACTCGCCCTCTCTTTTTGCAAAGAAAAGAACTGCATTATTGTTTCGTGCAAATTCGGTAAATTCATTGGTAATATATTTCTTTGAAAAAGGAACAAAATGTTCGCGCTCAACGGTTTTTTCAAAGAGTGGATAGAAATCATCAACTGCATCTTTATCAGTTCGTTTTTCAATCATAATTCCGTCTTTTGGTGCTTTTCGTATTAGATAACGGGTAGTTTTGCGCATTTGTGAGAGAAGTTCTTCTTCGTTTTTTGTTATATCAAGAGACCAGATTCTTTCCGCATGCATATAAATGGGAGCATCCTTACATCCGATAGATTGAAACAATTTTCGGTTTTCGTTTGTATCAACTTGAATAGGAGCGATTCGAATAAAGTCAAACTTATCTTTTTTTGCAATTGTTTTTAAATATTCAAGCAGATCTGAAAATATTTTTTGAGTATTTGTAATAAGAATGGGTCCGTGAGGTATAAACAAAAAGTTACCTCTTTTTGCCCTTATTTTAATTATCAAAGCGATTCCTTCAAGTTTGTTTTTATTATAAAGACCGGTTCTTTCAATTTTGTATCCTAGCTTTTTTTGTAATTCTCCCCATTCCCACGATTGAAGAAATGATGGCGAACCGTTTTGGTTGAAAAAATCCGTCCAGATTTGTTGAGATGAAATTAATTTTACTTCCATATTTTTTAAAGTAATATTCATTTTTTTTACGGCTTCACCCTAAAGGGACCGAATCCATTGCAAAAAAAAGAATATTACTTATTAATCAATAATGCTTGTTGTTTTATAATTATCATTGCTTCTTTTTTTGAAACCGTTGTTGGTAAATTGACTATTTGTTTACATATTTTTTCTGCTATAGGGCATGTTCCTATTATATACTTTACCTTTTTTAGCGGTAAAGGAAAAGGTGCAATCGGTTGATTGTACCATTGCCCGAGTAAGATTTTATTTTTTGCATATTCCGCAAGGATGGTGGTCCGATTATTTACAAGAATGGGAAAACGTAACGTTGCAGTATTGGACAAAGAAAAAGTTGAAGTTTTTGAAATATGTGAATAATACAAATGTGAAATTTCTTGACGTTTTTTTTGAATAGTCGCAAATTGGACGAGCTGATGATTAAGAAGTATCGCAAGGGCATTGGGAAACCGTTTTGCGAAAACTATATCATATTCCCCGTTTTTCTCTTTCTGGGTTATTTCGGCTGTAAGGAGCCTCAAATATTTTGCGATAAAATGAAATAGTTTTCCCAGACCAAAAGAATAAGATATCTTGATAAGAACCGCTATAGGTTTATAAACAAGGAGGCGTGCGATATACGAATAAGCGGGAAAAGGCATATGCATTAACACATCACTTTCTATTGATTTAATAAGTTTTTTGTTTGTTAAAACCACTCCTCCGCCAAATACTGACGATACCGCTTTGGATCGGCCAAAAGACAGGATGAGGGCGGTTTTATCAGACGGAGTAAGCGAGTGCGAATTTGTCGGGTTAAAGCCGTGAGCCAGATCTTCGATGACAAAGATGTTTTTAGTTTTAGCCAGCTCTAAAACCTCAGACCGATATTTCGGAATCATTCCGAAGGTATGTTGTAAAATAATGACCTTGGTTCGAGAAGTAATTTTTTTTGTAAGATCTGCAAAATCTATGGAAAGTGAATCTGTTTCAATATCTGCATATATCGGAGTACACCCTTTTTTTATTACCGGAAGAACAACTGCTTCACAAGTAAAACCGGTTATTATTATCTCATCTGCTATTTTTAGATTTAATACACAAAGAAGAGAAAACAATGTTGCTCGTCCGGTCAGAAAAAAAAATGTTTTACTATGGGAAAAATAAGAATTGATATTTTTTTCAGCTGAATTTAGTTCCCTCCCTCTTTTCCATTTCCAAGGTTGAAAAAGTACCCGGAGACTTAAGAGTGCATCTTGGAATTTTTCGTTCGGTGCGAATTCTGTAAATATCATATTTTAGTTATTATTGAGTAATTTTTTCATAAATTTTTGAGAGAATCTTCCGACAATAGACAGTGATGTTTCACTGGGTTGGTATGAATTTATTCTTGAAAATATCTGATTTTCGTCATCAAGCAGTATGATGTTGTTTTTATTTTTTAATTTATTAAATAAAGGATCTGTGGTAAAGAAAGTCATCTTTGAATCATTTAATTTGCTTATAATTTTATTATATGAGTTTTCCTTCTCCTCACCTAACTCAATGATACCCTTTGAAATAATAATATTATTTTTTCTTTCAAATGATTTCATCAGTTCGATAATGCCGATAAATCCCTCAACATTGACATTGTATGAAGAGTCGATAATTTTTATTCCCTGCTTATTGACTTTTACAAATTGATTGAGGAGATTTTGTATCAAATCGGGTAATATGTGGGAAATTTTTTCCTGAGATACACCAAGATCAATGGAAAGAGCGATTGCAGGAAGCAGATTTAAAAGAAATTGTTCGGGAAGGGGGCTATTAAAAGTTACACGGTTCTTTTTATATCTGATTTCATACCTTGGGTTAAGTGCTTCAGATACCTTTCTGATTTCGATATTGCTGTCATCAGTTCCAAAAGAGACAATGTGACACCTTGCTTGTTTTTGAAAATTCTCAAATCCCTTAGTCTTATTGATATAAGCTATTCCGTTTACTGGTAAGCTATTTAAAAGTTCAGCTTTTGTTGTTATTATATTATTAAGTGACCCGAATAACGCAAGATGCTGGTTGCCTATACCCGTAATAATACCGTATGTAGGATTGACAAAATCGCAGATTGTTTTGATCTCTCCCCTTTTATATGCGCCCATTTCCGTAATAAAATATTGTGTGTTTGATTTAAGATTTTGTACTATTGACAAAGCAACACCAACATCCGTGTTCATATTTTTGTCTGTTTTTTTAACACTAAACGAAGTTGACAATAATGTAAACAATAGTTCTTTTGTTGTTGTTTTTCCAAAGGAGCCGGTAATACCGATAAAAACAGTTTTGCTTCCCCCCCTTTTTTGTATTGCTTGTAAAATAACACGACGTCGTTTAATGTAAGCGATTATATCGGTGAGCTTTACGCTATATAATACAGAAAAAAAAGGAATGAATGGAGTGAATATAACGATAAGCAAGGAGAACGGCCAATTTCTGATGATAAGCACTTCCCTATATATATACATATATATAAGAAAAGAAATAAAGCAGACAAGAACATTGCGGAACGTTATTGCAGGTAATTTAAAAGAGATATTGAAAAAAAATCGGAAATAACCAATTTCTTTCATAATGGCGCGTACTCTATCAATCCGATATTCTTTTATCTGAAATATGTAAACAAAATACGGCAGCAATAATACTGAATAAACAATTGACAGAATGATAATAAAAATCATGTTTGAATAAACTCTTTAATTGATTGCGCAACGAGCAATGGTTTTATTAAAGGAAGATCGTGTTTTACGTTTGGAAATATTTTTAGTTTTGAGCTTTTTATTTTATCCTTGAGTTCATATGCAAGTGATACAGGCGTTTGTGTGTCGTTCTCCCCCCAAAGGATAAGTGTTTTAGTTTTTATTTTTGGTAATAAAGAGGTGAGATCTTCTGAAACAATCTTTTTAAAATTTGATTCAAGTTTTGGAAATTTGATTAAGTCTGAATTTCTGAAAAAAATAGCATAACCGAATTTCCTAAGAATCGGACCGAATGAACCAATGATGGGAATAGAATAAATAAATCTTTTCAGTGACGATGCGGAGTTTGATTTTTTATCTGTCCGTTTATATGCGCTGCCACAAAGAATCAATTGTGATATGAGTGACGGATGTTTCACAGAAAGAATAATTCCAAGACTTCCGCCAAACGAATGTCCGAAGTAGGTAATTTTATTTATTCCTAGTTGTTTAAGGAATATGGCTACAAAATTCGCGTAATCATAGCTACCCCAGTTCGAGTCCGGGAGTTCGCTATCTCCAAATCCGGGAAGGTCAAGAAGGATAATGTCGCGGGAAGATTCGAAGTGATTTGAAAGTTGATTAAGGCTATTTGTTGATCCGCCCCATCCATGGATGAAGAGAATGGGCTCTCCAAAGCCCTTTCTTATATAATGAATTCTTTTTCCGTCTATATACATCTTCATAGCTTCCTGAGTAAGTTATAGGGATTTTAAGAGTGCTTTAAGATCGTTGGGAATCATTGGCTCAAGCTTTTTCCCGTCAAGGAAAAAAGTAGGTGTTGCACTTATACCTGCCTGTTCTCCTGAGGAGAGGTCATTTTGGACCTTATCTGTAACTTTTTTCGACTTCATATCAACGAGCAATTTTTTTGACTCAATACCGATTTGATTCGCTGTTTGAGTAATAAAAGTATTAATATCTTTTGCGTTATCCAATTCGGATTGCTTCATAAAAACAGCATTAAGCATTTGAAAAAATTTATTCTGATTTGATGCCGCTTCAACAGCGTGTGCAGTTTCAAATGCATGTTCATGTATTTGATATAGGGGGAAATGGCGATACACAAAAGTTACCTTTTTTGTAATGTCGATGTCAGGACTGTTTGATGACTCAAAAGATGAAAACATTTCTTCAAAAGTTTTACAAGCAGGACACTGGAGGTCACTATAGGTGATCAGAATATGTTTTTTTTCAGGAGACCATTTGATGTGATCCGATGACGATACGGGAGCAACCTTCTTATCGTTTCCTCCCTCCTTATTGAGAAGTAAATAAGCGCCATATAATAATACAAAGATCAATACAACGGAAAAAGTTATTAAAAATATTTTATTGTTTTTCATCGTATCTGTATTCTACTGATACTAAATATATTTTGCAACATAAAAAATGAGATAGAACAAATAAAGTATACAATAAGTACAATTTAGATTGTTCTGACGGCCCATATATTAAAATAAAGTTGATTAGCACTCGCAAACACATTCTGCTAATGATTAAAGATAAACAAAAAACTACCTCTTTTTGTTGAAGAAACAATCATAATTCCAGGCCGACAATACTTACTATTATGCGTTTAAATAAGGGTCAAAAACATTTTTTAAAATTCTCGATATCAGATTTTAAAAAGTAATGATTCTTTATTTTCTTCAATGTTAATAAAGTCATCTGCAATTTCTATTAGCTCATGATTTGCTGTTTTTTTAAACGCGACTACTTCAACTAAGCATCCGACAGATTGCTGAAGATAATTAACGACAGGTTTAAAATCGCCGTCACCGGAAATTAAAATAATAGAGTCAACTTTTTGGCCTAATCGAATCGCATCCATTGCGATTCCCAAGTCCCAGTCCCCCTTTTTAGCTCCTCCAAAAAATGTTTGTAACGGTTTTTCTTTTACTTCAAAACCGGATGAGTTTAATGCGTCAAAAAATTCATTTTCTTTTTCATTGGGATCAGCTTTTATTACATAGGCTATTGCGCGTACGAGCAATCTTTTTTGGAGAACCAGATGGAGCAAATTTTTAAAATGGACACGGGATTTATATAGGTTTTTTGCGGAATAATAGAGATTTTGAACGTCTACCAGAACTACAACACGTTGGTCAGGATTTCTAACAATCATAAAAGTATATAAATTAATAATAAAAATAATTTGTTTAGGGCTTTATATCGATATAATCTAACAAAAAAGCACCGTTTGACAGTAGTCCGAAAGTGCCTGTGCCTATGTTAACTTTATTTGATTCTGTAATAGTTAAAAACAAAGAACCATTAGTTGAGTAATCAATAGAAAGAGAGTCATTTTTTTTAATAACCCGGAGCCAAAAAGGCGTACTGATATTATAAAACTCTTGTAATTTTCCGGACACTAAGTTATTAGTGACATTTTCATTTTGAGTATTTTCCAATTTCCATTTATTTTCATTTGTAATGATAAATGAAATTTCTGATTTGGGTATATTTTTTGAAGTCATATAAAAACCAAATAAACCCTTGCTTTCCGGGATTATTTTAAATATTGCGGTAAAATTATCCAGTTGCTCTGTTTGAGTAAAGGAAAGACGGTTTATTCCTGAGGAAAAAAGATTGAGGAATGTGTGCTTATCAATAGTTTTTAAACTTGTTGATATTGGATTGAGAGAAGAGATTTGAGAAAGATAAGGTCTTCTATTTTTTTCAGCCCACAATCTGTCGATTGTGATCTGTGAAATCTGTTTTTTTTGTGAGTTGAGTTTGAATCCGAAGGTTAAAATATTTTTATTTTTTAACGTTTCATTTTGTTTTTCATCAGTTAATGATGAAAGCGGAAGTGAGAGAAGATTCCAACCTCTTTTCAATGGCGAAATGGGAATCGAAAATTGTTTTTTATCGTTTGTAATGAGGTAAAGTATTAAATTGTTTGGTTGTTGAATAACATTTTCGTTTTCAATATAAACAGTTAATAGAAGAGAGTCAAACGAAGAAAGATCAACCTCTTTATTTAGTTTAATTTCCTGAACTTGACCATTTTGTGAAAATAAATTGAGTCCGCTATTTCCGTCTATGGATCGTTCAGAGTCCAATGTGTAATTCCCTTCCCAGTTTTCTCCTTCAGTAAATCCGGCAATTTCAATTGAACCGTTTTCGTTTTTTTCACTCCATTCAAGATGAAGAGGGAGCTGAGATTGGACAGTATTTTCTTTTCTTAAAAAAAACGGAATCAAAGATATAACTAATAAAATAACGATAACTATTGCCATTGAGGGAAGGTGGTATTTTTCTTGAGTCATACTATATGTATAGTATAGTATACTATCCCTATGTTTGTTGATGAGGCACAAATTACAATTAAAGCAGGAGATGGAGGAAATGGAAAAGTTTCTTTTTTTCCCAATAAAAGCGGACCTGACGGTGGGAATGGCGGAGATGGCGGAGATATTTATGTGGTGTTTGACCCGAATATGACAACATTGACTATTTATCTTGAAAAACGGGAGTTGCAAGCTATGCCCGGAGGTATGGGAGACAGGAATAGGAGATTTGGAAAAAAAGGAGAAGATTTAGAATTTAAAGTCCCGAAAGGAACACTCATTATTGATAAAGAAAATGGTGAAGAGTTTGAACCGAATGAAACAAATCCACGAATACTTATTTGTAAAGGGGGACGGGGCGGACGCGGGAACGATATGTTTAAATCTTCAACTAATCAGGTGCCGCGTCATGCAGAACCCGGAAAAAAAGGAAGGGAAAGAAAGCTCAAATTAATCCTCCGACTCATTGCCGATGTGGGCTTTGTCGGATTTCCCAATGCCGGGAAAAGTAGTTTGCTTAATGAATTGACTTCTGCTCAGGTTAAAGTTGCTCCGTATCCGTTTACTACTCTTGAACCGAATCTGGGAGTATGTGAGGGTAAAATACTTGCCGATATTCCCGGACTTATTGAAGGAGCGTCAGCCGGAAAAGGGCTTGGAATTAAATTTTTAAAACATATTGAAAAGGTCAACCTCATACTTCATTGTATTTCCACGGAATCTGAAAATATCATGAAAGATTATGATTCAGTCAGAAGTGAGTTGGGTGAATATAACAAAAAACTTCTCAAAAAAAAATCTATTGTCCTGTTGACAAAAACTGATTTAGTTGATGAGACTGCGATAAAAAAGATGAGCAAAGAATTTAAGAAAATTAATATAGAAGTTGTTCCTGTTTCAATTCATGATTTTGACCGATTGGAGAATCTTAAAAAAATTATTCGTTTGCTTTAACTCTTCCTTTTAGAAATGCTTGCCTCTTTTCTTCCGGGAATCGTTCTATTGCGTATCTGAGCATTGTACGGGGCATTTTTAAATAATATTTTTTTAGAAATATTTCTTCCTGATTTTGGTCGCGTTTTCCGATTTCACGAAGCATCCATCCGACTGCTTTTTGAATAAGATCGTGTTTGTCATATAAAAGTATTTCAGCAATTTTGAGAGTATCGTTAAACAGTTGCGCTTTAATAAATTCAAAACAGGAAATTATTGCGATTCTTCGCTCCCATATGTTTTTTGATTTTGCAAGTTTATATAATATTTTTTTATCTTTTTTTAAAAGGTATTTTCCGACAATTTGGTGAGCGGAAAGATCAACCAGATCCCAATTATCAATATGGTTTGTATTTTTAAGATAAAAATTTACAAGTAATTTTCGAGCTTCTTCATTTGCCCGTTTTGACTGTTCAATCAAAATAAGAAGAGCAATGAGTCTGTGTTCGTGAAATGCACCACTCATTAATTTGGAAATATCAGAAAGCGGTATATCTTTATATTTTTTTGCAATACTTCGTTGGGTCGGGACAGTTATTCCTAAAAACCTATCCCCTTCTCCATATCCACCTTTTCCGGTTTTAAAAAATTTTTGTAAGATTATCGCCTTCTTTGGATCAGCATATGAAAGAATTTCTTTTTGAATTCGTTTAAGCATATTTGTTTCGTTTATAGTGTCAACCACTCTTGGGATTTATTTTGAATAAATTCTTCCTCACCCCAGTTAATCATTATTTTAGTAAAGTCAACGCCCTTTTCTTCAATCCATTTTTTTACAAACAGGACCGTTTCTGTAAAAGAGTTTTTCATTAAATCATAGTCAGCGTTACCTTTTTGCGAACGGTAATTTAAGCCAAAGATATTTATTGTAAGTGTCCAACTGTTTATTTGAGAATCTTTATCGGGAATTATAATGGAGACCTCTTTATTTTTTGTTGTTTTAAATGTGTAAATATAGGGAAGATACGAGTATAGTTTTTGAATTTCGTTAATAGATGAAGATATCTGAGGAGCTTCAAGATTAATCCCCTTCCCTATTTCAGGCGAATAAGTTGGAAGTAATTCTCCCGTATTGTCTGACGGATATGTCTCGCTTCTTTTTACGGTTAATGTGGGAAATGTGGTAATGGATACTTGGTTAATATTTTGTGGAGTGGTTATTTTTTTCTTTTTTGAAAAAAGATCAACTGCTAAAACAATACCGAATAGAATAATTAAGAGAAGAATAAAAACTATAGTTTGTTTTTTTGAATCTGCAGGTAGTTTCATAGTTGGTTTGTAACTAATCTGATAATTGTTGCCACTCCCGGTCTTAAGTGAATTCTGGCAGGGTTACATTTTGTTAAATCAGCACAATAGACCAAGTACATTGTTTCATGTTTTTGATCAAACATATTTATTACATATGCGTCATCTTCGCCTTCAAATAATTCGGGACAGTATGTATAGGGTGTGCTGCCGCAATTTGAATTGCCCCCTCCGCTGTAACGTGAAAATGCTTTTGCCAACTCTTGAAAATTAGACGGAATTTTCCCTATTTTTCCTTTTAAATGATTTCCTGCATAAATTGCCGAATCTAAAAGGGTATTAAATCCGCATCCTCCCGTTGCGAGAGGAATCGGTATTCCGGGTCCTGATCTTCCGCTACTGCATCCTCCGCCTCTTACAATATCAGGTTCATTTGTTCCGATTAAACGGCCACTTACGAGTGATTTATTTTGTCCGCAAGACCCTTCATTATAATGAATAGCGACTAATATTTCCCAAGGTATTCCCGATTGAGCCGAAGCCGATTTATAAACAGATTCATTTGTCAGACACGATCGGACAGATTCTTTAAATCTTAATGCTTTCGTTGAAATAGAAGGAAGAGGATTTGGAAGCAAATTTCCTGAATTTACTCCTCCGTAATCAGGAAATGTGGGCGGGGTGATGGGCTGACCGGGTTGCGATGGTATTTGTCCGGTTGTCGGAAACTGAATGGGTGGAGATGGGGTCAGAGTAGGAGGCTGATAGCTTATGGCATTACTCATTGATTCGGAAAGAGAAAAAAATGTACTGAAAAGGTTAAATATCATGCCAATTTGTTGTTGTGAATTGTTTGTTCCTTCCTGAGGGTCTTGGGTGGGTTGGATTGTCGGACTGAGCTGAGAGTTTGTTTGTGTTATTTGTGTTGTGGAACTTTGATTTTGAGTTGATTGATTTGTCAAGGCAAGTTGAGCGTGTATTTCAGCCATTGTTGCGCTTGAAATAATGGCGATATTTTTATTTTGTAACGTTTCAAGCAGTCCATTTTCATTTGCCCATTGAGTAAAAACTTTTTCTCCTTCTGCTCCTTTTGTAGTGACGATATATTTGTTTAAGATGG
>Ga0247841_10000183_pt1 | contig 171626 bp, 171 predicted proteins | sample LaCruzMarch2015__2_FD_192410 | JGI IMG/M metagenome (GOLD analysis project Ga0247841, IMG submission 192410) | Freshwater microbial communities from meromictic Lake La Cruz, Castile-La Mancha, Spain - LaCruzMarch2015_18m | ecosystem: Environmental > Aquatic > Freshwater > Lake | place: Spain... | reverse complement strand
CTTATTCTCCCATCCGGAGTAGTTATAGCCGTTCTAAAAAAACCGAAACTCATGATGGATATATTGTCATCATGCGCGACATTACCAAAGCCAAGAGCCTCGAAGAAGAGCGTGATGAATTTATTAGCGTCACTAGCCATGAACTACGCACACCAATAACAATCGCCGAAGGCACGATATCAAACGTTCAAGTTATGATGGAACATCCCGACATTACAAACGAGATGTTAAAAGATTCAGTCGATACAGCCCATGATCAAATTGTATTTCTAGCAAACATGGTAAATGACCTTAGCGCGTTGTCGCGGGCTGAACGTGGTGTATCAGACAAAACAGAAGACATCGATATTCGCGAGTTAGCCCATAAACTGCACGATAAATATTCAGACGATGCCAAAGAAAAGAAATTGCGTCTTGACCTAGACCTAGCACCAAAATTAGGCAATGTTCATGTTAGCAAATTGTATCTAGAGGAATTGATGCAAAATTTTATCACAAACGCTATAAAGTACACTAAAAAAGGTAGTATAAAAATCATTATCGAACAATCAGACGATATTGTCACATTCTCGGTCAAAGATACGGGTATTGGTATCAGCAAAACTGATCAGGTAAAAATATTTGACAAATTTTATCGAAGTGAAGATTATCGGACACGAGAAACCGGTGGTACTGGCCTTGGATTATATGTTGCTACCAAACTTGCTCATAAATTAGGCACCACGATTCATCTGACTAGTCGGTTGAATTTTGGTTCGACATTTAGTTTCACATTACCAGTTACAAAGAAAGAACTTGACGAATAACATCTGTTCGACTATAGTGATACTTGACAGTCTGCTACGAGCAGACTATTTAATTTGATAGGGAGTAAAAGATGGCCCTCAAGGATGAAAAAACAATTATTAAATTGAAAGCCGTTACCCAAAAAACATCCAAACTAAAACATGGATTCGCTAGATTCTTTGGTTCAATCGGAGGCTACTTCAAAGGCGCATGGCGCGAGCTAAGGCAAGTTCGTTGGCCTGATCGCAAATCATCTTGGGGATTGACGCTTGCTGTTATATTATTCACGGGATTTTTTGTCCTACTGATAGTTTTGCTGGATATCGGGTTTAAACAATTATTTGAATTAATCTTAAAGTAAAGGTAAATATGTCAAAAAATCGATATGATTCATCACGACAATGGTACGCTATTCATACATATAGTGGCTATGAGGAAAAAGTTGCCGAAAGCATTCGTCAGCGCATTAATGCCGTCGACATGGCCGACAAAATATTCGATGTTATGATTCCCAAAGAAAAACAGATTGAAATTAAAAACGGCAAACGAAAAGTCGTTGAGAAAAAGATTTTCCAAGGATACGCCTTGGTCGAAATGAAATTAACAGATGAAACTTGGTATATTATTCGCAATACTCCTGGAGTCACTGGTTTTGTCGGTACCGGTACTGAGCCAACGCCGGTTTCAGATAGCGAAATTTCAAAGGTTAAAAAGCGCATGGGCGTCGAAGATCCCAAGCATTTCATTGATTTCAAGGTCAGCGAAGTTGTTAGCATCACCGATGGACCATTCAAAGGTTTCGATGGCTCAATATCAGAAATTGATACCCAAAAAGGCAAAGTCAAAGTCATGGTCAGTATGTTTGGACGTGACACTTCAGTAGAGCTTGACGCCTTGCAGGTTCGTAAGGTATAATACCCCAGTTATGGCAAAGAAAATAATTGGAAATCTAAAATTACGTATTCCCGCCGGTCGTGCGACGGCTGGTCCTCCAGTTGGTTCAACACTCGGTCAGTGGGGATTAAACATGATGAATTTCATCGGTCCATTTAACGATGCGACCAAAGATCTGATGGGCAAAGATGTTATCGTTCATCTGCAAGTTTATGATGATCAAACTTTTACCTGGAAGTCGCTTGGGCAGCCAGTTGATAATCTAATTTGTGAAAAAATTGGTATCAAACAGGGGAGTGGCAAACCACATCTGGAAAAAGTTGGCAAAATCACCCGTAAACAACTTGAAGAAATCGCTGAACTTAAAAAAGATCAGTTGAACGCCATTGATATGGATGGTCGTGTCAAAATTATTGCCGGTACCGCCCGCTCAATGGGCGTTGAAGTTGTTGACTAAATTAATCGAATAACCATTTAAAATACCGCGGATAAAAATCTGCGGTATTTTATATGTTTGTAATATTTTCCGAGAAACTTCCTATAGAATTACAGCATTTTTAATATATCCAAATCACTAAAACCTAGGCGATATGGAGTATCATGGCTATATGATATCTAATGATTTTGATTCATATATAAAAAAGTACATTGAAGGCTATCTTTTAATTGATTTATTTACCGTAAAAGAGAAAGTCCCATCCGCCCTACATCCAGGTAATGCCGCATATTTAATGACTAGTACAATTTGTTCTGGTATTGAATTCCTGGGAACGCTTATTACTACTCTAGAGGTAGTTCCAGGGTGTGATAAGTGTGGAAAGCCTGAGCAACTGCGAAGTGATTTCCCTATTGATCACTACTGTATTGAATATCTTTCTCGAATTGATCCGCGCTATAAAAAATTAGGACCAGTTCTTCGGGAATTGATTAGAAATGGTATTACGCACTCATTTGCGACCAAAGGTAAAATTGGCATTACGAGAATCGGGGATAGAGATACAACTCATCTTGTACTCATGACCAAAGAAAAATTTATTGTAATAAACGCCAATTGTCTTTTTGATGATTTTAAAAAATCATATGAGAACTATGTTTTGCCCGATATTTCAGAAGGTGGACGTATGAGAACTTTAGCTATTAAAAACTATGAACAAATGAAAGCTCTAAAGAGCAAAGAGGTGGATAGAACGATGCAAGAAATAGGCAACAAACTAAATGATTGGCCTATAGTACACGAAAAGATAGAGTATATGTCGCACATGTTAGATGAAATTGAAGAATTAGGAGAGCTGCAATTAATAAGTTAGCTCAAATACGGAGCAACCTAAAGGACGTTCCTTCTATAGGTGTTAAGTTGTTATGTAGTAGATGGTACCGAAGATTCTGAGTCATTCGACTACGCTCATGATTATAATGGAATCGAAGAATGGTTTTTGAGTTGGAAATTGTCCGTAATTCGACGCATTTGGTACTATAGTAAGAGCAAGAATAGTGAGGGTATGTCGTTGATAAGACCATTTTTGAAATGGGTTGGTGGGAAAGGCAGAGTTATTGCTCAATTAGAGCAATATTTCCCCAAATCTTATAATAATTATTTCGAGCCTTTCGTCGGCGGTGGAGCAGTATATTTTCATATCAAGACCAAAAAAGCTACGATTAATGATATCAACACGAGCCTTATGGGAGCATACATAAATGTCCGCGATAATGTCGATATAATCATCAAAGAGCTCGCAAAGCTACAAAAGAAATACTATGCGCTAGATCTAGATGCTCAAAAAAAAATGTTTTACAAAATTAGAAACGAATATAATGCCATAAATGATAAAGATTCAATCCGCAGATCGTCATTGCTAATCTTTTTAAATAAAACATGCTTCAATGGCATGTATCGTGAAAATCGGAAGGGCGGTTTCAATGTGCCGTTCAACAATAATCGAAAACCTTCAATTTGCGATGAGGCAAACCTACGTTCAACTTCTGAACAATTAAAAAATACCACAATACTATCGGGTACATACAGCAGTGCAATAAAAAAAGCAAAAATAGAAGACTTTATTTACTTTGATCCTCCGTACTATCCACTCAATCAAACTTCTAATTTTACTAGTTATACCGAAGGGGATTTTGACGAAAAAGATCAAATTGAGCTAAAAGAGCTCTTTGACGAATTAACTGCGCGTGGGTGCAAGGTTATGATGAGTAATTCATACACTAAGTTTATTATCAGCTTGTATAAAGACTACAAACAATATAAAATTTATGTAGGGCGTTCAATCAACTCGAACGGCTCTAAGCGTGGCAAAATAGCCGAGATAGTGATAATAAATTATTAATTTCATGATAAAACCATATTTTGATAAAAACAATTTCCGTTTGTATCATGGGGATTCTCTCTTTTTATTAAAAGAACTGCCCGATCATTGTATTGATATGGTTTTTGCCGATCCGCCATATTATCTTTCTAATGGGGGATTCTCAATTCATGCTGGAAAAATGGTGAGTGTTAATAAGGGTGATTGGGACAAAAGCAAAGGGTTTGATAGCGATCTAGCTTTCTTTGAATCGTGGATTGGTGAAATGAAAAGAGTACTAAAACCACATGGCACGACCTGGATTAGTGGAACATATCATTCGATTTATCTATGTGGGTACGCTTTGGCGAAACATGGTTACAAAATCTTAAATGATATTAGTTGGTACAAACCAAATGCCGCTCCTAATTTAAGTTGTCGTTATTTTACGGCCAGTCACGAAACACTCATATGGGCCGCGCCCAATAAAACCTCAAAGCATACTTTCAATTATGATCTAATGAGAAATGGCACATGGACAGAAGATAAGATGAAAGTCCCAAATAAACAAATGCGTAGCGTTTGGTCAATAAATACTCCAGCACAATGGGAGAAGAAATATGGCAAGCATCCTACGCAAAAACCATTCTCACTCCTTGAAAGAATTATATTAAGTTCCACGAATGAAGGCGACCTAATTCTTGATCCATTCACAGGCAGTTCAACAACTGGACTAGCCGCCGCAAAACATAAGCGAAAATTTGTAGGATTTGATCTTGAAAAAAAATACTTAGATTTATCTATTAAACGATTTAATGATATATAGTGTTAATATAATTTATAAAGAAAGGGCATATTAGATGAAATTAGGCGGCATTGGTGGAGGAAACACTCAGACCGGTTTACTATTTGAGGGAAAGGCTGATTTTCTAACTTTACTTGATAGCGCTAAAGGTTATTCTATCAAAAAAGCGAAAATTGGTTTCGATGTCTTATTCTATAATAAATGCGTAGCACACACCTATAAAAAATATGATCTGTATAGATTCCTTGAAAGTGTCGGTGTCCAATGGGAAAAGATAATTTCCAAAAGGCTACTACCCGATGATGCAATTTACGTTATCAAAGAAAACACTATTTTTATTATAGAGATCAAACACCAAGAAGTTGCAGGATCTGTTGACGAAAAACTTCAAACTTGCGATTTCAAAAAAAGACAATACCAGAAGTTATTTAGTGAGCTGAATTACGAAGTTGAGTATATTTACATACTCGATGATTGGTTTAGAGACGAAAAATATAGAGATGTACTTGACTACATTATTTCAGTTGATTGTAAATATTATTTTGAATATTTGCCCCTACATAAGATAGGTCTCCCGGTAGATATTTAATTTTGTCATTTGGCTATAGTCTAGCATGCAAACTTAGAGTCGGCTCTCGTGTTATTTCTACTACCTACCATCTACTATTTACTATCTACTAACATTTGTGTTATAATCACAACATTAAAATCAATGTTGGAAGGTGTTTGATTTAATCACACCGTTATCACCACAGAAAGGATTCACCGATTATGGCTAAAAAAGCCGAATTACTAGAACAAGCTAAAAAGCTTAAATTAGAGGTAACTGCTCAAAGCACTATTGCCGAGATTGAAGCGGCGATTAATGCTGCCGACATCAAGTTAGAAGTTGCCAAGAAAATAGCAAAAATCATCGACAAGCCAATTGCTGGCGTTGAACCTGAACCTGAGACAGAGGTAAAATTAGCCAAAGCTGGAAAACGAAGCGAAAAAGCTATCAAAGAGGTAGCCGAAGAAATTGCCAAGGAAGAGCGCAAGGAAAAAGGCGATACATCGGCTCAATCAGATAAAAAATTAAATGCTACGGATTTTCATTCGAAGAAGGGCCCAAAGCCAATTACGCGTCCATTAATCGAACGTCGTGGCAAGAATTATCGCAAGGTCGCAGAATTAATTGATAAAAAGATTGTCTATAAACTTGGTGACGCTATGGAACTAGCGATAAAAACAAATCCAAGTAAATTTGACGCTAGCGTAGAAGTCCATGTCCGTTTAGGCGTTGACCCTCGTCAAGCTGATCAAAACATCCGTAACACCGTTAGTTTGCCAAATGGCACTGGCAAAACCGTTCGCGTTGCCGTATTCGCCCCTGAGACTGATCACAAGGCCGCTAAGACCGCAGGAGCTGATGTCGTAGGTGATGAAGATTTCCTGAAACAACTTGATAGTGAAGTATTCAACTTTGATATCCTGGTTTCGACGCCTCAATACATGCCAAAACTAAGCAAATATGCTCGCACGCTAGGTCCACGAGGCCTAATGCCAAATCCAAAAAGCGGTTCAGTTGCATCTGATGTCGCCAAAGCCGTTTCTGAAGCCAAAGCTGGCAAGGTTGAATACCGTGTCGACAAACAATCAATTATTCACCTCAGTATTGGTAAAGTCTCGTTTGGCGCCAAAAAACTTGAAGAAAACGCCCGAGCCTTTTTTGAAAGCCTAAAAACTCAAAAACCTTCAAGCCTCAAGAGCGTGTATGTCAAAACAACTTCAATCAGCACCACTCAGGGTCCTGGAATAAAAGTCGAGAACGTTGTAAACTAAGCAAATTACATCTGGAGTTGATATGCCAAAAGAGAATAGTGAACACATGGTGGACATACAGTATAGATCATCCGAAAGAGGTATTATCGGAAATGGTTCTAATCCTGAGGCTAGGTTTATTGAAAATCGCGAACAATTAATCGAAAAAATTGAGGCACTCCGAACGTTGAACCAAAAAATAGTACTTACATCCGGAACATTTGATTTATTACATATTGGTCATGCCAAATATTTAGAAGTCGCAAAATCATACGGTGACATATTAGTAGTTGGTGTCGATAGTGACAAAAAAGTACGCGAAAGAAAAGGGCCGGATAGACCAGTTGTGCCTGAAAGTGAGCGAATAAATATGCTTGCTCACTTACGATCAGTAGATATTATTACACTTAAACAGCCGAATGAGCCTCATTGGGATCTTATTAAGCGGATAAAACCTGATACGCTTATAATAACCGAGGAAACTTATGACGATGACACAAAAAAAGAGTTAGAAAATATTTGCGGTCAGGTTGTTTGTTTAGAACCACAGGCTACAACTTCCACTTCGGCGAAAATTCGCAGGCTTCAGATTGGATGGACAAAAAAAATCGAACAACCAATTATGGATCAACTATTAAAACACAAAGCAAGCCCTGAACTAATCCAAAAGATTGGACAAATTATAATGAGTCGTAAAGATGAAAAATAACAATGAATTATTTGCAGGATATATTCCTGTCATACACGACGGATACATAAAAGCTTTTAATCGTCATCCAAAAGCAACTATTGGAATATTCAATAATGAAATACTTTCTGGCATACCATATATTTGCAAAGACATCCGTGCAATTAGACCAGAAGATGCAGAAAAATCAATATCTGGATTAGGTAGAAAAACTGTTATTCTTGGTCGATTAGGTTTAGAACAAGCTTTATTGAAACCTATTATTATGCCAAATGATGACATCACTCGTGACATTATTATCGCTAACCCAAACGCAGACATAACAACTGAGCCTGTATTTTTGCGATGGGATAGAGACAACTCATCAGAAAAATCAATGATAATACCAGATAGGACTGTATACCTTGATGATAATGATCAAATCATTGAAACACTTTGTAATGAAAAATCCCTTAGTACTAATTGGTGGAGACACGTTGGTGCAGTTGTTATTGACAACAAGAATAAAATTATATTAGATGGTCATAATTCATCGCTACCAACAGAGTATTCGTCTTGGATTGATGGTGATCCTCGTATAAACTCTCACAAAGGTGAAAAAATTGAACAGTCCATTGATATACACGCCGAAGCAGGTATTATTGCTAATGCATCAAAAAAAGGCATTTCAACTGAAGGTATGACTATTTGCGTCAGCACATTCCCATGCCCAAATTGTGCTAAACTTATTGCACTAAGTGGTATAAAGAGTTGTTATTATGTTGATGGGTACGCAATGTTAGATGGTTACAGTGTGTTAAAAGATTTCGGTGTTGAAATTGTAAAACTAGAAAATAAACTCAAACCAGAAGATCCTAGGGCTCTAAAATCTTATCCGACTAGCCAATCCTAAATTTTACTTTTTCGTCAGCTCGTCTGTTAATTGATGGCACTATCAGATGTGCATGAAGATGTTTAACGGAAGCTCCATTATGCGAAATATCACCAAAACGCATAGCAATACCACCAGTAATAATTTGAAATTCTTTCTCCGCCCACACCATATGATCTTGTAATTCATCAAACGAGCCTTTCTGCAAATCTGACAGTTTTTCAGCGTGGTAAGTTGCTATAGCAAGTAAGTGTAAATCAGTATTTTTGTACGGCCATTGATTATTTGTTAATACCCAATATTTACCTTTTCTAATAATTTTTTGTTTATGGTATTTTCTTAGATATTCAGGACAAAATGGACATTCTTTATTATTTTCAATATCCTGCATAACTCTAAGCTGACCTCTAATTCGAGCATTGTTTAAATTAACAAAAGATTTTTGTTTAGATTCTGTCATAAGTCACAAACCTATACGGATAAGAATTTTGTTTATCAGCCCCAAACTGTAATTCATTAGTTTTTTGCCAACTATTATCTAGACTAGGGAAAAATGTATCTGCTCCTTTAATAGATGCATTCACTTCCGTCGCATATATACGCTCTGCATCTTTTAAAGATTGTTTATATATTTCTCCACCGCCAACAATAAAAACATCCCTATATTCATTAGCTATGGAGTATGCTTCTTCAAGAGAATGTGCTATCTCGACGTTAGGTACTTGGCAAGATTCACTTCTGCTAAGGACAATGGTTTTACGACCAGGTAATGCTATGCCAATAGAATCAAGTGTCTTACGACCCATTATCATTACTGAGCCCATTGTAAGAGTTCGAAAATGATTCATGTCACTACGCATTTCATTTTTTCCCCATAATAATCCACCATTAGCACCAATAGCACGTTCATTATCATATGCTACAACGATGTTTTTCAAACTGCAAGGCCTCTCATTTTCATCGGAGGATGTGCAATATAATCTTGGATAAAGAAATGTTCTACTCTAAAATCTTCAAGTTTTTCGACAGAAGTATCTAAAGTTAGACGCGGAAATGCATACGGTTCTCGTTTTAGTATCTCATCAACATCTCCAATACTATCGTTGTATATATGAGCGTTTGAAATTTCGAATACTAATTCTTTCGGTTTATAACCAGTGACTTGACCAACCATCATTAAAAGTGCCGCATAATGAACCATATTGAACGGCAAACCTATTGGCACATCAGCACTGCGTTGAAAATGAACAAGAGATATTTCCTTTTTAAAAGTATCAATATTGTAATGTTGCATACCATGACATGGCACTATTAAAGTCTTTTGTTTGCAGCCTGGTGCTCGACTTATGAGTTGTGGAATGAAAGGAGTAATAATATGTGAACGCAACTCTGGACGATCTTTTATCTGTCTTATCATCGCATCATATTGGTTGAAAGTTTTTTCGCCATCGGGAAAATCATGAAAAGCTGCTCCGTATGACCCAGGACCCAAGTCACCAAGCTCTAATTCTCGTTTATTTGCTTTGGCTTCATCTGTAGTCCAAGGTAGCCAAAATGAATTACAACCATAAAATTCTAGCTCTTTTTGAGTTCGTGCACCGTTAATAAATGCAATTGCTTCACCAAGAGCTTGTTTAACGGGACCAACTACAGGTCGAAGTTCAGGTTTTGGTTTATATGAAGCAATGATTTCAGGTTTAGAAGCCATTGTAAGATCACGTTCCGTGATCAAAGGAAAACCACCATCAGCTAGATCGAATCTCATAATATGGCCCAATAACTCGATAGAGCCTGTGTCCATCCCAGAAATTGCGGCCCGACCTACAGTACGTATACGTTCCAATAATTCATGGTATTGAAAATCGGGCTCACGATCAATTTTATATACAAAAGGCTCGGCTTTTTCTCGTTCGGACATTATTTCACCTCATATTCTTTGGTTTATTATGCTTATATTATAACATTATTATGAATTAAAACGAGTGTCTAATCTTGAATAATTACAGCATTATTGACAACAGATGAATATATTTGCTATAATTCTTTCTAGACATTACCAGAGACAGTAGCTGTGATGACACTTAATCCGCTGTACAGCGGAGCTACCGAGGATTATGTAATATATACATTTTTCGAATTTTAGTCTTTGGCAGTGCGTAAACCAAGGACTTTTTTATTTGGTTTATGCAACTGTCTAGCATATTAACAATTTGGTCGAATAAATACAATCAAAGTAAACAATTCGCTGTACAGCGAAAAGGAGAATTTTTATGGCAATTTCACGCGATAAAAAGAACGCTTTGGTTGCAAAATTAACTGAATTATTTGCAGGCGCAAAAGGTACCGTAGGCGCAGCCTACACCGGCCTTAATGTGTCTGACATGCAAGATCTTCGTGCAGCTGCACGTGAATCGAATATAGTAATCAAGGTCGCTAAAAACCGCCTTGTACGTGTTGCACTAGCTGGAAACGATAAGTTCAAGTCCGCCGACACAAGTTTGTTGGGAGGACAATTAGTTTTTGCTTTTTCAAGCGAAGACGAAGTTGCACCTGCTCAAGTAATTGCCAAATTTGCCAAAACTCATCCAGCCTTAAAGCTGATTGTTGGTTTTGACAGCACAGGCACATCACTTGATACTGCGACGGTCGTTGCACTAGCCGAACTACCAACCAAGGATCAACTCCGAGGTCAACTAGTCGGCGTTATGTCGGTACCACTTGCGCAGTTCTTGAATGTCACCAATGGCGCTCAACGGGGATTCACACAAGTTATGTCACAACACGCTAAATCAATTTAATTTTGTAACCGCACAATTAGTAGGTAGTAGATTGTAGGTAGTAGGTAGTAGGTAGTAGAATTACTAAATACGCGCCAATTACAATATGCTACCCGCTATATACTAAATAATAATTAATGGAGAAATAATATTATGGCTGATAAAGAAATCAAGCTATCCGCTGCTCAAGAAAAAATTGTTGAAGCATTGAACAAGCTTTCAGCACTAGAATTAAGTCAAATCGTAAAACATCTTGAAACTGAATGGGGCGTAAGCGCCGCTGCACCTGCTGCAGTCGCTGTCGCTAGCGCACCTGCTGGCGAAACCGCACCAGTCGAAGACGCAAAATCTGAATTCACTATCAAATTAACCGAGGCTGGTGTTCAGAAAGTTGCCGTCATCAAGGCAGTCAAAGAAATCACTGGCCTAGGCCTGGGTGAGTCAAAAGCAATCGTTGATGGCGTACCTTCAATTGTCAAAGAAAAAGCTACCAAGGAAGAAGCTGAGACCGCAAAGAAATTGCTGGAAGAAGCCGGCGCTACGGTCGAGCTAGCTTAACTAAATCGATATTCGACCATTTGTAAATTGCACCATTATACCGCTCAATTTTATTGGGCGGTATTTTGTATACATAAAATCTACAACGATTTTCAGATTTTCTCATAAAATCATGTGGAAAAACAATAAATCATTGACATTATTCATAATAATTGGTATATATAGGGGTAATATCACTACAAAAATAGACAAAGGAATTGCGAGTTACTATGTCTGAATTACCAGAAAAACAAGTAAAGCGATTACACGCCTTGATTCAAGAGGCGGAAACTAATTTGGCAGCAGCCAAAGAATTACTTATTAGCATTACTGGCGATAATGGCGCCGTCATCACACCACGATCTAGCAGTATGGATGATGCCAGAGGGAAGGTCATCGAGGGCATTTTTGATGGCCAAAAAATGGCCGGACCTGACGGCAAAGAATACCCAGTTCCAACAAATTACGCATCTAAATCAAAATTAGTCGAAGGCGACATACTTAAATTAACAATCACTGACGATGGCAGTTTTATCTATAAACAAATCGGCCCAGCTGAACGAAAACAGATTATTGGTACCTTAGTCCAACACGATGGCGCTTATTATGTTGAGGCCAATGGTCGTGAATATCGAATTTTGCTGGCAAGCGTGACTTATTTCCGTATCAATGTCGGCGATCAAGTGACAATCATCGTCCCAGTCGACAACCCAGATGCCGTCTGGGCCGCCGTTGAGGCCGCACTTTAGTTGGGGATTGGGTATTAGGAAATGGGAAATGGGGTTGCAACGCAGCCTCTTTTTTCTACCCCTCCGATTTCCCACTTCCCAACCCCCACTCCCGAAATAGTATTGCATTCCATAAACAAAAGCATTATAGTAGGATTATCACATGAGGTGAAAACAAAAACAGTAAAAAATACGGCATTATATGACACGCAAGGTGCGTATAATACGTGGTAAGAATAAGTGGATAGGGGAGACAAGCAGTGTCAAGAGCATTGTATCGAAAATATCGTAGTAAAACTCTCGATGAAGTAATTGGCCAAAAACATATCACTGATATCCTCTCGCGCGCTATCTCGCAAGGTCGCGTATCACATGCCTACCTGTTCACGGGACCGCGAGGCGTCGGCAAAACTTCAGTCGCGCGCATCTTGGCGCATCAGATAAATAATTTGCAATACGACGATGAGACTATCAACCTAGATATCATCGAGATTGATGCCGCTAGCAATAATGGCGTCGAAGATGTACGTGATTTGCGCGAAAAAGTCCAAATTGCTCCAGTTTCAGCCAAAAAGAAAGTCTACATTATTGATGAAGTTCATATGCTATCCAAGGCTGCCTTTAACGCCCTGCTAAAAACACTCGAAGAGCCACCAGAACACGTCGTATTTATTCTTGCCACAACTAATGTCGAGAAGTTACCGGCTACAATTATCAGTCGAGCTCAACGATTTAGTTTTCGCGCAATTAGTATTGATGATGCCGTCAAACACTTGGCGTTCATCGCAAAACAAGAGGGCATCAAGGTAGATGATGATGCTTTGAAACTAATCGCCCAGCGCAGTGATGGCAGTTTTCGCGATAGCATTAGTCTACTTGACCAATTATCTAGCCTGGTGGATTCAAACGACAAGAAAGTCATATCAGCTAAATTAATCGAAGATACGCTAGGCCTAGCCCCTAAAGATATGATAGATCAGATACTTAACTCAGTTGAAACGCATAATATTGAGAAACTTGTTGAGTTGTTAAATCAAACCTTTGATGATGGTATCAGCAGCACAGTGTTGGTCACACAACTCACTGCCAGTATTCGGGACCAGATAACAGATAAGCCACAATTATTACCACTGCTTGATTCGCTGATTGATGTTTCCAAAAGCCCTCAGCCACAAATGAAATTGTTGAGTGTCTTAGGCCTGGCTACATTTTTGAAACAACCACCTAAATCGATTGCCTTGTCAGCACCGATGCACGAAGTCAGCGCCTCAATCGTCGAGCTAGAAAAACTTGCTACTCAGGACAAACCAACTGATTCGTATATCAAGCAAGCGGTAACTGGTAAGGTAACAGCTAACCTTGACTGGGATAAATTAATCGAATATGCTCGCAAAAACTACATTGCAATCTATAGCGTCCTGTCAAAATGCGATTATCAACTAACGGATGAGGCCTTGACGATTTATACAAATAACAAATTTTACAAGAAAAAACTCGACGACGCCAAATACAGACCAATGCTAGACAAATGCTTGCAAGAAATCGGCATTTTTGGACTTGATATCCACACGATAGCCACAGCTCTTCCACCACGGGATAGTCAAGCTGCCGCAATTGCTGTTATTATGGGCGGAGGAGAAGAGGTCTCGTTAGAGTCCGTTTAAAGTGTAGATGGCGACCAAAGAAGTAGTAGCGGGAAAAGTCCCACCACAAAATATCGATGCCGAGAAAAGTTTGCTGGGCGCTGTTTTGATTGACGAAGAAACATTGGCCGACATTTCGGAACATGTCACCGTCAAAGATTTTTACGATAAGCGACATTCGATTATTTACGGTGGTATGATGCGCCTTTACGAAAAACATAGTCCTGTCGACCTGTTAACCCTAACCGACGAGTTGAAGCGTAAAAAAGAGCTCGATACAGTCGGCGGATCGGCTTATCTGACCGAACTGACCAATTATGTCCCAACCGCCGCTCATGCTGAAGCTTACGCCGAATTAGTTGCCCAAAAAGCCGTTCGTCGTCGCTTAATTAAAGCTAGCGGTGATATATCCGAATTAGGATACGACGAAGAAACTTCGACCGAAGAGTTGCTGGAAAAAGCCGAAGCAGAACTATTCTCGGTCAGTGATCAATCACTAAAACAAGATTTAGTAAGTATCGAGAGCATTTTGACCGAAAGCTTTGATCGCATGGAAGAATTACACCGCAACAAGGGGGCACTGCGTGGTGTGCGCACTGGTTATCAAGATTTGGACAATATGACCGCAGGGCTACAAAAAAGCGACTTAGTTATCCTAGCCTCACGTCCTTCAATGGGTAAAACTACACTTGTTACAAACATAGCATATAATATGGCGACTATCGCTAAACAACCAGTTTTGTTTTTTAGCCTCGAGATGAGCAAAGAGCAACTAGTTGACCGCATGCTGGCTGATGCCTCTGGTGTTGACGCTTGGAATATTCGTACCGGAAATCTATCCGATGAAGACTTCAGCAAATTATCCGAAGCGATGGGCGAACTTGCAGAAGCGCCAATCTTTATTGATGACACTCCAGGTCTGTCTGTCCTCGAAATGAGGACCAAAGCCCGCCGCGCAACTCACGAACAACCGCTAGGGCTGGTAATCGTTGACTACTTACAGTTAATGCAAGCTAGTGGCAGTAGCAGTAGCTATGGAAATCGCGTCCAAGAGGTGAGTGAGATATCACGTGGGCTCAAATTAATCGCCCGCGAACTTAACGTGCCAGTTATCGCCCTCAGCCAACTGTCTCGTTCAGTTGAATCACGTAGCCCACAGATACCACAACTGGCCGATTTGCGCGAATCTGGCTCAATCGAGCAAGATGCCGACATTGTTATGTTCATCTACCGCGAAGCTTACTATAATCCCGCAACCGAGCGCGAAAATATTACAGATTTGATTATTGCCAAACACCGCAACGGTCCAACTGGCAAAATCGAGCTCTACTTCCACCCCGAACACCTCCGCTTTATGTCCCTCGACCGCAAACACGACGCCTAAGCTCTTGCATGCTATAATCAAGGGTGAATATGGGTAAGATAAAAATATCCGAATTGTTTATATATCGCTGGCGTTACGTGATTGGTTATGGGCTGGTTGGGATTGGGCTTATCGCCGCTCTTGTTTTTGCTGGTCTTTATTTGCCAGGTGGCATATCAAATCAAGAGATGCAATCTGTCATAAAAAGCAATTCAGTTAATTATACGAACCTCGAATCACTGGCTGTAACCAACTTACCATACCATCTGTTGCAAAAAGCTTGCATAAACCTACTCGGTGTTTCAATTATTAGCATTAAATTGACGTCAATCATCTTGGCATTTCTGTCAGCAATAGGCATAATTTTACTACTTAGGCGTTGGGTCAAGCCAAGCGTTGGAGTCTTGGCATCATTAATTGCCGTCACAACCGGACAATTCCTGTTTATTGCTCAAGACGGGACACCAGGCATATTGTACCTATTTTGGTCAGTCTGGCTAATTTTATTAGCCTTTCTTATAACCTGTAAACCGAGATTTAGATTGCCTTTAAAGATTGCTTTCTTTGTTATGGCTGCCCTTAGTTTATACACCCCACTAAGTATTTACATGCTGATAGCACTGGCCAGCGCTATATTGCTTCATCCACATCTGCGCTATTTAACGCGTCAATTGTCAAAATTCCAATTAGCGATTGGCGTTGTCGTAGCAGGATTGTTATTGACACCGCTGATTATCACCGTTGCCAAGACGCCATCTTTGGGATTAACCTTACTGGGAATACCGACTCAGTGGCCTAATTTTGGAGCAAATTTAGCATCACTCGGTGCACAGTATCTAGGTTTTATTAAACCTGGGGGAACGACCTTGATGACGCCGTTTTTTGAACTGGGTTCAATGCTAATTATCGCACTAGGCGCATATCATGTAATACGAGCCAGGTCAGCAGCCAGAAGTTATGTAATCACATTATGGATAATCTGTTTGATACCAATCATTATTTTGAACCCAAGTTTCACAAGCATTGTGTTTTTACCACTTGTGATACTGCTGGCATCAGGCCTCAGCACGCTACTTTCACGCTGGTACGAAATCTTTCCGCTCAATCCATACGCTCGAATTGGTGGATTAATTCCGATAATTATTCTGGTCACAGTTTTAGTATTTTCGGGCGCAGATCGATATTTATACGGTTACAGATATGACCCAGATATCGTACCGAATTTTTCAAAAGACCTTAATTTGATACCTGCTGAAACAAAAAATATCGTCGTTTCAGATAATGAACTACCATTTTATCAAGTTGTTGCTTCACATAGTAAAAATCTCAGTGCGTCGACTTCACCAATTAGTGATACTTTTTTAGCAACTCGCGAGGCGAAACGAATATTGCCAGGCTACGAGATAACCCAAATTATCACTACCTCAAACTACTACCAAGGTGACAGATTTTACTTATACAAAAAATAACAGATTAACGTATAATGGGATGGTTAGATATTATTAAATAATGGAGTAAAAATATATGGCATTCGATCAAATCAAGATGATTAACAGGTTACGACAAGCGCAAAACGAGTTGAAAAAAGAGATAATTGAAGTCGAAGCTGGCGATGGGGCAGTTGTTGTCCAGATTACTGGTGAGTTAAAGATTAAAAAGATAAATATTGACCCAGCTCAAGTTGACCTTGATGATATTTCCCAACTTGAACACTGGATTGAAATCGCCGTCCGTGACGGTTTAGCCAAAGCTCAGGAAGTTGCTGCCGTGAAAATGAAACCACTCATGGGTAGCCTAGGTAGCCTAGGGCTATAAGGACATAGATTTGTCTCAATTACTCCCATCGGCACTTGTAGACGCCATCGACGAGCTTGGTAGTTTACCTGGAGTAGGCGAACGAACAGCTGAACGTTACGCCTATTATTTACTGCGAGCCGACAACCATGTTAGTGAAAAACTAGCGAATTCGCTGTTAAAACTCCACAGTGGTGTCAAAAGTTGTCCTGTCACATTTGCTCTTATCGACAACAACGAATCTGTTTCCTCGCTTTACATTGATCCATCGCGTGATAAAACGCTTGTCGCCGTAGTTGAAGAGCCCCTTGATATAGTCGCCCTAGAGCGCACCGGGCAGTTTAACGGCACCTATCACGTCCTAGGCGGCGCAATTAGCCCAATTGATGGTATTGGTCCTGAACAACTCCATATTCCAGAACTCCTAGAACGCCTCGTCAAAGATAAAGTTAAAGAGGTAATTATCGCTACAAATGCTAGTGTTGAGGGTGAATCAACCGCAATATTCCTGCAACGACACATTGTTGATGCCAACATCAAAACAAAAATAACCAGATTAGCTCGTGGCATTCCAGTCGGAGTTGACCTAGAATACGCTGGTCAAATCACACTTACGCATGCTCTAGAAGGCAGAAGGGTATTTTAAATGTTCGACAAAGCCAAAGAATTAATCAACTCAGCCAAAAAGATTATAATTATTCAAGCCGAAAATCCTGATAGTGACTCACTTGGTAGCGCCCTAGCACTGGAAGAAATTCTAGGTGATTTAGGCAAAAAAGTCGTTTTATATTGTCCAGTCGAAATCCCAAAATATATGCGTTATATTAAAGGTTGGGACAGAGTAATCGGCGATTTTGACAGTTCATCAGACTTAGTAATTATTGTCGACACGATGGCGGAAGTATTGTTATCAAAAGTCCTTGATGCACCAGGTGTTCGACATCATTTAGAGACCAATCCTGTATTAGTTATCGACCACCATGTGACCGAATCCAAACTCAGTTTCGTTCATACAGTTTTAACCAAAGAAGCCGTTGCCACCAGTGAGATTATTTATGATTTGGCAATTGATGCCGGATGGGCGATTAATAGCCAAGCGGCCGAGAATTTGCTGATTGCGATTTTGGGTGATAGTTTGGGGTTAACCACTCAAAACGTTACTCCGCAAACATTTTTCATCGCTGGTAAATTAACTGAGCTGGGAGCAAGCAGCTCCGATATCGAGAAACGCCGCCGTGATTATATGAAGAAAACAGCCGAAATCTTGAAATATAAGGGTGTTCTAATCGAACGGATTGAATACTTTCTAGATGGCAAAATGGCACTAATTCGTATCCCCTGGGAAGAAATCAAAGTGTATAGCGATAAGTACAACCCCAGCGTGCTGGTACTGGACGAAATGCGCCTAGTTGAAGGTGTCGAAATCGGTATTGCTATCAAAACTTATCCTGATGGCAAATTAACTGGCAAAATCCGTAGCAACTCTGCAATATCAGCAACCGTGGCTGGCTTTTTTGGTGGTGGTGGTCATGAATACGCCGCCGGCTTCCGCGTCTATGAATCTATTGATACAATTATTCCAGAACTAATAACAGCTGTTGATAAGGTTTTAAACGAGCAACCCAAATGACACTTAAATTTCATAACACATTAACTGGCAAGATTGATGAATTTGTTTCGTTAACCGAGAACAAAGTCTTGCTCTATACCTGTGGACCAACAGTCTATGATTATCCGCACATCGGTAATTGGTCGGCCTATATTTATTGGGATATTTTGGTTAGAATCTTGATTGCCAACAATTACGAAGTCGACCGCGTTATGAATATTACTGATGTTGGTCATCTGACAAGTGATGCCGATGTGGGCGAGGATAAACTTGAAAAAGGTGCTCATCGTGAAGGTAAAACCGCCTGGGAGATTGCGTCATTTTACACTGATGATTTCATAGGTGGCATGAAGCGCCTAGGATTAATCCCACCACAACATCTAGCTAAAGCAACCGATTATATACCTCAGCAACTAGATTTGGTTCGCAAACTAACAGAAAAAGGTTTTACTTACCAAATCAATGATGGCATTTACTTTGATACGTCCAAATTTCCAAATTATGCTAATTTTGCCCATCTGGACCTCGACGCCCTACAAGCCGGAGCCAGGGTCGAATTTAACCCCGAAAAACACAACCACAGCGACTTTGCGCTATGGAAATTCACCCCAGTTGGCGAAAAGCGAGATATGGAATGGCCCACACCAGCAGAGCTGGTGGGGAACAGGGAGTGGGGATTGGGAAATAGGAAATCGCAACCTCAAAGCTCAAAAGAAATTAAATCATCCCAATTCCCAACCCCCAACCCCCAACCCCCAACCATGGGCTTTCCTGGTTGGCATCTGGAGTGTTCAGCTATGGCTATGTCGATTCTTGGAAATACCATTGACATTCACACCGGTGGAATTGATCTTATCCCAGTTCATCATACTAACGAAATTGCCCAATCCGAAGCAGCGTCTGGGGTAAGGTTTAGTAATTACTGGTTGCATAATGAATTTTTGAAAGTTAATGGAACTAAAATTAGTAAATCCATAGGTAACGGCTACACGCTGGACGACATAGAGAAAAAAGGCTTCACACCACTCGATTTTCGGATGTTCGTATTGCAGAGTAATTACAGGAATGAAGGCAATTTCACCTTTGAAAACCTACAGTCTGCTAAAAACCGCCTCCATAATTGGCGCAACGCTGCCGCAATCAGGCATCAAATCCACGACACTCTCAGAGATGACGAAGAAAAGAGTATGGATGATAAATCTGTCAGCCTCTACGCCACACCCCAAGCCATAATTGAAGCAATTGACGAAGACTTAGGCACGCCCGAGGCATTCAAAATTATTGACGACGCTTTTTCTAATGTTTCAGCTGCAAGTTTAGCTAATATCAACTATCAAGCCTTTGTCCAGTTGCTTGAAACGATTGACTCGACGTTGGGCCTACAATTAATCGAAAGCACACCTGATATCTCAGATGACGCCAAGCGTATCATCCTAGAACGTAATCAAGCCCGAGACCGAAAGGATTGGGCTAAATCAGATACATTGCGCAAACAACTAATATCCCAAGGAATTATAATCCGCGACACCGAACAAGACAGCGTTTGGGAATATAAAGATTAATTAACTGCTTTTTTATGAGTTCTTGCAAAGTGGTCTTCAATCAGGACTTTGATACAACCAGCAATCGGAATTGATATAATACCGCCAGCAATACCAAATAAATAGATACCAATCGTCACCGCCATTAGGATTATAAGCGCCGAAATGTCGATTCGTTTTGATTGAATTTTTGGAGAAATATAATTGGCCTCTATTTGTTGGTACAAGATAAAGAATACGAGAAATATAATTGCTGTAGTAACGTTATTTAATGCCAGAATAATGCTGACGATGATTGAACCAATCATTGCCCCAAATAGTGGGATAAGGGACGAAACAAACACGATTGTTGCAGCTGGTATTGCCAAAGTGGATGAAATACCAAAGATTAAACACAACATAAATACCGTGATGCCAGCTACAAGTCCGGCAATAGCTGATACTAACAGTTGCCCAGTGACATAACTAGTTACTACACCATACATACGGTGGACTAATTTACGGTGGTATTCCATCCGATCTTGATCATGATAGATGGACCAAATCCGACTTAACCATATTGGACCCTCAACCAGCATCAAAAATGTCAACACAAGCACCAAAATAATCGCCGTCATAGTGGAAAGCAGTGACCCAATACCAACCACAAAGCCAGAAGCAATCTGCGAAACCCCATCTTTGATAGAGACGACTATCTTGTCGACTTGAGGCTGAAGCTCGTATTTGTCGATAAATTCACTTGCACCTGAATATTGCCGGGTAGCTGTATCAACTAAAGTCGGGATATTCTGCGCAAATTTAGTCGTTTGTCCTACAATTGGTGGAACCGCCAAAAAGACAAACACGCCTAATGCCGCTACTACCACTATGTATGCAATCGCCGTGCTCAATAACCGACTTTTGCCGGGTAAAATCCTTACCAAACGGTTGACAGCCGGGCTGAGGGCAATCGCCAAAAAGAAGGCCGCACCGATGATGATCAGAGCTGTACGAGCACTGTATACTGCCAGTGCCAACAGAGCAAAACCGACTACAACTAACCAAAAGCGGACAAACGTCCGAGTATCAATCTCTATTCGTACATTCATAACAGTTATTATACACTAATTCGCATAGTCATATAGACATATTAATAATTAAGCTGGTGCTAAGCCACAAATAGGTGTATAATGTAGTTATGAAAATATTAATTATAGAAGACGAGCACAAAATAGCGCAAATTTTAAAGAAAACTTTAGAGCAACAGAAGTATACTGTTGACGTATCCTACGATGGAGAAGATGGATACGCATTAGCAACTTCTAATCAGTATGACCTAGCAATAATTGACCGGACTATTCCGGGTAAATACGATGGATTGGACATCGTAAAAGCAATGCGTAAAGCAAAAATTCATACACCTGTATTAATACTTATATCAAAAGGAACTATCGCTGACCGAACGACTGGACTCGATTCGGGCGCCGATGACTGTATAGCTAAACCATTTGGACTTGAAGATTTACTAGCACGTGTACGCGCGCTTTTGCATCGTCAAGGCGAAACTGAGCAAACAATTCTTACAGCAGGTGATTTGACACTTGATACGGTCAATTTCTCTGTCAAGCGTGCTGGCAAGGACATTATCCTTACCGGTAAAGAATTCGCCTTACTGGCATTCTTGCTTCGCAACCAAGGCAAACCCAGCAGTAAAAGTGCAATCATAAACCATGTTTGGGATTATAATGCCGATGTTTTACCAAATACCATCGAGGTATATATGAAGTACCTGCGCCAAAAAATCGACGATCCATTCAAAACTCGCATGCTTTACACATCACGTGGCTTTGGATACAGAATCGAAGTAAAATAACATCGTAATTTGCAAAATGATATTGCTTAACGATTCTTAAGTCGTTCCCCAGCGTTACCAGCTATTTTCCATTGCAAGATGGCAACACCGACAATCATGACCAATAGTGGCCAGTTATTTTGCCATGCTGGCATCGTAAATAGAAAGAATTCACGAATAAAACCTAGTCCAAAGCTAGGAATAATTACCATAATCACGGTTATTACATATAAAACACGCGCCAACCGTGCTTCGTGATTATTCTTGATGTTAAACATACGCGACACCAAAAAGACCAAATATATGCCAAATAACATCGCAATGATTACGGTCGTGGTTGATACACCCTTCATATTATCCGGATGACCTATACGCAAGATTGTATATGAAATCGTCACAATTAAACCGGACAAGGCAGCAATTGGTGCCACCGCTAGCAAAGTATCTCGCCAAAAGAAACGTGGCGACAAGCGATTCCGAGGTAGAGGAATGAACATAGTCCACATAATTGTTGGTAAAGTTACTAAAAATATGTTCATGAATGAAACGTGGCGGGGCTCAAATGGATATAAAAAACCAAACGCAAGCGTAGAGGAAAGCAAGACAATCTCATAGATAATCTTGTGGAAAAATAATGTAGCAATCAGCTCAATCGCTTGCATAATTCGATTCCCCAGTCGCATTCCGATTGGTAGTGAATTAAATGAATTATCCAAAAGGACTATATCAGCTACACGCCTAGTGGCCACAGCTCCAGCATACATTGCCACGCCCAAATCGGATTTCTTTAAAGCCAAGGCATCATTAACCCCGTCACCAACCATACCAGTAAAAGACCCTAGGCGTTTATATGTCGCGATTAGTCGTTCTTTTTGCTCAGGGAAAACTCGCGCAAAAATATTTGTCTTGGCAATTGTCGCATCCCAATCTTTGGCATCGATATTTTGAAGCTCAGAGCCTGTCAGCACTTTACTGTATCCAGCAATACCAGCTATTTTAGCAACGTATCTGACTGTTTCGGGGCTATCACCAGAAATGACACGAAGACTTACGCCCCTCTGTTGTAAATATTCGATTGTTTTTTCGACACCCTCGCGAAGTTCATTATTTAGCACAATTAACCCCAAGGCTTGACCTGAACCCTCTTTTAAGTGTTTGAGAGACACATCCGTATCATTAAATATTGCAGCTAGTAAAACTCGCTTACCCTCACTGGCAAGTAATTCAACCCTTTGTTTCTGATCAGATGATAGTTCAGCAAAAATACCTACAGATTCCGGTGCTCCAACTAAAACGCTACACGTCTTACCCTCAAAAATAACCTTTACACCGCTCATCTTTCGCCCAGAGGAAAAAGCGAGTGTTTGTAATATTTTATATTCCGATGGGGCAGGGAAGCCAGCAACTATGGCATCACCGGTGGCACTGCTGCTACTGGTCTCTTTGGCAACAATACCGACTAAATCTGAAGTATTTTTGTTTGCCTTATCGAACAGCTCAAAATTTTCGAATGATATTTTATCACTTGTCAAAGTCCCAGTTTTATCAACGCACAGTACATCAAGTAGTGCCATGGCCTCGATAGCGGCTAATTTCTGAGCAATAACATTTACATGAGACAGTCGCAATGAACCATAGGCCAGTAGCAGTGTGCTAGCCAGCAAAAGCCCATTCGGAATAATTGTGACCGCTGCTGAGGTAATTGTCTTGAATATTTGCACCGTACTCTCGCCCGAAAGATAATAAACGACAAAAATAAGTATCGCCAGCCCAAGCGCACCATATGTAAGCCATGTAATAGCATGCGTGATAGCCCGTTGGATAGGTGTAGGTATTGGCGTATATCGCTTGAGCGTAGTCGCCATAAAACCTATCTTTGATTTTAATCCAATAGCTGTCACGCGCATTGTTGCATTGCCCGCTACAACCACACTCGCCGCGTAAACAACTGATTTTTTGGGTTTATCGATTGGAGCCGATTCGCCAGTAAATATACTCTCGTCCACTTCTAACCCCACACTACTAATTATTTCACCGTCGGTTGGAATCTCGTCTCCCAGCTGGAGTCTAATCAAATCGCCCTCTACCAACTCATTGAACATTATATCTTTGATAGTCCCATTTGGGCGTATCCGGCGAGCGTGGGGTGCGCTCATAAGTTCAAGTTTTTTGAGTGTCCTTTGGGCTCGCGATTCCTGCACAATAGCAATAAGCGTATTTACAATAATAACAACCGATATAAACAATGCATCGCGTCGTTCGTTTAGCACTAGCAGGATTAGCGCAAGGATTAAAATTGCAATCACAGTCGGTGATATGAAATTTCGGCGGATAATCACAAGGAAGTCTTTCATATACACTTATACTATAGTGTTTTTTTAAACAAATTACCACCTAAACCACGATTGCGCTTCTGCTTGGACCCAAAAAATGCGTTATAATGGGAGTGTGGTAAACAAGTCAAGAAGGAGGATTCATTATGAAAACTACTATCACCGACAAAACAATTTTGCTTAGCAAAAAAGGCATAAAAGAACTTAAAAAGACCATCATCCAACTCGAACATGATAAACAACGTACCTTGAAGTGTATACGTGAACTTGATAAAACATTAGACCGCGATGATCACCTTAGTCGTATCGAAAAGATATCAAATCTTGAAAGTATCAAGTCTGAATTAGCCGACAAACAATTAATATTAGCCAACGCCAAATTATTGCCGACTAAGCGTACGCGTATGCAAGTAGTAATTGGGTCTGTAGTCGAACTAATAGACAAACACGGCCGTCTGTTCCGTTTTACTATTGTCGATAGTATCGAGGCCAATCCAAGCGACGGGCGAATCTCGACTCAAAGCCCACTGGGTAGAAGCCTGATTGGCAGAACCGTCAGAGACATCATCGAGTGGGGTAATGGCGTAAAAACGAATCAATTTCAATTAGTACGCATCATCTAAATACCGTTTGATAAGTGATTTTGTTACAATAGAGCTAATGCTTTATTATAATAAGTCGATTGATGCTGTCCTCAAAGAATTCAAGACGTCGCAACGAGGCCTGTCGAACACAGATGCCGAGGAATTTTTACGTATCTATGGCTCAAACACACTTAAGATTTCAGGCAAACCATTGTGGCGTAAACTTATCGAGCCCTTTGCAAGCGTTTTTATGCTGGTACTTTCTATTGCGGCAATCATTAGCATTTTTACTCACAAAACGCTCGATGCGATAATTATTGGCTGTGACATCGCCGTCAGTGCAATTATTTTTTATGTACAACAATTTTCGACTGAACGCATTATGCGTTCGCTTCAAAAGCACACCATCCAAAATGTCGAGGTATGGCGAGATGACGAAATTATTTTACTAGATACAAGTCAAATCGTTCCAGGTGACGTTATAATCCTGCATGAAGGCGATAAAGTACCGGCCGATGCTAGGTTAATCGCAGTCGATAATGTCAGAATAAATGAGTCGATGTTAACTGGTGAGTCATCCCTTGTTTCAAAGAATATTGATACTATAAGTGGCGAAAAAGAGGTCTATGAACAATCAAATATGTTGTTCCAAGGCTCATTCGTTGTCGCCGGCGTTGCGACCGCCGTCGTTATAGGTACAGGTAATAAAACAGAGTTTGGACAACTGGCCGCTCTGACAAAAAGTGGTGACGTAAAAAGCCCTGTCCAAAGAAAAATCGATAAACTTATCAACAATATTGTCGTTGCGGTCGGTAGTTTAGCAATTGTTACCTTTGGCTTGGCGTTACTGCGCGGGACTGAAATTGCCGAGGCGCTAAGATTTGTAATGGCACTGGCGGTATCTATCGTCCCCGAAGGTTTACCGGTCGCCATAACCGTTGTGTTAGTGCTGGGCATGCGACGAATGGCGGCCAAAAAAGCTCTGGTACGCACGATGCGAGCAATTGAAACTATAGGTGTTATAACAACAATCGCGACCGACAAAACCGGTACTCTTACCGAAAATAAGCTGACAGTTCAAGAGATTTGGCAACCGGCTCATGTAAAAACGCATCTGGCAACAATTGCGTATCATGCTGCTAATCACGTCTCGGGTAAATCTCATGATCCACTTGATATCGCCATGATGGAGTTTTCAAAGGCTGAAAAAATCATTAAAATGAAGGGCGAACCGTTGGCTAGTCTACCATTTGACCAATCGTTCTCAATGAGCGGTAATCTTTGGCATCGATATAATCAATATCACCTTAATATCAAGGGTTCTCCTGAACGTATACTTGCAAAAAGTAGTCTAACATGGGCCCAACGAGATGAAGCCGAAACTGCATTAACTTTACTTGCTTCACAAGGCTATCGTGTAATTGCATTAGCTACGACAATCCTTGATGGCCCAATTAAGACCTTTGCGGACTTACATAAAAAAATAGTTTTCGAGTTTGTTGGTTTTATTGCCGTGGCTGATGTGTTGCGTCCCGAAGCCAAACGGGCCATTTCTGCCGCCTTGAGAGCTGGTGTAACAGTCCGGATGATTACTGGCGATCATTTTGAGACAGCCTATCATATTGGGACCAACATAGGCTTGGTCAAAAATCGTGACCAAGTATTTGATAGCCGACAAATGCAGACAATGAGCGACGAAGAACTAGGCAATGTGATTAATAATATCCGTGTCTTTTCTCGTGTTGTACCCGAAAATAAATATCGCATTCTGGCATTGCTAAAGAAGAACAATATTACCGCCATGACTGGCGACGGTGTTAATGATGTGCCAGCCCTAGCCAATGCCCATGTGGGTATAGCAATGGGGAGTGGCTTACAAATTGCCAAAGACGCTGGCGATATTATACTACTGGACGATAATTTTAAAAGCATTATCGATGCTATTCGTGAAGGTCGGATAATATTTGCCAATATCCGACACATGCTATTCTATTTAATCTCGGCCAATGCTGGTGAAGCTCTGACAATGGTCGGCGCATTAATCATTGGAATACCAATTCCAATTTTGCCAGTACAAATCCTCTGGATTAACATCGTGACTGATACTGCACTAGCACTCCCAATCGGACTTGAACCGGGCGAAAAAGGCATCATGAAACACAAACCTGCTAGGATTAATGCGCCAATCTTAAATAGATACATGATTGGACGAATCATTATTATCGCTATCTGTATGGTCGTGATTTCTCTGGTTATTTACGCAATTTTTTACGCACGGTACGGACATGACTATGCTCAAACGATTGTATTTTCTGCCTTGGTTGTTATGCAGTGGGCGAATGCCTTTAACGCTCGTAGCGATTACGAATCGGTCTTTGGGCGCTTAAAGATTTGGAACGGCAAATTCTACGCTGGTCTAGCAATTGCAGTCACATTGCAGATGCTGGTGCTGTTTGGCCCATTGCGAGGCTTACTGCAGATATCAACAGTAGCGATAGGCGATCTAATAGCCACAGGCCTGATAGCCTTTGTAACACCGATAGCGCTTATCGAAATCCACAAACTAATTGGGCGTAGACTACGACGTAATGCTCAGTAGCGTCCAGTCATTACCATGGTTATCAGTGCGCAAATAATAATCCGCTATTCCATCAGAGAGCGTGATAACTTCAGCTATACGACTACCGTGACGTATAAGACAACGTAGCCCTGCGTCAATGAAATTATACGTCACACCCCGAAACTCCATACGACGAGGATAAGCAATCAGATTTTTTCGAAAACCAATAGCAGTGATAGCAACTTGTTCATTAATTTGCGTCTTTTTCATAGCTATTCCCCCATAAAATTTATATTAAAAAGAACCGGCGAATAAGAATTAACCAGCTAACGGATTTATGAAGAGTAATTCAGATAGGAGTAACGAAACCGTTCAATCCGCATACTCTGTTGACTGAGAGTTACTGTTATATAAATTAATGGTGGCTAAAAAGCCTGTAGGTAGAAAGGTTTTAACCAGTACCAACATGACTAAATCTAGTATACATTGCCACATACTGAACACGTCAATAGCAATTTATTTATGTTTTTTTAAGGCGTCAACGCCAATTGCCTGACTGATATTGGTATATCCGTCTCGTTTCAATAAACTCACTAAACCATCGTTAATTTCAATTGCAATTTGTGAACCACCGTATATCACACCTGTAATAACCTCAATTAGACTGGCACCCAAGCGTATCTTGGTATAAGCATCTTCAGCCGTAAATATGCCACCAACGCCAATTATTGTTAACCTGTCACCATAGTTTAGAAAAGTTTGGCGAATTAAATCGTTACTAAGTTGCCAAGTTGGTTTACCACTCAAATTGCCCTGGACACTATCTGGCAATACATCCTTCAGCTCAACCTTGGTGCGGTCCTTTGCCAGATTGGCGATAGTGACGCCAGCGACCTGATGGCGAATAATCACGTTCAGAAGTGTTCTAAACGCGTCCCAAGGCAAATCAACTGGCATTTTAATATAGATTGGTTGCTTTACACCGACTGCATCTACAGCCTTCAAAAGTCGATTCAGGCTAATTGGAGTCGTAAATGGCTCGCCACCGTAGGCATTTGGACAAGATACATTCAATTCAATCATTTTGATGCGAGGTTCGTTTTTGGCGCGCTTTACGGTCGTGACATAATCAGCTATTCCATCTTTGACGCTAACAACTTTTTGACTATTTGTCTTTGCAACCGACAATACGATAGGGAAGTCTCCGAATGCTCGGTGTGGATAATTATGGATCCGTTTGATAATTGTCTGCGAACCATGGTTCCCAAGGCCAGCATAAACAACCAATGATTGAGTTTTGGGTAACCTATAAAACCATGGCCGAGGATTTCCTTTACATTGCATGGCCGTAACTGAGCCAACTTCGGTAAAGCCAAACCCCAGGTTGGCAATCATTGGTACGATTTCACCATTTTTATCTAGTCCAGCCGAAAGCCCAACGGGGGAGTCAAACTTAATGCCATGATATTTTTGGATAAGCCTATTGTCTGGTTTCCTTTTGGAAGCAATCCTCATCACCCATCGCAAAAAAGCAACTTTCCCAACCGCAGAGCCAACTGTAATCATCGAGCTATGAGTCTGGTCAGGTGAGATTAAAAACAAGATTGGCTTGGCAAGATATTTATAAGAAAACCGATTAAACCTCCAGATAGTACGTCGTATCATACGTATGAGTATAGCAAAAACCTCTCAGATTTTAGGCATAAAATAAACTCTAGAAAACTAGAGCTGCTATAAGTTAGAATCACCAGAACAAGAAAAGAGACTATTTGCCTGGGTTAATCCTCTATAAAAAGAGGGTTAACCCAGATAGCTATTTAGTGTCAAGTCTTTACAAATTCGTCTCGCCACTGCGATATTTTGTCCGAAGAAACACCCAGTTGTTCTGCTTTGTCAATTATACTACGACATATTTCCTCAAAATTGTAGCAGTTCATCATCCGGAAAACGTTTGAAGGCATATCCATGAAGTGACATAGCCAGACAAGCCTACTAGCGGTATATACATTATTGATTTTAGAGACATCTGTTAAACGACGATACAGCGGACGTTTGTCAAACAATAGATTAATACTGTTGCCATCTTGATCTATCTCATATATCTTTAACGAAACGACCCTTTTGCCGACTAATGTGATCCAATCAGAAGCAACATTCGTTTTCGAAATTATCTCCTTTATGACAGATCTGATAATACGAACGTAGGTATGATGATGTTTAATCCGAATCGCTGCCATATTAGCTACGGCTTTTTCAAGACTGTAATAGTTAAATTCCTTAACGATACACATAATCCCACCCCTTTTCTTGTTCTGATGTTAAAAAACTACCGGGAGCAACCTATAATAATGTTGCTCAAACCAATACATAGAATACAATAACACAAAATTATAGTATAATTCTATTTGATGACTTTGGTAATAAAAAAACGTCTAAATCGACAAAGGGTACAAACAATTATTGCCATCTGGATAGTTGGTATCACTGCCTTAATCGGCGCACCATTATCGCAAGCAGTTACAGTCCACTCGCCATCGAAATTATTGACAAAAGATGTATATTCATCGCAATCTATACAAATCGATTTACCGGTACGCTCGAAAACAAGCAATAAAAAAACTGCTTTACCTAATAAGACGACAAACAAAAAAGTTTCTTCTAGCACAGTCACAGAAATAACTCCTATCCCCAGATCTACGGATTGCAAGTCTTCTAAAAGTATGCAACCAGGATTATCGACGGCTACTGCGCCTCAGTTAAAAAAACTGGCTCAGTACGAACAGGTTTGTGAAAGCGGTATTATCACTCAGTTATCATTTTTTATAGCGACACCAACAACAATTCAGGAAGCGAATGAGTATGCAACCGATGTCGCTATGCGATTACGTGAATTTTCTGATTATGGTATTTCACCACTTGTTTTTCTAGAGCCAACGACTAGTTCTGGATTCATTAATATAGCAGACTACCGATCTGGCGCTTACGATTCGGTGATGGACGCCTATTTTGCTGCAATAAAAGCTGCCGGAATAACTGATGCAATGATGGGAACCTGGGTACCTTTACCAGAAGGGAATATACCGGTTTGGACGAGTCTCGATCCGAATGATTTCGCTACAAGTGTTACAAAAACGATTACATATCAAAAGAAATATTTTCCAAATAGTAAAGCCAGTATTCTACTTGACACCCTTACATATCCTAAGGCCGGTAGTTGGGATGGAGGACAAGCAATCAGTTTCATACCGTACATAAAGGACATACCAGTTGGTTTGATCGATAGTTTTGGATTGCAAGGTTTTCCTTGGTCGCCACCAGCGAACGAAGGTGGGTCTACAAATGGTAGTCCAAATAATTACTTACAAATTAATCTTGCATCAGAAGCCGCACGCACCTTAAACGTCAAGGACATCTGGCTGAATACAGGTACATTCGGTGTAAAATATGCGAATCAGACATCACGGCAAGTAACGGTTTCACCCGAACAACGACTCGCACTTTTGACTGAGGTCGTTACCGAAGCAAAGACGCTACAATCACAGGGTTTTGTAGTATCAATTCATCTCTTCGCTGAGGATAAATCACGCGTCCCAGAAGCAACTGACTGGTCATACTGGCCAAGCGGTAGTGCTAGTACAAGTCCTGCAACTTATGTCTTCAAGACATTCGTACACGATACTCAGGCAGCTAGCATACCTTTGTGGCTATTTGACACTGACTAATATAATTAAATTTCGGGTTAGTTATTGAATAGCTACTTCGCTAAAAGCATCATTGATTGTTTTAACAGTAATAGCGCTATCTCTAATCACTTGAATATGCTGTTTGAAAACATCTATATAGCTATCGTAAGGACCAGGATCGTTTGCAACGCGATGATATACCAATATAAGCCATGTGTTATCGGTTTTAGCTTGGGCTATCCAGGCTGCGACTTGTTCTGCAGTCGTTGTATCAAGAATGTTCTGTACCCTTAAATTGTAGGCATTTAAGTTGTCCTTCGAATTAAACCCCTCGTCGACACTTCGATGTAATCGATAGAATTTCTTTATCTCGTTAAGGACTTTTGTACTGTAATCACCATATGGCGAAGCAAAACTTACAACTGATTGTCCAGTTATACTTTCTAAGTACTGCTTTGAGTGCTGCAGTTCATAAGTTAAATTTGTGGAGCTAGCCAAAGTTAGAAATGGGTGAGTGACTGTATGCGAACAAATTTCGTGACCACTTTTACTAAATGCCAAGATGCCATCTATAATCTCTTGTGACATGCCCTCGATGTATGAACTAGCATAACATTGCGTTGTTTTTAGACCGTATTGATTCAAGATGGGCAGTGCTGTTGTAACATTATCCTCGTGACCATCGTCAAATGTCATAGACAATAAAGGACGGCTAAACCCTGCGGGAGAATAGTTTACTAAACTGTAATCGTCGGTTTGTAGCCAACCGTTTTGGTCAATAAATAGGAATACCGAAGTAGACACCGTACCGACTGGTACGATAAACGTATCTGTGTATTTTTGCCACAGTGTAGTACTACCATTCGGTTGAGACACAGGCATCCCAAAATATTTTGTAGTACCGTCGTTCATATTGAACATCGCAACGGCGCGTGGCGTCACATTTGTCTTGTACCAGGTTGTAAAGCGGTATTGTTTACCTGGTTGCAAAGTCGTAATCGGGCTAAAAAACCATTTTGCATCACCGCTAGTGTACTTGCTTACAGTTACCTTAACACTTTTTGTTCCCGTGTGGCCTTCGGAAACATACTTATAACTAGCAGTATTGGTTCCCCAATTATTTTTCTGCCAATTAGCTGGGATTGCCCCGTTTGCTATCTCTAACGATGGATTTGGGATAATCGGATCAATCGAAGAAGATGGTTGAAGGGCATAAGGATACAGATAAGTATCATCAATCGTTAGACTACCTTTACTGTCAAGAATATGAAAGACAGAAGCCTTCACGGCAAATGAAGGTGCTGAAAATATTGCACTGTACTGCGTCCAACTTGTGCCACTAGCCGACGCGCCAGCTAATTCATAATATGAATAATTATTATTTGCATCAATGAATGCGACAACAACTCGTGTTGGTACAGTAGATTTGTAATAATCTTGATATAGATAATCTGTTCCGGCGACCACAACACTTGGCTCTGCAAACCATTTTGCATCACCATTTGTATAAGCACTAATAGTTACTTTAGCACTTCTTGTACCAGTGTGACCAGTGTTCTCGTAACTGAACTGAGTTGTATTTGTGCCCCAACTATTTTTATACCAACTTGCAGGCACAGTACCATTTGCAGTCTCAAAAGAGTTATTTAGAATATAGTTACTCTGAGCAGCTGGTGGAGCAATTACTGTTTTAAATAGGCTGAAATCGTCAGTCTGCAACCAACCAATAGCTGCAACTATATGCAAAACTGACACTTTTGCCACATTCACTGGCGTTTTAAAATCAACTGAAAGTGTTTGCCAACTTGCGCTTGCTGGAATACTGCCAACATACGCATAAGATACGTTTCCCGCCGTATCGGTATATTGTAAATCGATTTCGGTAGCAATATTTGATTCATATGAACTAGTGTAAGTGTATGAAGTATTTGGTAAGACATTTACCGCATCGTGCGTCCATTTGGCATCGCCGTCAGTCCGCGCGGTCATTGACGTATACAAGCTACGATTTCCCGTATGACCCGGCGTTTTGTATTGGAAAGTTGCAGTATTGCTACCCCATTTACTTTGGTTCCAGTTCAAAGGAGCCCCGGTGCTGTCTGCTGTTTCAACCGATGCGTTAGCAATCAGATTAACATCTAATGCCATGACAGGTGTAACAATCATTATCGGACCAAGTAGTAAAGTAAAAATTGATAAGTACAGCGCTAATCGCTTCATAGTGAACTCCGTATACAGTTATTTAACCTCCATTTTATACTTGAATTAACAAAAAGTCAAATATATAGTATCGATAAAAAGCTTATGGTAAAACATAGTATACAATCTACTTTACATTATTGCATACATGGTGTATCATAATATCAATTGAGGAGTTGAGGTATATTTTGCAGTCGATAATGATCGACCACAAAGATAGCAAAGCTATCAATTGCATATCAACTAGGATAAAAAGGAGAGTACTCATGAACTACGGTAAAGGTGCAACCCCAGGCGTAGCTGGTGTCGCTTTACTTCCATTTACTGGAAATAACGACATCGTGTTCATCGTCGCTGCAAGTCTTATTGCATTAGGCGTCGCTGTATTCGTAGTTTCACTAGTTTTGGCACATAAAAGTCGCCAAACAAGTGCAAACTAAACAACATACACAGCATAGTATACTAAGCGGCCATCTTCATAAATATGAAATGGTGGTCGCTTTGTGCGTAATTAATGGAATTTATTTACTATGAATATTCACAAACAACTCGCTTTTATATCTTTAGTACTCTTTAGCGCCGGCATTTTTATTATTGCTGTACCACTAGGATTATCATGGCTAGGCCAATTTCAGGCTCTCGGTTCTGTATCAGCCATGCATAAACCATTAGGCACTTCATACCAGTCCGCTTTGAATGACAAGCTAGATATTATTAAAGGGGTACCGCGTCACATCAACATTCCAAGTCTTGGTATCGATACCGACGTTGTTGATGGGTTATATGACTCTCGTAATGGCAGTTGGACATTATCCGAGGATACAGCTTTTTACGCCACTATTACCAATCCAGCTAATTCTGATAGTGGGAATACGTTTATCTACGGTCATAATAGCCAAAAAATATTCGGTAAACTACTAAGCATACAAAATAGTGCCGAAGTGATCATTACTACAGATAATAATTATATGTTCACCTACGTGTATTTAAATACTGAAGCTGTTAAACCAACAGATGTATTTACACTAGATTATAGCGGTAAACCACGACTTACTCTTCAAACCTGTTCTGGTATCTGGAATCAAACGCGCCAGATGTTCTACTTTGAACTTAAAAATTATCACAAATTAGGGTAGTTACTTTGCGACGTCAAGTAGCGCTTGTTTCGATAGTTTATATCGACGTCCAGCTGTGGACCATCCGACAACTTTATCTTGAAAGCGTTGCAAAATAATAACTTCGACAAAGGCAATCACATAAATACCAATTTCTATCCATCTTAAAAAATAAAAATAGGGAAGCGCACCAATCAGCATCCATCGTTTGGCTACAACCGAGGCAAATAATGATATAACACCGTTTAAAATAATATCCGATGCAACAAGAACAGGGATGATTAGCCAGTTATGTGTTGTTATTAAAATAAATGGGATCAAAACAAATATCTGCAGTAAAAACAGAACGGTTTGAAGCATTTGAAAACCAAGACTTACATCAATCAGTTGGCCACGCATACCAATTCTGTATTTTTTTACTCCTTGGAAAAACCCACGTTGCCAGCGCATATTTTGTTTACAAAAATCCGACAAAGACTGGGGATCTTGCGTATAATTTACAGCTTGTGGAATGTATAAAATTTTTCCAAGTTTCTTACGATGTACCTGCAGAGTTATATCGAAATCTTCGGTTAAACTTGTGCCGCCAAACTCTAATTTCGATATAATATCAGTTCTAAAGCAGGTAATTGGGCCAGGAAACACTGAAATCATCCCTATATATGACTGGATACGCCGTGTCACTTGTTGGCTATAGGTATAGGTCAACGCCCGATAGGTGCTGATCCAGTTACCGCGTAAGCTCTGAACAAATCCAACAGCCACAGCATATTTTTCTGGATCTAACTTACTGTAATAATATCGGAAATAATTCTGCGAAAAAATACTGTCAGCATCAGCAAATATGTAGCCAAGTATAGCGGGATTCGAGCTTAAATTTAATAACTGCTTTCTTTACGGCAAGTGCTTTGCCACTACGTCTAACGTTCAAAACGTGGGCTTTACCTAGCAAATTAGTAGCGATGGTTCTAGTCTTATCAGATGAATTGTCATTGACGACATAAATATCTTTTATTAGTTGACCAGCAGCAATTGCAGACCGTATTGTAGTCGCGATAATCAACTCCTCGTTGTGAGCAGGCAACAAAAGCGCGAGTTTTCTGGGCTTAATAGATGTTATTTTATGATTCTTGGTTTTAGTCGGCTCTGTAGCCGCAATAGGTAAGGGCATTTTTACCGTTGTTAATAAGCGTGTTACCGGCAATATAAACAAAAAATAAAGATAACTCTGCAAAAAAGACATCTGACAATCAGACGCTATAATTTTAATTATTGAGTCACCTCGAATAGATTTACTCATCACGAATATAATAGCATTATATTTAGTTTATGTCAATTTTAGTATAGGGATATGGGGACGGTTCTTGTTGCAAATAATAATTGTGATGGAAGGATATTTGGTCGCGTTTCATGACCACCGTCACGTTGGCTACTTGCAGATAAGATGATCGAAAAATATAACTGAAATAAGTCTTAGATAAAGAATATATTTGCATGACGTTAGTGGTATAATTAGCCGTATGTCAAAACTAAACTTAAAAATGGGCATAATTGTTATCCCTAATAACGTATACCCCGAAAAACATGAGCTCGCAACTGCTAATGTCTTTACGAAGCTTGGCAAGAACGTAGAGTTTCTGGCCCCATCTAGAACAAAGAAAGCAAAAACACCAGACGTGATGATTGATGGCGAAGTTTGGGAGATGAAATCTCCAATTGGCAACAGTAAATACACTATCCAAAATCAGTTCAAACGTGCAGCACATCAAGCACGAAATTTAATATTTGATAGTCGACGGACAAAACTACCTAGTAAGTATATTGAAAAAGAGATCACAAAACAGATGTCACTCAGAAAGAGCATCAAAAAGCTTAGGCTCATTACAAAATCAGGTCGCGTTATTGATTTTGACAAATAGATTTGTTATTATTTGTATATAGAAGGTACAAGCAGTCTTGAAATGGACAGCTTGTGCCTTCTCTTTTTGTACCGGCAATTCTCGCCCCCGAATATCTACTCGAGGCTAAAAATCCCTCCATCATCAACAAAAATCCTCCATAGCCCAAAGGGCGACGGAGGATGGCTGGGATGGAGAGATTCGAACTCCCGAATGCTAGGACCAGAACCTAGTGCCTTACCACTTGGCCACATCCCAATATAGTAGATAGTAGGTAGTAGATAGTAGATAGTAGATAGTACTAACTGCTACAGGGGTAATTGTAGCAAAAATACGATAATTAAGAAATAGCGCTAAATTGGCGGCAATTTATGCCGTCCCTAGATGATACAATAAATAAATGACAAAAAAATCTTTGCCCATAGTTACCGTTAAACTTGACAAGATTGTCGGGGGAGGGCAGACACTGGGAACGCTTGATGATGGATGCAAAATTTTTGTTTGGGGCGGCTTGCCAGGCGAAACTGTCAGTGTGCAATTGACAAAAAAGAAATCTAAATTTGCTGAAGGTGTAGTTGTCGAGGTAATAAATCCCAGCAAAGAGCGTGTACAACCACGCGATGAGGAAAGTTATCTCTCAACCAGCCCTTGGCAAATAATGGATTTCGAAAGCGAACAACGTTACAAGGCTGAATTAATATCCGAGGCGTTCGAGTTGCATAATATGGTACTACCTATGCCAATCGAAGTTTTTAGCGATGGTAATCAATACGAATATCGTAATAAAATCGAATTTAGTTGGTGGTGGGACAAAACGACTGAGCAACTTGATTTGGCATTTTTTAGACGTGGAACTCATGGCAAGATTGCAGTCTATGGCAGTAGTCTTGCAAATCCTAGTATTAATCGCGCAGCAACCGCTATTCGTGATCTGTTACGCGGTAATTCTGATATCAAAGCCTACGATTTAAAAACTCTGCTAATTCGCTGTGACAAAAAGGGAAATATTGCCGCTCAATTATACGTAAAAACCCCAGATTTCAAACAATTTACCGATGCCAAGATAAGAAAACTAAAAATTAATGGATTTGAGCTCATTTTTTCTAACCCCAAAAGCCCCGCCAGCATCATAACCAAGCGCCTGCAATCCTGGGGCACGACTAACTTGACCGACACAATCCTGGATATCCCATTTACTTATGCAGTCGAAGGATTTTTCCAAATCAATATTCCTGTTTACGAACAAGCTCTACGCGACATGAAACAGTGGGTAATTACCGGTAAACCGACAGTTGATTTATATAGTGGCGTCGGCACAATTGGTCTGACTATCGGTGGCGAAAATGTCACAATGGTCGAAATTAATGAACACGCCGTATGCGAGATGAAACGCAATATCACAGCCTTAAATCGCGAAAAGGCCGTCAAAGCGATTATGGCACCGAGTGAAAAAGTACTCGAAAACATCACGAATGGTTCAATAATCATCGTCGATCCACCGCGAGCAGGGCTGCACACAGATGTCATCGCCAAATTACTAGAATCAACGCCCGAACGAATCATATATTTATCATGTAATCCAGTCACTCAAGCTCGCGACGTATCTCTGTTAGCCGAAAAATACAGCATTCACTGGCACCGCGGTTATAACTTTTTCCCAAGAACTCCTCATATTGAAAATTTAGTCGTTCTAGATTTGAAATAACCAAAACCCTATTGCAGTTTACCCCCATATTAACTACAATTAACTCATGCGGAAAACCATAAGGGGATTCACAATAATAGAATTATTAGTAGTGGTCGCTGTTATGGGCATTCTGGCAACCATTGGTTTGGTGTCATTTGCACGCGTTCAATCTGATGCACGTGACTCGCAGCGTTCATCCCGGATAACTACTATCGCCGAATCACTCGAAAAATATTACGACAAATATGGTACATACCCTAGTTGTGCCGCTATGGCTGCAACCCCTAGTACAGTTACAACTACTACTCTCAAAAATCTCGACCCAAGTGTGTTGACCGCACCGAAGGCCACTAGTGGCACCAACTCAATTTTAGCCGCCTGTGCTGAACTATCGACAACTGATGCCTACGCCTACAAAGGTGGTGGCTGTACTGCAGACGGCTGTTTACAATATACGCTCAAATATCTCGAGGAAAGCACTGGTAACCCAATATCACTCCTAAGCCGGCACAGATTGCCAGCTCCAAATCTACCAACCAACCTAGTTGCAGTAACAACATCTAGCGCTTCAATCGATGTGTCTTGGAGCCCAGTATCTGGTGCTGATAGCTATACTCTACAACGTGATACTAACTCGTCTTTCACAGGCCCAACTATTACTGACCCGGCAAGCACACCATTCACGTCGAGTAGTTTGTCACAGGGGATTAAGTATTATTATCGAGTAAATGCAACAAATGAAAATGGGGCTAGTGGTTGGTCAACTACGGCTAATGCCACAACTACTATTGATGCGCCTGCTGCCCCAGTTGTGACAGCCAATACTGTTCCGCCTACAACCACTTGGTCGTGGCCAGCAGTATCTTGTGCAGCTGGTACGACAGCTCGATATCAATATAAATACACTGTAACTCCACCCGGCACTGATCCCGGCTGGACAGCGATTGCAGGTTCACCTGTAGCCTTTACGACTATTGTCATAGGGGAGTTATACACCGTTGCGGTTCAAGCCCAATGTTATACAATTGAGACTACTAGCGCTTGGGGTGTATCAGGATCAGCTAGTTATACGCCGATTGCTCCTCCAACCAACCTTGTCGCCACGACAGCTTCTAGCACATTAATTAATGTCTCGTGGAATGCAGTTAGTGGCGCAATCAGTTACACATTGCATCGTGATACCAATTCATCCTTCCCAAGTCCAACCATTGTGACCCAAGCTGGCATAACTTATCCGTCAAGTGGCTTGTCACAGGGAATTAAATACTATTATCGAGTGCTAGCAAGTGATGCCGGCGGACCCAGTGACTGGTCAACTACGGCTAATGCTACAACTACTGTCGACGCACCAGCCGCCCCAGTTGTGACAGCTAATACAGTTACACCTACAACTACTTGGTCATGGCCTGCTGTAACTTGCCCAGCTGGTACGACAGTTCGTTACCAATATAGGTATACTGTAACTCCACTAGGCTCTGACACTGGCTGGGTAGCGATTGCTAGTTCACCTGTGGCCTTTACGACTAATACCGCAGGACAAACGTATACGGTTCAAGTTCAAGCCCAATGTTATACAACTGAGACTACTAGCGCTTGGAGTGCAGCTGGATCAGATAGTTATACGCCAGTTACTTATACCTTGGCCATTTCCGCAGGTGCTGGTGGTACAGTTAATACTGCCGTCAACGGCACATATATTTCAGGCGATACGCCAACCATTACGGCTACACCAAACGCCAACTATGCTTTTTCAAGTTGGACAGGTGGTGGCAACTGTGCTGGTATCGCCAGCCATACCATTTTAATGAATGCTAACCAGACTTGTGTTGCTAACTTCGTCGCAACCTATACTTTGGCAATTTCTGCCGGAGCTAACGGAACAGTCAATACTGCCGTAAATGGTACGTATAATTCAGGTGATACGCCAACCATTACGGCTACACCAAACGCCAACTATGCTTTTTCAAGTTGGACAGGTGGTGGCAACTGTGCTGGTATCGCCAGCCATACCATTTTAATGAATGCTAATCAGACATGTACAGCGAACTTTGTAACAGCTCTGGCCTTCCGCGCAACTGGTGTCTACAACAGTTCTGGTTCAACTACAGCAGTAGTAGTAAAACCGGCTGGTACGATCGATGGCGATTTAATGTTCGTCGTTCTTGAGCGAGCCGGTGCTGTCAATCCATCAGGGGTTCCAGCTGGCTGGACAATAATTCGAAGTAACTTAGCCACTTATGGCTATTGGCTTTATTACAGAGTAGCTAGTGGTGAAGGCGCCAGCTGGACTTGGACTTGGGCCGCTAGTGTCAGAACTATGGGTCGAGCACATTCTTTCTACGGTGGTTTTAACACCGGCACCCCAATTCAAAGTAGCACTGTGCCATATTCAAACACTGCCAGTGCAACGGCCGTAGATATTCCAACATTAACAACAAGTTCTAATAACACAATATCGCTTATATTTGCCTCTGGTTTCAGTTCTGCCAGCAAAACTTTTGCTGTTCCGGCTAACTGGACCGAACGTAACGACACCGGTAGCACTAGCCCAGACTTTTGGCAGGCTATAGCCAGTCGCGTTTTCCCAACAAGTGGTACCGCTACTGGGGTTGTGTCTTACCCAATTAGCGCAGTCAGTACCTACCGAGTCGGAGTACAAGTTATGGTGAATATGCAATAATTAATATTGCATGTTCTAACGCAGAAAATAATTCGCACCCATAGCCTTATTTAAATATTAGAATTCTATACATAACCATAATATTTGCTATAATAGAGACAATGACAAGGGTCACGATTAACGAAGAGAAAAGGATAATAATATGCCCCCTAACAAAAAGAAACTCATCTATATAATCATCGCGATAGTAGCAGTTATAGCTATCACAACTGGGACAATCTTCTTACTAAAGTCGTTGCGCACTAACGATGGCACGACACAAAGCGAAACCAAAACTGTTCCAACCATTGAAACTGCCAACTCACTCAAAACTCAAGCCATAGAAGCCCTTAGAGCAAAATCGAACAATCAGGCAAAGGCTCTATTCCAAGAATGCAAACAACAATTCGAAGAGATAATTGCAAGCAGTACTGACGAAACCACCGTTCAAGCGGCTACCATGGGCAAAATCGATTGCGACACACAAATACAGTTGCTCGAATACTCGGACAATAAATAAAAGAGGAGAGTTATGAAAAAACACAAAGAAAACCTAAAATACATAATAATCGCGATGTCATTAACTATCGCCATAGTAATCGGATCGATTTTTATATTCAGAACAATAGATACCGCCAGTAGCGAGGATCAGAGCATAGCTCTTGCTACCAAGCAACAAGCTGACAAACTTTTTGAAATGGCGGTAGAAGCATTTGACGAAGATGCTTATTCAAAAGCGAATGGGTTGTACAAGGCAGCATTAAAGCAATACGAGTATTTATACACAAATGCCCAAAATATCACCGACAGCCAACACGCCCAGATGAGAATATTTGACTGTGAGACACAATTAAAATTGGTTGAGTACGAGAGAAACCAATAGAACCACCTAGCTAGTCTTGATACGCCTGTAAGCAAATTTTGCTGCAACACGCCAATTAGTGTTCGAATCGCTGTCGAATTGATAAACGTGGCCGTCTTTTACTTCGCTAATCAATATTAACGCTGGATTATACGGCGCAAGCGTGCGATAAAAAATGATATCCTCGTCACTAATATGTTTCCTGCCAGGAAAAACTTCATAAAACTTGTTGCGACCGACTTCGTTAAAATAAAATGGGCGACCTTTGGGTGGAAGGTAGATTTCAGCTTTCAACCCCATCTTTGAAACAAGTTTTTTAATATCACCCAACTGTAGCCTAGATTTGCCTGCAATATACAAATACAGTTGCTTTTTGGTCGTCAAAAAAAGCGTAGCCTCTGTAGTTTGGCTAATTGGAACTTGAGAAACAATTGCCTGGCGCACATCAATATCAACACCAAAATATTCCTTTATAGCGCGTTCCACCGCCAATTCACCATACATTCTATCTCTCATATAATCCTATTGTAACACCTCCAACAAATTTCAACCTTCTGAAACCCTAAGCCGCGGGTGACGTTCGGTGGGGTGCCCCAGTATTGTTTATTGTCCCAACAATAAAAATACAAGGGGCGAACCGGACGGCAGGACCCGAGGGGTTTTGATAGTTAGGCGCATTAGACGATTAGAAGTATATTCCCTCGACGATATATATCTAATCGACTACAATAAGTCTAATGGATTTTGAAAAACGATATGCAAAGTTAAATAAGGCCCAAAAACAGGCAGTTGATACAATCGACGGCCCAGTCATGGTTATCGCTGGACCTGGGACTGGCAAAACTGAGCTCCTTAGTGTTCGCACCGCCAATATTTTGCAAAAAACTGACACACTGCCCGAAAATATCCTTTGTCTGACATACACCGATAACGGCGCCAACGCTATGCGCGAGCGACTGACAGAAATCATTGGCAAAGATGCTTACAAAGTAGCCGTTCATACCTTTCATAGCTTTGGTACCGAAGTTATTAATCAAAATGGTCAGTATTTTTATCAAGGCGCCCATTTTCATGCGGCTGATGACCTTGGCCGTTATGAAATTATGCGTAATATCTTTGAAAATCTTGATTATAATAATCCGATTGCAACAAAACTTGATGATGATTTTACTCATCTAAGCGACAGTTTGAAAGTTATTTCCGAATTAAAGAAAAGTGGACTCGTCAATGACGAACTACTCGCCATTTTAGACGAAAATAATGCTGTTATCGAAAAGGCTGAACAGCTTTTGGCACCAATTTTCGCAGAACGAGTCAATAAAAATACTGCCTCGCAAGTTGCTAAACATATCAAGGCCATAAAGCTCAGTAATGGGGGAGTGATATTGCCGACAGTCGTACCACTGTCGGTCGTTTTGGCCGATTCACTCGAAACCGCCACCAACGAGGCTATTTCATTGAATTCGACCAAGCCAATGACCGCTTGGAAAAGCCAATGGTTTCAAAAAGACGAATCAGGTAACTTCATTTTTAAATCTCGTAATCGCCAGACGAAGTTAAGAGAACTTTGCTCTATATACGGAAAATACCTGAATGATATGCAACAAAACGCCCTTTATGATTATGACGATATGATTCTACGCGTTGTTCACGCTATGGAAGTTTTCGATGATTTACGCTTTAATTTGCAAGAAAAATATCAATATATAATGGTCGACGAGTTTCAGGACACCAACATGGCGCAAATGCGAATTTTACATAATCTGACTAATAACGTAGCCCATGGTGATACGCCAAATATCATGGTCGTAGGTGATGATGATCAAGCAATTTATAGTTTTCAAGGTGCCGATATTAGCAATATCATTGATTTTCAAGTTAATTATCCTAGGGCAAAGCATGTTGTTTTAACTGAAAATTACCGTTCTACCGCCGACATCCTAGCTAGCGCCCGAGATATTATTTCACAAGGTACTGAACGGCTCGAAAACCGGATTGAAGGCATAGATAAAAGTCTAACCGCTAATAATAAATCCACCAAAACCAGTGTATTTTTGCACGAAGCCGAGACAATCTCTGATGAACGTCATTGGATTATCACAGACATTAAAGCTCGTATAAAATCGGGACAAAAACCAAACAGTATCGCTGTGTTTACTCGTCGACACAAAGAAATAAATTCAATCTTGCCGTATTTTTCACACGCTGGTATCAACGTCAGCTACGAACGCCGCGATAATGTCCTCGAGCTAGCACCGATAAAAGAAATTGAACAGCTATCGCACCTGTTGATTGACCTCGCAAACGGTCGTCACGATGACGCCAACGCTAGACTACCAGAGATATTAGCTCACGAATCGTGGGAGATTGCACCATTAGAGCTATGGAAATTAAGTGTCAAAGCCTATGACAATCATACGCGTTGGCTAGATATTATGGCCATTATGCCAGAATTTAAGCCATTACATAATTGGCTGGTTACAACTGCCTCTATGATCAAAGACACGCCGTTAGAGCAAATGCTTGACATAATTGTCGGTAATCCAAATTTACAAAGTAAAAGCGATAATTCAAAATTCGTTAGCCCATTTTACAATTACTTTTTCTCTGATCAACAGATGGCAGATAATCCCAGTCAGTATTTAATATATCTAGAGGCGTTACGGACCATTCGCTCCAAATTGCGTGAATATCATCATGACCACAATCCAACACTACCTGCATTTGTTGAATTTATTGCTTTGAATCGCAAAATCGGCACTACTATCAGCGCCATTCGACAATCTGTTCAAATAGACGACGCAGTCAATCTTATGACAGCCCACAGTTCAAAAGGACTTGAATTTGACACCGTTTACGTTATGAACGCTGTCGATACAGTTTGGGGCGGACACGCCCGTAGCAAAAATCGTCTGATTAATTATCCTGAAAACCTGCCACTCGCACCAGCTGGCGAAACCAATGACGAACGATTGCGACTATTTTATGTGGCTATAACTCGCGCCAAACAACAATTACATATTAGTTATAGCCATAGCAACGACAAAGGTAAGGATACTTTACGGACTGTCTTTTTGCTGGGTGATAATTGGCAACCGCAACCGATTAAACTAGCCGATAATATGGAACGACTAATTGAATCTGCCGAACTAGCTTGGTATCAACCACTGACTAGCCCAACTTCCGCCAAGATGCGCGAATTGCTGGTGCCAAAACTTGAAAACTATAAATTAAGCGTCACACATCTGAATAATTTTTTGGATGTCACTCGCGGTGGACCATCACTGTTTCTACTGCAAAATTTATTACGTTTCCCACAATCGATGAGCCCAAATGCTGCTTTTGGAACAGCAATTCATAATACTCTACAAAATGCCCACGCTCAACTGGCGTCAACTAGCAAACATCAAGCGATTGAGGATATCGTATCAAATTTCGAATTAAACCTAAGAAGCCATCATCTGTTGAGACGTGACTTCGAGACTTTCTTGCAAAAGGGAAGTGACGCCTTGCAAATATTCCTGGATAATAAATATAGCTCATTTACGTCATCACAACAGTCCGAACTCGATTTCGCTAGTCAACATTCTATGGTTGGTAACGCCCATTTATCTGGTAAATTAGACCTCGTCGATATTGACAGAAAAAACAAGACTATTGCAGTTACAGATTATAAAACCGGCAAACCGTTAACCAGTTGGAACGGCAAAACTGAATATGAAAAAATTAAACTTCATAAAATTAAACAACAAGTAATGTTTTATAAATTATTAGTCGAAAATGCCCGAGATTACCGCGGCTATAAAGTTGATTCAGCCGTGATGCAATTCATCGAACCAACAACAGCCGGTGATATCCTGTCGCTAGAAACTGAATTCGATAAGGATGAGCTCGATCGTTTTGCAAAATTAGTAAATACCGTATGGACACATATTATTCAACTTAATCTTCCTGATGTGTCTAGCTATGACCATTCCTACAAGGGAATTTTAGCTTTTGAGCAAGATTTGATTGATAATATCGTATAAATAGTGTTGACACCAAATAATTTGTTTGCTACTATCACTCCACGAAGAGATTGAGGTTTTCCATATAAATCCCTCTTCGCTTGCTCTTTACAGTTGATAGAGATAATCATGTGCACGTTTTTAGTGACCGCTTTTTTATCCAGATCTTGAGAAAGAAGAGGTGAACCCATCTAAAGTCAAAAAACTTTTCATGAGTTAAAAACCTGAAGAAGCATAAACTAATAGGTATACCTATTCAAAAAAACGTGGTTACTATTAGTGTAGATTTCTTCGATGGCATCAGCTATTGAAAATTATCGATCTAGTCCTAGCTCTCGTTCTCGTTCTCGTTTTCGGATGCATCACATGATTTTCGTATCTCTATCAACAAAACCAAGACCCCCTCATTTTCCACGGCGCCTTGCTGTGGAGAATGAGGGAATTTTTATTTTAAAACTATTGTGAAATAATTAGAAAGTATTTATGACAAACTTTTGGAACGAACTACCCAAACCATTTTTCGCCCTCGCACCGATGGAGGAGGTGACTGATATTGTATTCCGCCATGTCATAGCCACTGCCGCTCGTCCTGATGTCTTTTTCACCGAATTTACTAATGCATCAAGTTTTTGTAGCGAAAAGGGTGTCCATAGCACTCGCGGACGTTTGAAATTTACCGATGACGAACAGCCAATAGTTGCCCAAATTTGGGGTAATAAACCTGACGAGTTCGAACAAATGAGCTGTAGCCTAGCCGATATGGGATTCCGTGCTATTGATATCAATATGGGCTGTCCAGACAAATCAATCGTCCATGGTGGATCGGGCAGTGGATTAATCCGTACACCTGAACTGGCAGGCGAATTGATAACTGCTGCTAAAACCAGCGGTTTACCCATTAGCGTCAAAACTCGACTCGCCGATATATCTGTCGAACAGTGGCGTGATTGGATAACATACTTGCTAAATCAAGATATCGCCAATCTGATAATTCATTTGCGAACACGTCGCGAGATGACCAAGGTAGATGCTCACTACGAACTTATCCCAGAAATTATGAAACTACGCAACGAAATCGCACCAAAAACTTTGATAACAATTAACGGCGACATTCGTGATAGGCAACATGGGCTAGAACTTGCAAAACAATACGGCGTCGACGGTATTATGATAGGTCGTGGCGTTTTCCATAATCCATTCGCATTCGAGGTTGAAAAGAGAGAACATACACGCAAAGAGTTGCTCGAACTTTTAAGTTTGCATCTGGACCTGCACGATAAATATTCATCCGAACTAGAACCACGTAAATTTGACCCTCTAAAGCGCTATTTCAAGATATACATCCGTGATTTTCCTGGTGCCAGCGAACTGCGCGACCAACTAATGCACACCAAATCAACCGCCGAAGCCCGCAAAATACTTTCTTTATAAAACTATATTGGTGTGTAGGCCTTATCTGGGGCTACAACTACAGGTACTGCAACCTTAAAATTTCCGCTTTTCGTAAATGTATGAATGGTATATCCACCTGAAGTTGTTATCGTCCCTCCGGTTGCTGTCATTGAACCTGTAGGGTAGGAGATCACAACTATGCCTGAACCACCGTTACCACCTTTGTTGGTAGCACTATAATGAGAACCGCCGCCGCCGCCACCACCAGTGTTAGCACCAGCATCTCCTCCAGGAGTATTTGCTACCGTGACTGGAGCCCCGCCTCCACCAGGTAGTCCCGCATTTAGCCCAGCGCCACCAGTCGTAACTCCTATCGCACCGCCACCCCCACCGCCATTTCCACCGTTTCCGCCAGGCGAAACAGAATATGAAGCACCTCCACCACCTCCACCCCAATAATATGCAGTCCCCAGTATTGAATTTGAAACACCTACGCCACCGTTTGGCTGATTTGTTGAGTTAGCACCGGCCGCCCCAGCTCCTCCGCCTCCACCTGAATAATATTGTCCTCCACCTTGTCCACCATTATTTCCTTGGCCAACAGTTCCTAATGCACCAGCTTTAACGTTGCCATCACTATATCCAGATGATCCACCACCAGAACCGCCAGCACCGCCTGAACCATAATTAGGAGTGTAGGCATAGTATGAACTTCCACCATAACCTCCGCCAATTGCAATTAATGACCCAAAGGAAGAATTGCCACCGTTCATAGCGCCAATAGTATATTGATGAGCACCTGGTTGTCCTAGAGTGTTTGCTGCAGGAGCACCTATTCCACCAATACCGACAATGACGTTGCCACTCTCTCTTACCCACCAACGATGATTTAAATCATAACTTGAGCTATGTTGAGGACCATTACAGAAATACAAATATGTATCGGTGTTAGTTTCGCTCATCATGAGATGATGCCACCCAGTGTTAGATGATAGGCCCATATTAATATTACATCCAGCGCCACCTTGTGGGTTACTTCCTGAAGTGACAGGATAACAGTTTATCCCTGCTCCGCCTGCATAACCGCATGACATGTTTCCTGTCCATGCAAGAGCATTGTCTGAGATACGATAGGATTGCATTACGGTCGCAGTGGATGATGCTGCTACAAGAGTATCAAACCTCCAATAACCTGTGTAGTTTCTCAAGATTACATATTCATAGTTTCCAGTTGAGTACGCTGAATTGTACCCACTCTGATCACCCATAACGTCAAAGGACTGGTTAGGACCAATAATATTTCGAATATTCACATCAGACACTTTGTAGGCATTTCCTTTTTTCGTAGTAGCATCAGCAACAGCCCCTACAGCACCAGTTTGACCCATTATTCCGGCCTGATACCAAGATTTTAGAACAAGAGTCCATCCTCCACCATCACGCGTCATATCGCAATACACTTGGAAAGCAGCATTTCCACCTGGCCCATCAGGGTCAATTGTGTAGACTCCATCTCCAGTTGATGCACCGGCTTCAAGTATAGCCTTACAAGAAGCTGTTGTATTGATATTTGTAGCCGTGACAAGGTAGCTAGGATTATAAATAACACCGCCGCCGCCACCACCACCGCCCATATCCATTCCGCCACCACCGCCACCAGCTACAACTAATACTTGTACTTCACCGACAACTAGTCCGAAAGTCCCGCTACTTGTAAACGTATGAATAGTATTCCCGCCACTTGTTGTTATTGTTCCGCCAGTTGCAGTCATAGAACCAGTAGGGTAGGAGATAACAACTACGCCAGAACCACCGTTACCACCTGTAGACCCATTTCGTTCTGCTCCGCCACCGCCACCACCGGTATTTGGAGTTCCTGATGTAGCATTTGATATAGATCCTGCGCCTCCTCCACCTAAACCACCAGCTCCAGGTGTCCCAGAACTATAAGTTGAGCCACCACCTCCACCAGCATAATATTGTGATGACCCTGAAATAGAATATGCTAACCCAATTCCTCCAACCCCTCCAGTAGTACTTGTACCGTTCCCGCCTGCGGCACCAGCTCCTCCTCCTCCTCCTGAGCCATAATTTGGTGCACTCCCACTCGCTGTTCCTCCAGAATTACCCTGTCCGACTATTGAAGAGCCCCCAATATTATAGTTATAAATCGCGCCACCACCTGATCCACCCCTTAAACCATCCCCAGTTGAATAATTTCCACCGCCACCACCACCGATTGCCGTGATTGTACCAAAAACAGAGTCCTGGCCATTAGTCCCCCTTGTCGTATTGACACCTCCGCTCCCTCCGCCACCCACAGTGATAGTAACCGGTGTTGATAAAGAAATTGGATAACTTGAGTTATAAACTAGCCCACCAGCACCCCCACCACCGGAATGATAGGTACCGCCACCGCCACCGCCACCGCCAGCCACAACTAACACTTGTACTGACTTTACAGGTGCTACTCCGAACGATCCGCTATTCGTAAATGTATGAATAGTATTTCCACCATTTGTAGTTATCGTACCGCCTATTGCTGTCATAGAACCAGTAGGGTAGGAGATAATAACTATCCCCGAACCACCGTCACCACCTACGCCACCTCCCTGTGTACCGCCACCACCGCCACCACCGCCAGTATTAGCAGTTCCTGACGTACCTTTATCGTTATAGCCTACTGCTCCGGCTCCACCACCACCAATACCACCAACGCCACCTGTTGCACCACCACCACCACCTGCAAAAACTGTGCCACTTCCAAATGCTTGTGTAGTAGTCCCTTGTCCCGCCCCGCCATTAGAAAGTAACCCATTAGAGCCATTAGCACCATCAGTTCCACCATTAGCACCACCGTAAGGATGACCGTAACCACCACCACCTGATCCACCTGCACCACCTGTATATGGAGAAAGACCAGAACTTCCAATACCGCCATTAGCGCTATAGATTGTGGCTCCTTTTTTGAATTGACTGACACCACCATCACCACCTTTTTCGCCGGTATATGTTGCGCCTGCGCCACCAATACCTACAACCACGTCCCACGTATCGCCGTCAGTAACTTCAATACCATTTACTGTTGTAGTATACCCACCACCACCACCAGCCGAAGAATACGCTCCACCACCGCCACCACCTACAAGGAATGTTTGAATTGTATATATTGGTAGCGTAGGATCATTTACGACAAGCCGACTACTCTGGGAATATGTACGCCACGTGCTACTGTCAGATGAACGTGATAGGTTAGTTGAACCTACCGAAGTGACATTACTCGCCCTACCGTTAAGCCCAAGCTGGGGGAGACTTACTGTGAATATAGTAGAGAAGCCATCATTAACTGAAACAAAGTGACAAGTAGCGTCAGCTGGACTAGCTGGACAACTTGCTAGCAGCGTTCCCGTACAGTCAGTATCAGGCTTCAGTGGTTTTTCGTCAGTCCATTGTGGCACTCCATCATTAGCATCCAGACAAGCTTTGGCGTAAGTAATGCCAGCATCCCCAGCCAATTGTGACAACTGATTATAATATTGCGCTTTTATCGACGCCCGAACCGCAGCAGTTGAAGTAACCGCCACTAACAGCACCGTCAACATAATTATCGATGCGATAAGCACAGTAGGTAAAGCAAAACCACCCGGACGGCGAGAATTCATGGATTAATTATAGCATAAGTTGTTTTAGGAAATAGTAGGTAGTATATGGTAGGTAGTAGATAGTAAAAGAATAGGGAATGGGAAATAACTAAAATAATCCCTAGTTTATTGCTGTCTTTAAGCTATAATTAACATATGTCTATAGAACATATCAGTACCACAGAGCTTATCGTCAAATACAGAGCTGAGTATAACAAGTTAACTCCAATCTATTCAAAAGCCATCAAAAGTAAGGTGTTTTTTAATTCGCCAGGTTTTAAGCATTTAATATTCAAAGGCAAGCACCGTCGAGATACTAAGAATATATTTAACAGGCTAATACTTGTGCCGTTAATTGCTCCTGTCATCAAGAATTGCACTGAAGAAAAAGAAATTCGTATTCGTAAAGAACTAATTAATAACAAAAAGGTATGTGTGACTTATTATGCGCTTGAAGCATATGTTGGCAAAGATAGCGTTAGGGTACGAGTAGTCACTCGCAAAGTTGGCAACAAAGGCAAGCACTATTTCCAAAGCATTATGAAATTTTAAATAAAAAACGCCTCAATCGAGACGTTCATTATTGTGCCTGCTTCCGACTTAAGAGGTTTAATCTTGGTCGGTTCTAGGGCAAGCCCCACAAGCACGTTATCGAATATACCACACCACAAGCGAAATATCAAGGGTTGTAGGTAGTAGGTAGTAAATAGTAGATAGTGGGGAACGGGTGACGTTCGGTGGGGTGCCCCAGTATTGTTTATTGTTCCAAACAATAAAAATACAAGGGGCAAACCGGGCGGCAGGACCCGTGGGGATTTTGATGGCTTGATTATACTGTTATAGTTAACATTATGAGTATTCGCTATGAAAAAGACGGAAATGTATATTACACCTTAAATGATAGTCCCAAATTACCTGTAATTATTATGGTTCATGGATATCGAGGCACACATCACGGTTTAGAGTTAATCGCAAAACGCCTAATTGGGTATCGAGTCATAATACCTGATCTACCAGGCTTTGGCGAGACAAAACCTCTGACTGTTGAGCATTCCCTCGAAAATTACGTTAGTTGGCTGGATAAGTTCATCGATAGTTTGCAGTTATTAAAACCGCCAGTTCTTCTCGGCCATTCATTTGGAAGCATCGTAGCCAGCAGTTTTGCCAGCAAATATCCCAAAAAAATCACAAAATTAATTCTGATTAATCCAATCGGCGCTCCTGCCCTAAAAGGCCCCAGAGCCATCATGACGCGATTTGCGCTATTCTTCTATTGGGTTGGACGTATGTTGCCAGAACCAAGAGCCAAGCGCTGGTTATCAGCCAAACCTATAGTCAAAATTATGAGCACGACAATGACTAAAACCGACGACAAAAAACTGCGTCAGTTCATCCTCAACCAACACTTAACTTACTTTAATAGATTCGCAAATAGTAAAGTTGCCGAAGAGGCGTTTAAAACTTCGACTATTCACAATGTACGCGATGTGGCCCAAATTATTAACGTCCCAACTTTACTTATCGCTGGCGACCGTGACGACATCACACCAATCGCTAAACAACGCGAACTGGCAAAATTATTCCCAAATGCCAGACTTGAGATCATCAAAGGCGTTGGGCATTTGACACATTATGAAACGCCGGATCAACTATCAGAGATAATTAAAAAATTTACGCGTTGATTAAACTAGTATAAATTTCTTCAAATCGCTTTAGGGTCTTTTGTAAATCATGAGTGCCAGCAATCGCCAAACTCTCTTTGCTCATTGACTTACGTAAAACAGGGTCAGTAATGATTTTTAGCAATGCTTTAGCAATCTCTTCGTCGTTATCTTTTTCACATAAATAGCCATTGCGTTTATTTTGGCATAGCTCTTTCAACGGCCCAGCATCAACTGCCACAACTGGTTGACCACTTGCCATCGCCTCTAGCATGGCAATACTCTGCAGTTCGGCAGGTGAGGGCATACAGAACACTGTGCCAACTTTATGCAAATTAACTAAATCTTCATCACTAACACGTCCAGTAAATGTAACGTGATCTGATAAATCCATGTCATAAGCAAGTTCTTTCAGATTGCCAGTTTCTACACCATCACCAACGATTAGCAGATGAGCTTTTTTCTTAGCTATGACCCTCGCAAACGCTTCAATCAAAACTGGCAAATGTTTCTCGGCATCGACTCGTCCAATATAAGCAATAATTGGACAATCAGTTGGAATCTTGAACTTTTTCATTAGAGCTGGTGGCGGTGCAGTAGGTGTAAATCGACTTAAATCTATGCCATTTGATACGGCTTCTACGGGCACCGTTGCTCGCTTGATGGCTGATCCAAAAATATCTATAGCTGTCTGGGTTGGCATAGTAATATAATCAGCTTTTAAATTAAAGCGCGCAATATACTTTTTTAGCATAAAACAAATCGGCCTAGATATTGGGGCCAGCAATTTCAAGTTATCTATCAGATTCTCGGGCATCGCATGGTTAGTGCTGACAACCGGAATACCCAGTTTGTGACCGTAACCGACGGCAGTTTGTCCAATCATAAAAAGCGTTTGAGTATGAATAACATCCGGTTTAAAATCATTGATTATTCTCTTGATTTCACGCAAAGGAGATAACGATATCCTAATATTTTGATAAAAGGGGAAGGGAACTGATAAAGTCCGTATGATGGTATAATTAACATCGATTTCTTTATATTTTTTGCCCGTTTGACTAGGTGCAATGACCAGTACCTCGTGACCGTGAGCCGCTAAACCTTGGGCCAGAGTCCGACCGAATGTCGATACTCCATTAATTCTTGGCCAGTGCAAATCCGACGCAATTAAGATTTTCATATACCATTAATTATAACATGCTAAAATTATTGTAGGTATGAAGCTACTTTTTGACGCCCGCTACATCCGAACCGATTTCCACGACGGTATTAGTCGTTACGGTGCTGAACTCGGTTCGGCACTGTCAAAACTAACTCCTGTCAAATTTATGATTTGCGACCCAGCCCAGACAAGATTTTTACCAGCCAACGCTAAATGTATCCTGATTCACAAGCCAACTTCGGCCAAAGAGCCGTTCACATCAATCATCTTGAACCGTTACCATCCAGACGTAGTTTTTAGCCCAATGCAAACCATGGGATCATTCGGCCGTAAATTCAAACTTATTCTGACGATTCACGACCTGATATATTTTCACCACCCAATTCCACCGCGCAATCTTAGTTTTGCAGTCCGTGTCGGCTGGAGATTGTTCCATATGACCTATATCCCAGAGCGAATCGTTCTAAATGGTGGCGATGCTATCGTGACAGTCAGCGAAATGACTAAAAAAGAGCTAGTAAAGGTCAGGGCAACACGTAATTCAATTACTGTCGTGCCTGATGCACCGCAAAAACTGTTGGAGCTAACATCCAAATCTGTAAAACATGACAAAATGGGACCACGAAACCTAGTTTATATGGGCTCATTCATGCCATATAAAAATGTCGAAGCTTTAATAGCCAGTATGAAATGGTTACCAAATCATACATTGCACCTTCTGACTAGAATTACCCCAAAGCGTAAATCGGAATTTATGGCAAATATGCCTGCAGGCGCTCATGTGGTCTTTTATAACGGCGTCACCGATGAACAGTATGCAACACTGCTAGCCGACAACGCCGTCCTGGTGACCGCTAGCCGTGACGAGGGTTATGGACTGCCTATCGCTGAGGCTCTAGCTATGGGTGTGCCAGCTGTTGTTAGCGAACTACCAATATTTCATGAAGTAGCCGGCGAAGGAGCATTATATGCCAATCCTGATAATCCCCATGATTTCGCTGATAAAATCCTAAAACTTGATGATACAGAACTGCGCGAAGCAATTATCAAAAAAGGCACCCAGCATATCAAACAGTTCAGCTGGCCAATCTCCGCCCAAATTTTACTCGACCTCGCAAAATCACTTGTATAGCCATCCCGAATCAAAGTGATCAAATAGCCAATCTGTTACAATAGGTTCTGTTATGGCACAGAAAAAGAAGCCCAAAATCAGCACTGGTATCGTCAATCGTCGAGCAAAATTCGATTACACACTAGACGATGATTTAGTTGTGGGCATCGCCCTGACTGGCCCAGAAACCCGTGCTGCTCGCGATGGTCACGTCCAATTAAAGGGTTCATTTGTTAGTGTGAGGAATGATGAACTGTGGTTAAATAACGCTAGTTTTAGCCTTAGACTGAACGAAAAAGGTGTAGTCGGGGCACGGACTGTCGACACATCTGCCCGCAAACTACTCGCCAAGCGCAAACAAATTGATGATTTTTATGCTCGGAAACAATCTGGCATGAGTATCGTACCACTTAAACTTCTAACCAAAGGCCGTTTTATAAAAGTCGTCATTGCCCTCGGAAAAGGCAAGAAAAATTATGACAAACGCGAAACCCTAAAACGCCGAGACCAAGAGCGCGACGCCAATCGAGCCATAAAGGGTATTTGATAATGACAAAAACTTTGAAACTATATTCTTGGAACGTTAATGGCATTCGTGCGGTAATAAATAAAGGGTTATTTATGTCTTTTATCGAGTCCGAAAAACCTGATATTTTGTGCCTTCAAGAGACAAAGGCCGAAAGAGGTCAAGTCGTGACCGATTTGCCTGATTATGAGGAATACTGGAACTCAGCCGAAAAAAAAGGCTATTCTGGTACAGCCATTTTCAGCAAAATTAAACCTCTCAGTGTAATTAACGGTTTTACAGATGATATAGCCGAAAAATACAAACTAGCAGGTGACGATTACGGCGATCCAGCTAAAGAGGGTAGAGTCATCAGCGCCGAGTTCGATAAATTCTGGGTAGTAACTGTTTATACGCCCAATGCAAAGCGAGAACTTTCCAGATTGTCTCTTCGTCACAAACAATGGGACCCAGCCTTTTTAGAGCACGTCAAACAGCTTGAAAAGTCAAAACCGGTGCTATTTTGTGGCGATTTGAATGTTGCCCACAACGAAATCGACCTAGCGAACCCTAAACAAAACATCGGTAAACACGGTTTTACAGATGAAGAACGGACTGGTTTCGATACATTCGAAAAGGCTGGTTTTGTTGATATATTCCGCGCCAAATATCCAAATAGATCCGATGCCTACACTTGGTGGACCCATTGGGCCAATGCTAGGGCTCGTAACATCGGCTGGCGGATTGACTACTGGATTGCCAGCAAATCAATCTCAAACAAAATCACAAATGCCCAAATCCATCCAGCGATAATGGGCTCCGACCACTGTCCAATAAGTATTGAAATCAAGGTCTAGATTTATGGATGAACACTCTTATTGGCACAAACAAAGCTCTGATAAACCACTTTATCCCGATATTGAGTGGGCAAAACCTGAACAGAAATCTCATCGTGGCAGATTGGGTATTATTGGTGGCAATAAGCTCGGTTTTATAAGTGTTGCTGATAATTACCAGCTTGCTTTGCAAACTGGCGCTGGTGAAGTTCGCGTCCTTTTACCCGATATCTTGAAAAAATCCATCCCAGCCAGTATGACTGATGTTATATATGGAGCCAGCAATCCATCGGGCGGGCTAGCAGGTAATGCACTGGTCGAGATGAAAGCAATTGCCGATTGGGCCACAGGTGTTATCCTAATCGGCGATGCTGGGCGCAACAGCGAAACCGCCGTACTTTACGAAAATTTCATTCGTGAATATTCTGGAACACTGGTAATCACGCGCGACGCGATTGATTTAATCAAAAACAGCTCCACACAGTTAGTCGAACGCCCAAATACACTTCTGGTCGTATCATTTGCCCAACTTCAAAAACTGTTTCAAACCGTTTATTACCCAAAAGTTCTAACATTTAGCATGCAATTGACAAATTTAGTCGAAGCCATCCACAAATTTACCATTTCTTATCCAATCAGCGTCGCAGTATTTCATAAGGACGTTCTGTTAGTCACCAGCGGTGGAGAAGTAACCAGCACCCCATGGGCTAACCCAATGGACATCTGGCAAGGTAAAACCGCCACAATTGCCACCGTTTACTGGCTCTGGAACTCGGGTAAAACACTTGAAAGCATCACTGCCAGCCTTGCACAAAACACCAAATAATGCTCTAAAAAGGTCCGTCCTTTTCAAAACATACCATTGCTATAATTGGTATATAATTGCATTATAAGCATTGACATTATGTATGCTATGTGCTATAATCTTCCAATCAATTGTCAAGGGTCACCCCTTAGAACAATGGTTGATCGTTAACAAGTCAGATCATTACAGTGCATGTCGAGGATCTCCTCTTTCGGAAGCAGCACGCTAATTAATCTACATGATTACTTAACGGCTGCTCCCGAATTATCTCTAAGGAACAGAAAATTATGGCTACGGTCATAGTTTTGTCTTGAGAGACGAAAAATGGATGAGGAGGGAAGAATATTATGTCTAGGCTAAAAGCTTTCTGGGAGAAATTCTTGGAAAAAATCGGATTTAAGTATGGTATGAGGTTAGCCTTGTATCAGATGGAGAACATCAGCTATGACAGGTTAATCGACGCCATAGCTAAAAAGGATTACTCGAATGACAATATCGCGTATGAAGGAATTGATGGTGAAAGTGGTGGAGGAGATTTTGGAGGAAGTGGTCAACAATACCAAAGTTCACCGCAAATTGCCAGAAAAAAACCCGCAAGAATGAATTGGTTTTGGCCTGTTTTCTTCGTGATTATAGGGATAATAATAGCCATAATATTGGTACTATGGGTTGTGAAAGCAGCCCAATAAACTGTCTGGACGCACAGGGAGTGAGGAATCTATTCGAGCTTTATTGAGCCAACCTTATCGGTAGCTTGCAGAATTGGTTCCTCACTGAATCTTCACCGTTCGCTATACAGCGAACGGTGAACCTCTCTCGACATGCACTAATTGTAATGATCTGATTTAAAATCGAAAGATTTTATCCTACGAAGCCATTCGACAGGCTCATGGTTTGCAACCTTGGCGAAGTAGGATGTTGCCTCGAAAAAACTAAACTCTGGATTAAACCAGAGTTTTTTATTTATCTTACATTTGGTACCGCGAGCCGGATTTGAACCGGCACGTCCTATTCGAACACCAGATTTTGAGTCTAGCGTGTCTACCATTTCACCATCGCGGCACTAGATGTAAAATAACTATTTAACACTAATGTATTGTACAATAGAACCGATTAGGAATCTAATATAATGAAGCCAGACGAAACTAACACTAATCCAGACCATAAACCTCAACAATCGGATAGGGATGCCGCTGCGCAGTTTGTTCGTTCGCAAATCGATAACTATTTTAACACCGATGGAAACACCTCAAAGACAACTCCATACCAAGAAACTCACGATGAACAAACTGGTTTCCAAACCGAGCAGTGGAAACAATACCACACCTCTTGGCAAGAATATTATCAGAAATATTACGAGGGCTACTATACTCATCACCTTAAAAAAGCCCAGCAAGCACTCAAAGGACAGGCCACGGGTTCGCACAATCAGTACAAAACTGAACCAGGCAAAGTGCCTCTAAACGAAGAAGTAATATCTGATTTGCGCCAAAAATTACTTGGCAAAGTCCAAGACTCAGCCATAAAAATTAAAACCAGCCACCACTTTATACCAATAATTTCAGGCGTTGTCGTCGTTTTGGTATTCTTATTCTTGCAATATAACCGAGTTCTAATCTCGAACGTCATGGCGTACGTCAGCCCAGGCAATATTGACCCTCAAAATATAGTAATTGACCCAAATATCGAAATAAAAGTTGGACCCGAGCCAAGATTAATTATTCCTAAAATCAACGTCGATGTACCTGTTATATATGACATTGGTAACGATTATGATTCCCAAATGGCAGCTATGAGTAAAGGAGTTGCTCAATTCGCCATACCAGGTGCTAGTAGCCACCCAGGACAAGTTGGAAATACTGTTATAGCTGGGCATAGTAGCAACGACTTGTTCGATTCAGGTGACTATAAATTTATCTTTGCACAACTGGATAATTTAGCTATTGGCGATACTATTTATGCAAATTACGGGTCAAAACGATACACCTACGTAGTCACCAAAAAAGAGGTAGTCAAACCAAGTGATGTCAGTAAATTAGCTTACCCAACAACCGATCCCATTTTGACATTGGTCACCTGTACGCCTCTTGGCACCTCTATCAACAGATTACTAATTACTGCCAAACAAACAAACCCTGACCCGAACAAATCAGTTGCAGCACCAACCAAAGAAAACGATAGCAAATTAAATGATGCATCAATTCCAGGCAATTCGCCAACCCTGTTAGAGCGAATCTTTGGGAGTGGCAACTAAGGCAATATCATCCGTACACGTTGCAATTGAAAACCAACACTAGCTTTGTTGATGCTATACAGATATCGTCCATTATGCGTCAACGCCACATCTTGACCTGCCAGAACCGAATTAATGATGTGAGCATTCGTACCGTCAAATTCACAAATCGATAAGCTACCGCCCTGATCAGACCACACATAATTATCATCGAGCCATTTAAGCTTTGACACGACACCAGTGCCTTTAATGGTCGACGATGCGAATGTTTGATATTCTAAATCGTAACTTGCAAAATACGCCCCAGATTGAATAAATACATATTGACCAATCGGACTAAACATAAGTTCGCGTACATCTTCCTTTGTTTCAAAAGATGCAAAAATTTTCAAGCTCGTCACATCATCACTAGCTGTATTGGGGTAACTACCAGCTAGTATATCAACATTTTTGCCCTCAGCAATCGCAACATAATCTTCGTTAAAATAATGCGTCGAAGCAATATTCAAGGGTATGTCTTTGCTGCTAGTCACGGTCCTTAGAATATATGACCGATCGTCACCATCGCGATACAGACCTACAACACGTTTATCAGCACTTGTGGCCGTAACGCCAACATATGCAATGACATTAGACTCGTATATTTCAAAACTGGTTACGTTGCTGACGAGTGGTCGAGAATTTATATTTGTCGACAAATCAAGTTTACGAATGGCACCAGAATCTAGCACATAAAACAGATTACCACTGGGACCAAAAAAAACAATTTTGCTAAAGTTAACACCTGATTGCACCGTAATATTCTTGGTCAAGGTTGCATTTTGAGTATCAAGTACTAGCCATTCATTGTTATTGCCATATGTATGCTTGACTAGGACATATCGTCCGCCGTCATCCCACTTATCAATCTGGAAAGTATGCGTAACGCCAACTGTCGATGCCTGACTGTATAAGTTTGCAGGTATAGTTAACTCGATTGATTTTGTCGTGTCTGAGCTTAAATCAACCAGACTAAACGTCGGCGTCTCGGCTAATCTCTGGACAAGCATACTACGGCCTTTGGGCGACGTGAGACTTAGATAAACTGATTCATAATTCGCAATTGGTTCAACGACCAGTTTACTTGGCACAAGTAGCGTGTAGTTTAACCAAGTAATTACACCGGCTTTGGCGTCGACAGATTTAGCCCAAGTTTCGTAACCATCGCGTTTCATAACAACTTCATGCTTGCCAGCCGGTAACGATGTTTTATTCGGTGTCGCCATACCAACACTGGCACCATCGACCGTGACTGAGGCACCAGAAGGGCTAGAATCAAACTGCAAAAAAGCATATTGCTCGATATGCCCCTTGTCGACGTCAAACCTAAAACCCAGAACAAAAAGTGATATAAACGTAACTATCGCCAGCACCAGCAAGGTCAACCCAGCATAGGTCGCGATTAGTTTAATCAATAGTTTTCGCCTTGGAGGTCGATGGTACATTGTATGAGCCATTATATCAAGTTGTATACATTTTTTATCTAAAAACTTGTAAATTTAACAAAATGAACCTAAGATGGATAGTATTGAATTTGTTACCATAACCAGTAAATTAGTCAACCTGCGAGGAATATTGATGAAAAATCATCGGTTAATTCAAAAACCAATCAGCCAAGGTGCGTCACTAATACGTAAGGTTGGACGCAGTATGGATATCGCCCGCAGCAGAAGTATCTCTCATTTTGCACCGCGTACGGCCTCAACAACGACAAAACCAATCACGACATCCGTCATGCGACGAAAACTGCTGGACATAGGTCCGATCAGGCGTCCAGTCGCGAATAAACTAGTAGCCAAACCAGAAGTCACCAAATCTGCCAAAGTTATCAAAGAAGAGGCAATCGCTGAGGCATTCAAAAAACTTTCCGACACCGATACAACCCAGAGGAGTATCTTTAGACGCTACTCTAAATTCGTAAATATTTTTAGCGTAAGTATCGTCCTGATTGCAATAATCGGTTACGCCATTTACTATAATATGCCTGTCATTCAAGTCCGTATTGCCAGCGCCCAAGCGGGGATTGACGCAAAATACCCCGAATACCATCCTGATGGCTATAGCCTCAGTGGGCCAGTATCCTATAGCGACGACCAAGTTACTATCAACTTTCATGCCAATACCGGTAGTTCAGAATTTATTATCAAACAATCAAAAAGTTCATGGGACTCAACAGCAGTCAAAGATTGGGTAGACAATGAGTCAAAGGGTGCATTCAATGAATCCAAAGATAAGGGCCTGACTATATATACCTACGGTGGTAACGCCGCCTGGGTCAATGGTGGAATTCTATATTCCATCACTGGCGATGCACCACTTTCAGGCGAACAAATCCGTCGCATCGCCACCAGCCTGTAGGGGGCTAGGGATTAGGGAATGGGAAATAGGAATAACTTAATCTGTTATAATTAAATCATTATGAACTCATCTAAGTCCCCATTTCCCAACCCCCAAACCCCAACTGTCCGTACTCGCTTTGCTCCTAGCCCAACTGGATTTATGCATGTGGGCGGTGTTAGGACGGCACTTTTCGCTTGGTTGGTTGCTCAAAAATCCAAAGGCACATTCATCCTTCGCATCGAAGATACCGACAAAAATCGTGAAGTGAAAGGCAGTATCGAGCAAATCGAAAAAAGCTTAAAATGGCTTGGTATAGATTGGCAAGAGGGAGTTGATATCGGTGGCCCAAACGCACCATACTTGCAGTCCGAACGTCTCGATATCTATAAACAGTGGGCTCATAAATTGGTTGAAAAAGGTCAAGCCTATGCCGATCCATACTCTCTAGAACAGCTTGAAGCGTTTCGAAACGAAGCAAAAACCAGCAAGATTCCTTTTCTGTATCGCAATCATCGCCCTAGCGAGTCACCTGTATGGGATGGCTCTCAGCCATTGCGTTTCAAATCCGACCCCAAGGCCTATAAATGGACCGACGTAGTTATGGGCGAACTTTCAACCGGACCCGAGGCAATTGATGATTTTATTTTAATTAAATCTGACGGATATCCAACCTATAATTTCTGTCACATTGTTGACGACATGTTAATGAATATTACACATGTATTACGCAGTCAAGAGTTTATTAGTTCGACACCAAAATTCCTGAATTTGTACGAAGCGCTAGGAATTGAACGCCCCATACTCGCGACCGTACCGTATGTAATGGCGATTGATGGCCAGAAAAAACTAGGCAAACGTGACGGCGCCAAAGATATATTACAGTACAAAAGCGAAGGTTTTTTACCCGAGGCAATGATGAATTTTCTGGCAACGCTTGGCTGGAATGATGGGACTGAACAAGAAATTTTCTCAAAGGACGAATTGATTGAAAAGTTTTCACTCGATAGAGTTCAAAAAAGTCCTGCTAGGTTCGATGAAAAACGGTTGCTGTGGCTAAATGGCCAATGGATACGCAAATTAACGCTTGATGACATATACGCACGCGCGACAGATTTTTGGCCAGAATCAGCGGGTAGGGCAGGTGAGGACGCAAAAAAGCAAGTCCTAGCCCTAATCCAAGATAGGCTCAAAACTTTGGCTGAATTGCCAGTTATGACATCATATTTCTTTGACGAACCAACTCCAGACTGGAAAATGGTTGATGACAATAATCAACTAAATAAATTATCACGTGACGAATTAGTTTCACTTCTAAAAAATGCTCAAACGGCACTATCGGGCAGTAAATATGACGCTGAATCCCTGCAGACAACATTAAACTCGTTACTAGAGTCAACTGGCCAAAAACCAGGCATATTGTTCAGCCTTATACGTTTAGCCGTATCTTGGGCACCATTTAGTCCTGCCCTCAACGACACCCTCGCAACCCTAGGTGACAAAAAAGTCACCTCACGCCTCCAATCCGCCATCAACAACGCCTAACGGGTGGCGTTCGGCGGGGCAGACCCGGTTTTGCAAGAAATTGTAATCAATTTTTGAAAACCTGGGGCGGACCGAAGGACAGGACCCGTCAAATTAATGTAGAGGGTGGAGTTGGCATGGTCCTACTATATTCTGCTATAATAACGCTTAAGCTATGGAAACAACCGAAAGACTACGGCTATGGCCACGCTTACACCGATGGATATCTGAACATCACAAGATTGTTTGGATTGTTAGCGGTGTCTTAGCTATCTGTGCAGGTGGAGTTACGACCTTTCTTATTCTGTCCCAAAAACCAACCGTTGCCTCGCCAGCTCCGGTCGTAAAAGTAGCCGAAAAACCCAAACCCAAACCTAAATATTATTCAACACTTACCGGCAACCTAGTTGCAACCGAAGCTATCTCTAAACAAGCTGTCACAGGTATTATGATAGAGAACAGCCCTGATGCACGCCCTCAATCTGGACTCAAAGATAGTGGGGTAGTATTTGAAGCCATTGCCGAAGGTGGCATCACCAGATTCCTAGTACTTTACCAGGCAGAGAAACCTCAGCTAATTGGACCAGTCCGAAGCCTGCGTTTATATGATGTTGATTGGTTGGCGGCTTTTGATGCCAGTATAGCTCACATTGGTGGTAGTGCAGCCGCCCTTGTTGAAATCCGCAATGGCACTTACCGTGACATTGATCAATTCTTTAACCCAGGCAGTTACTGGCGATCAACCGACCGCTACGCGCCACACAACGTTTACACCAGTTTCGAATTATTAGACGCCCTCAATGTCGCCAATGGTTACACAACCTCAACCTTCACTGGCTTCACACGTGTTAATGGCAAGGCCAGTAAAACGCCGAATGCTACAACCGTCAACATCACGATTAGTGGCTTTTTATATGACAGTACGTATCTTTACGACAGTGTAACCAACACTTACGCACGCTCTCAGGCCGGTGAACCTCATCTTGATCGTGAATCTGGCCAAATTGCCCCTAGCGTAGTCATCGCTATGCGCGTTGACGAAACATCCGTCTATGAAGACGGCTGGAGGGAAGCTATCACAACAATTGGCAGTGGACCAGCCGTTATATTCCAAAACGGTGTCGCCACAAATGCCACATGGACTAAAGCCAGCAAATTAGGCCAGGTTACATTTGCTGACGTGACTGGCAAGGACATACCGCTAGTAAGAGGTCAAACTTGGATTATCGCCGTTCCAAATATTGGTGGAGATGTAACATGGCTATAGAAAAGATGCCTCAGCAAGCCAATCGGTTTTGGCCCGCATTTTTTAAACGGACGATAACACTGGTGATTTTATCGCAGGTTGTTATTGCGCTAGCTGTTGGGTCAGCGATTGTCCTAACCGACATACTAAATATTAGTTCAGTCATACTTTGGGTTATTATTGTTGCACTTTTCGCTATTAACTTGACTATAATTTTACTCATTTTTATATCCGCCGTTCGTCCAACAAGGGATTTAATGGCAGCAATTATCCACGCCTCGGGTGAGAAATCGGATTTAGTTTTACCAAATCCGAATAACGAGCAGAATGACCAGACTGGTTTTCGTGATGCTTTGCAAACGATTTATAAACTTTCCGCCAAACAAGATGCGACCAAAGTCAATCCAATCGTCAGTTCAGTCAGCTCACAAATTGCATCAGTCACAGATGCACTTGATATGACCGTCTGTGGTTTTGTTACTCTTGACAGCAAACGCCAAATCAAATTCGCTAACAAATCAGCCCCAGTCCATGTCAATAATGTCGGGCTAAGAGAGTTGAATTTGCTATTTAACGGTAGCAACACACTTGATGCATGGCTAGACACTTGCGCAAAAGATTCTGTACATGCCGAACATGTCTGGACGCGAATTTCTGATCGATTACCGAACGAGGAAGGTCGACGCTTTTTTGATGTTATTGCATCATACGAAAAAGGCGCTGACAGCGAAACCGTCTTGACCTTGATTGATCGAACTAGCATATATACCGTCGACGAAGAGAATTTGGACTTTTTGTCATTTGCAGCCCACGAACTACGCGGACCAATTACCGTTATCAGAGGTTACCTAGACGTTCTAGAAGACGAATTGACTGAAGTTTTCAAGGATGACCAGCAAGAGCTATTTCATCGACTGGTCGTATCGGCTAACCGTTTGTCGGGCTATATTGATAACATCCTCAATACATCGCGCTATGACCGTCGCCACCTAAAAGTGTACCTTGCCGAAGGTTCAGTCGCCGCAGTTTATGACATTATCAAAGATGACATGCAGATGCGAGCTAGCTCCCAAAACCGCCTACTGGCAGTTCAATTCCCGCCTGATTTACCTACAATTGCTGTTGATGGCGCCAGCATGAGTGAAGTGCTTAGCAATCTGATTGACAACGCCATCAAATACAGTAGTGAAGGCGGTGCCATCAATGTCACAGCAGCCGTTAATGGTGATTTTGTTGACATATCAGTTGAGGACCATGGTATCGGCATGCCTGAAAACGTCGTCGGTAACTTGTTCCAAAAATTTTATCGTTCGCACCGCTCGCGCGAAACAGTTGCCGGCACAGGTATCGGATTATACATCAGCAAAGCCATTGTTGAATCACACGGCGGCACAATCAGTGTTCGTAGTGAAGACGGCAAAGGTTCAACCTTTACTGTATCTTTACCGATTTATGCGACAGTTGCAGATAAACTCAAGGCAGGGGATAATAGTAATGAAGGCCTGATTGTTGAAGGCAGGGGTTGGATTAAAAACCACACAATGTATAGAGGATAAAAAGTTTAGGAGCGTATATGGCGATAAAAACAATTCTATGTATCGAAGATGACCGCTTTATCGGCGAAATGTACGTCCGTAGCCTTAAAAAAGCCGGCTATGAAGTCGATTGGGTAGTTGGTGGCAACGACGGACTGATTGCCGCACGCAATAAACCATACGACGTTATTTTGCTTGATGTCATGTTACCAGAGCGTCGCGGGACCGAAGTGCTAGAAGCTTTGCGTGGTGGCAGAGAAGACTTGATACCAAAGTCACATGTCGTCGTTCTAACTAATTTCGAACAAGACGAAGAATCACGTATGGCTATGGAAAAAAATGCCGATGCCTACCTAATCAAAGCCGACATAACTCCCAAAAAGCTTATTTCAGTCATCCAACAACTCGACAAAGCCTAGACATAACCCCTGTTATTTGCTACAGTAATGCGAGGTCATGGCCTTATCGTCTAACGGTTAGGACACCAGGTTCTCATCCTGGCAATTCGGGTTCAATTCCCGATAAGGTCACCAAATAAATTCCGTAAATCTAGAACTTATTTACTTCGCTATCAAGTAGCACAATGTCCGCATCATCCTCTAGATTTATTCCGTCCAATTGAGCAGTTGCTTCATCAAGACTAGCAGTTGTAGTAACCTCTATAGCTGCAGGCACATCGCTTGCGACGGCGGGTTGTAAAACAGCCGCTTCGTCTGACTCAATGACCTTGGATTGCGTGCTATCATAGGCTTTGTAGCCCAAGAATCCCACAACTCCTATAACAGCAATTATAATCAAGATTACAATTATCGAAAAACCTGATTGTAATTTATTAGTTTTCATTATTCTGTTCCCCCAGTCACAGCAGCATCCTCGGCCGCAGTTTTAACACCAACAATTAAATTCTTTATAGCTGTCTTGTACTCATTTAAAGCCCCTCGCATCGTTTGTGCTCGCAATTTAAAAGCATCGACATCACCCTTGGGATTATCGCCACCACAATCAACCTCTAATCCGTTCTGAGCCATAGTCTGCAAAGCAGTTTGGGCCTCGGTCCGCTTGGCAACAACCTCCGCAAGTAATTCATCGTAATTAGCAAGCGAATAGCCTTTATCAGCGTAAAAAGCCTGAACTCGTTCAGAAATTTTATCGAAAACTAACATCTGTTTGTCACCACGATCTGCTACCCTGGCCATAATGTTGTTCATGACTGTTTGGCGATTTTGGCATAATTTTAACTTTGCATCGTCAAGCCTGCCATTAGCTAATTGTGCTCCTTGACCATTGTCTGTTCCTTGACCATTGTCCGCACCCTGACCGTTGCTGGTAGTAAGATTACCATTACCTTCGACGGCTTGTGCATTTCTAATATATACTGCCGTCGGAACAGCAACAGAGGCAAAGACAAATATCGCCCCAACCAGCATTCCAAATTTATATTTTGATATCTTCATTTTTACATTTTCTCCGTATTATATAATACCTATTTAGCATAAGCTTTTACGGTAAAAAAATCAAACTCAACGGGGCTAGAAGATTGTAGATTGTAGGTGGTAGGTGATAGGCACTGAATACAAAAGAAAGCAGGCTGGCCTCCGCTATACAGCAGTGGCGTCCTGCGTTTCTACCTATATTTTAGCATGTGAATTGATTTGGCGTAAGTTGATGTTAGTATCACTGAAATTAACGACGACACCGAAGTAGGTATCAAAGACCGTGAGCGTAGTCGAACGGGTAGGTAGTAGCATTCGTCTGAATTATAGCTTATAATATACTTGTGACATCAAATAAGCCCAATCATGCATTCATAGATAGCCAAAATCTTAACCTCGGTGTTCGCGAATTAGGTTGGAAAATAGATTTAAAGCGGTTTCGTGTTTATCTGCACGAAAAATATCACGTCCAGAAGGCTTTTGTATTCATCGGCTATTTGTCTAAATATGATGATATGTATGCAGCACTTTCGGACTATGGTTTTATCTGTATATTCAGACCAACACTTACCAATAAAGATGGGACAACGAAAGGCAATTGTGATGCCGAACTAGTTCTGCAAGCTATGATTGAATATAAAAATTACGACAAAGCTGTTATCGTGTCTGGCGATGGAGATTTTACGTGTTTAGTGGAATTTCTTGTTGAACGTGATAAATTACTCTATGTACTTACGCCGAATCGTCATTATTCCAGCTTATTGCGTCGTTTTGATAGATATCTCAAGCGCGTTGATAATGCCCGCGAATCTCTAGAGAAACAAAAATGACCAGGACTAGCGTTCGGTCGAAACCTTAGGCATCCCTGATCATGGTGATAGTCCAAATATACCACACCACAAGCGAAATATCAAGGGTTATCGAAGACCCTGAGTCATTCGACTACGCTCATGATTATAACGTAGTCGAAAGGTCGGAGACCGTGAGTGAAATCGAACGGGTAGGTAGTAGGTAATATCAAATCCTAAACAATCTCTGTGCGTTCTGGTAAAAAACATCAGCCTTGGCGCTGTCAGAAATTTTCAATCGATTGATTAATCCAATATGTTTTGCAATGTCACACATAGGATAATCTGTCCCAAAAATAACCCCATTCGGCTTGTCGCGGATGGTCATCTCTAAAATGTTCGCTACTTTATTAATTCCTCCGCTGGCAACAACCACCTCGTCATCAGCCATAGCAGAAGTGTCAAAATAAATATTTCCATAATTTTTGGTCGTCTGATAACAATATTCCATTTTGGGCCAAAAATAATGAGATATCACTATCTTTAAATTAGGATACTTTTCGGTGATCTTGATTATATGTTTGGGATTATTATATTTTGCACAATCGGAATCATTCGTATTTATGCCAGTATGAATAACTATTGGAACATCGTATTTTAAGCAAATCTGATAAAAAGTTTCACACCGCTTGTCGGTAGGGTAGAATCGATCATGACCAGGGAAAATCTTAATACCAACAGCATCTTTTTTGGCAAATATCTTATCAACAGCGTCAGCATACGTCTGAGTATATTTAAAGATATACGGCGAAAACATAAATGATATACCAGGCACTTTATCGAATTTTTGTAACACCTCCCAATTCGCACATCCGATATTTGGCAAATCGTCAGGGATAATAATAGCTTTTTCGACATTATTATCCCGCAGGTTTTTTAAGAGCTTTTCAAAAGCCAACTCAAAAGTTTCATCTTTCTCCATAATAGACAAATGCAAATGAGAATCTATAATCATACTTTGATTATAACGCAGACGAAGGGGTAGGTAGTAGATGTTAGGTATCGAAGACCGTGAGTGAAATCGAACGGGTAGATCGCTCCCAGAGTATAATCCTCCCAATCGAAAACTTAGTTTATCTTTAGAACTAGCTATAGACATTAATGTAATTACAGAGTAAAATAGACATAAACATTACGATTATGGATTCTTATTATGAGTAGTTATATATTTATGGACGAAAGCGGGGATTTAGGCTTTGATTTTTCAAAACTCAAGACGAGTAAGCATTTTATTGTTGCTTTTTTGTTCGTGAAAGACAAAAAACAAATTCAAAAAATTGTGAAGAAGATTTTTGCAGGTTTTACACAAAAACAAGTCAAGAATCACTCGGGCATCTTGCACTCATACAAAGAAACGCCGACTACTCGCAGACGACTATTGCAACTATTAGCCGATAAAGATGTCCATATTTTGACGATCAGACTTAATAAACAAAAGGTTTATGCTCATTTAAAGGATCAGAAACATATACTATATAACTACGTGGTTAATATCTTACTTGATAGATTGATTAGCAAAAAACTTGTTCCATTAGACGAAAAAATTCATTTTATTGCTTCCAGGCGAGAAACAAGTAAGTTCTTGAACGATAATTTTACAGCCTATTTACGCAAACAGACAAAAAGTAACCATCAATTAGAGATGGATGTAAAGATTATGATTCCAAGTCAAGAAAAGAGCTTACAAGTTGTCGATTTTATCGCATGGAGCTTCTTTAGAAAATATGAACATTCTGACAGCTCATATGCTGATATTGTTAATCAAAAGGTAGTTGAAGAAAATGTTTTGTATAAATAAATCGTCAAGAAATGCAAAACCTCTGCCGTTATTTATGAGGAACCATACGGAGCCCCGCGACAGAGGAATTACTTACATTCGTAATTATAGCACAGCCGTTATCAATCTGTCAAAGATTGTAACGAACCGAAGATTCTGAGTCATTCGACAGGCTCATGATCTACGACGTAATCGAAGGGCGGTTTTGGGGTTGGGAATTGAAAAGTGAAAATTATTTTTAAAAAATTAGAAATAGAGTAGTTTGGAGCTGATTTATATCTGTTTTTGAGTTATAATACAATCGACATGCCTAATTCGCGAATAATTAATTCAAAAGCTCGCGTTAGTAACGATATTAATTATTCAAAAGGAATGATAAATGAGTGAATCAAATTCAGTGAAGGCAACTGTTAAAGAGAATAAGATAATTTATGTGTATCATCATCCCGAAAGCAAAGAGCATATCGGTTGGCTAAAAATAGGCGATCAAACTGGTTATAATTCCGGTCGTATTAAAGACCAAAATGAGGCTGATAATATTAAAGCAGAAACTCTATATATGGCCGAGGCAATCGATAAAGAAGGCAAGTCATTCCGAGATATTGAAGTTCATGCGATTATTGATGCCACCGGTAGATTTGAGCGAGAACCTAAGAAAAATTCTAAGAGTGGTAGATATTCAGAATGGTATAAGATGACCAAAAATGAAGCTATTGAGGCTATAGAGGCTCGTAAGAATTTAACTGGTTTTGACCCTGATATTTTAAAGAAAATTAATCTTGACATTACGCCAAGAGAAGAGCAACTGGATGCTATCAACAAGACTTACTCTTATTGGGAAAATCGCGAATATATTAGTCGAGAATATTTATGGAATGCAAAACCACGTTTTGGTAAAACACTGACTAGCTATTGGTTTGCTGAAAAAATCAAAGCAAAAAAAATATTAATTGTGACTAATAGACCTGCTATCTCTGACTCATGGTATACGGATTATCGACAGTTTATACAGCATAAGGGCATTTATAAATTTGGATCAACTAAAGAAAACAAAAATATTACTAATGAAGGAAGTCTGAAGGGTCGCGCACTGAATGTTAACGAGACTAAGAACGCTATTGAAAAAGGTGAACCAATAATATTTTTTATTTCTCTGCAAAATATTAAGGGCAGGGACAAAGATAACCCTGAAGATTTTAAACAAAAAAATCAATGGATTTTTAATGGATCTTGGGATTTGTTTGTTATTGATGAAAGTCACGAAGCGACCGAGACCGTAAAGGCAAAAAATTTATTCAAAAACTTACAAATTAGTTTTACGCTTAATCTTTCTGGGACCCCTTTTAAAGCCCTTGCTAGTAAAAAGTTTAAGTATGAACAAATTTTTAACTGGACGTATGAAGATGAACAGTCCGCTAAAGAAAAATGGGATCCTATTGATGGTGAAAATCCATACTATGAACTACCGCGAATGAATATGTTTGCCTATAGGCTATCAAATACATTGAATGCGACTATAGGTGATGGTGAATACGCTTTTGACTTGAACGAGCTATTTAAAGTGAGTAACGGTAAATTTTTATATGAAGATAAAGTATTAAAATTCCTAGATAATTTGTTTGGAATTAATACTAATAATAATCAAAACAAAAGACCTTTTCCATTTGCAGATACTGAGATAAGAAATGAGCTTAGGCACACATTTTGGCTTTTGCCTAGTGTGGCGGCGGTTAGGGCGCTAAAGAAATTAATGCATGACCAATCAAAAGAGTCAACAAGTCGACGAGTATTCGGCGACTATGAAATCATTGATGCTGCTGCTACTGGTGACGACGAGCATGAAGGTAAAAATGCATTAGAGAAGGTTAAAAAAGCCATAGGCGAGGGGTTAGATGCTATAAAAAAGAAAACGATTACTTTATCGTGTGGGCAGTTAACAGTTGGCATAACCGTTAAACCATGGACCGCGGTTTTGATGCTTTATGGTGCAGAGGGTGGAAAAACTTCGGCTACTAAATATTTACAGGCTGCCTTTCGTGCTCAAAATCCATGGCGTTATTGTGATAAAGAAGGCAATGATATTATTAAAAGAAATTGCTACGTATTTGATTTTGCTCCCGATCGACTGTTACTTATTTTTCAGGATTACGCAAAAAGTATTATTGGTGGCGGTGAAGGAACTGAGCCAAAAGTTCGAAGACTCCTTAACTTACTAACCGTGGTCGCAGAGGATGAATATGGTGAAATGAGAGAGCTTAATGCCAACGAAGTGGTTACAATGCCTCTTAAATTGATGACGCAAGAAATTGTTGACGGAAAATTTATTACGTCAAATAAGCTGTTTAATATTGGTAATATTTTTCACCTTCCTGCCGATGCCCGTGAAATCTTAAATTCAATGGGAACTATAAAAAAGAAGCGAATTGATTCTGATAATACAAAAAATAAAATACCGGACCCTCAGTTAGAATATGACGAAAATGGTAACTTAATATTAAACGAATCTAACTTGGGAAAGAAAAAATACGAAGAAATTTTGCAAGAAAATCCTAACTTGAAACCAGATAATTTGAGTACCATTGACGATTTACCACCTTCAGAGATAAAGACAGAGATTGAGAAAAAAGTTGAAAAAGAGCAAATTGAACAAGAAAACGCAATCCATGATCATTTACGATATTTTTCCCGTGCCATACCAATAATTTTAATGGCTTACGGTAAACATGATACAAAACTTGATAATTTTGAAAAATATATTGATTCAGAGACATTTCAAGAACTTGTTGGCATTACAAAACAACAGTTTCAGGATCTCCGCGATAAATATAAACTATTCAATGAGGAGGTTTTTAACTCTTCAATAGTGGAATTTATGAATCGTAAAGTTGAACTAGCTGACTACTACCAAAATGAAAGTGGTCTTGATATTTTTGATTACATTCCGCCTCAACAAACTAATCAAATTTATACCCCAAAGCATGTTGTAAAAATGATGATCGATAGTCTAGATACCAATAGCCCTGGTTTATTAAAATCGATGAATACGAAGTTTCTCGATCCTTATATGAAGTCTGGTTTATTTATTGCAGAAATAATAAAACGGCTATACATAAATTTAGAACATAAAATTCCTGATAAAAATCAACGCCTGTCGCATATTTTAACAAAACAAGTTTTTGGTTTTGCTCCTAGTAAAATATTACATTTAATATCAAATGAGACAATATTTGGTTTTATGAGAGGGCGATCGGAATATAAAAAAATATATTATCAAGTAGTAAAAAAATTTATATGTTTTAATGATGAAGAAAAAGTAATCGCTAAAAACCAAGATGCTTTACGTAATAAAATTAAATTACAATGGGGAGAGGATATGAAATTTGACGCAGTTGTAGGCAATCCACCATATCAAGAACAAAAAGGTGGTACAAAGAACATTGATATTTGGCAATATTTTATTTATAGCGCAAACAAGATAACCGACAATGTAGTCACTATTCACCCAGGTAGATGGGTAATTCCAAAGAGGCAAATGGCGAAAGTTCGAGACACGATAATTAATTCGGGACTGAAGAAGTTTGATTATTACCCTGACGCTACAAAGTTGTTTCCTACTGTATCAATAGATGGAGGGGTTACTATTACCACTTTTGAAAAAAATTATACTGGGCAAATTGAGTATTCTATAGAGAGTATATCCTATGGTAAATATGAAAAGGATAAAAAGTTTTTGTCTAACAAATTTGAAGAAGAAATAATAGAAAAAATAGCTCTTGTAAGTATCACTAATAAAACAATGCTTGACAGAGTGGTAGGTAATATTGGTAGTCTTGGTGGAAGTGAATTTGGTTATAGCAAAACTAAACATCTCGGTAAACTTAAAAAATCACCTAATGATCTAACCAAACCAATCAAAATCTGGGCAAATAGTGGTTCTGGAAAAGGTACAAGATTCAGTTGGCATTTTATTGATCAGAGTGAGCTAAATAGTGTTCCCCAGAACATTATTAATACTAGAAAAGTCATGCTAGATAAAAAAGGTCATGCTATTGGTCGCGGTAGCGGAAATATATTTAACAATAACCCAAACATAGTTGAGAAGAACGCGATTGCTAGTGGTGATGTGCTGTTTGTTTTGCCCGAACATGATGAAGATTATGATCTTCAACTTATCAAAAGTTTATTTATGACAAAAACTGCAAGATTTCTGATGTCTATAACCCAAAAGGACCTATATGTTCGAGGGTTTGATAATATTCCAGATTATACTCTGTTCATCCAAAAGCTAAATGGCGAGTTATTTTCAGACAATTGGTTTTACGAGCATTACAATTTTAGTAAAGAGCTCATACATCACATTGAGCATTCTATAGCTGTAAAGAATTAGTAACCTAAACATATGGATATACTGATAATTATCGAAAGTCCAAAATCTGAGGTGTAGATTGTGATTTTAGGAAAAGATATTGATGTCTTAGAAAATTCTCTGCGTAATCGTGGTGAATTATTAAACATATTACTTAAAGACCATACTACTAAAAAAAACATTATCTGGGCTACAGATTCATATAAAAATCTTGGTAAGCCTTTTGGGCCAAATAAACAAATTAAACCAGAACTAGTTACTGGTGTTTACGGTAAATTAATACAACCACGTGCAGCAAAAAGTCTTGATGAACAAAAACGTCGTACTAAAGAAATAGCTGAAGTTTTCACACCGCTAAAGATTGTCGACCAAATGAATAAGTTAATTGATTGGTCGAACGGATTCCCGGTAACAATAGACGAAATGAAGAAATATGTTAAAGAATTGAAGTTGGAAATAACTTGCGGGGAAGCACCATTTATTGTAACCAGATACAACCCTGTGGCGCACACAAATCAATTAATAATAATCGAGAATCGAGTTGGGTTTTTAGATCGTAAACTTCATGTTGTATCGCAAAATTGTAGCAAATCCAAAGACTGGATTTATTGGGCAAAAGTAGCTTATAAATCTAGCTATGGTTATGAATGGCAGGGAGACAATGTACTAATCGCGCGCGAAAATTTACTTTACACAATGATTGAACATTACAAAAATAAATTCAATCGACGCCCTTCCATGACTATTCAGCATGAATTCGCCGAGATTATTTGTTGGAACATTTTTCAAATGGACGGCCTCAAATACGTAGTTCCTATGAGTTGCCACCATGAAACAAAGGTTATCTCCGGGGAGCTGACGCTTTTCGGTGAAACACCAGATACCGTAGAAGAATACGAATGTGAAGGATGTAAGTTCAACCGCCCCATCAAGCACAATGGTAAATATGTTAAGATCATGGACTGGACTACTGGTAGGCCAATAAGATTTGTGGACTTGTTAATAGAGAGAGGATAAATTTATGAGCATTTTTGAGACAATCATTATAACTATCGCAAGCGGTATAATTGGTGGCTATATTTCATATTATTTTACAAAAAAAACAGAAAACTATAGATTTGAGTTATTAAAAAAAGAACAAGCGGCAAAAGTTGCTGAACTATTCGCACTTTGGGTCAAGCATGACGATAAATCTTTAAAAGAACATTCGTCAGATTATAAAAGCGATTATCTGGAGAAACTGAATAAATTAACATGGGAGTTGGTAATGTGGATGCCAGATGAGGGAATCGTAAAACAAATTATGGAAAAATTAAGTCACAGTTCAAAATCGGATATTAAACAAATCATTTTGCAAATCAGAGAAGTCATCCAAAATAGGAAAAGTAGTTTGTTGAAATGGGAAGATATTGTAAATTTTAAGTTTAGAGACAATAAATCTGAGGAAGAAATAATTCCAAGCCCATCAGCACCACCCGAAGAATAGATATATATAGGAGACTTACCCCCATAACAAGGACTACTGCAGCCAAAGAGCACAAGTGCTATAATAAACTACATAGGAGATTACTTATGAGTAATGACGAAAAAGTTGAAGAACTAAGTAAAAAGTTAGACACAAAACTTACTTACTCTGATGACCTGACAAAAATAGATAAAAAACCAATAAAACCTAGCTTTGATCGCTTGAAGAAACTCACAAAAGACTTCCGTGAGAACTTAGAGGATTACATAATTGAACCTACTACATACACAATCACTAGTAAACAATCTAAGTGATAGTACTCTAATAATCGACTCGACAGCGCTAATTGACGCATCAAAGTCGGAAGATTTTTTAAAACTTTTGACTGACATCGCAAAAGCCGGCTGTGCCTTCGTAACAATTAATGCTGTAATACATGAGTTCACGAGAGGGGCAAAGGATATTGCTCAATTAAATAAACAAATCCAAGTAATTAATGGGTTGGGTATAATCGTTTATCCGAGACTAGAAGATAAAATTGACAAAAAGGATCAAGTATTCCTATTTGCATATAACAAGACAACTATTGGCAACAGGAGTGAAAAAGGCCCTAGTTACATCGACTCGCTGTTATGCCTATTGGCATACAAGTTTAAACATACAGGTATCAAGATTTTGTCCGCTAATCACAAGGACATCCCGCTGTCTATTTTTAATAGAGATGAACTAATAACTATGGATATATCAGGTGAGTTAAGGACTGAAGCAATCTATTCGTTTTCTGAAGATAAATTCAAACCACTAATAGACGACATTTAAAATATTTGAATCCTTAGAGCACCGTCCTCTATAGGTGTTGAGTTGGTAGGTAGTAGGTAATAGAAAAATTAATCCTAAAAAAATCCGTCCTTTTTCCTCATCTAAGCCTGTGGTGTTATTATTAGTGTTGTGAATCAACTTATATACATAGTAATAGGCCTATTAGCAATAGTTGCGATTAGATATATTTTTTCTGGCAAATTTAGTAGTCGTGCCACAAAAAAAGCAAATTCTTATCATTATGGACGCAGGGATTTCTTGATGAGTAAATCTGAGAGTGATTTTCTAAAGATTCTAATTGAAACTGTTAGTAACGACTACTGCGTTTTCCCTCAGGTACACCTGTCGGCAATTCTTGACGAGAAAAAAGTTAAAGGCCAGAATTGGGAAACGGCCTTTAGACATATTAATGGAAAATCTGTAGATTATGTAATATGCGATAAATTATACATCAAACCTCTCTTGGCAGTTGAACTTGATGACTGGAGCCATGACGCAGAAAACAGACGTGAACGTGATGCAGAAGTCGAACGAATATTACAAGAAGCCGATCTGCCAATTGTCCGATTTGACAAACGAAAGGGTATTAATAGAGAAGAAATTCGACGACGAATATCCGAAGTACTACCCAATATTTTGCAAGGATAAACCTCGCAAAGTTCAAATTATGTCGTAATATGTTCGCATAGAAAAGGTCCGTCCTTTTTAGGACATAATCAGAGTACAATTGAAATATGAATATCTACCTCGACATTGATGGAGTTTTGTTAGCAAATGAGCACTATCCAGCCGAATATGCTCCGGAATTTATAAAGTATGTGTTGACGCATTATCCAGATTCGACTTATTGGCTGACAACTCATTGTCAAGGTGACGCCAGTGTACCAATTCGACAGATCGGCCATCTTTTCGATGCAGAGACTGTCGAATTAATGAAACAGATTAAACCAACCACGTGGCTGGATTCGGCTAATAAAACCGACGCTATAGATTTCACTAAACCATTTCTATGGTTTGATGATGATTTATTCATTGCTGAACGCCAAGCTTTGATAAAACATAAAGTCCTTGAAAACTGGATTGAAGTCGACCTTCGCAAAGACCCAAATATGTTAGGCAAATTTCTGCAATCCTTCCCAATCCCTGTTGAATTAGTAGATAGTAGATAGTAGGTGGTAGGTAGTAGATGGCAGAAGGTAAGCGGTAGGTAGTAAGTAGGGTTGCTTAAAATAAGTTGAGAAAGTATCGTATTAGTAGTATAATCAATATAGAACAAATGTTGATTGGGCTATGATATATGGAGGGATGAACATGGAAGACGATATCAATAAAATTGCTATTTTTCAAAAACAAGAAATCCGCAAACAATTGCATGGCGGGGAATGGTGGTTTTCGGTTGTGGATGTGATAACTGCTTTGACAGATAGTAATAGACCAAGTGTCTATTGGAGCGCAATGAAGACACGAGTAAAGCAAGATGATGGAATTGAGTTGTCTACATTTTGTAAACAACTGAAACTTGAGTCGGCGGATGGCAAAAAATACGCAACCGATTGTGCAAATACCGAAGATTTATTCCGCATTATCCAATCAATCCCATCGCCCAAAGCCGAACCGTTCAAGCGCTGGCTGGCTCGGGTAGGCTATGAGCGCGTACAAGAAATTGAAAACCCTGAGCTGTCTCAAAAGCGAATGAAGGCGATTTATCGCGCCAAAGGATACGACGATGCGTGGATTGAACGACGAATTCGCGGTATCGAAACGCGTAATGAGTTAACTGACGAATGGGACAATCGTGAAATTTACGGAAAACAGGATTACGCAATATTAACAGCTGAAATATCCAAGGCAACTTTTGGAATAACTCCTAGTGAATACAAAAAAGTCAAAGGAATAAAACGCCAAAATTTGCGTGACCATATGGATAAATTAGAACTGTTGTTTACTGAGTTGGGCGAAGCTTCAACAACAGCAATTACACGTGCCGATGATGCAATAGGGATGAACGAAAATAAGAATGCAGCCAAACGTGGTGGAGCGGTTGCTGGAACGGCTCGAAAACAACTCGAGACAGAAACTGGCAAAAAAGTGATTAATGCAGAAAATCATTTACCAAAATCAAGCTCTAAAGAATTAGAAAAGTATTAGTTATGACATAAAATATCATTTTCTTGAAGTCAGGAAAATGGTCGAATTGGATAGTAACATCCGTGAAGTTACTAAGCGGTTATGCTAAAATATATGCATAAACAAGCATAACTACAATTCAAATAACAAGTATAATAATTCTGGCTTTGGAATTGTCGAATTGCTGATAATGGTTGTTGTTATAGGCGTAATAGCGGTCCTTACCCTTAATTCATATAAATCTAGTGTTCCCGCAATAAAATCTACTGATAATTCGTTAGTCATCGTCTCGTTACAGTCCGAGCTGTCAAATATCACAGATCAACTGCGAATTGATCAAGCTAGCTCGGCTGATGGTTCATATCCGGCTACATTAGCCTTGGCTAAGGGTGGATTGGGCATTACATTAAGGCAGGACATAACCTATAAATACACCGTAAAGAACGACGCCGATCCAAAAACATTTTGCGTCAGCGCAACTCAAAAAGATGTTAGTTATATGTCAACCAACGACGGCACTCCAGTAGAGGGCACCTGCCCGGAATAGGGGACCTTAGAACTCTAAAAAGCGAAGTAGTGTATAATATTAACATTAACAATTTAATATCAAGAGTGCAGCGAGAGTCCTAGCTTTATGACCTGCCAGCAACCTACGATAACTCGTAAGGTGCTAAGCCTAGCCCGCAAGGGAAGGATAATATTAAAAAATTTTGTCCTTTCCTGAAAAGAAAGGATTTTTTTATGTCAAATTTTAGAACCGCCGAGAGTGTCTCGCCAAAACATCCGGACAAAATCTGCGACCAAATATCGGACGCGGTATTGGACGCATACCTAGCGAATGACCCAAATTCAAGAGTAGCAATCGACGTTGCTGGAGGACACGGAATAGTATTTGTAACCGGCGAAGTAACATCAAAATCAAAAAAAGTTGACGTTATCGGAATTGTGAAACGACTGGCAGGTGAAGTCGAAGTCATCGAACATATCGTTAAACAAAGCCCCGAAATATCGCACGGAGTTGATATCGGAGGCGCTGGCGATCAAGGAATAATGGTTGGCTATGCAACTAATGAAACTCCCGAGATGTTACCACTGGAATCAGTCTTGTCGCGTCGATTAAATCAATTCATATTCGCCAAATATCCATATGATGGCAAAACTCAAATTACCTTACGTGACAACAAAATTGTCAGCATTGTAGCCAGTTTTCAAAATGTTAAAAAAGCAGAACTGATGACACAGGTAAAGGAGTGGCAAAGTAGTGAAAAGCTGGCCATTTATGAAAAGATAGATTTTCATATTAATCCAGCCGGTGACTGGAATATCGGTGGATTTAGCGCCGATTCAGGACTGACTGGTCGAAAATTGGTCGTTGATAATTACGGTCCCCGAATTCCAATTGGCGGTGGAGCATTTAGTGGCAAAGACCCCAGCAAAGTCGATCGATCGGCCGCTTATATGGCTCGCAAAATTGCAATCGATTATTTGAAAAAACATAGCGCCAAAGAGGTATTTGTGTATCTGGCATATGCAATCGGCTATGATCAGCCGCTGGAAGCATCGGTTATTGTCGATGGCGTTCAATATGAAGTTGAAGGCTATGATTTATCTCCAAATGGGATTATCAAAACACTCGATTTAAAACGACCAATTTACGAAGAAACCGCTGGATATGGTCATTTTGGACATAAATTATTTAGTTGGGAAAAGTAGCGTTTACTTATCGCGCTCGGTTGTGGCTAGGTTAGCTTGGGCAGCTGCTAAACGAGCAATCGGCACGCGGTATGGGCTACAACTGACATAATCTAGACCGATTCGATGACAGTAGGCAATTGAGTTAGACTCACCACCGTGTTCGCCACAAATTCCAATCTTGAGTTGTGGTTTGACCGAGCGACCTTTGGCAATTGCCATTTCCATTAATTGGCCAACACCTTCTTGGTCGATTGATTCGAATGGATCACCAGACAAAATTTTCTGCTCGACGTATGGTTTCAAGAACCTGTCAGAGTCGTCACGGCTAAAGCCGAATGTCATCTGGGTCAAATCATTTGTACCGAATGAAAAGAATTCAGAATGCTCGGCAATTTGATCAGCCGTCAAAGCTGCACGTGGAATTTCAATCATCGTACCGAATTTGTAGTCGATTTTTGCGCCTGATTTTTTAACAATTTCGGTGGCAAATGTATCAAGTTTTTCGCGCAACCATTTCAACTCGTTAACGTGCCCAACCAGTGGAATCATTATCTCGGGCAACGCCTGAACTCCGGATTTCGATGCCTCGATGGCGCCTTCTAGAATCGCACGAGTTTGCATCTCGACAATTTGAGGAAATACGATAGAAAGTCGGCAACCACGCAGCCCCATCATTGGGTTAACTTCGTGCATTGAGCGAACTTTGGCAAGCATTGTTTCTTTGTCAGTATCAGCTTTGCCAAGGGCTTTGGCGGTTGCAACTTGTTCAATTAAATCTTCTAGATTTGGTAAGAATTCGTGAAGTGGGGGATCAATCAAACGAATCGTAGCTGGTCGACCAGCAAGGGCAGTGAACATTTCGACGAAATCTTGGCGTTGGAATACCAGTAGTTTATCGAGTTCAATTTGGCGCTCGGCATCTGTTTCGGCCATAATCATAGCTTGAACAATTGGTCGGCGGTCGGGTGCAAAGAACATATGCTCAGTTCGGCACAAACCAACACCCTCAGCACCAAATTTGACTGCCAAGGCAACGTCAGCTGGCGTATCGGCATTGGCCCTGACATGCAAACGGCGAACTTCATCGGACCATTGCATTAATTCACCAAATTCACCAGTTAGTTCAGGGTCAACCACGGCAACAGTGCCATCAATTACTTCACCTAATGCACCATTTAGTGAAATTGGATCGCCTTCGGAAATTATCTTGTCGCCAATCGTAAATTGTCGTTTTTTGTCATCAACTTTAATTGTTGAACAACCAGCCACAGTTGGAATACCAAAACCACGAGCCACTAATGCGGCATGTGATGTCATTCCACCACGTTCAGTTAGGACGCCTTCGGATGCCAACATTCCCTTTAAATCGTCAGGGCTAGTGTCAGCGCGGACCAAAATCACGTGTTGGCCTTTGCCACCTTTACCAAGTTCAGCGGCACGACCAGCGTCAAAGATAGCAATACCAGTCGCAGCGCCAGGACCAGCTGGTAAACCTTTGGCAATAATCTCATATTTAGTGCCTGGTTTAATAACTGGATGCAAACACTGGTCAAGTTGCTCAGCTGTAATTCTAGAAATAGCGGTATTTTTGTCAATTAAGCCCTCATGCATCATATCAACTGCAATTTTGACCGCAGCTGGACCAGAACGTTTGCCCGAGCGACACTGCAAGATGAACAATTTGTTGTGTTCAATCGTAAATTCGATATCTTGGACATCTTTGTAATGATTTTCGAGTTTTGTACAAATATCGGTAAATTCTTTGTAAATAGTAGGATTTTGAGTTGACAGGTCTGAAATTGGCATTGGGGTACGAACTCCGGCAACCACATCTTCGCCCTGGGCATTCATCAAATATTCACCAAAGACCTCTTTGGTGCCGACAGCTGGGTCGCGCGTAAAGGCAACACCAGTGCCACAATCATCACCCATATTACCAAACACCATCGCCTGAACGGTTACGGCAGTGCCAAGGCTATCAGCAATTTTTTCTTTGTGACGATAAATTTTGGCGCGGTCATTATTCCATGATTTAAAAACGGCTTCGATAGCAATCTGTAATTGTTCGTATACATCTTGGGGGAATTCGCGACCTAATTCTTTCGCGATATGAGCCTTATATTGACCAACGAGTTCCTTCAAGCCATCAGCATTAATATCCATGTCATTTTTGGCACCAAGTTTTGCCTTGAGCTCGCTAAAAATATGCTCAAAATCATGTTTGGCAAGTTTGTTATCAGCCGTCGAAAAAGCCACATCCGATAACATCATCAAAAAGCGTCGGTACGAATCATAGACGAATCGGGGATTGCCAGTCATCTTGATTAGCGATTCGGCAGTTGCATCATTTAGTCCAAGGTTTAACACCGTGTCCATCATGCCTGGCATTGAAAATTTTGCACCAGAACGGACTGAAACAAGTAGTGGTTTGGTTGCATCGCCCAATTTTTTATCCATAGTTGATTCAACATCAGCCAGAGCAACCTTTACCTCATCCATCAGCCCTACAGGCATTTTACCCCCAAGTTCGGTATATTCATTGCAGGTCATAGTCGTAATCGTGAATCCAGCCGGCACAGGCAAGCCAATATTATTCATCTCGGCTAGGTTAGCACCCTTACCACCAAGTTCATCGCGCATAGTCGCGTTGCCTTCACGGAATAACCAAGTTCGTTTATTTTCAGCCATAATTCAATACACCTCCTTAAATAACAAATATGTTGATGATTATAGCAAATTTATTTGAGCAGTGGGGAAATATGAACATTGACAGGCAACCATAAGCGCGATAATCTATAGATATATAAATATACATACTTTTTAGGAGGCATTTGTGAAAAAATTATTAAAGAAATTATCAAACCAAGGTATCGCAGGTGCCCGCAATGAACTAGCTCGCGCGCATTTTATTATTACGCTACTTTCGATTATCGCTATTGTACTTTTGGTATTAGGTGTAGACGAACGAGTTGTACTTGATGCAACATTGTGCGGCATTGCAGGTGGACTATTAATCATCGTCGCGCTGATATCCTTTAGCGTATCGCTCACTTTGTCTAATAACAAGAAATAGTCTCATATCTCGTCTCGCTACTTGTAAAAAACAACCATAATCGTCATAATAATCATCAGATTGGCGTAAGAAGTAGGGGGCAATATAAAACCAGTCACGTTGAATCGTTTTTGGCATCGCCGTATTTGCGAAGCGACTTTTTTAGTAGCCAGCGCTGTTATTGGGTTGTATTTTTGGACGTTTTTCTCTAAAACTACGATTTTTGACGAGTCTTTGGAAGTGAATATTATTGCCGTCGCTTTGGCGGGGTTAACAGCCCTGGTTTGTTTTATATCGTATCTATGGGTGCCAAAAACCAAAATATTCCCAATTTCACTTGGGATTTATCTGTTGCTAGAGGCAACTGTCGCAGCACTAGTTATTAGCACCGGCGGTACTTCGTCGCCGTTTATCGCATTGTGGGGACTAGCGTGTATATTTTCTGGCATTTTTGGATTATGGGGATCATTACCAATACTAATTGCCGTGAGCACCTTTGTAGCCAACCAGTATATTATTGGCGATCTATCAATCCAAGCCATAATTTTAGTCGTACTCAGCAGCTTGTTACCACTTATCGCCAGTTTTATTATTTGGCATAATAAATCGGAAAAAGACGAGCTGGATAGTGATAACAAAGCCTACCAGAATCTGGCAAACAAACTTTCTGAGGTTGCCAGCAAATCCGAAATCGTCATTAATGCCATCGGTGACGGAGTTATAGCTATTGATAGTCAAGGCATTATCCAATTGATTAATCCGGCCGCACAAGAGATTATCGGATGGGGGAAGCAAGACGCCCTAGCACTTAATTACAAGTCCGTGTTGAAACTGCTTGATACAAAGGGCAATGAACTCGATGCTACCACCGACCCAATACAACAGGTACTTAATATCAATCAACAGATACGTACAACTAGCCTAACTTTGTTAACAAAAAGCGAAAAAAAGTTAAATATTTCATTGGTAGTTTCACCGATTAGCCAGGTAGGGTCGGGCGTAATCGCCGTTTTTCATGATGTCACCAAAGAAAAAGACGACGAACGTAAACAAGCCGAGTTTATTAGCACGGCTAGTCACGAAATGAGGACTCCAGTTGCTTCAATCGAGGGTTATTTGAGCCTGACATTAGGCCCCCAAACTGCTCAAATTGATAGCAGAGCACGAGATTATATTTTAAAAGCGCATGCCTCAGCAGAACACCTAGGACACTTACTACAGGACCTTTTGGGTGTTTCGAAGGCCGAAGATGGACGACTGCCAAATAAGCCCAAAGTCGTAAATATCATAACTTTCGTCCATGAAATAGTCCAAGGCTTTGAACAAAAAGCCAGTGCAAAGGGGATTGACCTTATTTTTAGCCCAATACCGACTGAATCGACGGAAAAACATATAACCCCCGCATATTTTGTAAATCTCGACAATGACCACATCCGCGAAATTATGAATAATTTAGTTGAAAACGCCATTAAATACACGCCAAATGGTGAAATTGTGATTGATATCGAAGGTGATGAAGAACGTGTTGTCATTAGCGTCAAAGATAGCGGTATTGGTATTCCTGCCGAAGACATGCCCCATTTATTCCAAAAATTCTATCGAGTTGACAACAAAAATACTCGAGAAATTGGTGGGACCGGCCTGGGTCTATATCTGAGCCGTCGCCTAGCTGAAATATTAGGTGGACGGGTCTGGGCTGAGAGTATTTATGGAAAAGGTAGCACCTTTTTCGTCGAACTACCTAGAATCAGTAGCCAAGAAGCAAGCAACTTGACCGAGAAACAGACTATTCAGACTAAACAGGAAGCCGATAAAATTGCTGTGAACGAATCAGAGCATGTGGTCATTGAACCAGCACAAGTTGGAGTAACTAATGGGCCAATAAATTACGTACCCCGTAGCCAATCCCTAACTCCAGAGCAGATTGCAGCCTATGTCACTAAACAACGGGCACTGGCTCAACAACAACAAATTGCAGTTCAAACAAGCAATCGCCCACAATCTATAACTATTCCCGTTAGGGGGCCACAATAATATTAAACATTAGAACTATAGTATTTTTTAATGTACTTAGATACAATGGAGGGTAAGTATGACAAAGATCATGTTAGTCGAAGATGACAAGAGCCTACGCGAAATTTACGGCATACGGCTGTTAGCTGAGGGATACGAAATCAAATCAGCTGGCGATGGCGAAGAAGCCCTAGCCATGGCTATCAAAGAACGCCCTGATTTAATCCTTAGCGACGTTATGATGCCAAAGATTAGTGGTTTTGATATGCTCGATATTTTGCGTTCTACCCCCGAGACAAAGGACGTAAAAGTTATTATGATGACAGCACTCAGCAGTGAAGATCAGCGCGCTAGAGGTGAATCACTTGGTGCAAACCGCTATTTAGTTAAATCGCAAGTTGGGATCGAAGACGTTGTCAGAACAGTTCATGATGTATTAGCTGATATACCAGAAGTAAAAAATCCGACAAACCAAGCGTTCGGAGCAGTCACACCACCTACGCCTGCAAGCGCTCCAGTAGCACCACCACCAGTGGTACCACCTGTAACCGTATCTCAGCCTCAACCTGCGGTTGAACCTGTGCCAACACCAGCACCAGTGGTTGCTGCAACACCTTCGCCCACTCCTACTATTGCACCTCCGATCAATATTGAGCCGATAACCACACCTAAAATTATTCCGACAGATGAATCCCATCCAGAACCTGCGCCGGTATTTGCGCCTCAGCCAGTTGCTCAACCTGCACCAATCCAGACAACAGAGATGCCACGACCGACTGCACCGTTTTCATCCTCACCTCCAGCATCATTAGGTAATGCCATGATTAACCCAATTCAGCCAACCATGCCAGTCCCAGATATTGCTACTATGATAGATCACGAGTTAAATGAAGCTCCGCCTGCACCTACGCCCCAAATCCCTGGACAGCCAAATCCACCTCAGGTTTAATCTCAAAATAATAAAATAGCTATTGGCTATTGGCTATTGGCTATTGGCACGAGTTTAGTTCGCCAAACGCCATATTCTAATAGCCATATTCCAAATGCCAATCTGTAATCTGTTATAATAAACTTAATGACATCAGATCCACCCAGTTTATTGCGTTTGAATAAACACCTAGCTTTGCACCTGGGTGTTTCGCGTCGTGAGGCGGATAATTTGATTGACCAGCGAAAAGTAACGATAAATGGACAGCCAGCTACTCTGGGCGCTCGTTTTTGCGAAGGCGACAAGATTATCGTTAATGGCAAGGAATTAATTGCTAAAGTTGAATATCAATATATTGCACTTAATAAACCCTTGGGTTATGTCTGTTCACGCAAACAACAGGGGGATAGCCCAACTATTTATGAGTTACTACCCGAATCATTGCACAACCTAAAGCCGGTTGGACGACTGGACCGAGATACTAGCGGTATTATTTTGCTAACAAATGATGGTAACTTTGCTTATCAGATGACCCATCCTAGTTTTTATAAGGTGAAGGTATACAATGTTCGTCTAGAGGAAAATTTAGCGCCATTACATCAACAAATGATCAGTGATTACGGTGTTAAATTAGAAGACGGACCAAGTAAATTACAGCTAGAGCGAATGAATGATACAGACAGAAAGAGCTGGATTGTTACAATGCACGAGGGGCGGAATCGCCAAATTCGTCGAACCTTTGGCTCGTTGGGTTACACGGTCAATAAATTACATAGAACAAACTTTGGAAATTATGCGCTGGGTGATATACAATCCGGCAAGTTTGAGGTAGTAGGTAGTAGGTAATAGGTAGTAGGTAGTAGGTAGTAGGTAGTAGGTAGTAGGTAGTAGGTAGTAGGTAGTAGGTAGTAGGTAGTCTATTATTGCGATTCTACTATCTACCATATACTACCTACCATCTACTAAAACCCGCTTATGTTCGCACTCTGGGGTTATCTCTGTTATAATAACGATAAATTATGGCTTCAAAACTACCCACAGTTGCGATTATTGGTCAAGCGAACGTTGGCAAAAGTTCGCTTTTTAATCGTATGGTACGCTCACAACAGGCGATTGTGGCCCGCGAAGCCGGCACAACCCGCGATAACGTCCTAGGACGAGTAGAATACAAAAAACACAGTTTTTGGTTAGTCGATACTGCCGGTTTAAAAGACCCCAAAGATGAATTCGAAGAATCAATCCAAGAACAAATCAAAGAGGCGACTGAGTTAGCCGATGTAATTTTGGTTGTAGTTGACAGTAGCCAATATGCCAGTGATCAAGATAAATCCGTAGCCAAAAAAGCCTTGCGCAGTAAAAAACCAGTCCTTTTACTAGCTAATAAAGCTGACCTGAGAGAAAGCCTGTCTAGTGATGAGTTCAAGCGTCTGGGTATTAAGCAAATCATTCGCACCAGTGCCGAACATGGTCAGGGGATTACTGACGCTCTGGACAGCATTATTGATTTAATTCCCGCCAAAAGTGAATATATCCCCGACGATATCTTGCGAGTTTCGTTAATTGGTCGACCAAATGTCGGCAAAAGCTATCTGTTCAATACACTGGCAGGCAAGCAACAGGCAATCGTGGCTGATGTCGCTGGCACCACTCGCGATGTGAATCGTATATCTGTCCGCTACGGCGAGCGAGATATCGAACTATTAGACACTGCCGGCATGCGTAAACCAGGCAAACAAGAGGTCGGTGTCGAGAAATTCAGCGTCCTACGCACCTTGCAAGCCATCGAAGAATCAGACATCTGTTTTATGTTAATGGATGCCAATGAATTCAATACTGCACTAGACCAGCGAATTGCGGGCATAATCGACGAAGCCGGCAAGGGAATGGCGATAGTTATTACTAAATGGGACAGTGTTGAAGGCAAAGATGCCTATACTCGCGACGATATCGCCCCAAAAATCTCTCGGACATTCGATTTTATCCCTTGGGCACCTCTGATATTTACTAGTGCTGTGACCGGTCAAAACGTGACCAAATTGTTCGATTTAGCCCTTGATATTGACGCTAGACGCCAACAAAAGACCAAAACTAGAATTTTGAATGATTGTTTGCAAAAAAGCATTCAATCCCACCCGCCAGCCGGATTAAAAAACACTCACCCCAAACTTCGTTATATTGTTCAAACTGATACAAGGCCACCTTGGTTCGTTATCTTTGGATCTAACCTAAAGTTCTTGCACTGGAGTTACAAACGCTATCTGGAACGTCAACTACGTGAGATATATAATTATAGCGGTACACCAATCAAATTTAGCTTTCGCGACGAAAAACAAATAAAAGCCAACCGCGAGAAGGAATTGAAAAAGAATGAAACTAATATTCGCCCAAGGTAATCCCGAACCAGATTATGCACATTCACGGCACAATGTCGGTTTTTTAGCCCTTAATACAATCACTAAGGATCTGGACGCAAAATGGAAAATTCAACCAAAGTTTTATGCCTTAACCGCAGAAGTTGATATAAGTGGTGAAAAGGTCTTGCTGGCCAAGCCAACTTCATATTACAACGAAACTGGCGTCTCGGCTCGAAAAATTATTGATTTTTATAAACTTGACCCAACCAACGATTTATTAGTTATTCACGATGATTTGGCATTGCCATTTGGGACAATCCGCGTTCGCAAACAGGGGAGTGACGGTGGTAATATGGGCATAAAATCAATGAACACATATATTGAACAAAACTACATGCGCATTCGAATTGGCACATGGAATGAACTTCGCGAACAGATGGACGATACCGCATTCGTACTAGCCAAATTTAGCGCTGATGAATCAAAACAATTATCTGGAAAAGTCATTCCTCAGGTAATCAAATTAGCTGAACAATTCTGCGCTGGTAACCTGGAACAAACCAGCTATAAAACCCTCGGAAAATAAAAAACACCCTATTCGTAGGGTGAATAGCGAGATGATAGACGGAGTTATAACTTCCGAACGTCTATCATCTCGATTAAGGAAGGTTGGCTACCTATTGAATAAAGTAGCACTTAGACTAATGCTAATGACTTTTGATATTTTTATTACCTTTTTTAATTAGATTCCTGATAAATATAACCGCACCAACAACAATCAATGCAACACTAGCCATTAAAAAGACTACGTATAGAATCCTTATTACCGTCATCGGATGATACTCATAATTAATACGGATGATTACAGCAATTATAGCCATTACTGCACCAAAGGAGCAAATTGCATTTCCTAATTTGCCATTTTTCCGATTAACCAAGAATAGACATATACCAACAAAACATATCAGAATCAGAACCATTAATAATGTCTGATCATATGCCACTAATTGATTCATTATATCCTCCCTCTATGTAAAAGGTGCCTCACACACGAATGCATGCGATGTTGACAATAGTATCATATTTCCATATTTTGTCAAAACAATAAAAACACCCTATTCATAGGGTGTACATTTGTGATAGACGGAGCTGCAGCTCTAACGACATCTATCACTTCTCTTGGAGGAGAGATATTTATAAAGATACGAGGCGAAGTATCTTTAAACTTGTGGCCAAATATGGATAGCGCCATTTTGTAGGTTTTTGAGATTGGCTCGATTCATAACCACGCCGACTATAGCCAACACAACGCCTATCGCCCATACTATCCAACAAAGCAATTCTGATACATGAGTTCCCGCCATCATAATTGGGACAGATAATATCCTAATAATTATAGCTATCAAGATTACCAGCAAACCAACATAAGTGATTATACTTCCTCGATTGCCACTAATCAGGCTTATTAATATCTGGATAAGACAACCTAGACATAGTGATAACAATGTCATCACAAGCATACAGTCAAATAATATAAATGATTGCATAGGTCTTCTTCCTCTCTTTTCCAAAATGCTTCTCATGCGAATGCATGCGATGTTGACAATAGTATCATATTTCGCATATTTGTCAAAGCAATAAAAAAGCGCTCACAGTAAGGGTGGGCATCACTGAGAGCGCTATTTTACCCTTTAACCCACCCGTAGGGTATGCGCAACGATCTCGATATGAAATCGCAGATGTCCGCTGGTTAAAGGGATTAGTATACATGCAATGTAGTATACTCGAAGTATTAGTTCTTAAAAGTGGAGGGTATCTACCTTAAAAACACATTGCATGTACTCTAACATAAGTTAGAATAGGGGGTATAAGGTGCGTTTGGTTAATCTCGCAATATAACCAATCGTTCCTGATATTAGCACGTTTTTAACCATAAGTCAATACCTTTTGACACAATTTATATGAAAATCAATACTATATCGCCTCAAGAGCATAAATATCTACAGATAATAGATACTGTTGCTAATTGTCCGAAAAGGTTACATTTTATCGGCAAATTACCAGATAAACGATCTGCAACGGTTGCCATCGTAGGCACACGCAAGCCAACTGCCTATGGCAAAGAGGTAACTTATCAATTGGCACACGATTTGGCAAGCCGTGGCGTCATTATTGTCAGTGGTCTGGCATTAGGGGTTGACGGTATTGCGCACCAGGCAACACTTGACGCCGGAGGAGTAACTTTGGCTGTACTGGCAAACGGCGTTGATATTATCTACCCTGCAAATCATACGGATCTCGCCAAGGATATCTTGACACATGGTGGCGCCATTATCAGCGAATACGAGCCAGGAACTGAAGCACGCGACTTTCAATTCCTAGAACGCAATCGCATCGTATCAGGCTTGTCAGACGCAGTTATAGTGACAGAGGCTGCAGCCCGAAGTGGGACGCTGTCGACCGTTATGCACGCTCTAGAGCAGGGAAGAGAGGTATTTGTTGTGCCAGGTAATATTACCAGCCCTCTGTCAGCTGGCTGTAATAATCTAATAAAACAAGGTGCTCATCCGATTACTTGCGCCGAAGATGTACTAGAAATTATTGCACCAGAATTATTGCAACCGCAGACGATGCTACCACTTGGTTCTACACCATTAGAGTCAAAAATTATTGGACTGTTGCAATCTGGTATCCGAGATGGCGACGAGTTACAGACCTTATCAGAGATAGAAGTAATTGAATTCTCCCAAACATTGACAATGATGGAAATGTCGGGCGCAATTCGCGCTCTCGGTGGCAATCAGTGGACTTTACGATGATTAGTTTACAAAATAGAATAAGTTGCGTAGTATAAGGCATTAGTTCATGAGCAAAAATCTAGTTATCGTCGAATCACCAGCTAAAGCCAAAACTATCGAGAAATACCTGGGTAGTGATTTTACAGTGCTTTCAAGTATTGGTCATATCCGTAGTATCGCAAAAAAAACCAGTGATGGAACACCGCCAATTGATGTCAAAAACGATTACAAAACAACCTATGAAGTTGACAGTGAAAAGAAAAAAGTCATCAGTCAATTAAAAAAAGCTGTCAGTATTGCCGATACCGTCTGGCTAGCAACTGATGAAGACCGCGAGGGAGAGGCCATTGCCTGGCACCTAGCAGAAGTACTAAAGCTCAGCCCAAAAACGACTAGACGGATTGTTTTTCATGAAATTACAAAGAACGCCATCGAAGAAGCTGTCAAAAATCCACGTACGATTGATATGGACCTTGTCCGAGCACAACAAGCCCGTCAAATTTTGGACCGATTGGTTGGTTTTGAACTGTCACCAGTCGTCTGGCGCAAAGTCCCAGGCGGTAAATCAGCCGGCCGAGTCCAATCTCCAGCTGTCAGGTTATTAGTTGAACGCGAACGTGAGATTGAATCATTTAGTAGTTCATTCTCGTTTAAGGTTGTTGCCGAGTTCATCCACGAAGGCGACATTATTAAAGCCGAGTTGCCTAACAGGTTCGATACAGAGATAGAAGCGCAAACTTTCTTAGAAAGTCTAATTGGTTCAGACTTCAGAGTATCTGACATAATTACCAGCCCAGCGGTTCGTAATCCAGCCCCACCATTCACAACCAGTACATTGCAACAAGATGCCAATAGCCGACTTGGCTTTGGTATCAAAGCCACCATGTCAAGTGCCCAAAAACTCTATCAAGAGGGTAAAATCACCTATATGAGGACCGATTCGGTCACGTTGAGCGGTCAAGCAATCGCTATGGCAACTGAATACATTAATAATACATTCGGCAAACAATACAGTCAGGTCCGAGCTTATAAAACCAAAAGTGCTGGTGCCCAAGAGGCCCACGAAGCTATCCGACCAACTAATATGTCTCTGGAACGAGCCAGTAGTAATGAATATGACCAAAAATTATATGATTTAATCCGTCGTCGCACACTGGCCAGTCAAATGGCCCCTGCAAAACTAGAAAAAACCGTCATAACAATAACAATCGGGTCTGGGAAATGGGAAATGGGAAATGGAAAATCGCAACCAGATAACCTAGTATTTGAAGCAAAGGGTGAAGTTATCATCTTTGACGGCTTTTTGAAAGTCTATGGCGGTAGTAAAAAAGACGCTGAAATTCTACCATCTGTTAAAACAGATGACATTTTAACGCTGCAGACAGCAACCGCCAGCCAAGTATTCGCTAGGCCGCCAACCCGATACAGCGAAGGCAGTCTAGTTAAAAAACTCGAAGAACTTGGCATTGGACGGCCATCGACCTATGCAACTATTATTAATACTGTTCAAGTTCGTGGCTACGCTGAAAAAGGTGAAGGCGAGGGCAACCCACGCTACATTATTACATTAAATCTCAAAAACGATTTGATCAAACGAGAGATTATTAATGAAAATACCGGTTCCGACAGAGGTAAATTAGTACCAACACCTGCCGGCGAGGTAGTCAGCGACTTTTTGACTAGCCACTTTGAGCCAATCGTCGATTATGGTTTTACGGCCAAGGTAGAGACCAGTTTCGATAAGATCGCAACTGGCGCCCTGGCTCGCAACACTATGCTAAACGACTTTTATGTTCCATTTCATAAACTGATTGAAAATTCGGATGACATTGATCGCAGTAGCGTAGCAAAAGCCCGCGAAATCGGTATTGACCCAAAAACTGGCAAGCCAGTTCTAGCACGTTTTGGAAAATTTGGTCCGATGCTACAATTAGGCAGTTCAGATACAGATGATAAGCCACAATTCGCACCAATGCCAGCTGGACGCAAAATCGAAACAGTAACACTAGACGAAGCACTTTATGCCTTTAAATTACCTCGTATAGTCGGTAAAACAACAGATGGTATTGATATTAAAGCAAATGTTGGACGCTTTGGACCATACATTCAAATCGACAAACTATTTGTCAGCATCAAACCGCTCGATCCGCATACTATTACGTTTGACGAAGCTTTAAAATTATACAACGCTAAACTAATAGTAGAAAAAGAAAAGAACATTAATGATTTTGGCGATGGTGTCAAGGTGCTAAAAGGTCATTTTGGCCCATATATTACTAACGGCACTAAAAATGCCAAAATTCCAAAAGGGACAGAGCCTAGTAGTATTACTCACGAGCAAGCTATAGAATTATTAAAAGCCGCTCCAGCTAGTAAGAAACGACACTTCAAGCGTAAAACGACAAAACGCAAATAGGCATAAAAAGTTTCAGACTTAATTCACATATAATTGTTATTGAGCAGGCTGGATATGATCTAGCGAAAACTTTTTTATCCGAATGAGGTGTACCGATAGGTACATCGATAGAGGAAAAAATGTTTGCAGCAGGTCATATACTGTCTGATAAATGATAATTATGTGCGAATTAAGTCTAGACCACTATTTACATATCGTGTCTATTTAATGATATAATGAGTTCAGTACACATAATATTTGACATTATAAAAATATCCTGTTATAATCTATATTAGATTTAATAGAAAAACTATTTCTGAGGTGGACGGAAGGAAAGAAGGACTATGGTTAATACACCAGAAAACGAGCAGATAATTGACTTACAGACCGGCGTTAGTAATATCTTGAAAACTATTGATCAAGAACGCGAACGTGAGATTATTACGCGTCGTTTTGGGTTGTATGATCGTCGCGAAACGCTAGAACAAATTGGTGAGTTGCTCGGCATTACGCGTGAGCGCGTGCGCCAACTTGAAAAAGCTATCCTTATCAGACTGCGAATGAGCGCCGAGGATGGGAAAATGGCAGCAATTAACAGTCTCGAGAAAAATATTGTCCGAAAACTAACCGAACTGGGTCGTGTTGCTCGTGTTCAAGATTTGACTGATCATCTGCTAGGAGGTACTAGCGACCAACGTGAACGTGCTCATGTAGCATTTATTGCTGAGCTTGCTCCGGGTCTGACGGTTGTTGATGAAAACGACAATTATTTTCATAGCGTTGGAATTCGCGAATATGGTGACGATAAAAAAATACATAGCGAAGTTGATGCAATCGTATCAACCATAAAAAAACACGGACAACCACTAACGATTGAGCAATTACATAATCAATTGTCATACGAGCACCCAGATTATGTCCGCGCCCTAGCTAGCATTTCAAAACTTTTAGCGCATCTAAATGACGACTGGGGATTAGTCAAATGGCCGACCGTTAATCCTAAGAACATTCGCGATAAAATTTACGTAATTTTGGCTGAAAAGAACAAACCTATGCATTTTTCTGAAATCGCAGCTTCAATCAAAGACAGCAATTTCAAACGCAAAAATGTAACGACTCAAGCGATTCATAATGAGCTAATCAAAGATGCACGTTTCGTCCTAATCGGTCGTGGCATTTATGCACTTGACAGTTGGGGCTTTAGCAGAGGAACGGTTGCCGACATTATCGCTGATGTCCTGAAAAAGTCACCAGAACCTTTGCATCGTGATGAAATTGTTAAACGAGTGCTAAAGAGCCGCCAAGTCAAAGAAACAACAATTCTGTTGAATTTGCAAAGCAAAGACCAGTTCAAGCGCGTTGCCAAGGCAACGTATACATTTGAACCAAAGCCAAACTAGCATTGCGAAGTTGCCCCTACAGTGAGACAATAAAGTAGTAAGCATGGGTATATTGTCATCTATTATAAACTTATTGTTACAGTGGTATGTGTGGCTGCCGGCCATAGCCATATTGACATATTTAACATGGCGTAACTATCGTCATTTTAACGCTAGCCAAGCCATTGAGAGCGATTTACTGATACTAGAAATCCCAAAAGCTAACGACAAAAGTGAGCTAGCGGCTGAACAGCTTTTTGCAAGTTTACACGGTATATTGCGCGACAAAGACGAATTGAAGTTAACAAAGGATATCCAAGAACACTTAACTTTTGAAATAGCGTCTGTCAACGGACAGATTCGATTCTATGCTTGGGTACCACGCACTCTGAGAAATTTTGTGGAAGGTCAAATTTATTCACAATACCCAAGCGTTCAAATTCGCGAAGCGGACGAAGATTACGTCGCTCACGAAAACGAACATAGCGTTGTTTATTCGTCTGAGATAACGTTATCTGATAACGAAATGCTGCCGATAAAAACTTTTCAAAATTTTGAGGTTGACCCTCTAGCTGGTATTACCGGAGCCCTAGCAAAACTTGAAACAACTGGCGAAGAAGTCTGGATACAAATCCTAGCACGCCCAATCGCAGACAGTTGGCATAAAGCATCGGAACGTTGGATTTCAAGTGTCAGAAAGGGCAAATCAGGTCTATCAACAGGCAACATGCTAAGCCTTACCTGGATAGCTGGAATACTGGGGGCTCTTTGGCAACCACCTGAAGCTGGTAAAGGCACGTCTGGCGACTCCAAAGAATTATCTGAACGCGACAAGACCAGAATCGCAGAAGCCGAGAAAAAAGCTACTAAATTGGGATACCAAACAAAAATACGTCTAGTTTATCTGGGCGAGAGTACTGTCAACGCCCGTTTACGTATGCAAGCAATTGTTGGAACTTTCAAACAATTCAATAGTACTAATCTAAACGGCTTTAAAATGTCAAATGCCAGCTTTAAAAAAGATGACTTATCTGAATATCGCACGCGCGCATTTGAGGGTAATGGATTCATTCTAAATATCGAGGAGTTAGCCAGTGTGTTCCACTTACCACATACCAATGTCGAGACGCCTAATGTTGTTTGGGCTAGCATCAAAACCGCTGAACCACCATCGAAACTACCAATTATTACCGGCAACAGCGCGATTGATGAAAATATCAGCGCTTTTGGAATGACCAATTTCCGCGGTGTTAACCATCAATTCGGGATGTTAAGATCGGACCGATCGCGACACATCTATATTATTGGACAAACTGGTGCCGGTAAGACTGGTACGTTGGCCCTACTGGCACTAAGTGATATATTTCACGGGCAAGGTTACGCCATTATTGACCCTCACGGAGACTTTGCAGTTGATAATATGCGTTTTATCCCGGGAAGCCGATTACAAGACGTTGTATACTTTAACCCAGCCGACACAGCCTTCCCATTAGGCTTTAACCCATTGGAAGTCTCTAACCCTAACCAAAAGACTAATATTAGTTCGGAGGTTATTGGTGTACTCAAACGTATGTTTGAGGCAGTATCATGGGGCCCAAGACTTGAATATATCCTTCGCTATACGATACTAGCGTTACTCGATAGACCATCGACGACCATGCTAGATATTACCAGGATGTTAACTGACAAAAAATTCCGCCTAGAAACGCTTGAATATTGCCAAGATACCGTTGTCTTAAACTTTTGGAGGGTTGAATTCGCTAGTTGGAATGAGCGGTTCGTCACTGAAGCTATTTCACCAGTCCTTAACAAGGTCGGCGCCTTTACGGCTAACCCGATTATTAGGAATATTATTGGACAACCCAAGTCGACCTTTGATATCCGCAAAATTATGGATGAAGGCAAAATACTAATTGTCAATTTGTCTAAAGGTCTAATCGGTGAAGATAATGCAGCAATCCTGGGGGCATTTATCGTAACAAAAATTCAATTGGCATCTATGAGCCGTAGTGACATCGAACGAATTGAAGACAGGCGCCCTTTTTACCTGTACGTAGACGAATTCCAGAACTTTGCAACTGATTCATTCGCGACGATTTTATCTGAAGCCCGTAAATATGGCCTGAATTTGACTGTTGCCAACCAATACGTCAGCCAAATGAGTGAAACCGTACGTGATGCCGTGTTTGGCAATGTCGGCACAATGATTTCATTCCGTGTATCGGCTGATGATGCTCCCATCCTAGCCAAACAATTTGAACCTCAATTTGAACCTAACGATTTATTGCAAATGCACAATCGCAACTTTATTGTGAATATGGTTATAGGTGGCGAAAAAGCACCGGCCTTTAACGGAACTACTTTGACACTACCATCACCGCAAGCTGATAACATCAACCTTATTATCGAAAATACCCGTCGTAATTATAGTCGTAGTCGCAGTGAAGTCGAACGAGAGATATCATTAGCCATTAAACCGCCTGAGAACCTGCAGAGACCGCCTGCGATGCACGCTCAACCTATGAAATGGCCTGCTGGGATTAAACCTGTTAGCGAAGCCGTCAATAGAGGAGAGGGGCAAAACGCACCGCTCACCCCTGTTATAACAGAGGCGGAATTGAGGCCAAGGCGTAAGCGAACCCGTTCACACAAGAAAAATTATGCTCCAACTGATCAACATCTGACCTCATCGCACACAACTTCAGATCATACAAAAACAGATAGCAAAGATAGAACCGTATTACAAATCAAACATTAAATTAGTAGATGGTAGTTAGTAAGTAGTAGGTAGTAGGTAGTAGGTAGACAATACTGTCCAAATTGTGTGTATATTGACGTAAAAGAATAATAGAACAAATATAGAACACTGAATATATAGGCAATCTAAACGTAATAGTTGGACAGCCATGTAGTGAAATTCTGAAATGCATAAAATCAAAATTTTATAATATAATAATTAATAACAAATAGGCTGAGAAATAAATAATTATAACGCGTGGTTAAAAACGAGAGCGATAACAAGGAAGTTGATAGAGTATATTAAATATATTAGATGGAATGACAACAAAAGGGATGAGTTACAATTCATAATTTATATATAGGCTTAATGTCGCACAATATATCTTTTACGACATTGAGTATATATTAGCTCGATGACTTAGTTATAGTCTATTTTACTACGGACAGTGATGCCGACACTGGAAGTAGGGGTATAACACTTAACATTCATACGTATGTGTTACATGTTGTATCATTCATAGTTATGCCTATGTTGTTACACATGTCATACAAATCCTTGTGGCACGAGCATTCATTAGCTAGGCCCCTATTCTCGCCTAGTTTTACTACGTTTGCTTTTTGTTAATTTATATATTAATATATGTTTTCCACAGGTACCCGCATCCAGGCATAAATATCGAACAAATTTAGAACATAGAGTAGTAGAGAGGGGTAGCCTATCTATTTATCACAGCCCGACCTTATTTATAAAAAGCTTTGCCACTAACACGCACGTCTATATAAGTTGGAACTTGGCCATGGTTTATAAAATACTGCACTGCTCTACCCATATCTTCTACTTGCTCCCCTACTGGACGATCTATGGATAATTTTACTAAAAAGTTACTGTCCTTGAGCCTAATCTGTAGCTCACGCGTCGTGTTCACTGGTAGTACCGCTTGAGTTACAGTATAACCACTTGTTGCAGCCAAAGAGACAACCCGTCCTGCAAAGCTGAGAAATCGGTTACTAGCAATGGCCGTACCCGTCTGTAACGACACACCACTATTGTCAATTATTTGGACAGCTGGCATTGAAAAATAATTCTGTTCAAACGATATGCCTTTTGAATCCACGTAGTACTGTTTTTTATTTATCATCCAGCCGGCAACTGGTTTTCGCATTGTAACGGCAAAATTAGTCTCGCCAATGCCAACCATATTTTGCTGCACAATATTTGCAACTTCCGGTAGTTTGTTCGACACATATGCTGTCAAGGCAGATTGATCCAACAAAAAATGAAAGCGACTCATAGGATTAATGTCCAAATAATCTTGAATAGCCTTCTCATAATATGAAAAATCTATCGACCTTGAAATAGCTGTGCTTGATACATTTACAATCACTGTAGCCGTAAAGTTACTAACTAATATCCAAAGTAGCCCAGCTGACGAAATTACAATTAGTAAAATACTGATGATTTTTCGGCGCTGAATAGATAAATGGTGAACATGAGTCCTTGGTGATTCGAGACTCGACGTAGTACCGCTCAGAGTTCGATTACGCCTAAAAATATCGGATTGAGATGACACAGAAACATCACGATTAGCCAATCTACGCCTAGGCGTACCTAATTGTTTTTTTGAAAATATACTCACTCTGTTATTATAGCCTACTTAGCACTAGCGATAATCATATTAACAACATCGTTTGCTGCACTCGGGCGAGCAAAAGATGCAAATTTCTGTGCCATTTTATGGGCACGCGCTGAATCGGACAATATGTCACGGACTTTTGAAACCAAAATTTGTGGATTATTAATCATCAAATCTTCATCAACTACTATGACTGCATCTTTTTTAAGATAAACTGCTGCATTTTTCAATTGATGACCACCTACTAACTTGCCGTTAGGAATTAAAATAGTAGGTTTCGCCAGTGCTGCCAGCTCAATTATGGTAGTTGCGCCAGCCCGCGCAATAACAACATCAGCTGCACCAAGTAGCGACGCCATATCCTTCGAAATAAAGGCATGAAGCTGAAATTTGTCATCGTTTGGTGGCGTAATCGATCTTAATTCGTCATATTGTTCATTCCCAGAAATAAGCACTAATGAACCTATTTTTAGAAAATCTTTGAGCGTCAATGCTACAGCATCATTTATGCAACTAGCGCCTAGTCCCCCACCCGTGACAACTATAAGCGGATCATTTTCGACAATCCCCCACTTCGCTTTGGCAGCTTGTTGTTCCGTGGCAGAAAATTTATGAAATTCAGGTGCAATAGGTATACCAACATAACGTGATTTCTTGGCTGGATACTGATAATATTCGAGCGGTGCACCAGTTGTAATCGCTGTTGCCCACTTGCCAAGTATACGATTAGTCAAACCGGGATAAGCATCAGAATCATGGATAACGAGTGGAATATGTAATATTCGCGCAGCAATTCCTACCGGCAAGCACACATAACCCCCTTTGGCAAAAACAATATTCGGTCGCCAGATAATTAGTTTAAACATACTTTGGAAAAAGCCGGCAATAACCAAAAATCCGTCTCGGATATTTGATAAAACTAGTGAAGGCCAAAGCAATTGACGAATAATCGACAAATGATGATAGCGACGAAATTTGCCCGCCACGATAGAATAAACTGGGATATTTGAATCAAAATGACCCATAATTTCTCTGGCTTGCGCGGCAAATTTATTATCACACCAAAATCGTATTTCTGCCTTGGGACGAACGTGCCTAATTTCGCGTAAAACTGCTACGACTGGTGTGACGTGACCGCCCGATCCCCCGCCGACTGCCAAGATCTTCATATTGGGCCTCCTTTAATGTTGATGAATGAACCGTGTAACGTGATAGCTGGAATACTAGCCCCAACGCCGCAGCAATGAACAACATACTAGTTCCACCAAAACTAAGTAACGGTAACGTAATCCCTGTTAACGGAAAAACGCCTATCATTGATGCTACATTTAGAATAACATGAGAACCGAACCAGCCAAAGACACCCGCTACTAGTAATTTTAGCCTGATATCGACTAAGTGATCCATTATTTTGAGCAGACGCATTAGTAACACCACAAACAGCACTAATATTGTAAATAACCCAACGAATCCAAATGTCTCGCCCATAATAGCAAAAACTGAATCATTAGTTGCTTCTGGCAAATACCCAGTTGCCTGAACGCTGTTACCTATACCAACACCAAACAATCCACCTGTACCAATTGCAATCTTGGCATGCTCAATATGATAACTACCTCCGTCGCTTGTTGAGGAGTTATCACCCTTAAAATATGTAATGATTCGATCAACACGATGTGGTGCGCTAAAAATAAGTATAGCCCCCAGTGCTAGGATTGCGAGAGAAATAATACCACCATTTCGTATATTTATACCTCCAACAAACAGCATTGTGATGATAATGCCCATAAGTGAAATACCGGTACCTAAATCTTCTTGAATCACAATAATAAATACCATCGAAATAATCGTAATAATTGCTAGTGGCACAAGCGTAGATTGGATATCATTTAGTTTTCCTTGTTTGGCCTTAGTACCTAAAAAACCAGCCGTAAAGACCAAAATTGCAAACTTTAACATTTCAGCAGGTTGCAAGCTTCCAAATATGCCTAAATTAAACCAGCGCGTAGCACCTAGTGTTTGCTGCGCAATTTCTAGATTTGCCCAACCGGCAATTGCCAAAACTAAACAGGCGCCAAGAGCCAGTAGTACTATTTTACCTGCACGTTTTGTTACAGATGTGTAAGGGATGAAAGCCATAGCCACAAAAGCTGTCAAGGCGAACAATAGACTAACTACTTGTTTTATAAAAAAATACGAATCATTATAGTTACTGCCGTAAGCGTTGTTCAGCACATTAGCCCGCTGAGGGCCAATTGCATACATGATAATCAATCCCAAAAGCATCAAAAGTCCCATACATAGTACTATCAGATAATCAGGTCGATGGCGACGAATGGGTGTCATGTCTGCAAACTGGGCTTCATCTGAAAGCTTAGCAATAGATGTTTGACGCTTTGTCATCAGCACGTTAAATATTTCCCCCCGCCAAAGCTAGTAAAACGCCGACGAATGCTGCCACATAAGCAATAACCCAAAAACGCATCGTTACTTTTGTCTCGGGCCAACCTGTAGCTTCTAAGTGTTGGTGAATTGGTGCTGAAATAAATATTTTACGCTTTAATACTCGCTTGCTAAAAATCTGGATCAAGCTGGAACCTGCTTCAGCCACAAAAACGATACCAATAATCGGTAACAAAAACATTGTATTAGTCAACATCGCGACAACTCCAAGCGACGTACCGAGTGCAAAACTTCCGACATCGCCCATAAAAAATCGAGCTGGATAAATATTAAACCATAGATAGCTTAGTAGTGCCCCGACAACCGTAAAGCAAAATCCTGCCAATATAACCTGAGACTGAAAAAGTGCAATAATACCAAACGCACCATAACTAATCGAGACTAGTCCGCCCGCCAAGCCATCGAGACCATCGCTAATATTGACAGCATTACCAGTTGATATGACCGCAAAAGCGAACAATGGGATTATTGCCCAGCCAATTGTCCAGTCTCCAAAGAATGGGATATGGATAGCCGCTGCTCCGATTTTTGCAAAGAAAAACCAACCAAGTGCCAAACCGATAGCAGTAATCATAACAAATTTCAAACTTGAACGCATACCAGCTACCCCATTGCCTTGACCGCGCAAATTGATAATATCATCAAGCAATCCGACAAATGCACCACTAATAAGTGCTGCCAACGGCAACCATGTCTGACCCCTATCAAGATTAAAACCGAAAGTTATGATTGCAATTGCACTTACAAATATCATCCCAGCCATTGTTGGAATATTGCGCTTGAATTTATTGGCATGAAGTTTGTTAAAAACCTCGAGTTTTTCGCCCGTTGTACTAGTAGTCCGTTGCTTTTTCCATAACTTGTATCTATAAGCCAGCAAAGTGAATATTGGCGTTAGCACCATTGCCAACAAAAAGGCGCCCACGCTTAGTATGAAAGTCCCGGTTAGCTCATGTGTAAATTCTTGCAATATGTTGTCCATATACTACCCTTTCGGTTGTAACTTTAAATAATCGAGCATCCAGTTAGAAATATCTGTGAAGATTGGTAAGGCGTCTCTTGCGCCCTGCAACTCTACATGATCACCAGACACCTGTACCATTATGACATATCTAGACGTGTCTTCACTACCACCGTAACCTAAATAGGTCCCAACTGTTTCATCAGTAGCATAAATTCCGTCTTTTATAACCTGTGACGTACCTGTCTTGCCACCTATATAGTAACCTGCTTTATCGACAGTACTAAAAAATATATTTCTGGCAATATGAGTCATTTCGCGCACTTGGTCAGCAGTTGATTTGGTAATTAGTATTGACGGTTCCTCAATATCGTTAGAAATGAACTTACCATCCTTATCTACAATGCCCGCCAAAACCGTTGGCTTATAGTAATTACCCCCGTTAACAATCGAAGTAAAGGCAGCTGCTACCTGAATCATTGTCACGTCCAAGCCCTGGCCAAAAGCCATATTCGAGTAACGCACCGCATTACCTTCGGCTTCAGTTGGTGATATAACAGTTCCTGTGGCTTCTCCAGCTACTTCGACACCGGTTAATTGCCCCAGATGAAATCTGTTATAGAAATAGTCGAACATTGTATCACGTGCCTCACGTGTGATATTTTTTCCATCGCCTAAACGCTGTGCAATAGTGACAAACCCGGTATTGAGTGACCAATTCAGTGCGTGTTGAAACGTAATTGTACCTGTTTGGCCAAAAGTAGCGTTTGATATTACCCTATCATCGACTGTAATATAATCGTTGTTCACATATGTGGAATCTGGAGTAACGACGCCTTTATCAATACCTGTCGCCATTGTCAGAGTTTTGACATCCGATCCTGGTTCATACGGTGCAGAAACAACGCCATTATTAAATAGTGCTGGATCTTGCACTTTATTGAACTCTGCCGGGCTATAAGTCGGCAAGTTAGTCATAGCCATAATCTTTCCAGTTTGAGGATCCATTACGATTACACTACCTCTGGTAGCACCAGTACGATTGAGCCCGTCAGCCAAGGCCTGTCCAACATATGATTGTACATTACGATCAATGCTAAGAACGATATTTTCGCCATCAACAGCTGGTCGATTTATATTGTTATTACCAATAGTCAGAGGCACATCGCTAACATCAGTTACTGATTGCAATATCCCATCCACGCCAGTCAATCGATCGTCTAGTTTGCTTTCTATGCCGTAACGACCAACGCCATCAAAATCGACAAAACCTAGTGTCTGAGCACTGAGCGAACCTTCAGGATAAACTCGCTGTGACTCTTCTTGGAACCCAATACCATCCAGATTTTCAGCTTTTATCTTGTCAGCCTGTATGCGTGAAATTCGAGTAGCCAAAATTTGATAACGACTATCTTTATTGTCAAGCAACTTTTGTAAATCAGCCCGGGCATTACCACCCGCTATTCGCCTAATTGCATCAATGATCTTACTGTCGTCGGTCGTTATTTGAGGATCTGCAAAAACGGTATAGATTGTCTGATTCATAACTAGAGGAACCGGCGTTTGGCCATCAAGCGCATAAATAAGGCCCCTTTTTGACGGAATAGTTAATCGCTTAATCTGTTCCTCATTGGCTAATCCAACATAATAATCATGTTGGATTATCTGCAAATAAAACAGTCTGACAACAAAGACGACCATAATGAGAATCACTATAGCCGCTAAAACCTTTGAACGACTGCCTTTTTGTAAGACTAAATCCATAAAATTACTGCTGAGCGTACTCTACCGAGGCCGGCTTTGTCATCGCTTTGGCAACACTGCTATTTTTAACAGTTTCAAGTGCAGTTAACCGTGCATTCTCGATTTCTAGATCACTCTTTTGCGTATTTAAGTCCGCAATCTGACTATCGATTTTTTGAGTTGCATAATCATAACTTGTTGCACGGGTTGCTTGAGTTAAATATATCAAGCCAAGTACTGTAATCATAAGTGCAATTAACACAGTATGAGTTACGGGGCCAAGTTTGATAGCAGATACATATGCAACTGTATTTTGGTTACGAGACCAGTTTTGTTGACGTCTATTAATATAATTCTGAGTCCGTTGATAAGACATGGTGGTGGAATCTCTGTTTATGTTTGTTTTGGTGCTTTAACTCCGCCCCAAGACGAAGTTAAAGCGATATTTAATTATTACTTTACGCGAACAGTAACTATCTGAGCTACATCTGCGTACTGTACATGGATGTGAATCGGCATGGTGTTTTGCCCTTTCTTAGTGTTTATTTTAATTTTTCACTGCGACACGAAGCTTACTGCTGCGCGCACGCGGGTTGTGAACATCGTAAATGCTTCCGGCGATTGGCTTTTTGGTCAATGGTAGCAGTTCAGCTTCAAATCCGGCGTCAAGTTGCTCTTTAAAGTAGCGTTTGACTAATCGGTCTTCGAGACTGTGAAAGCTAATGATACCTACTCGCCCGCCTGGTTTTAGAAGGCGCGGCAAGAGCGGCAACAAGTCTTCGATTTGCCGTAGCTCATCGTTGACTGCAATCCGGAGTGCTTGAAAGGTGCGAGTGGCAGGATGAATTTTTCTCCATTTGCCACGATATATTTGCTTGATCAAATCGGCGAGTTCCTTCGTTTTCGACAGTGGTCTGTTCGCGACAATCGCATTTGCGACTTTCCTCGAGAACCCAATCGGCTCTTCACCATATTGAGTAATGATACGCGTCAGTTCTTGTACCGAGGCAGTATTTACGAGCATTTCTGCACTTACTACCTGGCGTCGGTCCATTCGCATATCTAGCGGGCCACTATTTGTAAAAGAAAATCCTCGTTCGCTCTGATCGAGCTGTGGTGATGACACCCCCAAATCAACTAATACTACGTTAAATTTCTGCCCTTCTTTTATCAACTGCCTCGTGGCAGTAACAAAATCGGTGTGCAATAACCTCACCCCTTTGTCTGATAGTGGTTTCAAACGCTCGATAGCGTAATCGTCACGATCAACCAAAACGGATTCGGTATAATTTCCAGTAATATCTAGAATTCGACTGGCATGACCACCGTATCCCGCAGTCAGATCAAGATAATTCTCTTTCCGATTTGGATGCAATGATTCAAGTGTCGCTTCTAGCAAGACTGGAACATGTAGTAAATTATGTGGTGGATGTTCTTTTGTACTCATTCGTCTCTTATGATAGCATAATTAACGATTCGAGATCACCTAACTGGTAGCTAAAGCTGTTTATTTTTTTATGTTTGTTTTATATAAGTGTCCGAACGATCATCGTAGTGAGTGCCAAAGGCAAATCATAATCTACTTTATATCCTTCGGTTGAGAGACTTATGTGTGAGGTGGAGTTTTTTGGGAGGTGTGTTTTTTTGAGGAAGGTACGCGGGGTTTTTAATGTGGTCCCGTAGCCCACTGCCTAACTACCAGATAGTTGATCTCGAGGAGTTTTCTTGTTTGATATCTATAAATTGTTAAAGAACAAGCAAATTATAACCCTAAACGTCAATGTCGGGCGATACTATGCGCCAATATGCGCCTGCCCTTACTGCAACCAGCTCACGGTCAATTCCGGCATAATCAAGCAAATGCTGCTCGATTGTTACTCGACCTTGTTTTTGGTCAAGTTCTGCCTCGGTCTTACCCCGCCTGAACCGCACATTCAAATCAGCAATCTTCTCATCGAGAATATTGCCTCCAAGTGCCGATTCGACTTCCCTATCCCAAATGTGTTTTGGGTACAGATGCAAGTACTGGTTAAAGCCACGAGTAATTACAACACCGCTAGCAAATTCATTTCGAAGTTCAGTCGGTATGGTTAACCGATGCTTGTCGTCAAGCTTTCGTTCGAAATAATCTACACTTGCCATTGTTGTTGCCTCTTCTTGGCTCTGTTTAGGTTATTTTTTTAATTTTAGTGGTGTTTTTGTTTTTTGGTGGTGTTAGCCACTTATTTCCACTAGATTAACTATACTACCCACTACTACCCACTACAAGACCATAATTACGAAATCCATGAGTTATGAACCTAGTTATTCACAGTTTTGTGGATAAGTACCTATGCTAACAGATACAGGTACGGAGGGGTTTGGGACTAGGAAATGGGAAATGGGGTGGTAATAACAAATGAGATGATTCCAGATGTTAGCTGAAATCACCCTATTCCCTATTTCCCAACCCCTAATCCCCAATGTTAATGTCTTCGCCGAAATGCTTTTGCAATCTCATGATGATTGAGCCTTCATGACGTCCAAGCAGTTTACTTAGTTCTTTGACGGTCGCACCGTTTTGAAACTTCTCTTTTAAGTCACTATCCTGTCGTTTTTCCCAAGGTTTATAGGCATTTGGATGCGTCTGACGCATTTTTGCGATTTTTGCAGCCCAACCGCTGGATTTTACGGATTTTTTAGGAATTTCAGTATTTCGTTTTTCGGCTCTTGCTTCCAAATACGCGAATCTTTTGCGGTCATTAGACGCTTTAAGGCGTAGCGACACATCTATTATTTGAGCCTCTTCACTGACTTGTAAGGCTATGCGATTAATACCAGACAAATACAAGTTGCGTAAATTTTTTACTCGACTTAATGCTACATAACCCATGCCTTCGACAAAGGCTTTTCGTAGGTCGATTCGGGCTGCATCGAGCGTCATTCCCTGAGATTTATGAACTGTAATCGCCCAGGCTAAGCGCAGAGGAATCTGGGTAATACTAGCCCGTTTTTTATCACCATCACGCAGTTCCCAGGTATCAGGTGACATTGTTACGACCTTACCACTTTTGAACTGCACCACTGGATATTCCGTACCAGGTTCAAAATCAATAATGGTTCCTAGGCTGCCATTGACGTATTTACGTTCAAGACTATTTTTGACCGCCATAACTAGAGCTCCCTTTTTTAGCCTCAGTGTAGCTGGCGCCAGAACTGATCGTTGTAATGATTCCAGGTAATTTTTGCCACCAGTTGTCGTCTGTGTATAAAAAATTTCGTCGCCTTCCAGCAAGTCTAGCCTGGCATCATTTATTGTATCAACATCAACGTTAACCGTGTGAAGTTCGGTCATCAGCTCGTCAATATTTGGTTTGACATCAATTCTGGCCAGTAATTTTTCGGCATGGTTACGACGTAGTTCTCCAGCTCGCATCGAGTTTAAAATGTCTAATAACTCCTCATCATCCTGACGATATTGTTCATCAAGATAACAAATAGTTGGATCAAGTTCGCGCCAGACGTTACTATTAATCACAAAACTGCCAGCTCGACTGTCACCTCTGTTAATCGGAGGTAATTGGAAAAAGTCACCACTCATAATTACCTGAATGCCACCGAATGGTTCGTCTTTTTTGCGAACTAATCGACAAACCTCATCAACCATATCTAAACGGTAGTCATGCAACATACTAATCTCATCAATAATCAGTACATCAGTTTTTTCAATAATTTCTCGGCGAGTTTTTGACATATTTTCGGCAAATCCGGGATGTAATTCGTCCGAAATAGCGATTCCACTCCACGAGTGAATCGTTGTCCCGCCTAAATGAGTCGCCGCCAGCCCTGTTGTGGCTGTAACTGACACGTGTTTACCCTCGCCTTTGGCAATACGGATAAACTGGTTCAACACAAAAGTCTTACCCGCTCCTGCCGAGCCAGTTAGCAACACGCTTTCTCCCGAAAGCATAATTTCGAGTGCCATCCCCTGTTTCATTACCTATAATTATACATTATTCGTAACTGATATTTGTTTTGATTTGGATAAAAAGATATCATGTAAGTATATGAACTACAAACCAATTAAAAATGCGGTATCGGTGATAATACGAAATAGTAAGGGCGAAACTCTTTTTGCTTTAAGAAACAAGAACGAGAAATCTTTCCCGCTTGTTTGGAGCTTACCGTCTCATTTTGTAAAAGACGACGAAACCTTCGAGCAAACAATCGAGCGAATTGGAATAGACAAACTCAATATAAAATTACGTGCAGTAAAATTGATTAATGAGGGAAAATCCGAAAGACAATATTTCATTATGTTTATGCATGACTACCTAGCAGAAATAATTGCCGGGACACCTCAGATTGTCGCAAATGATCCATACGAAGAGATTAAGTGGGAAAAACCTGAAAAACAATTACCCTCAATGAAGATTATGGGAGATTGTTGCCGTCTGTACAAAGAATACTTAAATTTGTAAATTTCATCAATTAAATATCTAGTCTTTTTGCAATCAGTCCCCTAAGCTATTGGTCTAAAACAAGATTTTGCCGACTAGTTTTTGTTCGCGAGCTTTGTTGGCCCATTTGTCCGCTAATTCGTTACCGATATCACCCTCGTGCCCACGTATCCAAATTAACTGCGCATTCGACTTTCGGTACAAATCGCAAACTGCTTGTACAATATCAAGATTCTTAATCTTGTGGCCCTTTTTAGTCCAGCCGTTTGCTTCCCAACTAGCGCTCCATTTCGTAACCACATTAATCCAGAATTCACTATCACTAAAAATCTGACATTCGGCACTATCAGCATCAAGTAACGCCATAGCTAAGGCTTTACCCTCCATGCGAATATTTGTTGACACTGGCTCATGGCCAACAATCGCAAGTTCTGTGTCTTTTATGACCGCAAAACCGCCTGGCCCAGGATTGGGGCTACAACTACCATCAGTATAGTAAATAATCATCTTTAACCATTCTACTATAGTTTTGGACAAACATAAAAATATGCTTGATATTGTAAAGCATAAGCGCATAATAGAATCATAAGGGCGTGGGAGTCCAGAAAGGATGTATATGGTCAAAGGTGCTTCAAAACCTAAGAAAGCTGCTAAAAAGAAAGCTGTCAAAAAAGTTAAGAAAGCTAAAAAGTAGTTTAATTAGCGTGATAAACGCTAAATTAGAGTTGTTAAATTATAAACAAAGAAACGCTAAACCTGGCGTTTCTTTGTTTTCAAAGAACGTTTACGTAACACAATTATCAAACTAAATAGCAAATTCATTATCATTGAATAAATTGGGTATGCAAAGGCCGAAATCCGCCAATCGCTAACGGAAAGCAGCGTGCAGGTTACACTAATAAATGACAGAATATAGGTTATCGCCAATTCTTCATTAGGTTTTTTCCACGAATGTAATATTGTAGGGATTCCGCCCAGTAAATCTGTAGAAATCGTGACTAGTATTGCTATAGCTGGCGAGTCAAAGGCCAACCACATGGTAATCCCAAACATAGCCCCGAGTAAACAAAAAATATCAACTAGATGAATTTTCTTATTGCCGTGTTTCCAACCAACCAATGCAATAGAGATTGTTGCCATTGACGAGCAGAACAGGAAAATTGCTGTCGAGAACTGACCTTCTGCAAGTGACGCCGAACAAGCGATAGCTGTCAACATGCTCCAAATGAACCATGAAACAATACGAGGTTTAGTTTTACCTCTGACGATACTTTCCAGATAGAATATCGTGCCTACTATTGCCAAAATCGCACTAATGGATACAAGTATTGTCGTTAAGTTCATTAATTTATATATCTTTTATTGCTATTCGTTTTTGTTTTGTGGTATCACGATCACGAATCGTAACTGTATCATCCTGCAAGGTGTCAAAATCAATTACAACACAATACGGTGTGCCAATCTCGTCTTGGCGACGATAGCGTTTACCAATATTGCCGTTGTCATCCCATTCGCAAATATATTTCTTTTTTAGAATATCATAAACTTCCCGAGCTTTTGATATTAGTTCTGGTTTGTTTCGTAACAAAGGAAAGACAGCATATTTAACAGGCGCTAGATCATAGGACAACTTCAAAAAGATTCTTTTTTCGCCACTGTCTAAATCCTGCTCATTATAAGCATCTGAAAGAAAAGCTAGAAACATTCGCCCTAAGCCAACCGAGGTCTCTAATATCCATGGTATATACTTTTTACCGTTTTGTGGATCATTGTATGATAAATCAACGCCAGAAAACTTTGAGTGCTGCGTCAAGTCATAATCTGTACGATCATGAATGCCTTCTAATTCGTCAAATCCATATGATGGATAATTATATTCTATGTCCCAAGCGTCAGATGCATAAAAAACCATATGTTCATGCTGCTTCCAGCGAAGGTTCTCGGGCTTAATTCCCATTTTTACATACCAATCCCAACGCTGCTGTTTGATATTATCGTAAGCCTCTTTGTTCTCATGTGGTCGAACAAAATATTGAGTATCGGCTTGCTCAAATTCTCGACAACGAAACAAAAAGTTTCTTGGAGAAATTTCGTTACGAAAAGCTTTGCCAATCTGCGCAATTCCGAATGGAATTTTAGCACGTGTCGTATCAACAACATTCTTGAAATTCAGATATATACCCTGACAAGCCTCGCCAGGCAAATATACTGGATTCTCATTCTGGTCAGTAAAGTCACCCATATTAGTCTTTACGAGCAAGTTGAACTTACGTACTGGGGTAAAATCATTTAATCCGCATTTTGCGCACTTGATTTTGTCTTTGTTCTGGTCAAAAAGCGTATTAAGCTCTTGTTCGGTCATCTTTTCGTCGGCAGTAACCCCGACTTTTTCAAGCTCTTTGTCAACACGAATACGCGTATTGCATTTCTTACATTCAGAAAGCGGATCCGAAAACCCAGTTGTATGACCCGAAGCGTCCCAAACTCGTGGATCTTTGAATATGGCTGTATCAAGTCCAAAATAATTTTCACGACTTTGAACATGTTCTTTCCACCATGCAGCTTTTATATTATTAAGAAGCTCAACACCGTATGGACCAAAATCATACATGCCAGCCATACCACCATATATTTCACTACCTTGATAAATAAACCCTCGGCGTTTGCACAGACTTACGATTGCTTCCATTTTTTCGTTCTTGGTTTTGTTATCGCTCATAGTTACAACTTATTATAGCAGTAGTTGATTTATTTCATAAAATATAGTATAGTTTAGCCAACTCAAAACACTATTAGGAGGTGATTTAATGAGCGTATTAATTGGTACTGCCACTGCAAAAGTGGTAAGTGAATTAATTAACAATGGGAAAATTAGACAAGCTCGTAAACGAGCAGATGCAAGAATATCAAACGACGCATGGTTTCTGATTGAGGATGCCAATTTCTTTTATTGGTATGGAAAAGCCGTCAAACTAACAGACCACGATAGGATACTGCTTATAAAAATAAGAATGTATATGCAGAAATGTTCTCACTTCCGGACAACAATGAACGACATTGACTGGTTGATTGATGATGCGCAGTACGCTATTGGAAAGCATGATCTTGGAAAAGCAGAAAAAATTCTAAATGATGCATTTTCAATAAAAAACGAGAACCATAATCGTCTTTCTGCAATAACTTCGTTGAGAGGTAGGGTGGCTTACCTCCGGGGAGATTTTAGCCTAGCGCTTAATCTTCATCGTGAAGCAGAAAAAAGATGGCCAGATAGCTCTTTTTGCGATGCTACGGAGGCTACATATGTTAGACAGTGGAAAGCTGAAAACAGATTCTATGCGCTCAAAGCTATGGTGGCAAATGGAACTAAAAAAGCTTACCGTCGTGTAATGACCGATTTTGTTATCGGTGGAGACAGCAATTGGAGAATAGCGTATCCCGGCGATAAGAGTCGCGTAATACGTCTGCGAGCTAGGTTAATTAATAGTGGTCGTCTCGGTAATATGATTGATGACCTAATAATGCGACTGTTTGTCTAAACCCATCCTATCCCGCCACGTAAGTGGCGGGAATAATTATATCGCTGCATGCTCACGAGCGGTTAGTAGACAATCTTTGGCTATTTCGTTAACTCCACCAATTTGAGCAATTACTTTCAGTGGCCTAGTGGCAATTAATCGCAGTAACTTGATGTGTTTAGCTGATAACTCACCAGCTTCAACTACTCGCAAACCTCGCTCGTCCACGTCATAACTATAGGTTTTATCTGGTGACAACTTTTCGCCAGCAACATCATGCCACAAACTCAATTCATAGCCCATAAGCGCTGCATAGCGCAGATAAAACCATACCTGAACTATATCTAGTTGGATTGAAGGTGCATTAAGCCCCGCTAAGGTCTCGGCCAGCACATCATACCATTCCGGCCCATCAACCATTTCGCTGGCTCCAGACACCAGTTTTATCGCGGTGTATGCAAATTGCATCCGATCATAATCTTGCATAATGTGGCTATAAAAACGGACTAATCGAGACGAAGTTAATATACCCAATTCTCCCTTACCCTCACCTATCACTACATCGCAAATTGCAAATAGTTCGATTCCGCCGGCTAGTCGGCTTTTTTCGCGACGGACTCCCTTTGCCATAACACTACGTTTCCCATCAGGAGTTATCAACTGCAAAATCCTATCGGCTTCGCCATAATTTGTGCGCCTCAGAACAATTGCATTAGTCCTATTTGTCTTCACGAAATAACGCCTTTTATCGCGGCAATCATGTCGCTAGGCAACATGGTTGTTTTATCTAAAATCTTTTTAACACCGTAGTGTTTTAAATCATCTATCGATAACTCGCTGGCTAAATTTGTGCAAAGAATAATCGGTATATCGCCAGTATCGCCATACGACTGAAGTTCATGTAACAGTGCAAATGCTGTACTGCCTGTTAGTAAAACATCTAGAATAATTACATCTGGACAATTATCATCGATTGCCTGAATCGCAGCTAATGCATGCGATGTAATCATTGTTTTGTAGCCTGCCCTATCCAAAACGCGAGCATGCTGTTCGGCTAACCACTCATCGTCTTCAACAATTAAAACCGATAAATCGCTCATAACAAACTCAGTTGTGATGACGCCTGTAAATCTACATAAAATGTTGACCCATCACTGTGTCGAGTTACACCGATTTTGCCATTCATAATATTGGCAAATTGACCCGCAATATATAAACCTAGCCCACTACTTTGTGGCCGAGCATGAATCGGCGTCGGCGAATTTGCCAATTTGCCTCGCAATGATTTCAAAATATCAATTGGTAGCGCTGGACCGTAATCTCTAACGCCTAAACGAATAATTCTACCAGCACCAAGCAAACCAATTCTAATAATAACTGTGCTGTCATCATCTGCATAGTGCAAAGCATTATCACTAAAATTCAAGATTATTCGCCTCAATAAATCTCGATTAGCAACCAGTAGTAATGGGTTTTTGCGTGACACAAATTTGACATTTCGATTATGAGCCGAAAAAAGCGGCTGCAGTTCACGGACAATATCTTGGCATAATTGCTGAGGGTTAACTGGTTCTAAATCAAAAAGTGCATCAGTTAATCGAACTGATCTAGTTAAATCACTAGTCAGACGGAGTGCTCTTTCACTGGTTAAGCTAATTTGCCTAAGCATTCGTTTTTGTTCATCGGCAGGCATATCGCCATCCTCTAGCATCAATGATAATTGTCGAACCAAAACAAGTGGTGATTTTAGTTCATGCGCAGCGGCAACGAGTGACGGAATACCATCCAGCAGTGGCCAATTCAAAAGTCGTTCGTGCTCCCCTCGCGCTGCACTCATATACTATATATTGTACCATGATAACAGGCCATACGACGCACGTAAGTGCGCCATATTATTGATTGAATTTTATCGTAGCAATCAAAGCGTTAAAATCAGCCGTGAACGTATTAGCATCGGTGCGAATTGTCAAAGTTTTATCGCGAATTTTGAAAAGAACTGCTGAACCACGAATATCTTTGGTGAAGTTACCATCAAGTCGAGTACCACTACTACCATCGGCTGATACACTGCTTGATTGAAGGTCGCCCTCTTTAACAAGAGCATCATAAGTTGTAAGAACTTTGTCGTAATCTTTCTCTTCAATTAAAACTCGAATCGCAAATTGTTGAGTCGCACTAACAGGAGGCACCGTTATTGGGTTCAAATAGGCTTCATACGTGCCACCTTTGCTGACATCTTTGTTGACGAATACGCTCCACGTTTTTGGATAATCGAAAGTTACCCGGCCATAATCATCGGGACCGACAAAGCCACGCATTGGTTCTTTTTCACGTTGAGTAAACTTGGCTTCATCAGCGTCAGCCTGAACTTTTTTTGCTTCAGAAACTGCAGTATCGACTTTGGAATCAACGTCTGTCTTTTGTTCCGTGTAACTTATAAATAGCCAAACAGCTAGCCCTGATGCTACAGCGAATAAAACAATCAGACTAATTGTCGTAATCATCCATACTTTAGCTGAACCTTTTTCGTTATTTTTTTTAATCTGTGTCATAACGACATTATACTTGTGCTTTATTCAACTGTAAAGGATAGAAAGTATACAAATAATATGCTCCGACTTTTTTGACCACTTTTTTATCATCAAGTTTACTAGCATAACTGATGAGATGGATCGGCCGGTTTAATCTATTCGTTTCGCTTTGAACTTTGTTTATAATCTTGGGAATATCTCGCGCGACTGAAAAAACATAAATGACAGTCGTATCGTCAGGCAGTTTCGCTATCCAAAAATCAGTTAGATGAATGCTGACTTTACTGTGTCTTCGTGATAAAAAACGTGAAATAAAAACTAACAACGGATTTATCTCGTAGCCAATAGCACGTGCGCCAATTTTGGCCGCTTCCCTTAAAACTATCCCATCGCCACTACCAATATCAACTAATACATCTTCGGCGGTCAGTGGATATAATTCGCTTAATGCCTGGCGTATATACATTTTACGGCTTGGGACATAAGGTGCGCCACGAAAAACAACGAGGCCAAAAAACAATATAATAGTCGCTATGATCAGCCATAGCCAAATCATTTATTTTTCACTATCAAATTTTTGTTTGATAATTTGAATATCATTTTTAAGTGATAACAAATCTTTCTCAATTTCGCCTGCTAGTTTTTCGGCTTGTTTGAATTTATCAAGTGCAGATTCAAGTGTAAATTCGTTACTATCAAACCATTCTACTAATTTTGTTAGCTCAACTGTTTTTTCTTGGATAGTTTTATTTATTGATGACATTTTTTACCTCTGCCCCCATTATAACTTTGTTTGTCTCAATCTCAATCATCGCGCCAATTTTCGAGGCGCCTCTAACCATAGCATATCCCCTAGCCAGAACCATCTTTGGATCAAGTTGCGCCAACACACTTTTGATTGATGCGACGTTTCGTATTTGTTCATCGATAAACAACCCTATTGTCTCAAGAGTGCCCGACAGCTTCGAATTAATTACCCGCCTTTGTTGATCAATGACTTGTAACATACGTGGTAACAGTAAGCCTGTCTGAACATGAACCGCTCGAATTATTTCTGATCTATCAGGCACCAAAATTTGAGCAGCATTGCTAGGTGTCGCTGCACGAACATCGGCCACCAATTCCGCTAAACATTCGTCAGTTTCATGACCAATACCGACTAATGTTGGTATGCGGCTAGACGCAATTGCCCTAACTAATGGTTCGTCGTTAAAGGCCGACAAATCGTCTGCGCTACCGCCACCACGAATAATTACAATAACCTCCGGCAAGGATTCTTGTTGATTGATATAATTGATAGCTCGAATTATTTGATCTGGCGCATCTGCCCCTTGGACCTGAACATGAGCAACATCGACTTTGATGCCGCCCCATCGATCATTCAGAATTTTGACAAAATCGGCATATCCAGCCGCCTGCGTACTGCTAATAATCGCAATATGTTGCGGAAGCCTGGGTAATTGACGTTTGCGTTTTGCCGCGAACAGTCCTTCGGTTTCAAGTTTAGACTTCAATAACTCAAAACTTTTTTTGATTGCTCCTTCGCCACTTGGTCGCAAAGACTTGACAGTCAGACTGAATTTTCCCCATTGAGTCAGTTTTGGGACAGCCGAAACAATTATTTTCATACCATCCTCAATCGGCACGCGCATTTGCCAAACTGTCATAAAACAACCGATACTACCGCCCTGGTCTTTTATATCGAAAAAAACAAATTTGCCTTGATTAACCTTGAATGAGGCTACTTCGCCTTCAATTTCTACATTAGGATAGGCATACTCCATCGTCTGGTTAACGACCGCGATAAAGTCGCTAACGCTAAAGATTGGTTGAATCTGAGATTTTTCCATATTTATTAATCGTTAATTGATAATACAAATAGCCGAACAAAATAGTTCCAGTGAATAATGTAGCTCGAGCCAGCAGTGTCCCAGCGATTGCAACATCTGCCGGTATGCCAGCTGATGCCAAAAACGCAATCATAATCGCCTCATAAACACCAGATCCTCCAGGTGTGGCAGCGAAAATCGCTGCAAAGGATGATATGCCAAACGCAATGGCTAATGTTGCTGGGTTTACCCAATATCCAAGCGCTAGAAATGCAATTGCGATCAAACCGACGTCTAATACATTATTTAATACTGCCCACAGCATCGGACGAATTAATATCTTTTTGTCGCTACGAATTTCAGTATAATCTTGGTGTAGATCAGTAAAAAAGCCTTCGACTATTTGTAGTTTTAGAATCTGGCGCTTTTTACCTCGAGTCAATTTATATACGATTTTGTTCACTATGCCGGTCAACCAACCCGAGAACGCCACAAGTCGGTTGTGATTACCAATCATATAAATCAAGAAAAACGTGCTACCGATAGCTGCAATAATAAACGACCCACTGATGATAATAATCGTTCGATTTATCCCATTATCAAACGCCAAAACTATAACAGAAATAACGATAATCGATACAAAACTAAGGAACATCATTGCAAAACGAATAATCTGCGCCATGGTAGCCCTACCGGCGCTGACTCCATGACGATGCAATATCCAACCCAAATATGAAAAGCCGGCAAAACTTGGTATTGGTATTATGTGATTCACAAAATTGAGCTCAAGAGCAATTCGCGTCATCTTGAATCTGGACATATTAACTAGTTCGCCTTTTGACCGAAGGTACGAAAACATTACCTCCCCTATCGCATAGTAGCTAAAAAATTGTACAGGTACTAAAAGTACAAATATCCAAAGGTTCACTCTGCCCATTAAACCCCAAGCTTGGGCTATTTGGTCCCAACCAAAATACACTACAAGAGCTAACAAGATAAACGTGATTATATTTAACCAAGAACGAAATGACATAACTGGATATATATTATAGCATCCAAAACATCATCAACCACGTATAATAGATATATGATTGTAGCAATTTTGGGACGACAACCTACACTTGGCATCGCCGAACTCGAAAGTGTTTTTGGTGGTAAATCGATTTTTATTTTGTCAACCCAATCTGTTCGAATTGACAGCGAAAATTTCCAGATTCAACGGTTTGGCGGCGTACTGAAAGCTGGAAAAATCATTGCTGAATTGAATAGTGACGATTGGCGTCAAGTAAGCCAAAAAATAGTTCAATATTATTCTAATGAATGGTCGTCGTTTGAGGGTAAAATTACCTTTGGAATCAGCGCTTATAATCTCAATATTGACGCACGTGAGGTTCAAAAAGTCGGTATTATCCTAAAACAAAAGCTAAAAAAATCTGGCATAAGTCTACGCCTCGTCCCTAACTTAGAGCCAGCTCTCAGCACCGCAACTAGCCATCACAATAAACTTGGACTATCCGCCAATAAAGTAGAGCTAATTATAATCCGCACAAATAATAATAAAGTTATCATTGCCGAAAGCACAGGATCTCAAAATATAACAGCCTACGCTAAACGCGACCAACAGCGTCCGAAACGTGATACTTTCGTCGGAATGCTACCACCAAAACTCGCCCAAATTATGATAAACCTGGCTCACCTACCATCTACTACCTACAACCTACAACCTACTATCCTGGACCCTTTCTGTGGAACCGGCGTTATTTTACAAGAAGCCGTACTCATGGGTTACAGTGCATATGGCACCGATTTATCTGAAAAAATGGTCAGCTACAGCCATGACAACCTCGACTGGCTAGCCGATGGCTACCATGCTAAATTTGACTATAAATTGAACGAAGGTGACGCTATGGACATGAAATGGCAACAACCCATTAGCGCAGTTGTTAGTGAAACTTATCTGGGACAACCATTTAGCGCTCCGCCCTCCTCAGCAAAATTAGCCGAAGTTGTAAAAAATTGCGACCATATTATCACCGAATTTTTAATAAACCTAAGGTCTCAAATCGAATCAGGTACCTCGGTCTGCATCGCTATCCCCGCTTGGCGCGATACCAATGGCAACATTACTCATTTACCTCTGGTCTCAACTATTGCTAGATACGGTTATAAGCCACATGAATTCACCAACATCTCGCAAAACGACCTTGTCTACTACCGCGAAAATCAAGTTGTTGCTCGCGAACTGCTAGTTCTCACAAGGGATTAGGGATTAGGAAATGGGAAATGGGAAAATACAGTTCTTTCTGTAATTACCCTAATACCTATTTCCCAACCCCCAAGCCCCACATCGACCCTTGACGCTATCCCTTATATTTGTTACAATCAATTAGATTTTGTTATAAAATTCGTTATATAGTGAACAAGGAGTTATTCAATGTCACACGTTAAAGCAGGCGGCACATCAAAAAATGTCCACAATAATGCCGGTCAACGACTCGGCGTTAAACGCTTTGGTGGCCAAACTGTCCGCACTGGCGAAGTATTAGTTCGTCAAACTGGCTCGACTAAAATTTCTGGTCCTGGCACATTTATTAGTCGTGACTACACTATCCATGCAGCTATTGACGGAGTTGTTAGCTTTGATAAAATTCGCAAATGCCGTTTTACAGGCAAAACTGCGCCACGAACTCAAGTCTCAGTAAAATAATTTAATCAGTTTTTGATTTGCTCATGCCGAGGTGATATTTGACGCGTTCAACTACATCACCAATAACTACCTGCGATTTGACCATGTAATCATCAACACCGAGTGATTCGGCTTTTTCTTTGTCTTTTGGTTGGCTAAGAGCGGTTAACATAATAATTCGGATATTGGCCGTTTCAGGTGTATTGCGCAAGATATCAAGTACGTCAAAACCACTGATTTTGGGCATCATAGCATCCAGTAGTATCAAATCTGGTTTAAACTCTGTGGTAGCCGCTAAGGCTCCTTCACCGTTATTGACTTGAAAAGTTTCAAACCCCTCCATCTCTAAACGAGACTTATAAACCCCAGATAAGGCAGCGTCGTCTTCGACAAGTAGAATTTTTTTCTTTGCGTCCATTTAGTCCTCCATATTGGTTCTATATTACTACACCCGAATACAAAAACACAAGCACTAAAAACCTAGTATCTTTTTTGCCGCATCAACTTGTGGATCAATGCTATTATCAACATCATTCTGAGTCAAACCGATAGTAGTATCGGGTGTAATTCCCTCTGTTGTAATATTCTTACCGTCAGGCGTATACCAACGTGCAACTGTTACCTTAAGCAACGCGCCACCATCAAGTTGTATTGGTTGTTGGACGCTTCCCTTGCCAAATGTTTTCTCGCCGACAAGTTTTGCTGCGTGATGTTCTTGCAGAGCACCAGCCACAATTTCGCTGGCACTTGCGCTTCCGCCGTCCACCAGCACTACTGTTGGAATACCCGCAAGAAATGCATTACTACCAGATTTAAGTGTTTCTCTGACCGTGTCACCAGTACGCTCGGTTACTATAACCTTATCATCAAGCCATAGACTTGCAACATCCACTGCGGTCGATACGCGACCGCCATTATTACCACGTAAATCAAGAATAACAGCCTTTACACCCTGACTTTTGAAATCTTGAGCTGTGGCTCTAGCTAAATTACCCGTTTCATCATCGAACCGAGTAATAATCATCGTGCCGATTCCGTCAGTCACACTACTGCTAACACTTGGATTATTGATAATTGCGCGAGTAATTGTGTAATCTTTGGTTTCACTACCCCGCAATATATTCAACTTGACTGTTGTCCCTGCTTCACCGCGAATTACACTTACAGCCTGATCAACCGTCCAGCCACTAGTCGATTGGTCGTTTACTTTCAAAATAGTGTCATTTGCAAATAAGCCTGATTTTTCTGCAGCATTATCTTTAAGCGTACTCATGATTGTAATATTGTTGTTTTTTATCCCAATTACTGCACCAATGCCACCGCCAATATTACCTGAAAGATTATTTTCAAAATCAGTTGACTCCTGTGGGCTCATATATGTGGTATATACGTCACCAGCAGCATCTACTAAACCACGATTAGCACCTTGAACTAAAAGTGTATTGTCAAGCGTTCCATCAAAATTAGCAGCAAGTTGGCTGTACGTCTGTTGCAATGAGCTAAAATCCAAGCTACCCGAATGAGCCTTATAGCCAAAAACTGGCCCAATCGCCGCCATAATTTGATAATTATACGTACCTGCCACATAGCCCAGCGCCGCAGTGGCCGCAATGATTATAAATAATACAACTGGCGACAAGTACTTTTTCGTATGTCTATGTTTTGCTGCGTGTTCAATTATTCTTGCTTTTATTCGTGATCTTATTTTCACTTTGCATCCCCTACTTTCAACCAATATTTCTATTTAATATAAGTATAGCGCACTCAACTGAAGTGTGCCATACAAGTTATGTTTTATGACTATTTGACATGAATATAATGATCAAAAGCATTAACGGATAATATCATTTTGCTATACATTCCATACCCTTGGCCATAATCATAATTATACTGACTAACCATAATCTTTCCATCTCCAGTTGCCGCCTCGACCCATGCAACGTGTCCATAGCTTTGACCAGCCTTGCCTGGATCCATAACCGCAATTGAGCCAGCTTGAGCTGAACCTTCTGGATATCCGGCAGCAATTGCACTGGCTGTAAAATTAACCGCATTACCCCACGATGGGTACAAACCAGTTTCTTTTGCGAATCTCCATGCGACATAACTGGCACATTGACGACAACCATAGCCATGACCATCGCCACCACTCCCATCAGAGCCAATAGTAGACAAATATCCCCACATTGGGCAGTTCGAGCTATCCCACGGATAATCAACCAAAGAGCCTGAATCAACCAAAGTGAAACCACCAGTGCTATTATACCTACTATTAATGATGGCTTGAGTAGCTTTTGCTTCAGCAATTTGAGCCTGACTATCGCTAATTAATTGTTGATACCCAGCTTCTTCCCCTTTTGTCCTGGATAATAAATCCTGATTTTCGTTTTCTTTTGCTACCAAAGAAGCTTTTTGCGATTGCTGGTCCGCTAATACTGTCTCTACGTCAACTTTTTGTTTATCAAGTTGCACCTTTAGTTCTTTGACTTTGGCGATTGTACTAGATAATTGATCACGAATCGACGAATGATATTCCTGTTTGTCCAGATAATCGCTAATATTCTTGCTACTAGCCAGCATTTCAATCGGCGTGATATTACCATCAACATACATATTCGCGATAATAGTACCCAAAGCATCCTTATTATCTTTAATTTTCTGTTCAGTGTCTGTAATTTGGATGACTAACTTGTCATATTTTGCTTGGCTGATGTTAATTTGAGTTTGAATTGCTGCCTTTTGATTGGCAAGCTGAGCAAGCGCTGATTGAAGCGTTGCTGCCTCACTATTTAGACGCGCTCCCTCAGCCTGGTATTTTGCAATATCCTGTTGCAATGCGTTAATTTTATCATCGTATTGATCGGCAGACACCTTTGGAATAATTTGAATTAATATCCCAAAAACAATAGTCGCGGATATAAATGCAAGTAGTAACTTTCTTGGTATTTTCATAACTTTAAATAGCGACGTGTCGCAAATAATGATGAAATAATGCCAATAACTGCCCCTATAACAATCATACCAAGCAAGACAAAAGCGGCATAAAGTGTCACTAAATCAATAGTTGGCTGCATAGTAATTTGATAGCTCGACAATTTGTCGCTGACACTATATAACGCCCATATTCCAAGACCCGTAGCAATAATCGCCGCAATCAAGCCATAGATAATCGACTCGACTAAAAACGGTCCCCTAATAAATGACTGGTCAGCTCCAATTAGTTTCATCATTTGAATTTCTTCTTTACGGCTGAATATCGCCATACGAATTGTGTTAAAGATAATTAGTGACGATATCACAACGAAAACCGCGCCAGCTGCAATGCCAACTTTTTGCGCAAAACTAACTGCCCGACCAATCGATTCAATAGTAGTACGTCGCTCACCCGCAAACGAAGGCGGATAGTCAGGATTTATGTATTTTTTTAACATTGCATTATTATCGACAAAATCCTGCAATTGAGACGTGTCATTAATATTTTCTACTATTACCCTTAGTGTAGCGGGATTTTTATTTGTCGCTTCTTTAATTGCTTCTAAAACACTATTGTCTGTCTTGTTATTTTCTATAATCAGATCCCTAGCCGCAACTGCACTAATATAATTTACCGAACGAACTGATGATAATTTTATCAATTCAGTTTTTAACTCATCTCCTTGTTTGTCAGTAGTCTCGGTTTTTAGATAAATGGACATATCGACTTTATTGCGTAAATCACCAACGGTGTCTGTCAAGATATTTTGCGCCACGAAAGTCGTAAATATAATAAGGAGCGTAATAGTCATAACTGCAGTTGCAGCGACAGACAGCCACGAATTTCGGAAAAAACTTTCAACTCCATATTGGCACATTCGAAAGAATGTCAATAATCTACGCCGATTACGTTTTTGATGCGCAAATGATTTGGTATCTATCTTTTTATTAGCAATCATTGCCTATAACTCCCCTCCGCTTGGTCACCAGTAATTTTGCCGTTCTCAAGTGTGATAACACGGCGCTTGAGTTTGTTGACAATATCAGCATTATGCGTGCTCAAAAGAACTGTTGTGCCGTATTTGTTAATTTTTTCCAGCAATCGAATAATATCCCAACTATTTTTTGGATCTAAATTGCCAGTCGGCTCGTCAGCAATCAATATTTTGGGTTGGCGGACTACCGCCCGAGCAATCGCAACACGTTGGCGCTCACCGCCAGACAGCTGATGAGGGAATTGTTTTTCTTTGCCAGTCAAGCCAACAAGCTCAATAACCTTTGGCACAGTATTTTTTATCTCACGACGGGTAATACCGGCAATCTCTAGGGCAAAAGCTATGTTCTCGTATACAGTCCGTTGAGGCAATAATTTGAAGTCTTGGAAGACTACGCCAATCTTGCGCCTAAGCATTGGGATATGGCTGTCTTTGAGCGTGTCATAGTCAATACCACCGACCACAATTTTGCCACTAGTTGGCTTTTCTTCACGCGTCAATAGTTTCAATAATGTCGATTTGCCCGCGCCACTTGTGCCTACTAAAATAACAAATTCACGAGGCTCGATGAATAAACTTACGCGATCAACTGCCGGAGCTATATCCTTGCCATACGATTTTGTTACCCTATCAAGTAGTATCATTCCTTGGCTAATTATACCATAAGTGGGTTGGTAGGTGGAAGGTGTAAATAGTAGACAATTCTAACCTTGACGGGTCCTGTCCTTCGGTCCGCCCCTGGTTTTCAAAAATTGATTACAATTTCTTGCAAAACCGGGGCTGCCCCGCCAAACGCCACCCGTTGAACTATCTCTTTTAAAGCATAGGTAGTAGTCTACTCGTCGGTACGGATAATAAGATAACCCTTTGACTTGCCGGAATAATAAAGTCTAGGTGACCTTGCTATCCGAGTATGTCTGAGTGAAACGAGTTACGGAGGATACAAAGTTACCTAGACTTTATTATTACCGCGCAAGGCGAACAGGTTGTCGTTTATTCGTACTGATGAGGAGACGGGCTAAGACGCTGATTCTAGAAAAGCTTCGATAAAACCATCAATTTTGCCACCTAGTACGCTTTGAACGTCTCGGTCTTCGTATTTCGTGCGAGTATCTTTGACCATAGTGTATGGATGCAGAACATAGTTTCGAATCTGTGAACCCCAATTGGCAGACTCACCGGCTTGTAGATCCTTGATACTAGCGGCATGTTGTTCCAATTGTAACTGTGTTAATTTTGAGCGCAAAATTTTCATAGCCATTTCGCGATTTTGTAGTTGAGATCGCTCGTTTTGAATCGCCACCACAATACCAGTTGGCACATGTGTCACTCGAACGGCACTATCAGTAGTATTGACTGATTGACCACCATGCCCACCAGCCCGATAGACATCAATTTTTAAATCTTTTTCATCAATATTAACTTCGTCCGGCGTATCAATTTGAGGCAATATTTCGACTAATGCAAAACTAGTTTGGCGCAAATTATCACTGTTATATGGACTGAGTCGGACTAGGCGATGAACACCGTTCTCACTTCGCAATTTTCCATAGGCAAATGGGCCAACTACCTCAATAACACTCGATTTAATCCCCGCCTCTTCGGCCGGCGCACGTTCGATAATGTCCGCGTGCATACCTGATTTTTCTGCCCAACGCAAATACATTCGCTCTAACATTTCTGTCCAATCTTGGGCATCAGTACCACCGACACCAGCACTTAGTCTAATTATTACGTTGTGGTCATCGTATTTCCCATGGAACAGTAAATCTTTTCGTAGTTTGGCGAAATCATTTTCCAGCGCATTAACCTGTTGTTTGAACTCTTGGGTCATGCTATCGTCTCCAAGTCCGATAAGTTCAATAATGTCTGACACTTGAGCTCGCAAAATTATCCATGGATCAATCGTATTAGACAGAGCCGCCAGTTGCTTGCTTTTGGCCTGCGCCTCAGTCGGATTATTCCAAACTTCGGATTTGGCCATCTGTTGAGTTAGCTGAACGATTAATTTTTGTTTATCGGCAATATCTAACCTTAAAAAGCCAGCATCGATCTGTGCAAGCAAAGCGGTTAATTGTTTAAGAAGTGGTTGCATGATAATTCATTACAGTGCCTTTACAGCTGATTCAAACTGATCTCCTCTATCAACATAATTTTTAAATAAACCAAAACTAGCGCTTGCTGGGCTAAGTAATACAACGCTGCCCGGTTTTGCAAGTAACTGTGCACGATTAACAATACTGGACATCGTTGGACTAACCATAATCTCAAAGCGATTAAAACCTGCGTCTTTGCATGATTTAGCAATCGTCTCGGCTTCATCGCCAATTAGGATTGCCTGCACGTCATGTTCGGTTAGTTCAATGCCAAGTTCAGAAAAATCTGAACCCTTCGATGAACCACCCAAAATAATAACTTTTGGCATGTCAAATGACCTAAGAGCAGCTATTGCTGAGCTAGGAGTCGTCGCAATACTATCGTCATAATATTTAACACCTTTGAACTCACGCACAAATTGCAATCGATGAGGTAACCCCTTGAACGAACGTAGACCTCGTTTGATTGCTTCCGTATCTTTAACCAATCCCCAAACAACATCAATAGCAGCACAGGCATTATCCTGATTATGCTTGCCTATGACCTGTAATGCGTCAACTGAACAAATTTTTTGTTCACCATAATAGAACTGTCCTGCCTCGATATGGGCCGATTTCTCATCTATATATCCAATAGAATGCGCTTTTGAACTACTAGCAATGTCGCGAGCGTATTGATTAGATTTATTATAAATTAGAAAATCAGTTACAGTCTGATATCGAGTGATATTTGCCTTAGCTTTGACATATTCATCTATGCTATCGTGAACATCCAGATGTTCCCTCTCAATAAATAAAACTACTGCAATATGAGGAGATTTTTCGAGGTCCCATAATTGGAAGCTTGATAGTTCGTATACTACAACATCATTTTTTTCTATCTGATTAAGAATATCCAAAGATGATTCCCCTATATTACCGAGTAACCAGACTTTTCTGCCAGATTCACGCATTATATTTGCAATTAAACTCGCAGTTGTGCCCTTGCCTTTGCTACCAGTCACGCCGATAATCGGCGCAGAGCACTTATTAAAAAACTCATTAGTTGCTGACCAAATTTTGCCATTAGTTTTAATTTTGCGTGGCGCCAATCCTGCCGTACGAATAACAAGATCAAAATCTTGCAGTTTTTCAAAAGCGTCTTGACCAATAATAACGTCTATACCGACTGGTATTGCCCTATCTGGCTGTCGTTGATCAGCAATAGTAATACTATTTACAGGATTAGTCGCCCAATAACGATAACTTGATTCGCCCTCTAGCCCGTAACCTGCAATTACTATCTTCATATTAGTATACTAACTTGGTTCGAATAATGTTGCTACTTTATCATTTAGGTCAATCAACTCTTGGCGCTCTCCGCTACTGACAGCCGCTAGCACCCAAATATCTTCATTAATAAAACTTCGAGCTGTGTCAACCATACGCTCTAGTGTGACATTTTTGATCATATCAGGCACCTTATCATAATCCTTGATAAATCCATCGGCAAAATATCGACCCGTATAAAAGCCACTGATTTGAGAGACGGTCTGAGCGCCCATTTGATAACGACCAAGAGCAAATGACTTCGCCGCATCAACCTCTTCTTCGCTAATATTACCCGCCAGTACTTGACCGATTTCACGCGTTATAATATCAAATAATTCGCCTGCCGCTTCATGATTAACTTGTCCGGTTATATCCCAACCACTATCATAAAATCCTGTACCAGCATATGAATTGATATTATAGGCCAAGCCTTTTTGACGAGCCGCTCCAAAGATACGTGAATGCATCGTACCAGTTAAAATATGGTTCAAATAGTGCATTGCGTCTAGCTCTTCATCATTTAATTCCCTAGGAATTGCCATAAATAAACCAAATGTTAGGTTAGTTGCGTCTTTGCGACGTATAACACTCGGTCCAGCCTTGGTCAGAGTGTCGCGAGGCACTTCAAAGCGCTCACCTTGTGCTAGTTGGAAATCCTCGAGTTGTCGCCTAATTTCTGCCTTACGACCTTGTAATTTCCCAGCGATAACAAATCGCATATTGCGCGTCGTATGAGTACGATGGTGATGATCACGTACATTAGCCAAGGAAACATTGCTAATTGTCGGTAGGGACTGACGAAAAGTTAATATATCTTCCCCTAATAGTTGCTGAACTCGAGGCCACAAAATACAATGATGATCATTTAAATAATTGGTCAGTTCACTCCTCACATTTCCCTTTTCAGCATCAAGTTCAGCTTCATTAAATTTCGGCTGACAAATGGCTAATTTTTGCAAATCAAGAATCCTATCCCACTCAAAATCAGCACAATCAGCCTCGTAAACCATAGATAAATCGCTGGTATACGCATTGCGATATGCGCCATTTTTGGTAAATTCAAATTCGAATTCAGATTCATTCTTGAAACGAGCGTTAGCACCAAAAGCCATATGCTCCATGATATGGGCTACTTGTTCAATCCTCTTTGATTTAGCATAACGATTTCCGGCCCTAAACTGAAATTGCATATTCATCGTAGTTGCGTCTGACACATCGACCAGCAACCCGCGCGCGCCATTCTTTAATCGTATCTCTTCAACGGTATGAATCATATGCTAGTACTTTCTGCAAAGGGTATTATTTGCGATTATGTTTACGATTTTGACGCTGAGATTTCTTTTTCTTGCGATTATTATTTTTCCTTTGGTTAGCAGTAATGTTTGCAGTAGAAACTCTCTTGACTTTAAAGTCGTCATCTCGATTTTCTTCACCACCGGTTATCTCGTTTACGCCCTTTTCGACGGCATTTTCCGCTAAACGCGTTAGCTCGGTTTCGTGATCTTCATCGGTCCTAGCGACAACATCATTTTTATGAACATGCATTACCGCACGTAGCACTTCATCTCGCAAAGTATTTTGCAAGCTGTCAAATAATTTCTGAGATTCACTTCTATATTCTACTAGAGGATCGCGTTGACCAACACTGCGCCAGTGTATGCCCTCTCGCAAATGCTGCATATTTTCAAGATGCTGCATCCACAAAGTGTCAAGCACCTGTAAATATACTTCACGCTCAACTTTACGCACAACATCAGCATCTAGTTCTGCCTCTTTTTCGGCATATAGTTTTTTAACTTCTTTTTGCGCCAGTTCAAACCTTAGCTTATCTTTTTTCTCATCGCCTATCGATTCGATAGTCTCTTCGGGCAGAGGAAAAATCGCATCAAATTCTTCGGCAAAGTTTTTATTATTCCTGGCCGGAAGAATCGTCAACTCGCGCAATTTTGATTCAATCAAGCGCTCAATTTCCGGTTTGATATCATCACCCTCGAGAATTTTACGTCGCATAACATACACAACACGACGGTGACGATTAATCACATTATCATATTGAACGACGTTTTTGCGTGTATCAAAATTAAAGCCCTCGACGCGTTTTTGGGCTGCTTCTAGTGTTTTTGAGACTGCTCTGTTTTGGATAGGTGTATCTTCGCCAATGCCCAATCTATCCATCAAGCTAGCAATACGTTCACCCTGGAAAATACGCATCAAATCATCTTCGGTCGAAACATAGAATTGCGATTCACCAGGGTCACCTTGTCGTCCACCACGTCCACGAAGCTGATTGTCGATGCGACGAGATTCATGCCGTTCAGACCCAATCACCATCAAACCCCCAAGTTCAACCACCCCTTCGCCCAATTTAATGTCAGTTCCACGACCAGCCATGTTGGTTGCTAGCGTAATTGAACCCTTTTGGCCAGCTTTTTCAATAATTATGGCCTCGCGTTCATTGTTTTTGGCATTTAATAGCTCATACGGTACGCCGACTTCATCAAGCCATGAAGCAATTAATTCATTTTTGGCGATAGAAGCCGAACCAATTAAAACCGGGCGACCCTGGGCATGATATTCGGCAATTGCCCCAGCGACAGCCTTAAGTTTTGCTTTCTCGGTTTTAAAGATTAAATCTTGTCTGTCAATGCGCACAAGTGGACGATTTGATGGTATTTGAATTACATCTAGACTGTATATCTGCTGAAATTCTTCAGCTTCGTCAAATGCCGTACCTGTCATGCCGGATAATTTCTTGTAAAGACGGAAATAATTTTGGAATGAGACTGTAGCAAGCGTCATGCTTTCTTGCAGGACTGGCACACCCTCTTTGGCTTCGATAGCCTGGTGCAAACCCTCGTTATAGCGACGACCTTGCATCAAACGACCCGTAAACTCATCGACAATAATTACTTCACCGGAACTAGTTACGACATAATCTTTGTCGCGCCTGAACAGAGTCTGAGCTCGTAAAGCTTGGTCCATATGGTAAACCGAACGAACATATTCTGAACTGTATAAATTTTTAACACCGAGCATTTTTTGAACTTTTTCAGTTCCTTCATCACTCAGCGCAACCGTGCGATGTTTTTCGTCCATAATGTAATCTTCGGGAACTAATTTAGCAGCAATCTTTGCAAATTGATAATAACTGTCAGGATTTTCGGCAGCAGGCGCACTAATAATCAGTGGCGTCCTAGCTTCATCGACTAAAATACTGTCTACCTCGTCTACAATCGCAAAATTCAACCCACGTTGACGTAATAAATCTACCTCGTTGACCATATTATCGCGCAAATAGTCAAATCCAAATTCGTTATTGGTGCCGTATGTCACGTCAGCCGCATAAGCTTCCTTGCGCGTTGCTGGACGCAAATGCTTTAATCTAGCGTCATCATGATCTTCGTCGTCATAGGTTGGATCGAACAAGAATGAAGCTTCATTAATGATAACTCCAACAGATAGTCCTAAAAAGTCATAGGCTGCACCCATCCAACTAGCATCACGTTGTGCTAGATAATCGTTTACCGTAACAACATGGACCCCTTTACCTTCAAGCGCATTCAAAAACACAGGTAAAATTGCGACCAAGGTCTTACCTTCACCAGTCTTCATTTCAGCAATATTACCATCGTGCAGTACCATGCCACCGATAAGTTGGACGTCAAAATGTCGCATCCCCAGAACTCTATCGCTAACTTCGCGTACTAACGCAAAGGCATCGGGCATAACGCTATCAAGAGTTGCACCTCTTCTTTGTAATTTCTTTTTAATAATTTCTGTTTGTTTTCTCAGTTCTGGTCTTGTGAAATTTTGATATTTTTCAGTCAAAGCATTGATAGAGATAACCTTTTTTTGAAGTCCTCTCAAAAGACGAGCCTGAGGATCGCCGAATATTTTGGTCAGAATCTTGTGCCTACTCACCATAACTATACTTAATTATACGGCCAAAATTGCAATAATACAAGATAACAATCGCTATAATTTGTGTCTAAAACTACGTTTAAAACGGCTCAAAATACCTCGTCTGCCTATATGGGCAATTGTTGATTCCTTGTAATCACGTAATTGAGTCTGTAATTTTCTTTCAACGATATCAATCGCCGCCATTATATTGCTGGTCGAATCTTTGGCACTTATCAATTTATTAGGAACTCTTAGGTTGACTTCCACTTCATATTTGTTGCCGTAATCATGATCAACTTGAGCTAATTTAACCTCTGCTGAGACGCTTTTGCGCGCGTGTCTAGGCAAGTAGCGATCAAGTTTACCAATTCTTTTGATAACGTAGTCGTGCGTCTTCTTGTCGACATCATACGTGATACCTGTAACTTGAATTGATGTAATCATGCTACCCTCCCTACGCTATTGCAGCGGATTAATTTGGCTGGTAGCCTAATTATAGCATTTTTCGGCTGGCAAGATAAGGTTGCAAGACGCTTGGAATATTCACTTTCCCATCTGATGTTTGATAATTTTCGATAATTGCAATCATAATACGACCCAGCGCAAAAGCGGTGGCATCATTGGTATGAACTAATTCTAAATCACCCGATTGGCGACGAACCCTGGTATTCAAACGACGAGATTGATAATCAGTCATATAATCAGCCGTATGAGTTTCGCGGTATTTATCTTGACCTGGCAACCATGCCTCCATATCAACTCCCCGAGCATTTGGTTTGCCAATATCAGCTGTACATTTTTGAACAACACGGTATGACAGCCCGAGTTGAGCCAATAAATATTCTTGGATAGCAATAAATAACAAATGTTCAAAAAGCCCATCATTGGCAGTCGTAAAACTTTCCATTTCTAATTTATCAAACTGATGCATTCTAAATAGACCTTCCATGTCCTTGCCATAAGTCCCAGCTTCGCGCCTGAAACTAGTGGCATAACCCAGATATCGGAGTGGCAGTTGCGACTCATCAAAAATTTCGCCGGCATGCATGCTGCCTAGTACATGTTCGGCGCTACCCTGCAACCATAAATCATCATCCTCCAGTTTGTACCTTTCGTCTCGAGGTTCTAGACGATCCATCGCATCATACATATCAGTCCGAATCAAAAGCGGTGGCAGAATTGGAACAAAAGATTTCGCAGATACTTTTAGGTCAGCATTTTTTGCAATTTCGGCAATTTTTGCCTCATCGCAGAGCATATCCAACACAAATTGGATAATTGCGAACTGCATCCTGACTAAATCACCCTCGATATATGCAAACCGACTGCCGGCAACTTTCGCCGCCCGTTCCTTGTCTAGCCAGCCACGCTCAATTGCAATATCAGCATGATTACGAGGTTTGAAATCAAATTTTGGAACATCCCCAACTACTTTTACGACAACATTCCCATCTTCACCTTTACCCACAGGCACATCATCAAAAGCCATATTCGGTATTTGTTTCAAGAGAGCCATAAAACTCGTATTAATATCATCAAGACGCGATTCAATACCCACAAGTTGCTCTTTGATAACTTTACCCTCAGCAATCAACTCATCTGTAGGTTTAACACCTTTTGTTTGTGACACGTTATCATTTCGTTTTTGGCGCAAGCCATCAGCTTGATTTTGAAGCTCGCGTCGCTCAGAATCTAACTTTAAAAGTGCGCTAATATCAACGTCATAACCCTTATTGCGAGCATTATTTTGAACCGCCTCAGCATTTTCGCGAATATATCGAATATCTAACATGTAATTATTGTAGCAGACTTTTTGGCTACTCGGTTCGCAGAGCTTCGATTGGATTGAGTTTGGCGGCTTTACGGGCTGGTAATATTCCCGAAGCTACCGAAACAAATATAAGCCCAATTACCACAGCAATTATGCTAAGAGGGTCAAATATTATCAGACTAACGTCTCCAATATTGAGCGCTTTACTAATCATCGGATTTGCTATAGTTCCTAAAATTACTGCCAGGCCACTGCCAATCGCACCACCTAGGAGCCCAATCCAAGCCGCCTCAAGTTGGAATAACCTTCCAACGTCGCTATTTCGCATCCCAAACGCTTTCATAAGGCCAATTTGCTGCGTTCGCTCAAGCACACTAATGTATTGAGTGTTTATAATCCCAAAAACAGACGTTAGAACCGCAAGTGCACCAAAGCCAATTAAAATGCCCTGCAAAACATTTATAAATTGAAAAATGAAACTCATTAAATCTTCAGCTGTTTGTGCCCTGTAACCCGCATCATTTATGCTACTTTTGACTATATTGATATCAGCATTATCACTAACTATTACAATCGCACCTGCGTATGTATCGAATGTTGGAGTGCCTTGTTGATTATAGTCATATAGCAACTTTGTATCATTCTTTGTAATTTGCAGTCTGTCGGTAAAATTTACTGCTAACAACGATTGTTTTATGACGCCGTATACCTTAAAATCAAAGGATTTAACTTCTGACTGTAATGGATTAGTGCCACCTTTTTCAACAACAATTTGAATCGTCTGGCCTATTGCTTCCTCGGCCGACTTAAACCCAAGTGCCTCGCTATAATTGGTTGAGATAATTACTTCACCGTCCTTTATGCCACCTCCGCCACCAGAGATATATTCTAACTTGACGCTACTATCAAATGTTTCAGCACTAGCAATGTATTTATCTTGACCTATGCGAGTTATGTATTTCGTAGAAAACATATAAATCGGAGTCACTGATTCCACACCATTCATGCTAGTTATTTTATCTATGTCGGACTGTTTTAATAATTTGATAGATGGACCTCTCCCGCCACCCATGCTCAATGTTGGTGTATCTGAATATTTCTTTGGCTTTGTTGGATCACTAGCAAAGTCCTGCACTGCTTGAGTATAAATTGCTCGAGAATTTGTGTTGCTACTAATGATATTGCTGGTATAGGCACGTCCACCAGCTCCAACTGCCAAACTAAGTACGATTGTGAATGCACCGACACCAATAGCCAGACTGGTTAAAAGGGTTCTAGCTTTTGCCTGTTTCAGGCTACGCCCAGCACGAATCGTTATATCTCGAATTTTCATTTTCGTGACCCTTCTACAGACTCAATTTTGCCGTCTTTGATATGAATCTGCATATCACATCTATTAGCAATATCTGGATCGTGAGTGACAATAATCAACGTAATACCATGTTTTTTATTGTAATCAAACAATAAATCTTCTATGACACCGCCAGTTATGCTATCTAAATTACCAGTTGGTTCATCGGCAAACAAATAATCGGGACTATTGACGATTGCCCTTGCGACTGCCAATCGTTGTTTTTGACCACCAGACAAATCGTGTGCTCGTGATTTGATTTTGTCGGTTAGTTCAACAGCCGATAATGCCAATTCAATTTTTGCCCTTCGCCTAGATGGATGGACGTCAGCAATTTCTAGCGGGAGACTGACATTGTCATAACATGATTCATTCGCTTGGATAAAGAAACTTTGAAAAATAAAACTCATCGCCCTAGAGCGAAATCGGTCAACTTCTTTTTGGCTCAATGCCAGAATATTCTTGCCATCAATAATCACCTCACCTGATTCTGGCTTGTCTAAACTACTCATAACATGCATTAAGGTCGACTTACCACTACCGGATTTGCCTAAAATTGCAACACTAGCACCATTTGGTATTGCAAAACTTACATCATCTAAGGCCTTAAAGACGTTGTCTTTTTTACCATAGGTCTTTGTTACCCGCTTAACTTCAATCATCAATCTATAATACCATACGAAGGACTTACCAACCGCCGCCACCACCGCCGCCGCCACCACCACCAGATGAACCGCCACCAGATGAACCGCCAAACGACGAGCTAGATGACGAACTATAGGAATTGGTCGTAGACGATGTCGAAAAACTTGATAATGCTGAACTAAACAATACTGCATTGAAGGCACTATTGCCTACATACCAATCAGGCGATGTTTCTTGTTGTTCGTAATATTTACCTAGAACTTTGGTCCATTCCTTTTCACTGCCAAAAAGCACGGCATATGGCAACACGCGCTCATACAGACGCACTAACTTGGTGGTATTACTGGTATCAATTGGGGTCTTTTCAGCTCCTTCAGGGCTTTGAAGCACTTTTATTCTGTCAGCCTCAGCAATATTAATATATAGTTCAAGCCCTTTTAGATAATCAAATAGTTCACGTCCTTTGATCGACAACGGTTTGGTCGCTCGAATAATGTTAACTGCGACAATAATAGTTGCAACTCCAATAAATAAAATGGCTGTTGCATCTTCTACTATAAATCCCAAAACGACTGCCTGCAAAGCAATCAATAGCACAAAGATGGTCATTATCGTTTTTAACTTTTTTAGAATAATATAATAACCCTGCTCATTAGCCCATAGTGTTGCCTGCTCGTATATTAATGTGTATTTGCGCATAAGCAACTTCTCGGCATTCTTTAGCTCTAGAGTGTATTTATCGCCAACATTTGGACTTTCACCAAACAGCGCTGCCATTACAGCTTTTTCTGATGTTGACAAACCGTCAGATGTAATATATTCCAGGATATAGCCAACCTTTTTGGAATCTTCTTTTGATTGCTCGATTATTTTAATTTTATGACGAACAGCCAAGTCGACATATGTTGCCGCCGCCCAACTTGAAACTTTTTCGAAAATCACAGAGGAAAGAGCAACATCAACACCATTTGGGGGTAAGTATTCAGCAATTATGGTTCCGCGGCCAGGTGCGCCCTTACCCTTCGCTAACTTAAAAATGAATATTGCAATCAGTAATATAAGTCCGATTGCGAACGATATCAGCGTTGCATTCTGTTTAATGATATCAAAAAATGACATCTTGTATGGGCTAAAGGTTTGCGCCTGAAAGCCAATCGCAATTGTTAGATTTTCGCCAATTCCAAGTTCAGTCGCGGTCGCAATGAACACATTATCCGAATAGTTAATTTCGCAAGTTTTATCATTCGAACCGCTGCCACCTGCATAGCAAGATTTATCGCTTGTCAGCGCTGACGTAATCTCTGGACCAATATGCAATCTAGCCGTAATTTTATCAAACGGCTGGTACCAGTCAATACCGTTGGCATCCCAGTAAAATTCGTCAGTATTTGTGTCAGCAAAAAAACCAGTAACATCACGCTGAGTATATGAAATAACGTATATCTGAAGACCATGAACATATATATCAGCATCACCAATACGCAAGATTAAATTATCATTCGACTTACTAGTTGAATAAGACAAATCTTTGCCATTCTGATCTTGAACTGACTGGATATTTAGACTTGTAGGGTGATTTTCGTATGTTGAAACAATGGCACGCTCAATCCCATGGTTTTGGTCAATATCAGGAAAATCGGCTGTAATTGATTCAACCGTCCGTAGCGTCGAGCGCCCTTCAGAGTCTTTATTCAAATAATAATCAGCTTGAAAGTCGCGAATCACAAAATCATTGGGAGAGGCTGAAGCAACTCCAAAAAACGAAACAAACATAACGGCGACTGCAACTAGCGAAAGAATAAACCTTTTCATAATTTTACATCAGGATAAATTTCGCGAGTAGTACTGTCGATTTCATGCCGAAGTTGCGGGAATGGCACGCCTTCACGAGCAGTTACACCTTCAAAAACCCAAAAAACACGTTCACTATAGCCCCAACCACAAGCTGGCGGCATACCATATTCCAGCATCTCGACATAATCAATATCCAGCATCATCGCCTCATTGTCACCAGCTTCGCGCATTTGTTGCTGTTCAGAAAAACGATTCAATTGATCAATCGGGTCATTCAGCTCTGAAAAACCATTGCCAAGTTCAGACCCAGCAATAATCGGCTGAAATCTTTGTACCGTCTGGTCATTATCTGAATTACTTTTTGCCAGTGGACTAATAAATTTAGGGATATTGATTAACCATGCAGGGCCAATTATGTCTTTGCGAACATTCTTCCATAGTTTATCAATGCCACGGACCCGACTCTCGGTTTGCTTGACCTCAAGTTTATTGTCGGTCAAGACTTTCTTGATTTCATCAAGCGTACAATTGTGTACGTCTAGACCATAATGATCCCGAAGTATCGTGGCGTAATCCAAAACTTCCCACTTTTTGTTCATATCAATATCTTTGCCGTTCAAATGAAATTGCAACGATCCAAATGTTTTTTCCAAGACGTATTTATACATTTCTTCCATAAATTTCATACCGTCTTGCCAGTTGGCATAAGCCCAATACCATTCCATTGCTACATGCTCAGGCAGATGTTCGTCACTGTAATTCTCGTTCCTGAACCTGGGGCCGATATCATAAACTTTCTCATAACCAGCACCGATCAGACGTTTTAGGGGCAATTCGTGACTAATTCGCAAATAAAAATCTTGGTCAAGTGCGTCCATATGAGTAACAAACGAATTCGCATCAGCACCACCAGTCGTATGTTCAAGTACTGGTATATTAATCTCTAAAAAGGCATGCTGATTCAAAAAATCACGTGTAGCTTGCCAAAATTTAGAGCGCCTAACAAATCTATCGCGTACATCCTGATTCACATTCATATCAACATAACGGCGACGCATGCGTTCTTCTTTGTTCGAGAACCCGTCAGTAGCGTTAGGCATTGGTCGGAGCGATTTTGCGAGTAAACGCAAATTGGTTACCTCAATCGATATTTCGTCAGTTTTACTTTTTATTACCTTGCCCGTAGCCTCAACAAAATCACCGTTGTCAAGCAATGGCAACTCTGCGATACCAAGTTGACCATTAGAAACGTCAAGTTTCTCTACAGTGTCCGAGCGTAAGAACAACTGAATTTGACCACTGAAATCTTTTAAAACAATAAAGGCTATCTTTCCAAATTTGCGGATTCCAATGATGCGACCAGCGGCCGTAACGACATTACCTTCTAGACTATCAAACTGAGTTATAATCTCGGATGCGTCTTGTGTACGATGTGACTCAGCCGGATACGGATTTATACCCAAACCTCGCAAAGTTTTGAGTTTTCGTAATCGTTCATCGCGAAAATCTTTTAGCGTCGCCATATCGCTATATTATAGTATAATCTAACTAATATTCACAATTTCGTACGATATTTCGCCTTTTGAAGTCGGCACAACAACTTTGTCACCAATCTTCATGCCGAATAATGCTTTGCCGATTGGAGATTCATTGCTAATTTTTCCTTCTAGTGGGTTAGCCTCGACTGGACCGACAATTGTATAAATAACGTGCTGTTTAACAGTTCTGAGCTCAACTTTACTACCAAGTGCAACTTTCGACTTCTTGCCATTTTTGATAATTTCGAAATTCATTAAAATATTCTCAATCTCGGCAATGTGAGTTTCGATTAAACCTTGTTCTTCACGAGCAACATCATATTCGGTGTTTTCGCTAAGATCTCCGAAATCGCGTGCTTCAGAAATTTTGTTAGCAACACCACTACGGCGACCTTTTAACTCCTTGAGTCTTGCCTCAAGTTCTTTCTTGCCTTCAATGGTAATTTTATATATCTTCTTCATATGTATCGTTCCTCATTTTATCATAAAAAGTGCCTTTTACGGCACCCTATACGCTATATATAGCGTAAATCCTACAAAATCCTTTATAGTCAGTCTAGTTTAGCAAGCAGTTGCTCATATGTCAACAACGCTTTTTGCCCGTTGCTTCGTTCTACTAATTCGTATGTCCTATCATCTTGCATTCGATCGCTCACGGTTACACGGTATGGTATACCTAATAGCTCGCTGTCAGCAAATTTCTGACCTGGACGAACATCACGATCGTCATATAATACTTCAATACCCTTGCTGGTTAGCTCATTATATAATTCATCAGCATAAGTAATCACAGCGTCACTACCTATTCGAACCAGGTAGACTCGAAATGGCGCAATATTTGCTGGCCAAATCATTCCTTTTTCGTCACAAAACTTTTCAACTATAACACCCATTAATCTTGTAATACCTATACCATACGAACCAAGATGAACGAACTGCTTCTTGCCCTCTTTATTAGTGTAAGAAAAATTCATATCCTCGCTTTTTTTAGTTCCGAAATTAAAGATATTACCAACTTCCGCGCTTTTGAACTTTTCAAGGTCTTCGCGTTTGATATCGAGACCAGCCAAATGCTTATCAGTAGCAATTTCTTCATTAATCGCAATGTTTTTACCTCGATGAACAAATATTGTGTCTTCACCAGCGTCACATATGGTCTGGAACTCGTGACTAAACTCAGTAAAAGCACCGCCACTAGCAAATGTCATAAATGTATCTTTACCGATACCGAGTCGTTCAAAAACACGATTATAAGCATCGATTGTATCACTATAAAACTTATCGTGCTGCTCGGTATCAAGGCTACAAGAGTACATGTCTTTCATCAGAAATTCACGGCCGCGCATAATACCACTCTTTGACCTTAACTCGTTACGCAACTTTATCTGAAATTGATAAACGTTTATCGGCAAATCTTTATAACTTTCAACATACTGTTTGACCATTTCAACAATCGCCTCTTCGTGCGACCACGCTAAACCAACTTCTGTCCCGTCCTTGAGCTTCGACTTAAACCAAATATCAACTGCTTTGTCATCCCAGCGACCAGTCGCTTCCCATGTGTCTTTTCTCTGTAAACTGCTCATCATAAGTTCTTGACCACCGACAGAATTCATTTCTTCACGAATAATCTGCTTAATTTTATCAAGTACGCGCAAGCCTAATGGAGTGTAATCATAAACACCCGCCATCACCTTATAGACAAAGCCGGCCCGCATTAAAAGTTGAGCGTTCTTTGATGTCTCATCAGTTGGTACATTCTTGCTAGTTTTTGTAAATAATTTAGATACACGCATATTATCCTCCTAGTGTAGTGAATAATGTCGGATTAATAAAGAGGATATAGAACGCTATGCCGTTTTTTGTCATATGCAACAGGATTGATGCCCATATATTGCCTGTCGATTCACGTAGTAAGCATAATACTATGCTCAAAGCAAATGTGTCGATAGCTAGATTCCAAGCGCCGTGAACGAATCCAAAAAGTAAACTGGTCGTAATTATGGCGACCCAGATTGGCACAAACTTTCTCAACTTCCCATACAAATATCCTCGAAACAAAATTTCTTCGGCTATTGGAGCAATGATAACGAGGCTCGAAAATGCCAAAATATATTCATAGCGTTGATTTAATTGCTTGAAACCAATATCTTGAACTTGATTTATATCAACCCACGGCATTGCACGAGTAGCTATCAAAATCAAAAGTGAGGATAAAATCAAGTAAACCACTAAACCTGCTGGGGTTATCAATATATCCGTCCATGACGGTAGTCTGGTCAGGCTAATATCAGTTCGACTGGTAGAACGCTTTTTAATTAACCACGGCAAACCAATTACTATTACTGAAGCAACTAGATACAAGAATGCCGAAAGCGATGTATTTAGAACTACCTGATTATATGATTCGAGCGGAACATTTAATGCGACCAACAGCCACACCAAACCCATCAATATCAATTGTGCCACAAAAAAACCAACAAAAACCCAAGCTGGTATTACCAGTAGCATCCACCAGCGTGACTTAAAATAATTTTGCAACATCAGTAATAGTTACCAAGATAACTAAGCCCATAAGTATTGAAAATCCAATCATTTGAATCTTTTCCTCGCGTTCTTTTGTTAGTTTCTTTTTAAATAATGGAAACGCTATCATTATAAACCATCTACCGCCATCAAGGGCTGGAATCGGAAGCACATTCATTACCGCTAGTGAAAGCGACAGAATAGCTGTCAAAAAAACAAGTTGCGTCGGCCCCGCTTTATTGGCTGCTGGGAATATTGTCCCGACTATTCCGATTGGACCTGCGACACTATCGCCAACTGGTTTTAACATTAGTAAATCACCGATTAGTTCGCCCAAACCCTTAACTGTTGCCCATGTAAATTGTGCAGTCGTAGCAACACCGACAAATGGCGCCGACCAAGTTGCTTTGATAAACTCACGTTGGCCCAAACCTGCTCCGAAAATCTCGTCGCTGGCATCGTCTTTTAGGGCAACTTGCATGGTGTGCTCAACACCGTCTCGACCGTAAATAACCTCTACATCCTTGCCTTGATTCTGTTTGATTATTTCGCTCAAACGATCAACTGTTGGCACTTCTTGATTAGCAAAGCGAATAACGGTATCACCAGGTTTAAATCCAGCTTTTTCTGCCGGATAATCTTTCGTTAGAGTGACGATTTCGACAGGATTCCTAATTAGCACAGTATCGCTCGGAATTGACACTTGGTCTGACAAGACTTTCGGCAGACCAGTTAACGCCAACACCGTCAGCAACAAGGCAGCCACTACCCAGTTAATCACCACACCCGCTAGAAGTATTTTTGTCTTTTGAATTAGAGTTGCAGCGCCATAATCGCCTTTTTTATCGGCCGCATCATATTCACCTTTTAGTTTGACAAAGCCACCAATTGGTAACCAGTTTAAACTGAGCAAAACACCGTTTTTTAATCTCTTTTTCCAAGCCCGCGGTGGAAATCCTATCCCAAATTCCCTAACAACTACTCCACTTCGATGCGCTTGCAAAGCATGACCAAACTCATGAACAACGACCAGTAGCACTAGAATGACAAAGCCCACGATAATCCCAAAAACTAATTCCATTTATCCCCCAAATCGTCTGACGCGCTTGCTATATTCTTTTATTATATCTGCCACATCGTCTTTTGTCATGTCTGGCCACATTTTATCTATAAATATCATTTCACTATAGGCAGACCGCCACAACATAAAATTCGATAGCCTTCGTTCGCCACTAGTACGTACGACTAAATCAATTGGCGGAATTTCCGGCGCGTATAAATTCTGACTGATTAGATCTGCGGTTATGTCACTAGCAGGTATATCGGCACCGACAATTTTTCTTACGGCATCTACGATTTCTAGTTGACCGCCATAGTTAAAGCAAAGTGCCAACGTACCAGCTGTATTATTAGCTGTTCGCGTCTCGGCATTATCAATCGCCTTCAAAACTCGCTCATCAACATTTTCGCGCGAGCCCAGGACGCGTAATTTGATATTGTTTTTTGAAAATATCGGCAGGTCAGACGTCAGCAATCTTAAAACCAATCCAATTAATTTTCTTACTTCCTCTTGGCTACGTTTCCAATTCTCAGTACTAAATATATATATAGACACAAATTCAACGCCAGCATCAAAAGTGGCTGTCATTATGTCTTGAACGACATTATATCCAGCTAGATGCCCTTCGTAGGTCGGCAGACCATGATGTTTCGCCCAGCGACGATTACCATCAATAATAAAACCGATGTGTTTTGGAATGACAGAGTCAATCATTAAATTGTTAGAATCTCTTCCTCTTTAATGCTAAACGCTTCGTCAATCTTGGCGCTGATGGCAATCATAACAGTATCAATTAGCTTTTCGGTGCGCTTCAGTTCGTCTTCGGACAGTTCTTTGGCGTCTTTTTTGCGTTTGGCATCCTTGATTGCATCCTGACGAATGTTTCGGAGTGTAATCTTGGCCTCTTCTACCCTTTCACTCGTTTGCTTTACTAGTTGTTTACGACGGTCTTCAGTCAGTGCGGGCACAGGTACACGAATCACACGACCGTCGTCGCTTGGGTTGAATCCTAGGCTTTGATCGGCCCGAATCGCCGCCGTAATTGCCTGAATATTACTTGGATCAAATGGAGTAACCAGTAACATTTGCGCTTCTGGTGCAGAAATATTAGCTACCTGATTAATCGGTAGTGATGTACCATACACTTCAACCTTTATTCCATCTAGTTGACTCGGATGTGCCCGACCAGTCCGAACTTTTTTTAATTCTTCGATAAAATGTGCAACAACTGCATCAAATTTGTTTTCATAAGATTTTGTATCAAACATTGTACTTATATTGTAACAAAATGACCATGTAATTTCTACGTGGTCACCCAAAACATGATAACGTTTTTATTCGCTAACGCCGAGTTCGATGCGTTTGAATTGACGAATGATTAAATTCTCGCCAGTTTTTGCGATGTTTTCTTTGACAAAATCAGCAACGGTTTGCTTTTCGTTCTTGATATATTCTTGGTCTAGTAACACTTTTTCGGCAAAATGTTTTTTAACTTGCCCTTCGACTATTTTATCAATCATACCTGCAGGTTTGCCTTCTGCTATAGCACGCTCTTTGGCTTCAGCTTGGACACGTTTCAATTCACTGGCTGGAATATCAGCCTCACTAACATATTCAGGTGCCATTGATGCAATTTGCAACGCAATTTCGTGAACAAATGATTTGAAGTTGTCAGTTCGTGCCACAAAGTCAGTTTCGCAGTTTACTTCGACAATAACTCCAATCCTACCACTATGAACATAACTATCGATTATGCCTTGTCTGGCTTCACGCTCACCTTTTTTTTCGGCTTTGGTAACGCCTTTTTTGCGTAAGGCTTCTAGTGCTTTATCAAAATTTCCCTTGGCTTCAACCAATGCAAGTTTCGCATCAGTCAAACCAATTCCAGTTAATTCTTTCAACTTTTTAATGTCTTCAATTGATACGCCCATCGTTATTTCTCCTCTATCGCAGTTTCTTTTACTACTTCAATTTCATCAATTGTCTTTTTTGAGCCAGCACCTTCCAAGATTGCCGAACTGACATAGTCAAGCAACAGTTGAACACCCTTTATCGCATCGTCATTACCTGGAATAACATAGTTTACGAGTGATGGATCAGCGTTAGTGTCAACAACCGCAACCACCGGAATCCCCAATGTAGTTGCCTCTTTGATAGCATTCATATCACCGATAACATCAATCACAAATAGTGCGCCTGGTTTGCCGTTCAAATCTTTGACACCACCATATTTAATATTTAAATCGTCAATTTCCTCTTGGAAACGCTGGACTTCTAGCTTTGAGTACCGTTTTTCCAAGTCACCTGAAGCCATTCGTTTTTCAAGGTCTTTTAATTTTTTAATTTGCTGAGTTATAGTTGCAACATTTGTTAATGTACCCCCCAGCCATCGCTCGGTTACGTATGGCTGATTAATTTTCTCAGCTGCCTCACGAACAATGTCTTTGGTGTGCTTTTTTGTACCAACAAATAAAACCTGTTTGCCGTTTGCTGTTACTCGGGTCAAAAATGGCAACGCCACATTCAGGCCCTCAACAGTTTTTTCTAGATTAATAATATGACTATCCTGGCGCTTGCTGTGTATGTATTGCGCCATTTTAGGATGCCAACGACTGGTCTTGTGACCAAAATGCACGCCCGCTTCAAACAGGGCTTTAATATCGACAGATACTGCCATAATGTTTTGAACTCCTTTTCCTTCACCTACACGCCCGATTACTACTCAGGAGTTAACCGCATAAGTTGTTCCGTTATAATAATTTACCTGATTATTATAACCCCTTAAAGAATAAAATTCAAGGTCTTTCTTATTCTTCCGTTCACCACCACTAAGTTTAGACCAACAGCCACTCTACGTGTGACTTTCATCAGGTCAGCACGTGGCGCTTGGCCTCCGCTACTGCTCCGCATCTGTTGGTGCTGAACCAAGTGGTGTTGAACGTATTTACGTATATTTTGAAAGATGCAAGTTCTTAAGTGTCACGAGCCGCCGACTCGACATGAATAATAAGATAATCCATTCGACTCGCTACGCTCGCTCAGGATGTTTATTAGCTTTTCAATATCTACTCTTTACAAAAAGCTAATAAACAGATACAATAAACCAGCATTATGAAAACCAAATTACATCCAACCGATTATCGTTCCGTCGTCTTTAGTGATGACGCGGCTAAATTTGCATTTTTGACTAAGTCAACCGCCCAAACCAGCGAGACTATTAAATGGGAAGATGGCAAAGAATATCCACTTGTTAAAGTTCACATCTCATCCGCCAGTCACCCATTCTTTACTGGTGAAGAAAAAATTGTTGACACCGAAGGTCGGGTTGATCGCTACAAAGCAAAATTCGCTGCCGGCGAGGCACGCAAGTTGGCTCTAGCTAGCAAAGCTAAAAAAGCCAACGCTAAAAAAGTAAAGAAAACAGAACAATAATGTTGTTTTGAAAGGGGTTGTCATTATGATGGCCTCTTTTTTTGTTACAATTAACATGTAGGTACAGATTATGACTAAAATATCAATCAATATAGATGAACTTCAATCCGAAAAACAAGCGCTCGGAGATTTTCTTGCACACCCTGATGCCTATGCAGACCCTAATTATTCAAAAAATACCAAACGTTTTTCCGAACTAGACACAATTATCGATAAAGCGACTTTACGTCAAACCTTAGAAACTCAATTAGCTGAAGCAAGAGAACTAGCAAATGGCGATGATGAATTAGCCGAAATAGCTAAACAGGAAACGGATGACATTAATAGCCGCCTACAAAAACTTGAAGATGAATTATTCGCGATGCTAGCATCAAAAGACCCGAATGACGAAAAAAATGTAATCGTAGAAATACGGGCTGGTGCCGGCGGCGATGAAGCCAGCTTATTCGCAGCCGAGCTGTATCGCATGTATTTACGCTACTGTGAAACACATTCTCTCCGAACCGAGTTAATCAGTGAAAGTGCCAACGATTCAGGTGGCTATAAAGAAGTAATTTTTGGTATCAAGGGTGACCAGCCATACGCAAAACTCAAATTCGAATCTGGCGTTCACCGCGTCCAACGCGTTCCCGAAACCGAATCTCAAGGCAGAATCCACACCAGTACCGTAACAGTTGCGGTACTACCTGAAGCCGAAGAAACAGATATCGAAATTAATCCAGCTGACCTGCGCATCGACATCTATCGTTCCAGTGGGCACGGTGGCCAAAGTGTTAACACAACCGATAGCGCCGTTCGCATTACTCACCTTCCAAGCGGTATGGTCGTTACAAACCAAGACGAAAAATCACAATTAAAAAATAAGGATAAAGCTATGAGCGTTCTGCGCAGTCGGTTGTTGCAGCAAAAAATTGATGCCGAGCAAGCCAAACAAACTGCCGAGCGCCGTAGTTTAATTGGATCTGGTGACCGTTCGGAAAAAATTCGAACCTATAATTTCCCTCAGGACCGTATCACCGACCATAGAATCGGTTATTCACGCAGTAACGTTCCTGGAGCCATGGACGGAGATATTGAAGATTTAATCGACCAACTGCAAAATTATGAACGCGAACTTACAGCCGCAAACGCCAGCAATTAAAGACTGGCTAACTGACGCCAAAAACCAGTTGTCAACAGTTGGTATTTCAAATTCACACCTTGATGCCGAGATTATTTTGGCACATTCTATCAGCAAATCTCGAACTTATTTGCACGCCAACCCTGAACAAATAATTAGCGCAAGTCAAATTAAAACCGCCAATCTGAATCTTGATAAAAGACTATCCCGTCTACCGATTGCCTATATCATCGGTCATAAAGAATTTTACGGACGCGATTTTATAGTTTCACCCGCAACCCTCATCCCCCGCCCCGAATCCGAAGATATTATTGATCTACTAAAAGAAGTTTTAGCCTCAAACCTTATTTCCCATTTCCCAACCCCCAACCCCCAACTAGTTGACATCGGCACTGGCTGTGGCTGCCTTGGTATCACAGCAAAATTAGAGTTCCCTTCTATAGATGTGACTCTGATCGACATCAGCGCAGATACATTAAAAGTTGCCAAACAAAATACCAAAAAGCTATTAGCAAATGTAACTATCATTCAAAGTGATTTGCTGCAAAATTATTATAAAAAAGCAGATATTATAATTGCAAACTTGCCATATGTCGTTAAAACCTGGAACCGTTCACCCGAAACCGACCACGAACCAACCATGGCGCTGTTTGCGAATGACCAAGGTATGTCAACCAATAAAAAGTTAATAGTTCAGGCAAAGAGTTCATTGACACCCGGTGGATATTTGATTATTGAGGCTGATCCAACTCAACATATTTCACTAATAAAATATGCAAAAACACAATCCTTTAACCTATCTCGCCAATTAGGTTATACAGTTGTTCTTAAATGCCAGTGCTCGGACTGTTAAATGCGAGGATAAGTACGCCAACAATCCCAACCGTGAACAATAACGGTAGTATAATATCAACAATACGAATTTTTTGATAATGAAAATATGAATGATAAGCCTTGTAAGCTAAAAAACCAAAACTAAGTACAATAATTGAAATCTGTGGCAATAGAATATTTGTTGCAATCGGTAATCGATATGCAATTGTCCAATGATACGCCAGCCAGCCTATTTCGGCCATGACAAGACCCCAAACAAGACTTAGTAATAATAAGTGACTTTCTTCGTAATGACTTAACACGTGTCTGGCGGTTGCATAACCTATTAGCCACATCAATAACGCGACTGACAAAACCAACCATCCATGGGCCATAATATAAATAGCGGTAACACCAACAAATAACGCGATGCCAGCTTGAGCAACAATATATTTTCGTTGCGATTGTGGCTTTAAAAAAACTAGCCAGCCAATAAAAAGTACTGCCAAAATGCCTTGGACAACCAGACTTTGAAAGTCGCCAATATCTACTGGGTTAGCACTGTATATAAAGACGGCAAAACTAACACTGATGATAACACTTACCAGATTGGCTTGAATATGAGCAAACCAAAATCTGGGGCGAACAGCAAAGACTCGCCACATACTTAGAAGGACAAGCAAGAATGCAGGCAAAAGCGACCCTGTGGTTCGTATAATCAGAACCAATGCAACTGCTAGCCCCACATTCAGAGCCACATAAACAACCTCACTTAGGAACGAACGACGCTTAACAATTTTGAGAAACTTCATATCTGTTACCAGTATACCACGCCCAGCCCTTTGCCTAGCTAGAGGTATCCCCAAAAATAATTACAAATCGCACATCGTTAGCAACCGTTATTGGGGGTGTAGTTTTTTTAATTGCTACATTATATAAAGTTGATAATTTATCTGCTGTTCCGGTATTACCATCGCCTATCTGATAAATCTCTACCTCATCATAAGTACCACTAGGAGCATTGTCGACAGGCATTACATTATAACCTGCGGCTATTAATATATCAGCCTTAGTTTGCCCAAAACCAACTTCCTCAGTACCATCCAATACGACAATTGGTGCCGCTTCCCTCACTATAGGGTCACTTGAAAGGTTCTTTTTGATGAATACTTGAATATCACTATAATTATATAGTCCAGCAGAAGGATTACCATCACCTTTCATAACAGGATTATCACCATCAATTAGACTTAGTGTATGTACATCGCTTGATTTTGTCTCATTGACAACCTCCATAAGCGTACGAATTTCGTTTGTTTGGATATTCGTTCGTAGATTATCACCTAAAGAATCAATTAATTTCGTTACTGCGCCTAAATTAGTTAGTGTCCCAGTGCTCATTGCTTTATCTTTGAGGGCAATCAAGATTTTTTGTTGATTTTTCTCACGGTCAAAGTTAGAATTACCTAGTCCATCGGTTGGTAAACCATTTTTATCACCTCTTGCCATTGACAGATATAATGCTGAATCTCCATCCAGATGATGAATACCATTGTCGTACTTAACTAAATAACAAGCATAGTTACAGCGCCAGTCAAAGTTGCGATCTAGTATGCCTGGTGCACCACCACTACCTTGAACGTCAACATCAATGCCATCAACTGCGTCAACAGCTTCTCTTATCACTGTTTGATTAACATGAATTCCATATTGAATATCTATTCCAAAAATATCGCCAATAAATTTTTGAGTTCTAGTCAAGCGATCTTGCTCATCTTCTTTCGTCGTACCGTCATTTATGCAGCTAAAATAGGCATTAATCTTGCCCACAGACCCATTACTACATCCGTCACCATACTGCACCTCAAGATCACGAGGAACACTAAACATATAGACATTTTTATCTTTTTGGTCAACACTTAAAACTAATATCGAATCAGTAAGATTAGATCCGGGATGTCCCGGATCATCCTCGGATGTCCCAAGTATCAAAAAGTTACTTCGTCCATTACTATCTCGCTTTAAAGGTTGATTGCTGAAAATGTCAAAAATATTACCTTGAAAAATATTGTTCCCAGCCGTAATAAATTTATAAGCTGTATACCCGCCGAACGCAAGTATCGCCATTAGCAATATAATAATAAACCACTTAACTATCAGGCGAACCATAGAACGAGGTTTTTGAGCTCGTCTTGATATAAGCCTGCGTTGCCTAAAACTAAGCTTTTTTATCGGTTCTTTTATACTATCAATACCACTTAATGATTCTTCGATGTCAGACCGCCCAAGGCCGCGATTGAGTTGAGGTTGTCCCAAGACGCGCACCTCATCACCCCCCGTAGTATGCAGCAACCTGTTTTCAGGCATGTCGATAAAAGCCTTTTGAAAATCATCCCCATGTAACTCACCCATCTGATTACCAGACCGTCTAGGTATAAAACCATCAATTGATGAATGTTTATTCTTCATAAATACTCATACTACTATACCGAATTTGTTGTTATATTCAAACACCTAGTAACCATAATCAGGCTTTTAACTATTCGTATATCCACAAAAAGTGTATAGTGGGCTAAGCATGGAATTAAGTTATTTAAGGCGCCACCCATTTTTCAAAGATGCTCTGAACATTACGATTTTTATTGTATGCGTTCTGATTGGCACACTTCTTATTAACACCTTCATTTTCCGTAGTTTTAGTGTAGTTGGGCCAAGTATGGAAAAAACGATGTTTACTGGTGATCGTCTGATTGTTAACCGCTTGCCAGTTACCTGGGCACAGTTGCAAAATAAAAGTTACCTCCCCGAACGAGGTCAGATAATCGTTTTTAAAAACCCTCGATACACTAGTGGAATCGGTGACGAATATATAGTCAAGCGCGTTATCGCTTTTCCGGGTGAACGAGTTGTATTAAAAGACGGTCGTTACACCGTTTATAACAACGACCGTCCGGACGGCTTTAATCCAGACGATGCCAATAAAAATGAACCTGGTAGCCCAACTAGTGGAACTGTCGATAAAATAGTGCCCAGTGGCGAACTATTCGTGTCTGGTGACCATCGCCAAGATAACTATTCTTATGATTCGCGTAATGGCCTAGGTACAATCCCAATTTATGATGTTGTCGGACCTGTAAGTTTACGATTATTCCCATTCAACCAGATACGCTGGTTCTAATACTATCCGATTAAGTCTTGCAATCGTTCGAAATCTTTTTCGTTTTTAAATTTAATTGTAATTTGCCCTGCACCCTTGGAATTAGTACGGATATTTACTTCCGTTTTCAGATGGTTCTGAATGCGTTTTAATTGCAATTTGTATGGTTGTTCATGAATTTGGCGAAGTGGTGACATATGCGGACTTTTCCGATTCTTTTTCAAATCAACCAAAAATTGCTCGACTCTGCGACTAGTCCAACCATCATTTATAATCCGAGAAAAGACTTTTTTGATGATTGACTCGTCAAGTCCAATCAATGGCCTAGCTTGACCTTCACTAATTGTTCCATTCATAAGTGCCTCGCGCATATAACTTGGAAGTTTCAATAGTCGCATTGTGTTACTGACAGCACTTGTTGATTTATTGCCTACACGCTTACCAATTTGCTCTAGGTTTAAATTAAATTGATCACGTAATTTTAAATATGCCGTGGCAGTTTCCATTACATTTAGGTCTTTACGCTGTAGGTTTTCAATTAGCGAAACCTCAAGTTTGTGTTGTCCGGTCAATGTGCGTACTAAGGCTGGGATTTTATCAAGTCCGGCTATTTTTGAGGCTCGAAATCGACGTTCACCAGCAACAATTTGATAGCCGCCTTTATATGGCGTAACAATAATCGGTTGCACAACACCGTGCTCACGAATTGATGCGGCCAAATCTTCAAGACTATCTTGATCTACTTGTTTGCGAGGCTGATCAGGATCTACCACAATTTGATCAAGTTTTATCTGGCGCAACTCACTAACTTGTTGATCTTGAGATGCAGTTGGATCAAATGATTCGTCTAATAAATCGACTGGAATCAGCGACTCAAATCCACGACCCAAGCCTCTTTTTGAATTTTTATTATTAGATATTGGCACGATTTATTACCTCCTTGGCGAATGCGTTATATGCACGAGCACCTCTTGAAAATCTATCGTATGCACCAATCGGTAACCCATGACTTGGTGCTTCAGCTAAACGAATATTGCGTGGAATAACGGTACTAAAAACTTTACCTGGAAAATGCTTTTTGATTTCTTCGTGTACTTGACCGCTCAGAATTGTCCGCGTATCAACCATTGTCGTAAGAACTCCTAGTAATTCAAGTATCGGATTCATACCTTTGCGCACAAGTTTCATCGTCTCTAGCAACTGTCCTAACCCTTCCAGAGCGTAAAATTCGGCTTGGACTGGCAACAGCACATATTTGGCCGCAACTAGTCCATTTATCGTTAGTAGGCTAAGGCTAGGCGGACAATCAACGATAATTACGTCGTATTTGCCTTCACTTGATTCAATCGCATTTTTTAAGCGCGAAAATCGCCTATCGGCCTGTGCCAGTTCAACTTCGGAATTAGCCAGATACGGTGTTGCAGGTGCCAGAAAAAAATTCTTATAGACCGTTGCCCTTACTACTTGGTCAAGCTTAGCAGATTCCATAGCTACATCAGACATTGTCAACTTCAAATCTTGTTTATCAACACCTAATCCGCTTGTGGCATTACCCTGTGGGTCAAAATCAATCAAAAGTGTCTTTCTGCCCATTCTAGCAATATAGTACGCCAAATTAACGGCAGTCGTCGTCTTGCCTACTCCACCTTTTTGGTTGGTCACTGATATTACAGTTGCCACGTGTTGATATTCCCTCTTCTCTTTCATTTTATTATACCATGAGCACATAAAAAATCCTCGCTGTTTGAGCGAGGATTTGAGTGATTATTTAATCGATGTAATTTCGATTTTGCTATATTTTTGGCGATGCCCAGTCTCTTTATGAACGCGCTTTTTTGCCTTGTAGCGAATTACGCGAATTTTGTCACCCTTTACAAGGTCTTCAACAACCTTGGCGGTTACTTTAACGCCTTTAACAGTTGGCTTGCCTACCTGCGTTTTGTCGCCATCGATAACCAACAGCGCATCAAGCTCGAGCTCTTTTACACCTTCTGGAAGGAGGTCTACTAGTAGAGTCTCTTTTTCAGAGACAATGAATTGTTTTCCGCCAATCTTTACGACTGCTTTTGTCATTTAATAATTCCTTATTACTATTTACTAATCAGCTGTCCACTATAACAGATATAGGTTGCTGAAGCAATACCACCTACTATCTACTACCTACCAACTACTAAATCTGACCACCACTGTATAAAAAGATGACAACTAAGCTGAGCGATGCTAGTCCAATAGCCTTATATAATCCATGATGACGGTACCACGATTGACGAAGTGCTTTAGGCAACTTGCGACGATGTGCATGTGCCAGTACCGCTACAAAGACCGACAAAGCAATTAGTGCTAGCCCAACTATTACTGCAGGTGTAATAGATTGAAACGCTATAGCAAATTGTGTCAGAATATTGACTTGACCAGTTGTCACAGCACCTGTAAATGATTTTTGTACACCAGCAACGGCACTTTTGGCAGGCGACCCATATAAAGCTACGACTAATGACGTTGGTTCTCCATCTAACTCGCCACTCACGACGGCGAAACCGACATCCTGGTAACCGTCTTTTAACACATTGGCTTTGTGCTCAGGCGAATCTAGCCATGCGGTCATAACTGCGCTAGTTGATGTAAAGTTCTTTGCTAAGTTCTCGCCTGCTTCGTTATAGTTATAGCCAACATCACCTAGCCATTTCCACGGCTCGGTGCCATCAGGAGCATCATGTGCCCAATATTGATCGGCAAACATATCCTGAGCCTTTAAATAGGCCGCTTCGTTCAATTTATCGTTCAACTTCAGGGATATCTCACCAATCTGAGCTCGCGATTGGTTAGTCTGAGCAAGTAGTGAATTTATTGTAATATCAGATTGACGACCTAATATGTCGCCAGTTTTGGCGCTGTTATACCCAAATTGTAAACCCGCAATGATAAAAATTGCCACTATCAATCCGTAACGTCTGATTATATGAGGACGATAGTCATTATTCCTATGCGGAATAAACATCATCTTAAAGACATAGCCAATACTTTTAAAAAGCGATTTTACCAACTTTTTTTTATTTTTTATTTTTCTGACCACGGCATTACTAATATAAAACACTTATGAATAAAAAGCGAGCCTCTGGGTAAAATAAAATTATTGCGATATAAAAGTCCGTATAACGCTTACGTTTGCACAAATGGATATATTAGGACTACGATGACTATAAAAGGAATGTGATAATGTTGTTTAATATTTTCCTGTCAACAGATGTCGAAAAACTATAGTTTTGATAATTTTCTGATGTGATGATGGTCTGGTCGATCTGTCATCCAGTTATAAATGATTCTTATAAGGGGGAAAAATGAAGAGATTAGCGTTGAGCTTGGTCTCTATTGCCTTTGTATCGATTTTGGCGATTGGCGCCACAAGCGCCTATTTTTCTGATCGATCAACCGCAGCTGGCAATACTTTTGCAGCAGGTACGATAGAACTGAAACTTAATAATAAGGATGGTTTGAATCATACGTTTGTTGTTGATGATATTGCTCCAGGAGATAGAGATTTTGCGGGAAAAGTAGTTTTAAAAAATGCAGGTTCAGTTGATGGTCATGTATGGCTAGAGATAACCAATGCAAATACGACTGCCAATGGCTCTTTGGGAGATCTAGTCAGGGCTAGTTTTCAAGAAGACTTACGGAACCATCATCGCCCAATATTTGGCGGTACAGATTCAATCAACGCTTCGCAAGATAAAAAAGTCGACTTATTCGACTTAAAAGCTAGAGATTCAAAAACTTTAGCTGTATACGCAATATGGCCAAATGGTACACCGGCGACGGATAATCCCGCCCAAGGCGAAACCGTCACATTCGATGTAGTCTTTCATCTTGATCAAATAAATCATTAAAAAACCATAAAAACCTAAGTAGTTACATTTAAATAAAAACTAACAAAGAAACAAATTTTTTAAAAGTATCTGAATGGGTTTACGGGAAAAAACCGTTAATAATAACGAGAATTTTTAATTTATAATCTAAGGAGATATTTTAATGAAAAGGATAGCTTTAAGTTTAGCAACTATTGCAGCCGTTTTGACGATGTCATTCGCTGCAACCGGTGCATATTTTAGTGATACAGCACGTGTTAGTGGTAACACGTTTAGCACCGGAACCGTGAAAATAGATAGTATGGCTTCACAACACATACTTGCTACTAACCTTGCACCAGGAGTCTGGTCACCTGAATACAATGTTGACGTTCCCTATATCGGCACCCTTAATGCAAATTTGTTTGTAGGTGTAACCGGTACTCTTCCAACAACAGACACAAATTACTTTGCAAATCATATGACCGTACGAATTACCGACAGAAATACGAACGCTGTCCTATACTATGGTTTGGCACAAAATTTGTCTACAGCCTGGGCCCAGATTGCAACAAATATGACACCAAGCTCATGGCATTACTTTAGCGCTGCATTCTATGTTGAACCAGATTTTGAAGGACAAGGTCTAATGAATACAGACACCGTATTCTTGCTTCGAGCAGTCCAAATAGGAGCCCCAGCTCCAACTGGTAATCCATACGAATTTACGGGAGGCCACTCCTAATAATCCAGTTTCATCAGTTGCCCCGGCAAACCCAGGGGCAACTACATGAGGCTAGATTAATTAACCACGAAAAGGTATAAGATAAAGGTATGAGAAAAACTTGGAAAATCATAAAAACAATATTTTACGTCGCTATTATTTTTGGCTCCATCTTTATTATTGTTACTTCCTTTAATCTGTTTGGGTTCCAAGCATTTGTTGTTAAGTCAGGTTCAATGGAACCCAAAATACAAACTGGAAGTGTCGTTATTGACCAGACAAAGACTGATTATAAATCACAGGACATAATCACATTCAAAATCAGCGACAGTCAAGACACGGTGACGCACAGAATTACAAAGGTAAATCAAGATGCAGACGTAATCAGCTATCAAGTAAAAGGCGACGCCAACGCAACACCCGACCCAGATCCGGTTTTAAAAACAAACGTTGTTGGTAGTGTGCTATTTTCTATCCCCTTTCTAGGTTTCCTGATAGCATTTATTCGAACTATCCCAGGTTTAATAATTTTTATCGCGATTCCGGCACTGATCATAGTCAGTGAAGAGATAGGGAATGTCAAAACGGAAGTTAAGAAAATTATTAATAAAAACAAGGGCGTTAATCAAAAAGTGACCGAGCTTGCTAAAAGAGAATCGGAGCTAGAAGCAAAAGAAGAACGTTTAAATGTAATGATCAGGGATATTCAAAAACAAAGATCCTCCGACGAGCCCAAGCCCAAATAAATAACCTAGTTTAAACTCTATGCACACACTTTAAGCATCTTGATGATTGCGACGAATAGCTGCAGCGATAATCCACCATCCTGATGCAATCCCGGCTAGGATTAGTAGCCACCAATACCACATCATTCCTAATATTTTCCAACCATTACCTGTTGTTGCAACAGTAGCAGGATTGGACAAATTATCATTCGTTGTTTCAGTACCCAATATTTCTGGTGTATCTTGATCACCACCAGTAGTTTCTGGAACGACAGTATCTGTATCTCCCAAGGCTTCTCCGCCAGTTGTAGGAGCTGTTGTTGCGCCTAGAACTACTGTAGGAACAGCATTAATTATAACTGTTCTTATCACTGGTTTTGCGATATTTCCTGCTTCGTCTTTTGCATTGTATGTAAGAATGTATGTCCCTACAGCAGCAGTATTAACCAAGCCAGTTACTTTAACGGTCGAATCGTCGTCAGCTTCTGCACCATCATCAACGAATGTTTGACCTTGAACTAGTGACAATAACGGACTTCCAAAAAGAGTAATTTTTGGAGCGATTTTATCGATATTGGAAACAGTTGCAATTACTGAGCCAGGATTACCTGCTAGGTCAGTGAAATTGAATGTGAATGAACCATTTGACGTGAAAGTATTCGTAAGAGTACCGGTAACTGTTTCGCTTGGGGTAATAGTTGCTACGACTAAGCCATTTGTTGGAGTCGTTACGTCATAAGCAACAGTGGCGGTTGGAGCAACCCTATCTATTTTGACTTCTCGCGATTCAGTTCCGCTAACATTTCCGGCATTATCTACACCAAAGAATCGCAAATACCATATGCCATCCGTACCGAAAATTATCGGTCCAAAATCATATGGGACACAACTATTTGTCTGGTCTATGCAGAAACGTGAATACTGGAATCCTGATCCACCATCAATGCCATTCAAAAGAGCCGTCACTCCCTGATTCGTCCAAGTACCAAAAGTGTAGGGATCACCAACTGGCAAATAGAGTTGCGCTGAAGCAATCACAGTTGGTGCGATTGTATCGTATTGATTACCAAAACTGATATTTGTTTCATTAATACCACTGGTAATGATAACCTCCGCTGGGTTTGTGGTAGTTTGAATCCAGCCCGTTTGATCAACCTCTCTAATTCTGTAAGTTCCTGCGGTTAAACCGGTAAAAGAATAATCTCCATTTGTATCAGTTATTGTTGTCGCATCAATAGATCCATCAGTATTTTTATCAAGATTCACGGTCCACCCGGCAATTCCAGGTTCTCCCATGTCTTTAATACCATCGCCATCGAGATCGTTAAATTTCTGTCCTGAGATTGTAGCGAGTTTAAAATTATACATCTGCACACCCGTGGTCATTTGTGCATCTACATACGCAATTTGAGGAGACGATGGAAACGTCTGCATCCATCCGGTCTGTACGACCTCTGTGACTTCATATCCCCCATAAATATTTATTGTTATTCTGGCACAGCCGTCGCCATCTGTTACGCCGGAAAGATTCTCCGGTCCTGTTAAATTAACCGCCCAACCTGATAAAGCAGAATCACCAGGTTGCCATAATCCTCCATCACCGTTGATATCATTGTACAAACAGGCAGTAACTTGTTGAACTTTGAAATTACCGAAATTCAGCTGTTTTGTTTCTCCGCCGGCAACAGAAACATTTTGACATGCCGGATTTGTGTTTGCATAAGATCCGTCACCAGGAAGCGTTTCTTTTACAGAATAGTTACCGGAATTTATATTGCTGAAACTGGCTAAATTGCTGACAAAGTCATCCGAAGTTTTAGTAGCAATCGAGGCTCCCGAACAGACACTGCCGTTATATAAATCGACAGTAAAATATGGTGTCGCCACCTCACCGGAATCATATGCTAAGTTCCTATTATCATCCCGATATTCAAAGACATTAATTGTTCCTATATCTCTGGTATTAAAAATATTGCAGGTTCCCCCATTTGTAGTGACGTTAAGATTAATAACTCCGCCTACAACCGAGCAAGCAGTTCCTGAAATTCCAGTTCTAGAATACCCCGCAGGTCCTGATTCCGTAACTGTATAAATTCCTGTCGGATATGTTTTTATGTCGCCGCTTTTTGCAGTTCCATTCCCACCACTAATCGTAAACGTCCAATCAGAAGCAACCGAAGCTCCACCACTGACATCTTTTAAAAAGGTAATCGTGCCTACTGGGGCATCAGCATGTGCAATTTGCCCAAATAATTCCGGCGTAGCAAAAGTGACGCTTCCTACCACTAGCGCAAGAAAAACTAAATACATCACTATTGATTTAAATTTGCGTAACGCAACACGTCCAATATTTAACCCCATAATAGTCTCGCATTTCTCCACACCCTCGCACGATGTTAATTGAGGTTACTATAACACAGTTAATTATTTGTTACAAGTAGTACTTAGTTATTACGTTGCAGCTGGTCGATTCTTTCATGTCCAAGCCCATAATAATGGGCAATTTCATGCCAGAGGGTACGTTTTATCCGCTCAAATAGCTCAGTTTCATTATGAGCTGCAGCCAAAATTGGATTTTTGAACAATGTAATCTTGTCAGGTAATACGAGATTGTAACCCGCCCCTCGTTTTGTCAGCGGAATCCCCTCGTATAAACCGAGTAGCAATTGCTGATTGCTTATTTGCATCTTGTATTGTTGCTCTGGCGTCGGATTATCCACCATAACAATCGCCACATTTTCAAGGCCTTTAATATACTTCTGAGGAAGTTCGTTCATAGCACGAGTAATTAATTGGTCAAAATCAGCGTCCGTTAAATCCATACACTAAGTATAACGTTTATTGATGATTAAAATTGAACCATTCAGGATCTTCGTGAATATCCTGTACAACTTGGTCCCAATAACTTTCTAGTGAATCTTCATCGAATTGATCATTAAGTTCAATATCATCATCTCGCAAACGACTCTCGTCAGAAACATCGTCAAAAGACGAATCTATTTCTTGAAGCCGTAGAAAATTTAGTAATGACATTGTTTATTTTTGTTTATAATACCTTATATCTTAACATTAGCATAAATAGAATTATTTGTCAAATATAACTGTACTACGGGTGGCGTTCGGCGGGGCAACCCCAGTTTATTACAAAGCTGTAATCAGTTTTTATAAACTAGGGGTGGACCGGACGACAGGACCCGCAAAATAAAAGCGGATGAAATCGTACTTTTTAGGCTTTTTGGAGCGATATTGTCAATTCAACAGCGTCAATCTTTACTGTGACAGCAAAACTCTTTGATCCTTCGTCGGATAATTCTGTGGCAAGTGTTTCGTCAGTAATAACTTTTTTATTATCAACAATTGCCTGTTTTATCTCGACATCGTCAGTCGCAAGTACTAACTGGATTCTGTCGTCAATATTTAGCCCAGCATCTTTGCGAGCAGCCTGAATGTGTCGAATTACTTCCCTAGCGATTCCCTCGCTCTTTAGTTCTGGCGTAATAGTCAAATCAAGTGCAAACTCATCGCCTATTTTAACTGATTTTACGTTCAATTCTTCACATAAAATATCCGAAAAATCTACAAATTTACCCAAAGTTGGCACAGTAACGCTAGCCAGTGGCTGACGAACTTTTTGATGTTCTTTGGCACGAATACATAGCCCTGTATTTACATATTCACGAACAGTTTCCATGTCACCAACAACCAATTCATTGATATGCCCCACAATTGGCCAATCAAGTAAATGGACACTCTCACCACCTGTTAATTTCTGATATAATTCTTCGGCCAAAAACGGCGTAAATGGAGCCAAAACCATTGCCAGTTGGACCAAAACATAATGAAGCGTGCGGTAGGCATTATTTTTATCTGTATCATCCCCTGCTTTCCAGAAACGACGGCGACTGCGGCGCACATACCAGTTACTGGCATCCTCGATAAACGGCAAAATCGGTTTCATGCCATCAGGAATATTATAAACATCCATATACTTGCCTACTTCCTGAACTAGTTGATGAACACGACTAACGACCCATTGATCAAGCGGATTATTTAGCGATTCGGTCGGATCAACTGGTAAATAATTCTCTTTATCCTGAGCAGGGTCGAAGGACCAATTATCTACTTCGGCATACATCGTAAAGAAATCGTACATGTTCCAAACCATAGACAATTTACGCGCCACATCGCTAACATCTTTATCTTGTAGGTTAAAATCTTCACCATTCAGCAGCGGAGACGACAATAACAAGAATCGCCAGCTATCAGCGCTGTATTTATCCATCAATTCATTAGGATCTGTAAAATTACCACGACTTTTGCTCATTTTTAAGCCATCACTGCCAGCGATAGTCCCAGTTACAATCACATTCTTGTAAGCGTTGTGCCCAAATAAACCGACACTAATGGCGTGTACATAATAAAACCAAGCCCTAACTTGAGGAATATATTCAACTATAAAATCACCAGGGAAATTTTGCTCAAATTTTTCAACGTTTTCAAACGGATAATGGAATTGGGCGAACGGCATACTACCACTTTCGAACCAACAATCCATAACTTTATCAATACGTGTATATTTAACACCATCGATTTCGAATTTAATATCATCAACCCATGGACGATGATAATCATCAAGTTCTATACCGCTAAGCTTTTTTAGTTCAGCATAACTGCCGATAACTTTGACGAGTTCTTTACCGTTTTTATCAATACCTTTCCAAACCGGCATAGCAGTCGCCCAAAAACGGTCGCGTGACAAATTCCAATCAGGAGCTGTCTCGACAGTTTTTTCAAACCGTCCGTGTTTGATATGTTCAGGAAACCAATTAATATGTTCGGAATTTTCCTGCAGCATTTGAGTACGCTGACTATCAACATCCATGAACCAGCTAGGGTGAGCCCGATAAATCAAACGATTGCCAGTCCGAGGATTATGTGGATATTCGTGACGAATATAATCAATTTTCCAAACTACGCCACGCTCAAGCAGAGTTTTAGCAATGATTTTATTAACTTCCCAAATGTCCTCACCAGACCATTCAGTTTCAGTATATTTGCCATAATCATCAATTACATGAACAATTGGAATATTGTTTTCTTTGGCCAAAATAAAGTCTTCTTCACCATAAGCAGGTGCAATATGCACGATACCCGTGCCTGATTCAGTCGTCACAAAATCTGCTGACCAAATTTTGTGCGCTCCTGTGCCACGATCGCCAAATAATGGTTCGTATGACTTACCTACTAATTCTTTGCCCTTTATAGTGCGAATAATTTTATAGTTCAATGCGCTGTGTTTGTTATCAGTTAACACCGTGTCGAGCACGTCTTTTGCCAAAATATAACTGTCACCATCGATTTCAACTTCGGCATATACCAACTTTGAATTAACTGCCAAAGCTGTGTTCCCAGGTAATGTCCATGGCGTCGTCGTCCAAGCCAAAAGATAAACTGGAGATTTCCCATTTCCCATTTCCGAATCCCCGTCCCCTAGCCTGAATTTCACATATACACTTGGCTCAGTAACTTCTACATACGCTCCTGTGTCCATTGTAACTTCGGCTTTTGAGAGTGGAGTTGCCCACTGAGTGTCATACATCAACACCCGCTCGCCTTCATAAATTTTGCCTTTTTCATACAATGTTTTGAATGCCCACCAAACAGATTCCATGTAATTTTTGTCCATGGTCTTGTAGCCACCATCAAAGTCAACCCAGCGGCCAATCCGATCAATCGTGTCTTCCCATAATCCACTAGTAGCAATCATGCTTTCACGAGCAGTCGTAATATAATCAGCTAGACTTATTTTTGTACCAATATCATGTCGGTCGGTAATGCCGAGTTTTTTCTCGACAAAGTTTTCGGCCGGCAATCCGTGACAATCCCAACCCCAAACACGCTCAACACGTTTACCTTTCATCGTTTGATAACGAGGAACTACATCTTTTACGACACTACTTAGAAGTGTTCCATGGTGTGGCACACCCGTAATAAAAGGCGGACCATCGTAAAAAACATATGAATTTTCGATTGGTCGCATTGCGATCGATTTTTCGAAGGTTTTATTCTTTTTCCATTGCCCAACTAAATCTTTTTCATATTCAATTGCACGCCGACGAGTTCCAGATTTGAACTTCATTACGCGAACAAACCATTTCCATATTTAACAAGGATCAAGATGATAGAAGCTAAAACTATCAAGGCCAATATGAATTTATCATAATCTTTTCTAATAAAATCTCTTCCGCGAGCTTCAAGTTTACTATTTAGATATAGATTATTTTCACGAAGATTAAACCTGGTAATTGAAAAGAACATTATCGTAGCTGATAACATCACCAGCAAACACCATGGACATAACGATTGAATAACAAAAGTGCTGAGATAGAACAAATAATACGCGAATACCAAGGCGCTCGTAAAAATAATTTGGACAATAAACATAAATAAGCGGTGAAATTTGACATCCGCCAGCCCTGCAATGGCAATCAAAATAAAGACCGGCTCCATCATCAAACCAATGAAACTATTCGGAAAACCAAACATTGTGGCATATGAGCTTTTTGCAACCGTTGCACAATTAATAATTATATTTATACTGCAACCAAATTGTGCGTTAGGGTTTTTGGCAATTTCGACCGCTTCAACCGACAAGATAAACGCAGCCCATAAACTAATAATTGCCGCGACCAATATCGTCGTAAAAATCCAGCGATTGTCACGCATATCTCTGTCATGATGAGTATAAAAATCCTTTACCTTACTGAACATAGCCACTTACCTCACTAATTGTTGGTAGCGGTAGTCCGCGCCATAAATTTTGCATAGTTCCATCGTCACTAATCGCAATTACGGAAGGATACTCAACAATATCATATGTGTTACAAAAGTGCGTACCACTTGCAGTATCAGGATCAAGTGTTTCTAGCTCATGACCCGTTTGACGCTTGAAATCACTGAGATAATCAAACACTTCGTGAGAATAGTCGGTTTGGTCTTTGAAAATAACTATTACGCGCATCTGTTTATGCTTTCTTTTTAGTGTTTTGGCCGAGACGTTGCTCGAGAATTTTTACGAAATCATCTAATGTTTTAAACTTATGATAAACGCTCGCAAAACGAACATAGGCGACTTCATTTCGTTTAGCCAACTCGTCTAAAACTTTATCACCGATTTGCTTTGAAGTAATTTCGTTCTCGCCAATTGCGTATAGGCCGTCCTCTATTTCGGAAATCATCTCTTCGACTTCAACTTCTGATGCAAAGAATTTTCCGACTGAACGCTTTATTGCGATTGATAATTTATCACGATCGTATAGTTCACGGTCGCCGTTCTTTTTAATGACTGCAAGGTTTGGCCTCTCTACACGCTCATAAGTAGTAAACCGTTTGCCATCTGGAGATTCACGACGACGACGAATAGTAACACCGTCACTTACCTCGCGCGACTCGATTACTCGGCTATCACCAATATTATACTTGGCCATTTTGGTCTACTTATCCTTATTGGCTGGTTTTTTGCGACGACGCAAGAATGCAGGCGTATCCGACTCATCATCATTTTCATTTGGTTGATTCCAAATATCGCCAGAATCTTCGGATGCGAATATGTTAGCTGATTCTGTATGGTCAAGGTTTAAATCAATGTCGCCAACTGTTTCATCAGTTACCTGTGGTTTATCCTTTTCGGCCTGATTGTCATCAAAAGTTTTAGCTTGGGCATGGAAATATGCTGAATCAAAACCCGTAGCAATTACTGTTATGATTAGCTCGTCCTCAAGTTCTGGCTTAAGCGTTGCGCCAAAGATGATATTTGCATCAGGTGAAACTGCACTAGTAATAATTTCGGCAGCTTCTTGGATCTCGCTCATACTCATATCATAACCACCAGTGACATTGAACAAAACGCCCTTGGCACCATCAATCGACACCTCAATTAATGGCGATTCGATCGCTTGTTGTGCAGCTTGAACTGCCCTGTTATCACCACTTGCGCGACCAATCCCCATTAATGCCGAGCCAGCATTACTCATAATTGCCCTAACGTCAGCAAAATCTAGGTTAATTAATCCATGCTCAGTGATAAGTTCCGAAATACCCTGAACTCCTTGACGAAGTACATCATCAGCAATCTTGAAGGTTTCAAGTAGTGGAGTACGACGATCAATTGTCTGAAGTAATCGGTCGTTTGGAATAGTAATTAACGTATCAACCTGACGCCCAAGTTTAGTGATAGCTTGTTCGGCATTTTGGCGACGTTTCTCGCCTTCAAAACTGAATGGTTTAGTCGCAACTCCAACAACCAAAATACCCAAATCGCGAGCAATCTCGGCCACAATATGACCAGCACCACTACCTGTCCCACCACCAGCACCAATCGTGACAAAGACCATATCGGCACCCATTAGTGTTTCGCGAATTTCATCACGCGACTCATTAGCGGCAGCTTCGCCAACTACTGGATCAGCACCCGCGCCCAAACCACCAGTCGTATTGCTACCAAGATGTAATTTAATGTCAGCCTTACTGTTGTGCAAAGCTTGCGCATCGGTGTTCATGGCAATAAATTGTACGCCAGACAATCCGGCTTCTTTCATACGATTAACAGCCGAGCCACCGGCTCCACCGACACCCACTACTTTTATGCTAGCAAACGTTTGTATATCGCTTGGTTTTACTTCAGGCATTTTATCTCTTGTCTCCAATAAACTTATTCATTGTATAGTATAACACAAAGAGAGAATAAATTAAGTTCGAAAACGACCCATCAATTTAGATATGATACCGACTCCGTTTGAAAGCACGCCTTTACTCTTTGACTTGTTACCATGTTTGATAGCGCCACTAACTTCTGAATCGATCAACATAAGACCTAGCGCGGTCGCAAACTCAGGCTTGTCTATATTATCAGCAACCCCACCATAGCCTGAAGAAATACCGATACGAACTGCCAACCCCAAAGATTCTTTGGCATAATCAGCAATTCCCTTTAGTTCAGCCGTGCCACCAGTTAGAACTGCACCGCTTGGTAACTTGCCGGCTCGGCCAGCACGCTTTAGCTCTTTATTAATTGCCTCAAAAATTTCCTCTAAACGAGCTTCAACGATTTCGTCAATATCTTCGGTCTTGAAACTATATATTTCATCGTTATATTTCAAACTAATACCCGACGCGTCATATCGAGATGTGGCAGATGCATGCTCAATCTTTAGCTTTTCGGCTATTTCGGGATCTGTTCTGAGACCAATTGCTAGATCGTTAGTAATATTAACGCCACCAATCGGAATAACAGCGGTAAATTGTAAGTCACCTTCTTCGTAGACAGCGATGTTTGTCGTTGCTCCACCAATGTCTATTAGGACCACACCATTTTCAAGTTGTTGCTCGTTTAATACTGCCCGAGCAGCTGCAACACCAGCAACAATAATTGAATTCGGTGTAACTTTGGCCGATTCAGTCGCTTTTTGTAAATTATCAAGATGAGGAGCTAGAACCGACACAACATGAGCATCAATTTCAAGACGCGTACCAGTCATACCGATTGGGTTTTTAATGTTATCTTGGCCATCAAGTTTATAAGCATGAGGAACAACTTCGAGAACCTCACGGTTGGCCGGTACTTTGCCCATGGTAGCAACTTCCTCAATGCGCATCAGATCTTCTTCGGTAATTTGGTGATTAAGACTGCCGACTGCAATCATGCCATCAGTATGAGTACTTAAAATATGTGACCCATTAATACTAACCGTTGCCGTATCAACTTGATAACCACTCATACGCTCAGCTTCACCAAGGGCAACATCGATTGCCTGAGCCGGACCCGTCAAATTGACGACAGTACCTTTGCGCATACCGCTATTTGGAGCTACACCAACACCTACGATTGTTGGCACGCCAGTACCATCAATATGACCGACAACACAACGAACAGTTAACGTACCAATATCTATTCCAACAGCATACTTCGAGTTTTCTTGCATATCATAAATTATATCGCGCTTGTGGCATTTTGCCTAGCCGGCAACGTTACGGTGTCACAACTGTGTTAAAATTTCAGCGCCATTTTCAGTGACGAGCACTGTATGTTCGAAATGTGCAGCTAGACTACCATCACGAGTACGTATTGTCCAACCATCGCTATCAGTTACAACCGCCTCACCACCAAGCGTTGCCATCGGTTCAATCGCAATTGTATCGCCAGGAACAAGCAATACGCCAGTACCTTTTAACCCCCAGTTTGGGACCTCCGGATCCTGTTGCATTTTATGACCAACACCATGTCCGACTAGATCTCTAATAATGCCCAATTTACCATCATTCAAAACTTTTTCAACTGCAGCGCTAATATCGCCAATATGAACTGGACCTTTAATCGCATCAATTCCGGCATATAAACTGCGTTCGGTAAATTTCAATAAATGTTTCTTTGCTCCTTTTGGTTCCTCACCAACAACCATCGTAAACGCGCTATCGGTTTTCATATTTTTATACGTAATAACCAAATCAAAACCGACGACATCGCCTTTTTCAAATTTATATTCAGTAGGAATACTGTGAACTAACTGATCATTAGTCGATATACAAATAACAGCTGGGAAATTGACTTCAGGAGTTTTATAGGTCGCAATTGCTCCTAGTGATTTGATTTCATGCTCAACCCAAGCATCAATTTCCAGTTCACTAACACCGACAACCACTTGTTTTTTTAGATTATTTAAGATTGTCGCTAAAATTTTGCCGCCTTCGCGCATCGCATCAATTTCAGCAATAGTCTTTAGGCGAGCTTGCATGTTGCGAGTTCTTTCACAACTCTAGCGTGAATATCCTCATACGAACCAACACCATCAACATGAGAAACCACTGTACCATTTTCAGATAATAGATTCAAAATCGGATCAATCTCTCTACGATAAATCGCCAATCGCATATTAATCGACTCAGGAGTATCATCATTACGACCACGAAGTTTCATTCGTTTCATCAATTCTTCCATATTAACGTCAAAATTGATTGCTATTGTTATCGGAATATTTAGCTTTTTACATTCATCGATTAGCCAATGCGCTTGATCTAATTGTCTTGGGTAGCCGTCTAGGATTAATTTTTCAACTGATGCATTTTTCATCAACGCATTATCTAGTACTTCATTAACCTTTTCATTAGGCACTAAAATACCTTTTCGTTGAAATTCGTGAATCTCCTCGTCAGAAGTATCGCGCATTAATTGACCAGTTGACAGCCATTTCCAACCAAGATTATCTACTAACATCTGAGCTTGATCACTCTTGCCTGAGCCGGCTGGACCAAAAAATAAAATCATCCTTATACTCCCTTGTTTTTAGTTAAGCGCGTTTTTAACAAGTTTGGCGATTATTGCACCATCAGCAGCATTGCCAAGCTCTTTTTTAACCGTACCAATTACTTGACCCATCGCACTTGGTCCGCTAACGCCCATATCACTAATAACACGATTAACGATAACCAATATATCATCTTCGGATAATTGCTCAGGCAGATATACACTCAACACTTTCGCCTCGGCTCGTTCGTCAGATGCAAGTTCAGGACGATTAGCACCATCGTATATGACGGCACTTTCGTTGCGTTTTTTTATCTCGCGCGCAACCAATTGCTCAATTGCCTCATCGCCTAAACCTTCATCACGTTTTTTCTGAGCAATCTCTTCATCAAGAATTGTCGCTTTTAGCCCTCGTAGAACCTCACCAGCAAAACGATTGCCGCTTAGTAAAGCGGCTTTTAAATCGTTATTGATTTGATCTTTTAGGGCCACTCTTATTAAAGCCCTAGCCTAGTTTTGTCTAGTTTATCAGCCTTACGGGCTTTACGAATAATCGCCTTTTTTCTACGCTCTGGTTTAGAGATTGGTTTAGCAAATCGCATTGCAATTTTTGCCTCTGCTAGTACGCCACTCTGTAAAACCTTACGGTTAAAACGACGAATAATATTTTCGTTCGACTCTCGTTCATCTTTACGTGTTACTTGCACCATATGAAAAATATTGTAACAGAGATATATCCTACATGCAACTACTCAATTATTTCTAGGTGCAGCAAACGACCCTCAATCGTGCGTCGATCTTGCCATTCGTTAATATCTGGATGATACCAAACGCTCAACTTTACGCCAGATTCGACAAGAAAATAATCAGGCGCATTAAAAGCTAAAAATTGCATTTTTTGCCCTTTATAATCTTGTAGTTCCAATTTAATATGCTGAGCATCAGAACCCATCTTGTGAACATTTATAACTGTTAAATTTTCGCTTTTCAGAATCGGTTGTGGATTGCCGTTACCAAATGGTTCAAGCTGGACGATTAAATCAACTAATTCTTCAGTTATTTCATTTAACTCAGCTGTTGCGTCTGCCTTAGGCAGTAATAACAACTGCTGATTGACTAATTTTTGGTCATAATAAAATTTATTTACTCGTTTCCTGAAGGCGACAATATTTTTGGTTGATAAAGTTACACCTGCTGCTAACTTATGTCCTCCACCCGATGTAACAATATCTTTACAGTTTTTAATCGCTTCATTAATGTTAAAGTCACCGAAACTTCGGGCTGAACCCTTTGATTCATCGCCCATTTCCTGCAAAACAAAGGCTGGTTTTTTGTATTTCTCGAGCAGTTTAGTAGCTACAATCCCGACAATTCCATGGTTCCAGTCAACTCCACTGACAATTATTACAGGATCAGATTCATACTTTTCGGCTTGAGCAATTGCCTGTTTCATGATTTTATCTTGATCAATTCGCCTTGATATGTTCAATTCATCTAAGTATTGGGCTTTTTCAAGTGCCACCATAGAATCATCGGCAATTAACATATCTAGCGCATGTTGGGCTGTTTCTAATCGTCCCGCTGCGTTCATTCTTGGACCCAAACTAAAACCTAACGACCGTGCATTGATTGTCTGAGGTTCAACCTTGGAAACAGCCATCAGAGCCTTCATGCCTAGGCGTTTTGTTTTTGCTAACACTTTCAACCCCCAATACACAAATATTCTATTTTCTTCAGTCAGTGATACGATATCGCAAACTGTTCCAAGTGCGACTAAATCAAGCAACCATTTCTCGTGACCTTTTGGCAAACCTTCAATTCGTGTCTGCAAAGCCTGCACCAATTTAAATGCTATACCTACTCCAGCCAAATCTTTGAATGGATAAATGCTGTCAGTGCGTTTTGGGTTAATTACTGCAATCGCCGGTGGCAAAGTTTCAGGAACATCATGATGATCAGTTAATATCACATCAATACCCAACTCATTGGCTCGAATGATTTCTTTTTCGCTCGAACTGCCACAGTCTACTGTTAAAATAAGTTGCGCTCCATCAGCCGCAATTTTTTCAATTGCATCAACTGTCAGTCCGTAACCCTCTGTAAAACGATTAGGGATAAAAACGTCAACATTTTTATAGCCAAAACTAGCAAATGCATCCATCAGTAATGCCGTTGCTGTTAGTCCATCAATATCATAATCACCGTAAATCGTAATGTGTTCTTGTTTTTTACGTGCTCGAACTAAACGCTCCACTGCCCCATTCATACCTGTTAATAAAAACGGATCGTGAATCAACGAATAATCTGGTAATAAAAACGCCGCCTTTGACTTGGAATCAAGTCCTCTGGCAGCAAGTATCCTATCGAATAATGACATTAAAAGTCAGAAGATGAACGTTTAGGGCGACCAGCTTGTTGTTGAGATTTAATGACAATCCCTTGTAGCTCTTTAAAAATCGGAAACTGCTTGTTGGTCGAATAAATTTTAGTATTACCTTGTTTTTCACTGGTCAGAAACCCAACTTTTTCTAGACGCTTCAATTCACGCTGAATATTGCCTGGATCCTCTTTGATAAGCTTTGCAAGACCGCGCACATGAGTCCGAAAATCGGGATATTTAGCATATACAACTACAATTTTACGTCGCACCCGTGATGTAATAAAAACGTCTAACATAATCTCCCTTACGATTTTCTTTCTATCTATTGTTATCTATCGTAGCACAATATTACAACGTCTGACAATGATTATTTATCGCCAATTTAATACAATCTGATTAATTTTAGCAATCGTATCTTCGTGTGATGGGATATCATTGTGGTTATAATAATGGTCTATTCCCATAAAATTAGATTTTACGTCTAGAACATGTAGTTCGTCGGCTAATATATGCAGCTTATCAACGGCTTGAACAGTTGAAATAGGTGTAGCCACAACTAAACGTTTTATTCGAATAGGTTTTAGAAAATCGACTGCCACGTCCAGAGATGCCCCAGTGTCGAGACCGTCAGCCACCAAAATAATAACTCGGTCTCGAAGCATTTCGTTATTGATAAGCCCACCATCACCAAGTAAACGATTAAGTCTTTGGAATGATTGACGTTTTTGCTCTTCTAAATAACCATGGTATTCATTGTTATAATCTTCCAGCTCTCCGGCAGACAACATGCCGTTATAAGTAAATCCGCCACTTTGTGAGATTCCCCCAAAACTTACACCTTCGCCAGGAACATCAATCTCTTCGATAAGTAGCATTGTTATCACACAGTGCAGTGCTTTCGCAATTTGTTCACCGACAATTACAGCACCGTCGCTAAGTGCAACTACTGCGCAATCTTCATAGCGATATTTTTCTAACAGTTCAGCAGCCAAAATCTGTCCAGCCTGCTCACGATTCTCAAAATACATATGCTTATATTAGCAGTATAATGATTGATATGCACTACTACGAGGTGGCGCCTAATCAGATTATTCGTGTTGATAGCGCGTTTTTTACCTATAGTTGCGACCAAGAACTCTCAATTGGGCAAATTGTATTGGTTGAAGTTGGCAAAAAACAAATGATTGGTGTAGTTTTACGCCAAACGTCAAAACCATCTTACCCTACAAAACCAGTTATATCAGTTGTCGAGCAAACACCGTTACCCCATCAATTAATTGACCTTGCTTTGTGGATGTCAAAATATTATGTAACTCCGTTTGCAACGGTTTTGCAGACCATATTGCCTAGAGGTTTACGAAAAAAGCGTCGTTTTCAAGCCGAAAAATTAAAGATCACAAAACGAAATCGAACAAATATTGTGTTCAATAAAGAACAGCACGCCGCACTGCGTATGTTAGCTAAATACGAAACTGGAACCTTTCTTTTACAGGGTATCACTGGTTCTGGCAAGACGGAATTATATATAGATATAGCTAAACAAGCAATCTCAAATGATACTTCGGTGATTATTCTCGTTCCAGAAATTGCTTTGACGTCCCAATTAATCTCTGAGTTTTCCCATCATTTTGATAATCTGTTAGTCACCCATTCAAAAATGACCGAATCAAAACGTCATCTGGTATGGACTGAGGCCCTTCAAAGCGTTGAACCACGTGTTATGATTGGCCCACGTTCGGCATTATTTACTCCATTTAAAAATATCGGCGCAATTATTGTCGACGAAGCCCACGAACCAAGCTACAAACAAGACCAAGCTCCAAAATATTCAGCCTTACGAGTAGCTACTATGCTTGGCCGTTTCCATAAGGCTAAAGTCATATTTGGCAGTGCCACCCCAAATGTTACTGATCGTTATTTAGCCGAACAATCTGATCGTCCAATAATAAAACTAACTAAGCTCGCTAGAACTGGTAGCCTAGCCCCGTTAACTACGCTGGTTGATATGACAAAACGCATCAATTTTAGCAGTCACCGCTTTTTTTCAAAACAGTTACTTGAACAAATAACAAAAACTCTACAAATTGGCGGACAAGTCTTGATATTTCATAATCGACGCGGTAGCACTAGCACAACTTTATGCGAGATATGTGGCTGGACAGCGCAGTGCCCCGAATGTTTTTTATCATTAACGCTCCACGCTGATAATCATCGCCTAAGTTGCCATATCTGTGGTTACAATACAGACGTACCAACATCGTGCCCAATATGTGGCAGTACAGATATTATTCACAAAGGTATCGGTACAAAATTAATTGAGGCAGAGCTTCGCAAGCTATTCCCGAATGCTAATATTGCCAGATTTGACGCCGATAATAAAAATGACGAATCAGTAAATGCCAGATACAACGATCTGTATAGCGGCATTATCGACATCGCAATCGGTACACAGGTTGTCGCGAAGGGATTAGACTTACCTCACCTTAGAACCGTCGGTGTCATTCAAGCCGATTCTGGTTTGGCTCTACCCGACTTTAATACTAACGAGCGGACTTTCCAATTGCTTGCTCAGGTAATAGGACGCGTCGGCCGCAATGAAAATCAAAC